>Ga0208771_1000105_pt1 | contig 51696 bp, 64 predicted proteins | sample AntAceMetag02UKX_FD_184775 | JGI IMG/M metagenome (GOLD analysis project Ga0208771, IMG submission 184775) | Saline lake microbial communities from Ace Lake, Antarctica - Antarctic Ace Lake Metagenome 02UKX (SPAdes) (version 2) | ecosystem: Environmental > Aquatic > Non-marine Saline and... | reverse complement strand
GCACCAGAATCGAGCTACGCTGCACGGCCAAAGAGGCCCCGGAGATCATGGCCAAGCTGACCAGCATCCCAGAGCCCGCGCCAGAGCCCGAGAAGCTAGAGATCACGGCGTACTCGGACAAAGTGCTGCTGGCCGAGGTGAAGCGAAGGGACCTTGTTCTAGCGGTATCGACGGAGACGAAATAATGGCTATTAAAACTTCCACGACTACTGGAGCATGGGACACCGGAGCTACATGGGTTGGTGGTGCTAAACCCGCCAACGGGGACAGCGTTGTTATTGCCACTGGGCACGTTGTGACGTTCGATGCTGATCTTTCTGGTGATGGAATTGATCTCGCTGGTCTGACTATTACTGGCACCTTGACAGCTGATACTACGGCGGGGGACTACACGCTCCTATGCTCGGCTGATATTGTGGGGGCTGGTACGTTCAACATCGGTTCGAGCGGTGCGGACTATCCCGCTACTTGTACCTTCCTGATAGACTTCGATTCTACAGCGTCTTCAATTGACGGAACTGCCGGGCTTACGTGTAACTTCTACTGTGTTAACCCAACGAATCCTGTTATTGAGTTGACTGGTGTGGAAGCAATTGCCCAGACGGAGCTTGGAGTAACGACTGATGTCACCGGGGACACCTGGGCAGTAGGTGATGCTGTTCGGATAGATAATGTTGATTCTGCGGTAAACAGTGAGGCAAGAACAATTGCCGCTGGGGGAATTTCCTCCGATCATCTAGACATTACTGCTGGTTTGACGGCAGAGAAGATTGCTGGGTCAAAGGTGATCCTTATTACCAGAAATATCAAAATTACGGGCAGCACCGGATATGTCGTGGACGCACTTCATGATTCCAATCTTGGCTGTGAGATCAGCGGCTGCACCTATGGGCTCAACTACAGCTACTCGAACACGATCAGCGGCTCGATCAGCGGCTGCGACCAAGGGCTCTACTCCAGCTACTCGAACACGATCAGCGGCACGATCAGCGGCTGCACCAATGGGCTCAACTCCAGCTACTCGAACACGATCAGCGGCACGATCAGCGGCTGCACCAATGGGCTCTACTTCAGCTACTCGAACATGATCAGCGGCACGATCAGCGGCTGCGTCCGTGGGCTCTACTTCAGCTACTCGAACACTCTATATGCTGTTGATTTTGATACTGTTACCACGGAGAATTTTGGATATAATAACGTAGCGAGTGTAGTGTGGGACTACACTCCTTCATACGATCACGACGCCACTGCTGGAAAATTCAAATCGTGGACAAAGGGCGGAATCACGCTGAGCAGGGTTTCGACCGTTCCGGGTGGTTATACTCAGGGCTACAAGATGACCTGTGAGGATGCAGACAATCCATGCTTCCACCAAGAAGAAGTGTCGCTAGAGCCGGGCGAAACCCTGGAGGTAGACGGCCAGATCAAGTTTGCCGACAGCCACGCAGCGTATTTACCGAGACTGGAGTTAATTAACCCTGGGGCCGATCCTTTGTGGGGCTCGGGCGAAACACCCCTGGATACGGATAGCGTTGCCAGCGGCACATCGACAGCATGGCAGGCAGTTTCTGTAAGTTACACCAATGCGACCGCACTGGCGAAGCCGATTCTGATTCGTACACTAGCTAAGCGTGCTAGTGGGGATGTCTACTTCGGCTGGGTGGAAGACAAGGATTACCCCGCAGTGGGTGACGTTAAGCTCGACGTAAGTTTCGATCACGGTTCTACTGGCACGCTGGTACCTGACCAGTTCGGCCGGTGCCGATATGACTTTTCTTGGTAAGGGGATGAGGATGAACAGAACGGAGAAGAGCCTATTAGTCGTTGCCGTGTTCCATATGGCGGTCCTAGCTCTCATTATCGCCCTGTTTACGGGGTCTGAGTCTACGTATGTCACCAGGGTGGTTACAAAAACGGTTAGGGACACAGGCATTGCCGATCAGGTAGAGAAGGTACGCGGCGCTGTGGTGCATATCTACAAGAAGGGTGTGTGCCAGGGCTCTGGCTGTCTGTTGTCCGCCGATGGGGTTCTCTTTACCGCGAAGCATGTCACTGATGGCGTTCACGGGGACTATGAGGTACGGACGGATGACGGCCGTATCCTGCCTGTCAAGTATGCTATTGAGGATAAGGACAACGACGTTGCGTTTATGCTGCTGGATCTCGAACACGCCCGGAAGCCCGGACCCCAGTGGGCACCAGCTGATGGCCTTGACACTAAGAATTACGTAGAGTACATGCAGAAGCCCGATCTGCCCTATGCTGTTCTGGCCAGTGAGGATTCTCTGCGGGCTGGTGACCGGGTCTTTATCATGGGCAGCCCACTCGGTATCTACAACTTCAACAGCGTCAGTCTTGGTATCGTCGCCGCCCGGGGTCGTGACCTGTACAACCGCAGCGGGTGGGAGAGCTGTCAGCGGTATGACTGGCGCGTGATGCTACAGTCTACGTCACCCGCTTTCCCAGGAAATTCTGGCGGACCAGTCTTCGATCTAGACTGCAATGTGGTCGGCGTTCTCGTCGCGGGCGAGGCAGAAACGCTCAACTTTAGCGTGCCAGTCAGTCGGTTTTCAGGCACCATAGATACGGTTCGGATGTGGCTTTCCCTGTGCCGATTCAACGTGGTCAAGGAGGATGAGCAGGAGACATTCAACGTCGCCTACGAGATGCAACAGTTGGCGAACGCTATTGATGAATTGAAATAGTACTGAGTAAGGGGAGCCAAAAGCTATGAAGTGCATGAACGGCAACATCATAATTGTACGCGGCGAGAACCAGAGCGAACGCAAGGGAATTATTCTGCCAGAGGCTGCTCAAGAGGAGAGCAACATCGGCGAGGTCATCTGTATTGATGAGAGCATCAACACGATAGATGTCGGGGACACGGTTTTAGTGCCGCTCCTTACGATGATGAGGGTTCGGCAGACCCATATGTTTGACTTGGTCGTTGATGGCAAGAATGCATTGGTTATTAGTGCTGATGATATTGCCGTGATTTGGCGGAAAGATGAACTGAACACATCGGAGACGGAGGGTGGGTGATATGAGCGTCAAGGGATCGTGGAAACGTAAGGACCAAACCACTCGCAGGGAACAGGATCTCCGTGACGCCTATGCGCACGGCGGTATGACGTTCGCTACTTTTGAGCGCAAGTATAAGGACCTACGGCGACGTGGCCTGATCACGCGGAGTGGAAAGAGCGTACGACACAGGTAGTCGCGGCCCTCCCCCCAGTGGCCTTACGCGGTGGGAGCCGGGTCGCGTCTGCTTATCTACTATGAAACCGATACGAACACACACATTCCGACTTGGCCGATACCACGTAGAGGAGGCCAATGGCCTGTACGGGTGTTGCGACTTACCTGGCAACGATGATAGGCTAGACATGATCATACAGAGCGGCGGCACACTGTCGGCCCTGGACACGGCAGTCCATGAGGCTATGCACGCAGAGGGCGTCCCTACTACGCTGGTACACGGCGGGACACCTGATCGTATCGCCCGATTCCTGTGGCGACTAGGTTGGAGACGAAATGGCTAAACGAGGACGAAAACCAAAGGGAGCCGAACCCCACCCCCACGGCGATGATCTCCGCGAGCTTGGTAACAAGCAGCGAGCCGGGCAGGCCCTGTCAGAGTTGATCCGATCAGTGGGCACGGAACTCACTGAGATAGTTCAGGACACTAGCGCTGGCACGCCGGGCCCCCCGCGGATCATAAGCAAGGCCGAGGCGTTGGCGCGGCAGTGTTGGGAGCGGGCTCTACCGTCGACTGACGAGGATGGCACCGTCACGCCAGGCAGTATTGATTATGTCAAAATTGTGCTCGACCGCTCGGACGGTCGACCGGGCTCGAACGACGGCAAGGCAGATGACGACGGAAAAGAGTCGGTGCCGGAACGTGTGTCGAGATTAAATCGCGAGAGGTTGAACACGATGGCTGCGGATGTCACAGGGGACGTTGATGGCAACAGTCAAGCCACAGCTTAGCACGCCATTCCCTTCTGATCGGAAGGTATGGACATGCCCGCACACAGGTCTCGTGGTGCCGGTCACAGATGGGGGTAATCGTGAGTACCGGGAGAAGCTACTGCATCGGGCTGAGAAGGACCCTGTGCTACAGCGAGACCTTAAGGCTGCGTGCAGGATATCTCCGATCCTGTTCTTCAACGCCTTCATCTGGACCCTGCATGAGCAGGAGGTATCAGAGGTTACATGGGGAAACATGCCCGCCAAAGTGGCGCTGCACCCGTGGATATGCTGGGTTCGCCAGGAAGAGATGATAAACTTCATCTGGGATCAATTCCGGGGCGGCGAAGACGGGCTCATTGACAAGTCGAGAGACCTTGGGGCATCGTGGTTGTGTGCAGGCTTCCTGCACTGGCTGTGGCTGTTCCGGCCGAACACGCAGCTGAGGGAGATGTCACGTGTAGAAGACCTCGTGGACAGTCCGATATCGAAGTCGTTGTTTTTCAAGCACGACACGATAAATGCATACCTCCCCAGCTGGATGTGTCCACCTGGCGTGTTACGCAGGGGTCGTGACAACCGCACCAGTATGCGAATTCACAATGTGTTGAACGGGTCCACAATCGCTGGGGAGAGCACGAACAAGTCGGCGTTTACTGGTGACCGGGCAGCTCTAATTTTGCTAGACGAAATGAGTAAGATGGACAACGGGGAGAGCATCATGCGATCCACTGCCCCGGTCTGTCCATGTCGGATCGTGAACTCAACAGTCGATTTGCCTGGTTCGGCTTACTCGAACTGGAAAAATAGCGGGCGGATCAAGGTGTTTCCACTGATGTTCTGGGATTCCCCGGCTAAGGGCAGGGGTCGATTCATTTTGCAGGATGACGTTACCAAGGACTACAGAATCACGTCACCCTTCGCGGAGCACGAGATCGCCCGATGCGGGTGGAAAGAGGTTGCCAAAGAGCTGTACGCGATGGAGGGTGCCGTTGGTGACACCTTCTTCACGAACACTGAGATCGACGTGCACGCGGCTATGTACGCGCGTAAGCCTAGCACGACGCTGAACATATCGCTACGCAAGAAGATATCGAACGAAGAAGCATCAAAATTGTTGCTTCGTCGCCGGGACCTCAAGGCCATCCGATTGACTAGAGATCCGAAGGGTGAGCTAAGCGTCTGGGTTCCGCTTACAAAGGGGCGACTAGATCAGACCAAGACGTATACGATAGGCATCGACCTATCAAGAGGGCAGGGCGGTGAGACTACAACCGAGTCCGTTGCCTCGATCCGGTGCGACCAGACGGGCGAGATCGTCGCGAAGTGGGCTAGTAAGACTAGTCCGCCATACGATGCCGCGCGAACTATCGCCGCTCTGGCCGTATGGGTTGGAGGTGCCGCACCCCGCCACCTGCCGTTCATCGTCTGGGAAATGAACGGGCCGGGGTGGGACTTTGGTCACGTGTTCATCAAGCAGATGAAGTACCCGTTCTACTACCGGGACGAGACCATTGGCCAGGTGGTGACGAAGAAGACGGCGAAGTATGGTTGGCACTCCAGCCGTGAACGCAAGAACCTGTTGCTGCGGGAGTACGAGCGCCAACTGCGTGAGGGCAAGGTCATCAACCGCGATAAGCAGAGCCTTGACCAGACCAAGACATACATCACGTACCCGGGTGGCAAGGTTGGTCCCGCGGAGTTGAGTGACAAGAGTGCGGCTGACTATCTGGGGCATGGCGACAGGACTATCGCCGATGCTCTGACGACGCTCAATAAGGCGAAGCTAAAGCTACGCACGAACTACTCTGATGCCCCGGATGCAACGTGGGAGCACAGGTTCAACAAGTGGAAACAGGCGTCAAAGAAACCCAAGGGCTGGCAGAAGCCGTATTCGTTTAAGTAAGAGGCACCTATGTCCCGATCACTGACTGCACAGAAACTCAGCGAGAGCGCCCTGGAAGGGTTCAAGCGGTTCGAGCGATTCCGTAAGGCCCGGGCGTATGCTGTCAAGGAATACATCGGCGAGTATATGGCCAAGGAGCATGGCATGACTGGCGAGCGGCCGATCAATCTGACGTTCCTCGCCATCCGTGCGTTGGTTCCGAATCTCGTGCAGAAGGACGGGATGACCAAGGTGCTCACCAAGATTCTGCAGCAGCGAGAATATGCGGAGAAGATGGGGCTCGCCCTTAGCGATCTGCACGAAAAACTGAAAATGCACAGGATAGTACGCGCGGCTATTGTCGACATGGCCCTTGGTGGCCTGGCAGTATTCAAGACATCGCTTGACTACACCGGCAGCATTGTAGAGGATCTTGGTGTTGACCCGATGCAGATTTACACACAGCGGATCAGTCTCGATGACATGACGGTCGACCCACTGTGTCGCGATTTCAGCAAGGCAAATTTCGTCGGACACCGCATCCATATCGAGCGAGCCCGGCTTATGAAGATGGATGGGTGGGACAAGGACCTGATCAGACGACTCCCCCGTGCGGGCACGAAGCACGACAGCGGCGAGAGGGCTGAGGCACTTACGCAGCAGGACCCGCAGTCTATGACGTTCAACGCTTGGCAGGACTACGTCAATATCGTTGAGATATGGGTACCGGAGGCCGAGTCTGTTTGCTACATCCCCGATCCAGAAGAAGCCGTGATGCAGGACTTCCTCAATACACAAGAATACTACGGTCCACCCGATGGGGCTTATACGTTCGGCTCTATCACGCAGCCCGTACCTGATAACCCGTTCCCGGTCGCACCCGTTGGCGTGTGGCGCGATCTCGGGGACATGGCAAACCGCCTGTTCAAGAAGGGTATGGATCAGGCTGATCGTCAGAAGAACGTGGGGCTCTACAACCCCGCGAATTATGATGCGGCCATGGCGGTACAGGATGCCATCGACGGTGAGTGGGTGGCCAGTGAGGACCCGAACGGTGTCAACGTTGTGTCATACGAGGGCGCGAACGAGAACACCATGCAGATGACGCAGAACCTGTACGGATGGTTCAATCTTGTGGCTGGTAATCCGGACATGATGAGTGGGTCCGCGATCAATTCCGACAAGGCCACTGGCCAGCAGATTTTGCAACAGAACGCATCCGTCAGTACTGGCGACATGCGGGACATGATCTACGACATGACTGGTGAGATATCCGGCAAGCAGGCTTGGTTTCTGCACAATGACGACCTGATGTTCCAGCCTGGGCAACCGGGAATCCCGCTGATCAAGCGGCTTCCTACCGGCGAGGAGCAGCAGTTGTACTTGACCCCGGACGACAAGACTGGCAGCATAGAGACGCTTGGGTTCGAGATTGTGCAGCGGTCCATGAGTAAGATGGACCCGGTAGCCCGCGAGCAAGCTGTGTCGTACTTCACGTTGAAGGTGTTACCGCAGGCGTTCAGTGCATTGTCGCTCGCTATGCAGGCTGGGCAGCAGTTCAACATCTCGACGTACTTGTCCAACGTGGCTGAGGATATGGGCATTGCAGCTATCGCCGATGGCATCTGGACGGACCCGGGGTTCCAGGCTCGTATGCAGTGGCACGCGGATATGCTGGGATCACCGAAGAAGAGTAGCGGTGACGGCACACAGAACGGTGGTCTGCCTGTAGGTGGTACTCCGCCGGGCACGCCCACAGAGCAATTTAATCAGTCGGCCCAGGCCACAGCGGCCATTGGGCAGCAAAACTTGAATCGTAGAGGTATGTGATGAAGGCATTATTCAGTACACCTAGAAGTATAAAAGCAGCGTCGAAGGCAAAGGCGGCGGCGAAGGCCAAGGCGAATGAACGTGGCAAACCTCGTGATGTTGGTGAGAAGTACGAGGTAAAGCGGCGGCTCAAGAAGAAATATCCGCAGATGTACAAGGATGGGTGGGGCGATCCCACTAGGAGAGACCGTACTGCTAGTACGGTTAAGGGGTTGCGTGCCGCTGGTGTGTCGTCAAAAGAAATGCCTACTGACGAAGAGCGGAACAAACGTAAGGGGAAGGAGTAAATGGCTATCTACATTTATAAATGCCCGGAATGCTCTGGCACCAGTGAAGTCGTCAAGCCAATGGCCGAGTCCGACCGCCCGGAAGTGTGCCCTAACTGTGGCCACCCGATGCGTAAGGACTTCTCAGCCAACACCCCGACAGTGTACCAGAGCGGCTACAGCCACGACCTGCACTCGGACGCGCTGGCCATCCACCCGTCGCAACGCGCGGAGCACCAGGAGCGGTACCCGGACGTTAAGATTGACAGTCTCAACCGCCCTGTGCTTACCTCAGTCAAGCAGGCTGATAAGTACTACGAAGGCCGCGGTATCGTGAAGGCGGGCGGAAGAAAACAGCTAATCTAAGGGGAACCAAGCATGAGCAAAGAACACGAAGAGCAACTAGCGGCGGAAGCCAAAGCAGTAGAGGACATGACGACCGCTATTGATGAAATCGATTTTGACGGAGGCATTGCCCTCGCGGGGGAACCCGCGACGCCTACCCCCGAGCCCGACGACAACGAACCGGAAGCTGACGGAGACCCTACCCCCGACCCCGAGCCCGAAGATGAGCCCGCGGACGGGGAAGCCGATCCTGATCCTGACCCGGACGATGACGACGATGCCGGGGAAGCCGACAAACCAGCACTGTCTGATAGTCATTATCGCGCTGCCCAGCGTATGGGCATGACAGCAGAAGAGATTTCGGGACTGTATGACGCATCCCCGGCCCTTGCGATTAAGACAATCGCCAAGTGCCATGAGATGGTTAACGCCGAATCGAAGCGGCTAGGTGATCTCGGTAGAGCCGCACAGAAGGCTCAGGCTACACCTGAGCCCGCACCACAGCCCGTGCAGCCAAGTAGTAAGGTTGCTGATCTCATCACCAAAGTGAAGGACCACTATGGGGATGACGACCCCATGGCTGAGGTGTTGACTACGCTGTTGAAGGATCGCCCACAACCGCAGCCTGTGGCTGAGCCGCAGGTGCCGACCCGGTCAGTTGAGGATGAGATCGCTTCGCGTCAACAGATCGGTACGTTTTTCGGATCGCCTGATCTGGAACCGTACACTGAGTTGTACGGAGCGAACGAGTCTGTCATGGGCAACTGGGATCACCTAACGCCCGGGCAGAAGGCAAACCGGATTGAGGTGTGCAACCGCGCTCAACTCGTACTATACGGGGCAGCGGCGGCAGGGATGGAAATGGGTACCGCGGAAGCCTTGGAGCGCGCTCATTTTGAGATCGCTGCACCCATGGCTGAACAGGTGGTCCGTAACCGGATCAGCAAGTCAGCCAAGAAACGAGAGAAGGGTGTCACACTGAGGCCAAGTGGACAACGGTCATCGGAGCGTTCCGGTGGTGAGCACAACAAAAAAGAAGCAACTGCAGACATGGGGCAAGCACTGAAAGCAGTATTCGGTAAGTAGCCCTTGAGGAGTATAACATGAGTTACACCTATGATCAACTGGCGGGCTTGGTTGCCACGGTTCACACCAAGTACCCGAAAAATGAACTTACGGTCACCTGGGACGACAACCGTTTCGAGGCTGCCCGTATTTTCAATACGGATAGCATCAAGAAACAGGGCGGGACCACGATTACTGGTAAGGCTATGCTAAGCGAAACCGGGAATGCCCGCTACGTCGGCTACTACGAGGTCGATGAGCTTTCTCAGGGTGAGGAAATTGTTGAGTTCACGATGCCGTGGTGTCGCATGACCGCGAACTGGTCCTGGGATGAGCTTGAGATCCTGCAGAACAAGTCGGACCCCGAAGGCTTCATCGATCTTGCGAAGGTCAAAGAGACGCAGGCCCTGTGGAACATGGCCAAGCTGTTCGAGGAAGCCCTGTGGCAGGCCCCGACCAGTGCGACGGACAACAAGTACCCCCGCGGTATCCCGTACTACATCCGAATGCTGGATGCGGACGCTACTGATGGCGGCGACTATTCCGGGCAGACGATTCGCTATCGAAATGGAACTACCGGTACTGTGTGTTCGGGTATCGACGCCGCTACGTATCCGACGTGGAAGAATTGGGCCGACACCTACACGGCGGTCGACAATGCTCTGATCAAGAAGCTGCGTACCGCGTTTCTCTACCGCGAGTTCAAGGCTCCTCTGGGTGCCACTGCGTTTGAAGTTCGCAAGTCCGCGAAGTCTCGAATCTACACCGGCCGCCCGAACAAGGCCGAGATGTTCGACTACCTCGATGCCAAGGATGATGTCCATACGACCAAGGAAGCTTTTGGCCGCATGGTCGTCACCGAAGGCACGGACATGATGATCAACAGTGTCGATGTCATCGGTATCAAGAGTCTCGATGCCGCGACTGATATTGTCACTGGTGACTCGACTGATCCGTGGTACTTCGTTGACCTGTCGATCTTCCAGCCGGTCGTGTACTCGGGCTACTGGATGAACACGATGGGGCCGGTCCATGGCGGGACGAAACAGCACACAGTGTGGACTTTATTTAAAGACGGGGCGCACAATATTTGGTGTGACGACCCTCGTTCCGCCGGATTCGTTTTGCACAAAGCGATTACAAGTTAAGCAATAGTAAGCACTTAGGGGAATGGTCGTGACAAAGAGATGTCCAGATTGTGGAGAGACAAAGTCAACAACGGAGTTCGGCAGCGACCGGACCCGCGGAGATGGCTTGTATGCGTACTGTAAGATTTGCCGCGGTGTCCGTGATAAGGTCAACGGTAAAAAATACCGTCAGACCAAGAAAGGCATGCAAGTGCATCGCGCGGCCCAGCTTAAGCATAAGTATGGCATCACTCTTGAGGACTACGATGCAATGTTTGAGTGGCAGCAGGGTGCTTGTGCTATCTGCGGTGGCCCCCAGCTGGGTAAGCCAGGTAAGTACTTCGATGTCGACCACAACCACGTAACAGGTGAAGTACGCGGTCTGTTGTGCCGCACCTGTAATCGTATGCTGGGGCTGGTCAAGGAGGATACGACCGTTCTGATGCGTATGATCAATTACCTCAACGAACAACACAAAGGAGCATAACCATGAGTCTAGTAGTGAAATACAATGGCGCGGGGACGGCCGGGCAACCGAGCCCGAGCATCTGGGGTGATTGCCCCATCGAGAAGTCCTTGATCGCGCCCGACGAACTGACGTACGTGTGGGACACGTTCACCATGAACTTTGTTGCCAGCGCCACTCAACTCGGTCCCTGGTACGTGGTCGGTACAAACCCCGACACTGCCTTTGTGACCGATGAAGCTGATGGCGTTATCAACATCAGCGGTAGTGGAGACGCGGATGACGAGGCATACATCTGTTCCAACATGCTGAGCAACGAAGTCCTCAAGAAAAACAGCAACAAGCGTCTGTGGTTCGAGGCCAGTATCAAGGTCCTTGACGGAGACGCTGATGCCTCAATCATCTGCGGTCTCGGCGAATCCGCCCTCGTGGCAGCTGATGCTATCGCGGATGACCCCACCAGCTACCCCACGGCTGCCCTGGCCGACTTTGACTTTATCGGCTTCATGGCTGGCACTGATGGCACCAACATGGGCGGCATCGACACTGTGTATCACCAGGACGGTGATAGTGGCACAGTCACGGTTGTTCAGGCCGATGTGGTGACGAACACCGCAGGGACCACCACGAATGACGACGTTTACAAGAAACTTGGAGTCAAGTTCGATGGCAAGTCGACCGTGACGTTCTATGTCAATGGCACAGCGTGTACCACTACGCTCGACATTGACGACCTGACCGGCGACAAGCTGGACGATGCCCTTGGTATCATCATCGGCATCAAGGATGACGTCGGCGGGGCTGGTGACATGCAGATCGACTGGGTCCGGTACGCAAACGACAAAGTCGCGTGCGGCAGATAAGGAGGCCACATGGCTTTTCAATACAAAGAATTGCAGGATATGGAGCACATCCCGGCACCCGCCGGGATTGCGGCTCCGCGGACCCAACATGCTACAGAGGACGGTATCACTGATTGTTACGGCACCACAAAGCCGGTGGATACTACGGCCGGGTACGCGCCCGACTGTACATTCAGAGATGTAAGCAATGGTGCCCGGTACCTCAACGAGGGCACGGCTTTGTCGTGCGACTTCAACCAGGTAGTGACGGTGGAGAACATTGACTCTGTTGTCTCGGCCGCAGAAGTAGTGGCCCATATCGAGGCCACTGAACTGGCCGGTCTTGCTGCTGGCCGAATGTCAAGTCCGCTTATCTGGGACACCTGCCCATGGCTACAGTTCCAGCTGGGGTCAGACGATGGACTGACGTACTTCAACGACTTCCACGACGGTAACTACGTGCTGGCTAATGGCCAGACTGTTACGGATCTCGGGCACGGTGTGACAGGTTTTTCCGCCGCTACAGGCGGTAGCACAATCTCGATGAACGCTGATGAGCCCGTAGGGGCCCTGACCCTGAACAGTACAACGGATGACGAGGACGCTGGTATCTGTATCCTCGGTGGTCTGAACACTGCTGGTCAGATCAAGTTCGTAGCTGGCAAGAAGTTCTGGTTTGAGGCCCGCGTCAAGTCGTTGAACATCACCGACGCCAAGTTCGGCATCTTCTGCGGGTTCGCGGAAGAGGGGCTTAATGCCACCACAGCGCTTATCGGCGCTGGGGACGCCCTCCCCGATGTTGACTATGTCGGCTTCCATAAGCTGGCAGCCGATGGTAACATGTTCGACACTGGGCACCGTAAAAACGCTGGTGCCGCCGTTCCTGTGAAGGCAGATGCTGTCACTATCGAGGCCGACACGTACAAGAAGCTCGGCATCTACTGCGACGGCACCACTGTCACGTTCTATGCTGACGGCGTAGCACTGGCCGATACGTGTTTGCTGGCGACAGCGACGTTCCCCACCGGGGAGGAGTTGGCGTTCTACTTTGTCGCCATGAATTCAAGCGACGACACGGCAGAGTCCACTATCGACTGGGTACGTATCGCCCAGGAACTGTAACAAGCGTGTATGAGGACCGTCGTTCTAAGGCGGTATCCTCGTGACATAGGCGGGGCCGGGGTCAGTTCCCCTGCCTTGGTCCCGCTTTTTACTACTTCCGGGGGGCATGGGGAACAAGGCATGGGTATGACAATCGAGCAGGCACGCGATAATCTCAACAGCGTACTCGACGCTGTACGAAATCCGGCCCTTACGCGTGGGGAGCATGTAGTTCTGGCTGATAGCCTGGCCCTGTTGTACACCCAGGCGAAGGACAACCAGGAAGCAGAGGAGGTGTGGAGGAATATGGGGGCAGAGGAAGAACCCGTGGTTACACCGACGCCCGTTATCATGCCTGATGGAGAAGTGATCGACGGCTGAGGACGCTAAACGGTGCTCTAAGTGCGGCCTGCTTAAACCGCTAGATAAATTCCATAGAGATAGGAGTCGTAAAAGCGGGCTGTACCCATCCTGTAAGAAGTGTGAAAAAGAAAGACAGGCGGGCTATTACCTGCACAATCAGGATAAAGTTCGCGAACGGAATGCAGAGTGGTACGTAAAAAATGCTAAACGGCATATTCGTCGGCAACGAGAGTGGAAACTCTCAGTGGTATACGGCATAACAGAGCAGGACTACCTGGATATGCTGGAGACCCAAGACGGAGTATGTCAGATTTGCGGACACAAAAGTAGAGGCCGGGATATGCTATGTGTTGACCACAGCCATAGTACTGGTAAGGTGCGTGGATTACTATGCAGTATGTGTAATACTGCCCTCGGCCTCATGAAAGAAAACAAAACCTGGTTGACCCGTATGATACAGTATATTGAGGAGCACGAGTAATGGCTGGCGAACCAACATCGGCATTATCGGTCTTTGATCTCGTCAAAGAGGTTGCTATAGCGGCTGAGATCAGTTATTATGGGGTAAGTGGAAACGAGGAGGCCATGATCCCTGTCGACCGATCCGATCTGGACAGGTGCCTGCGGGTCACTAACAGTGCCATCCGCCACTTCATCGCCCACGGTCCCGTCGCAGGCTGGCGATGGCGTAACCGGATGATGGAGGTTGACCTGGTCCGGTCGTACACCGGCACAGCCACGGCGGGGACAGCGGCTACGCTCACAGACAGCGGACTCGCGGCGGAATATGCCGATGACTTCTTTAACACGTACAAGATCACTATTACCGCAGGGACCGGGATCGATGAGTACGCCACTGTCACGGACTACACCGGGGCGACAGGCATCTTTGCGTTTACCGCGCTTTCCGGGGGGTCGACTCCTGACACTACCAGTGAATACAGGATCTGCAAATCCCTACTAGTCATCGATTCCGATCCTGCCCGGTACCTACTAAGCCAGGACTTCCAGGGACAGACGACCGGACAGATCACATTCGCTGCCGATCAGAACGCGGCTGGTATCGAGTGGACAGGTGAGCACACTATCCGACGCAGTCGGGAGATCGACGTACGCGCCAACGGTGCCCCGTTCGTGGCTGCCGTCCGCCCCAACGCTACGCAGCGTAGGTGGGAACTGATCGTTGACCCCGAGCCGAATGACGAGACTACAATCACGTTTCCATACAAGGCATCATTTGATAAATTGACCATGCTATCTGGTACTGCTACCGCGGCCGGTGCTACGTCGCTGACTGATTCGACGCTGGCGAACCTATACCCGGACGACTACTTCAACGATGACACACTCAAGATCATCAGTGGAACTGGGAAGTACAGCTATGCCCCCATCACGGACTACACTGGGGCAACTGGTGTGTTCACCGTGGCTGATTGGCTCAGTATAGACGGCACTGCCGCTGGAACGGACGCCGGGGTATCGGCCGCGTACTACGTGGAGACGGACGATGTACACCCCGCGGGTATGCAGTTTGACGATGCGATCCTGTCGGCCTGCCGTGCATTCACTGAACAGGAGTTCGCCGATGTAGACCGGGGGTACATGGGCAAGTATCTGCAATCTGATCTCCCCGCTGCATACGTGATCGACGCCAGGAGTGTGCCGCGTAAGGCGGGTGTCATGCGATCCGGTAGCGGGCCCCGGGTGACGTACATACAACGACCCATAGTTACGTACAACACATAAGGGTACCAGCTATGATACTGAGATTTGCATATAAGGGTCTGCACCGGGGTGGCCCCCACGGGGCACAGCCTGATCAGACAAGCCCGAACCTGCAGAACGTACGCCCGTATTTCAGCGGCCGATTCTGTGGCGGACAGCGTGATGGCAAGTCCAAGTGGGGCGACGGCGATCAGATCGGCGGGGCTGAACAACCGGTGGTTGCGATCTGCGCTGTGGCCGCGGTGGAGGCACCATCCTAATGGCTGCTGAGATTGAATATTCAACAGGCGACGACGCTAGTTATGAAAGCGTAGACGCCACTGGTGAGGGCTACGCAAAGGGCCAGTTGTTTACAACTGTCGGTTCGTTTTTACTCGGCAGTATCTCGTTGAAGATGTATAAGTCAGCCGATGCTACGAGTTCTTTTAATGTTGACGTCGTGACGTTGAGCGGTGGTGCGCCACATCTTATAGGTACCATGGATTACAACGCATCTAGGGTAGCAACCAAATACGGCGACACGGATGACCTAGGAACGGATACTGACGGGGCGTGGATTACGATAGACTTCTCTAGTCTTGCTGTAACATTAGACGCGACTACGCAATATGCCATCATTGTGTGGTATAGCAACGGTGGGTCCAAAACTATATACTGGCGGGCCGACAATACTGGCACGTATGCAGGCGGCAAACTTATGACATACCAAGCTGATCCTGCACAGTGGAATGACATCGGTGGTGACGTTGACGCGATGTTCAAGATATATGCGGGCTATGCGTTTACCCCGCCAGTCGCCGGACCCACGAAGAAACGGATAGTGGCAGCAGCCGCATCCAGTTTTTACTATGAGGATATCTAATGGGAAGTGCAAGCGATTACACCGAGGCTAAGATACTGGAACTGCTGGTCGGCAAGACGGCGTTTGCCACGCCGACCTGTTACGTGGGCCTGTCTACTGTTGATCCAGCAGATGATGCCAGCGGCCTCGCGGAGCCTAGCGGCAGCGGGTATGCCCGTGTGGCCACGGCTGGTGGAGACTGGGAAGCAGCCTCTGTTGGTGCCGGTACTATCCAGAATGCCAACGCTATTACGTTCCCAGAGGCTTCCGGGGCGTGGGGTACCGTGACGCACTTCGCCTTGTTCGATGCCGCTACAGCTGGTAACATGCTGGCGCACGGGGCGCTTGGGTCAAGTGAGGCGATCACGTCTGGTGAGACACCGCGATTTGCTGCTGGGGCTTTAGATGGGACTTGTACATAATGGCTTACACACTACAAGATTACGACAACACAGGCGATGCGTACATAAGTGCAGCAAACAGTACAATCTTTATAGCCCAGACATTTACTGCATCCTCTGCATACGATCTTCCAAGGGTTAGATTAAAATTAAAGAGGGGTTCCAGTAATCCTGGAAATATTACAGTTGAGCTTTGGGGGACTTCTGGTGGTACTCCTGATGGGTCTGCGTTGTCCATCTCTGGTGCTGTTTCTGGTTTAACGACGGACCTAGTTTGGTATTCTTTTGATTTTAGTTCTCCATATTCCTTGACCAATGGTGTCCTATATGCCCTGGTATTAAAAGGCTCAACGGCTGCCCCAGTATATTGGGCACTGGAGAGCCCTTCTGGCTATGCTGATGGTCAAAAATGGAGGTATGTGGGTTCTTGGGGGGGTCAGGCAACCTCTGACTGTATGTTTGAGACATATAGTGGTTCTACTGCTACCTATGTTGACCTCACTGGGACATTTGGTATCGCCATCGGGGCTACTGGCACACTAGAGATTAGCACAGCGGTAGAACTCACTGGGACATTTACCGTAGCCATAGGGGCTACTGGCACACTCACGATATCAGGTCTTCCATCGGGGAGCGGGGGTATCGGGGATGCAACAAAGACACGGCTCGTAAGCATTGGCAATAATAGACTCTACTATGAGGATGCATAATGGCTGCTGGAAAAATGGTCGTACTGGCGGCATCCGTAGGTGACCTTGACACATCTGATCAGCTACAAATGGCATCGGCCTACGGTAAGGCGTTCATCGCCAATGGCACGAACTTGAAAGTGGCTGATTTTCAGAACTCCAAGATTGCCACGGCGGCACTCGGGGCCAACCCCCCGGATCGCGGTAACATTCTCACTGGCGGCAGTAGCGGTGCCAAGATGATCGTGGACTACGTCACGTCATTGGCGGACGCCTGTGTTCTATACGGGTACCGCACTACTGTAGCCACGTTCACTACCGGCGAGACAGTGACTGGTACGGACGACGACAGCAACGCGATCAGCTTTGACATGACCGCTGTAGATGAGGTAGCCGCCCCGCACTGGTATGATTGGACCGTGTACGGTAATGACGAGGACCTGTACGGGAAGATGCCCGATCAGGCATACCTCGTTGGCGTATCCGGCGGGCGGCTTATTCTGTCGGGCGATAGGAACTATCCGCACCAGGCCCCTACGTCGGGATCTGGAAACCCATGGGACTGGAATCTTTACCGCACCACATCCGATAGGCCGACTGTCATAGGCACTGGAAACGCGGGAGCTATCGGTGACGTGGTGCGGGCTATTATCCCGATCCGTGATGGACAACTTGCGTTCGGCTGCGCTACCTCAATGCACGTGATGATTGACAACCCGGGGATGGGCGGTAGGCTGGTAGCTGTTGATACCACTATCGGCATTTTCGATGGTACTAGCTGGTGTTTTGATGGCGACGGTAACATGTGGTTCTGGGGCAGCGGTGGGCTGCATATGATGGATCGCGGGGCGCTCACTATCAGCACGATGAACAAGGAGTCGCTTCCCAATCTCGTTGGCGATGTAGCTGCGGACCCGTCGACGCACCGCATAACCATGGGGTACGACCCGGTGCGTATTGGCATTAAGATTTGTATCACCCTGCTGTCTAGCGGCAGCAGCCGAGTATACTGGTACGACCTGCGGACTCAGGGCTTTTTCTACGACACTGATGCCTCTACAGACCACGGCGTATACAGTCAGTTCTACTATGCTGCAAACGACCCTGATCTGTGTGGGCTAATTTGCGGGTGTAAGGACGGCTACCTGCGTGTCGAAGATAGCTCTGTGGCTAATGACGACGGCGTAGCTATCGACAGCTATGTTGACTACGGCCCCATGGCACTCGCCAAAGACGGCCGCGATGGTTCGTTGTCCTCAATAGACGTGGTGCTGTCCGGTGGTGCGTCGGGTGGTTCAGAAGACAACTCCGACGACGCATACATGTACGTCTGGGCAGAGGACGGGGCGGGGGAGCTATATGAGAAGCTGATACTAGGTACCGGGTACAAACTGTCGATAACGTTCAGCGGCCCCGGCAGAAAGCACGGGGGCAAACGCAGGCGAGGTGTGCGCGGGGCGTACGCCGGTGTGCGGATAGGGAACAGCACGATAAGCGAAACGTGGGGTTTTGAGAAAATGATCCTTGAACAAGGGGCACCGGGTAGGAGATTAAGATAATGGCACGGAGTAGAACTGTAGGTGGCTGGTCTGAAAGTGGGGGCCCGCGAGGTAGAACTGTCGGTGGTGCTGGTAGAGCGGATTATCACGTACAACCAGCTAGTACTGGTGGTGCCGCTGGCGGAAGCGGTACACCGGCCAGTGTCACTCAACCATTTGAACGGGCCCTCGACACCTTATCGGGTGCTGGTAGTGACGTAGAGAAGATGTACCAGTCCGGTAAGCGTAAGACCATGAGCAACATCGCCATGCAGTCTGTCAATGCCGGTATGGCGAATACGCTCAACATGCCCGCGTCCGAGCTTGCGTACGAGAATGAAGTGCGACCAGGTATGAACATCGGGCTAGCCCAGGCGAAGGCTGGCGTACTGCAAAACCTTGGGCAGACCGCCGCTAACGTGTACGGTACGCAGGTTGGTAGTAGCACTGCCATACAGACTGCACAGATGAGGGCTGATGCTTCCATGAGCGGGCAGGGGCTACAATTCGCATCCAACATGGCTAATCAGGCACTGCAGAAGTACATCGCACAGCTTAGCGGTGGCGGACAGAGTAACAACAATCCGGTGCCCATGATGTCGAGTCCCCGGGTATGAGTGACCTGAATAACACATTCAATATCCCCATGCCTGGTTCGCCCAGGTTCGAGAGCGATGTGATACGCGCGCTAGGCAAGATACGTGATTCGCTGGGCGCAGGGTCTGATCCGTCCTTCGGTAGCATAGAGCTAGAGGACGCCACGGCCAGCCGACTCACGGCTACTGACGCCGACAAGAAACTGTCTAGCTCAGACCTATTCGCGTGGGTAGCAGGTACCGCTAATGAAATCAATGTGGCCGATGACGGTGACGGAACCATTACTATCGGCATTGTCGATCCCCTTATAGTTGGTAAGGGCGGAACCGGAGCTGCAACGCTGACGGACCACGGTATTCTGTTAGGTTCCGGCACCGGGGCCGTGACACCGCTGGGTGTTGCTACAAATGGGCAAATCCCCATTGGTAGTACTGGGGCTGATCCGGTTCTTGCTACACTCACTGGAACAGCAAATCAAATTATTGTAACCAATGCAGCTGGAAGCATAACACTTTCAACCCCACAAGATATACATACTGGAGCTACCCCGACTTTTGCCGATCTTATTGTTACGGACCGGCTACTCATTGACTCTACTGACTTCATAACTAACCTGGGATACCTTGCCGGGGGCAATACTACCGGTATCAGGAATGTTAATCTCGGGGCATACACCGGAGTCAATTTAACTACGGGGGAGAAGAATGTAAACATAGGGTACTATGCCGGATACGGGCTTACGGGCGGCATCGCGAACACTGGCAGTTACAACATGTACCTAGGCCACAACACCGGGCCTTACAACACTACAGGGTCGTACAACGTAGCCATCGGCGGGAATACTTTCAACAGGAATACCGAGGGTTCTTACAATACAGTTATCGGGGCATCAGCAGGATTCCTCAGTACGGCCGGGGCCAGTAATATCTTTGTCGGGAACCAAGCTGGATTCCGGCAAACAACGGCCAGTAATATACTGCTGATAGACAACCAGGACCGTGTCACTGCTGCCAACGAACTTACTAAAGCTCTGCTATATGGGGTGTTTGCTGTCGCCCCGGCAGATCAGACTTTAACCATCAACGGTGAGATTCTTGGTTCAGTTGGTGCAAAGATTGGAGACGGTGGAACTACCGATTATTCTGAGTTTGAAGCGGACGGCACCCTAGAGTTTCATGGTGCCGCGACCGTATGGCGGGACGCCAATGTTGGTACTCTAAACTTAGGGACAGGAACTGGGGCGACTCGGCCAACTGTTGTTTCGTACTACGATGAAGCTGGTGCAGATACGGGGATAGCCTGTCTTGGCTTTGCCACTGGTGAGTCGGTGTCTGGGGCTATTGAGTTTCAACACGACTACAAAGAGGGCTCGGATATCACGTTCCATATTCACTGGCAGGGGATTGCAGCACCAACAGGGACAGATCAAGTTAAGTGGCAACTTGAGTATACTGTAGCACGTGATACCTTAACACTGGATGCCCCCACTACGATTGTTGTAGAGACAGCCTTTGATACCCAGTACGCTTTTGAACGCTCTGATCTACCCGTTATCACTGGAACTAACTTCAAGGTTGGAGATCAACTGCTCTTCAAACTTCAGCGTATCGTTGCTGCTGGTGATGCTTACGCTGGTGATGCCCTAGCGACTACAGTGGGCTTTCACTATGAGTGTGATACTGTTGGCTCTCGGGATATTTTAACCAAGTAAGCACGGAGATGTATTATGAGAACCATGTCTACTGGCGGGTTGCCCTTCCCATCGCTACCCGCAGCTGGTACTGAGGGCGGTCCCGCGGCTGAGGCCGTGATAAACGGTGAGACTATTCAGATGGGCCATATGCAAATTGATCCAAAAACTGGACTATCAGAGCCAGTATACGATCAGAGCCCAGGTGGCGACTACGGCCCGGAGGGGTTCGTCGGTCGGCAGGCGCAGACCCCTTCACCAGGGACATCTGATCCCGTTACGCTCGCAGAGTGGCACGGGGAGCAGGCTCTATCCCAACTATCGGTATTCGATCAGCAGATAGCAGGCATAAAGGCCCCGGTACAACATGAACTCGACACGTCGTACAAGCAGTATCAGGTCGACGTCGATACTATCCGTAACTCCGGTATGGAGCAAGACCAACAGCGACAACGTCTTGGCCAGCTAAACGCCAACTACCAGAAAAAGTGGATCGGCCTCAAAGGGAAGATGGAGCCGCAGACGCAGGCACTAGAGCAGCAGAAGGCAGCCGCCCAACGGCAGATTGTTCTCCAGCAGGCCCTGCGTATGAAAGAAATCCAGACCTACGCAAAGATGGCAGAGGAAGGTGTCATCAACGAAGATGCCGCCAAGTCGCTGCAGTACAAGGTGCTGGGGTACGACGTACCAGTGACAGAATTTCGTCCGCCAAAGTCTCAGAGTCCATATAAGGTTGTGCAGGAGACACAGGGTACGCTCAAGATACTCAAGAACCGTCTGGACAGCTTTAAGACGGACACCCACAATCCGAAGGGGTGGGGGAAGACCCAGAGAAAGCGACAGGCCCTATACGTAATGAAACCTGGTGCTACTGGTTCCCTCGACACTGATTGGGAGTTGGCCGGTCCGGAACAGCAGGCCGTATACGCGAATCTGTTATCGCAATATACCAGTGCCCAGGAAGTACTCGACGCAGCTGCTAGTCAGCTTGTCGGGAGGCGTGTCGCCAACCTGTCCGGTGCCGCTAGTACCATAGCCAACGATATTGGTAAAGAGAGGCCCCACCGGGCACCCGCAGTCACCCAGAAGAATGTGTCGCAGATGTCTGATGATGAACTACGGCGGCTTGTAAGTGGGGGCCAATAATGCCCATCACATCCGAGCAAGCATATGCCGAGTTAGCACGGCGGGAACTATCGCGACGGTCAGTAACGTCGGCCATACAGGGCGCATTGTCCAGGCAGGCCGCACCACAGGCACCCACCGCTGACTTCAACGCCCGCACTGCCGGTGTCATAGAAGGTGCCGTTGCCGGGCAGGCTGCCGGTACGCCCGTGCCCCAAGGCCCGACTACGGACTTCGTTGCCGGTACACCCCGATCCGGTGGTACGCTACTTGGCGATCTGTATCACGCCGTTGGCCGTGGTGGTATCAAAGGTATAGCTGCTGTGCCGGGTGCTCTTGCCTCCCTGATGGAGACATCTGAGACGATCCCGGTTGGCGGGCCATACGCAGCCGCGGCCAGGACAGTAGATACCTCCAAGGCTCAGGATGACCTACGTAAGCAAGCACACGACATCTACAAGCTGTCTGACGCAGAGTCGCTACGCGCTAGGCGCGGGGGTGCTGCTGGCTTCTTGGTTAACCTCGTTGGCGAGACGGTTCCGCAGTTCGGCGTGTCCGCTGTGGCTGCTATGATCGGTGGCCCCGTTGGCGTCGTGGCCACGAGTGCTGTCCTGGGTGGTGAAGAGGTATACCAGAACCTGATCGACCTTGGCGTAAGCCACGAGAAGGCAGACGCCGCCCGGTGGGTTACCGCTCCAATTATCGGACTGGTAGAGAAGTGGCAGATCGATGGCGTGCTACGCATCGGAAACAAGGCCGCTGTCAAGCGACTGGTACAAGCTGCCCGTGAACGGGCATTCAAGAAAATGGCCGTGGCTGGTGTCGACATCACATTTGAGCACACCATGAAGGCTGCTGGTGAGGGTCTGCAGGAAGTGATACAGGAGGCCACGGGCATAGGCGCTGAGGTTGCACTGGCCAGAGACTTCGACCCAAAGGCTGACCTGATCCGGCTTGGCTCTGCAGGCCTGGGCGGTGCTATCGTGGGTGAGTTTACAGGTGGCGGTATATCCATGGCCCGAGGCGGGGCCTCTATCGTGGGCGAGGTCAAGCGACAAAGCGACGTGGCCCACCTTCGCCGTAACGCCCAACCGCTGGACCCCCCTAGCGTGGACACCCCCATAGCCGCCCCGGCTCCTGGCGAGGCGTCTGATGCCCTTACGCAGGCAACTGGACCCACAGAGGTTGTATCCCTCGCACCAGAAGGCCAGGAGGCGTTATCTGCTGCAGCTGAGCGGGCTTCGGCAGACCTTCCGCCCATGGCTCCTGTGGGTGATGAAACTGTCGGGCAAGTACCTACGGATCGTCCTGGTTCTGTCGACCCGCAGCAGGGAGCGGCCTTCAACAACGCCAGCCTGGATCAGCGGGCCCAGGCTATGGGCCTGCCCGCCGCCCCGGAAATGACACCCCGCGGTACTGTCAAAGAACGACAGGAACAGGCAGTGCGGGAGGGCTGGGCTGCGCCAAGTAAGGCTAGAGCAGTGGCTGCGGATATCCTGGAGAACCCCAGACCAGCTACGGACCTGGAATCACATGGGATGAACGCGGCGCTAATCACCCTGAAAGCGGAAGCAAACGGGCTGAATGATCAGCTGGTAAAGCTACCGGTTGACTCTGTAGAGTACAAGGAGGCGAAGCAGAAGTGGGATGATGTGCGACGTGATTACGAGACCATCTACCAGATTGGGAAGTGGAGTGGAACAGAGTGGCACGCTACTGGTATGGCCCGGCAGGAAATGTTGGACGACAATGGGGATGTTCTGGGCGTACTAGCTCGCGCCAAGGATACCACCGGTGCTGACCTGACCCCTGCACTGGAGAACGACTTAAAGCGACGGGTCCGTAGTTTACGCAAGGCCCGCACTACGGCTGATACTTCTGGTCGCACTGACGCTAAGAATCGCCTACGGGATACTGCGAAGAAGATTACTAAGCTGGGGCGGTTGGCCAAGATGACGGATGCCGACAAGGACGCCCAGCTACAGGATCTTCTTGGCCGTGAGCAGACAGATATTGTACTGACCGATATCGTTATGAACCTGGCGTCTCGTGATCCGAAGGCGTCTATCGACTCGGTCGTCAAGAAGGTTAGGGAATACCTCCCCGCTGTAACGCACACCAACATCGTGGATGCTTTTGACGGGGCACAGCAACGGAAGACCAAGAACACATTTGGCATGGAGTACATGCTACGCAATCTCCGCAAGCAGTTGAAGAAAGAGAAGCACAAGCTGACATCTATCGATGATGTGCTGTACTGGTTGAAGGAGGGACGGCTCCCTGACAGCGAGGCGGATGCCGTTGACCTGGATGATAAGGTGGTGCGGGATCTACAGGTAGTACTGGGTCAGGTAAAGAAGCTCCAAAAGGATAGCGAGCCCTGGTTACAGCGTAAACTGGAAAAGCAGATCGCATACCTGAATGCCCGTCTAGCGGCCAAGGACTTTGGCAACAGGAAACAGGCATACGCATTCAAACCCGGTCAACACACATTGAAGTTGCAGTACGAGGCAGCCAAGCTGAATGCTGAGATCGGCCGAAGGATAGTCAAGCTACGGAACAAACAACACGGACTCGTTAGGCGGGGCAGCGCCAATGTGGCCCGATCCATCATGTCCATGAAGTCGTCATTTGATGATTCTGGTCTATTCAACCAGGGCGGGTTTGCAGTGCTTGGTCACCCCATAAAGGGACTCAAGACAATACCCAAAGCATTCAGTGCGGCGCTGTCCGACAAGCGGGCATTCTTCATCAACCAGGAGATACTTGCTCGGGCGAACGCCCCGCTCTACCAGAAGTATGGACTGGGTCTTACTCAGGCATCCGATGCCTCCACGTTTACCGAACGGGAGGAGGAACACCGGGAATCATTGGCAGACTCCATCCCCGGCATCAAGGCGTCTAACAGGGCCTTCGCGACCACGCTCAACATACTTCGTGCTGATAGCTTTGACGCTATGGCCGGTGCCTTCGCCAGTGAATCAGGACTCACTGATATTGATGGTCAGGCTATCGCCGACTTCGTCAACATGTCCACTGGTCGCGGTAACATTCGCGGCATAGAAGGCACGGTCAATACGCTCAATGGTGTCCTGTGGGCCCCACGCCGAACCATAAGTAGGTTCCAGATGATCGCCACACTGGGCGGACAACTGGAGTACCACCACAAGAAGGGCGAGTCCCACTGGAGACCAGAGGTACATCTGCGAGGAAGCAGGCACGTACGTAGGATGATGGCACAAGAGGTGGCCAGATACCTACTGGGATATGCTACTGTGGCTATGCTCGGTATGATAGCCGGGGCCGAATTTGAATGGGACATGCTGTCTTCCGATTTCGGGAAACAACGATATGGTAGGCTCCGCTTGGACCCTACCTCTGGTTTTGCCCAGGCATTTACGATGATCAAGCGACTGGCATACACACAGCGTAAGGCGGAGAGCGGCGAGATACAGGATCTCAGCGGGTACGACATGGACCGGCTCCTTCAACGCTTCGCTAGATACAAGCTATCCCCAGCCCTCGGTATAGCCTGGTCCAGTATATCCAGGCAGACGGCATTTGATGGCCCGTTCACGTGGCAGTGGGCAGCTAAGGAAGTAGTTACACCCCTGTCACTTGACGATGTTCTTAAGGCTGCTGATGATCAGGGGATACCTAGGGGTATCATATTCTCCACCTTCGGGTTTTTCGGTATGGCTGTTCAGGTGTACGGGGATAACGCAACGTCAGCGAGTACAGTATCCAGAAGGGGTGCATTATGACACGCGAGGAACAAGCTGAACTACTGATCAGGGTGGATGAGCGCACGGATCGGTTCGAGAAGTGGGTCGACATACATGCTGCATTCCATCGACGAATGGGTTTCGTGCTGGTATCAACCGCAGTCTCTATTATCCTCGCTCAGGCCGGGATGATCTTCGCCCTTGTCCGATTGATGGCGACTTAAGCGGCCGTACATCACCCTGTATGTGCCACTCCGGGTGACCCCCGGAGCATGGTAGCGTGTCACAGGAACACGCCTCTACTCCCAATGCACGTAACTGTACCGTAACGGCTTGCGACTCCTCGCACGCAACTAGCACCTTCATCACGAGTTCTCCTGAATAAACTCATCCAACCAGGCTCGCCGGGTGAAGGTCCCCCCACCCGCCCGGTGCGGCCTGGTTATTGTCCTAATAGCCCCGGATCTCACATACCTACTGATCCGGGGCTTTTTTATTAGCGTCCCCGTCTTGCGGTACAGGTAGTCCTGTATTCCGTCGATGGGGACAATGTCACTGTAGGGAAGCGGGCGATCTACTGCCATGATAGAATCACCACTACGGGGCCCAGGTACAGTGTCAGTAGTTTCACCCCTGTGAGCTTTATGCCGACGCCAAGGGTCCACCAATACGAGTTTAACAGCACTTCACAGTGACTGCCTACAGTAAAATGTTTACTCGTCCTCATCTTCGGCCTCCATCGACTGATCCGGCGATATCCTTTGGAAATGGTTAGGCTCCCCAGTTACGGCATGTGGCACCACAAACGCGGCATAGTGCTCACCGGATTGTGAGAAGGCGTCCACGCGCCAACCATTATGGATAGACCATATTACATCCGGCTGCCTACTGTGGTTGTTCAGAGCGTTGTACAGCACACGGTCATGTTGACAGTTCTCGCGAAGCCACGCTAGTACGGTATCTGTTGAGTGGATCACCCGATGGCTCCCATCCGTAACTCCTGCGTCTTAACATCCACACGGCGACTCGCACAATAATCGGCGAGATGCACGGTTCGGCGAATACGATTTTGCTGCCAGTCCTTGGACCTTGGCGGCGATGTCTTCCAGTCGGGGCATGTCCACCTTCCCATATGATACGCGATGCCGTCAAGGACACGGCGCAACAGTTCGGGCGGTTCTACTCCTGGTGGAAACTTACGCACCGCGATCTCATCGGCCAGTACTGTACCGTGTATGTTGACGCAGTTCTTCACGGTGGCCCGGCCGTTCACCAGCTTGTCGCCGTTTTTTCGCAGATCGTGAAGGATCAAGGCGGCTATCACAACGTCATGTTCGTCCTGATGCCAATCGTCTGTTCTCATAAGCTCAGTCGACCACCACACGGCCAGCTTGGTGTGCCGGATAAGGCCACCCTCGCCAAGTGATATCTGAGGATGGTATCGGCCTGATGTGGATGCCGGGCACGTCCAGAAATAATCGGGAGCCATCGTATCGATAACGTCGATTACGAAGTTTTTGATGACAGGGTTCTTGATTCTGTCTAATTCTTCTCTGAATGTCTCTTCGGCTTTGTTCATTTCGTCTCCCATAGGTGTTTCCAGGTACGCTTGGACACTATCATTGATATGTTACTCTGCAATACGCCATACTGCTCAGCAATTTCCCTCTGCAAAAATAGCCCGGTCCTATAGGTGTAGATAATCTGTCTCACCTGTTGTTCTGTTAGCTTGGCATGGCCATGATCTTCCCCTTTAGTGTAAGTGCCGTGCCTGACTTTGTCCCTAATGTTGCTGTAATGCGTATCCCACCTCAAATTCTCAAGCCTATTGTCTGCCTTGTTCCCATTGTTGTGACAGGCTTCCATTCCCTCGGGACATGGGCCTACATAGGTTTCAAGGACTAGACGGTGGATGCGGATAGTACGACGCCCCAGCGCGGTTTTCAGGTTAATTAGCTGATAGCCGTCCCTGCAAACATACGGTTTTATCCACTTGTTAGATATCAGCGACCACACCCTACCGCTGCGGGACACCATGTAGTTTTTAGTTGCGTCAGTATAGTGCATCAATCTAGCTCCGACAGCGATAGACCTGTGCTGTACCGCGACTTGAGTTCAGATAGGTTTGCTATACGTACAGGATCATCTGCATCTAAGTACATCACTGTAGCCGCCGCTGATCGGGCGTCCAGCATCAACTCGTAGTCAACAACCAGATCCGCCAGCTTCAAGTCGGGCAACCCATGCTGATGTGTACTCAGCAAATCGCCGGGTCCGCGGATACCAAGATCGATCTCGGCAATTTCAAACCCATCGTTGGTCCGCTCCATAGCCTTGAGCCTGGCGCGTCCTTCGGCACTCTCTGTATCAGACAGGAGAAAGCAGTACGACTTCTTGTCACTGCGCCCCACGCGGCCACGCAACTGATGGAGGGTAGCAAGGCCAAAGCGTTCGGCCCCCTCAACAACCATCACGGTGGCGTTGGGGTTGTCGATGCCTACTTCTACAACTGTAGTAGCGACAAGTATCTTACCACTCGTACCTGGTAGCTGTCTTGCCCTTGACCACCAACCTTGTACTGCTAATTTATGGCTTGCTGCCATTTTGCCATGTAGTACACCAACTACTGCTCCTGGGTATCGCTCCCGATACTCCTCTGCAACCTCCTCCACCGCCCGCATCTCGTCATCAAGGGCTTCGATACGCGGGCACACGACGTAGACCTGATGGCCCCTGGCAAGCTCGCCCTCAATGGTAAAGTCCATATCTGCATACGCCTGACTGGCGGGACCGGGCACCCAACATGTCTCCACGGGCAACCGTCCCGGTGGCATTGTCTTGATCACGCTTACGTCCAGGTCACCGAACGCAGTCATCGCGATGGTACGGGGGATCGGCGTGGCCGACATCTTTAGCTGGTGGGGGTTGCCATGCTTACGCAGAGCTGCGCGTTGCGCCGCCCCGAAACGATGCTCCTCGTCAACCACAACTAGGCCGAGTTTGTGAAACATAATTCCGGTACTTAGCAATGCCGTAGTCCCAACCACCACGTCGGCTATATCTAGCCTTGGGTGGTCCGTGTCTGGTCCTACATAAGTCGTAGTACAGCCAGATAGCAATACACATCTCAGCCCCGCCGCGTCAAAGAATCCCTTGATCGAGCGGTAGTGCTGCTCAGCCAGCACCTGCGTGGGGCACAGGATCGCTGTCTGCCCGCGGTTACAGGCCATCAGCATAGCAGCGTAGGCGGCAACGGCGGTCTTGCCTGACCCAACGTCCCCCTGGAGGAGGCGGTTCATGGAACCATGCTGGCACATATCAATTAGTACCTGTCGGGTGGCCCCCAGTTGATCCGGTGTAAAATCAAACGGGAAATACCGCTCCGGGTCCCGCATCATTGGCACACACCGCACATTTGTAGGCTCCGACTCCCGCCTCTGCTTTCGCACAGCCAGCGCCAGCTGCATATAGAACAACTCGCGGTACTTCTCGTGTTGTACTGCCACATTGTATTCCGCCTGATTCTTCGGGTTGTGCAGAGACCGCACGGTGTCGTCAGCCAAGTGCAGGGTCTGCTTAACGAACCGACCGATGTCCTTGCTTGTGATTCCGCTGGTCACTGGGTATATTACCACACGTAGGTCAGCCAGGTTGGGCTCGCCCTCTATAGGCAACGTGCGGAACTCGGGGTTGACTAGGTGCCCATGCACGTTAAGGACCCCTGTTGCCATTATGCGGACACCTTTGTGTATTAGGCGTCTTAACTGGCTCCAGCTGTTGAACCAGATGATTGGCACAGCCTCACCAAATGTGTTGAGGATTGTACATGGGAACTGACGACCGTCCCACCCGTCTGCTGTACGGCTTACCTTACCCACCACAGTGATCGTATCACCCAACACCACACCGCTTAGTGATGTAGGTACGGGCGCAAACTTCACCCGCGTAGGGTAGTGACCATGCAAGTCTTTCACGGTTTCTATGCCGAGCTGCCGAAGGGCTTGGGCCTTCCTTGGCCCGCAACCCCGCAACTCGGATACGGGAGTATCCAGTTTCATAGGTCAAACTCCTCACGCATTCTTAGCGGCTGTTACGGCGGCGGCTGTGTCCGTTGACTGGGCCCGCAGAAACGTCTTGAGTTGTTCTATAGCCAGCAGCAGGTTCGGTTCACCCGATTTCTTACTACTATCCATGAACTGCTGCACGCCCTTGACGACCTCAGTAAATTGTTTTTCTTTCACGCCCACTTCTACACCGACCCCAGCAAGGGCAGTCTCCACCTCAGCTGGCTCCCAGTCACCGGGGCGCTTGCGGAACAGACCCAACAGTCCACCAGCTGATAGGCCAAACACACCGAGGCCAGCTGCTAGTAGACCTGTGGTAGGGTCGAAGATCGCCGCCTCCAGTGCTACTGCCTCGCTCACACTGCGTTCTACTACGCCCCGTAGTATGTTGGAGTCAAGCTGCTCCTTTTCCATCAGCTGTTCAAGCCCCAGCATGTTGATCGCATGGGCAGCACGCACGTGTAGCTGCAATCTTCGAGCCTTGTACAGGTTGGCGTAACCAGCATAATCATTGGGTTCGGCCAATCCAGCGTCGACAGCGCGCTCAACGGCACGCTGATCGATGATTGCTGGGGTCACGTAGTCGGACAGGGCTGCACACCCGACGCCGATTACCATGGTAGCCACGAGGGCTACCAGTAGTACTGTTGATAGGATTTTGTTAAGCATGTAGGTTCCCCTATTTTAAGTATTCTTCCATTATCCCTGGCCTGATCTGCAGACCCTCATAGATATACTCCCGTTTACCAGCGATCATAGTCCGTTTCCGTATTAACGGGTGTTCCATACCCCGCAGCTTCATTCCGAATGCAATTCGGCTCAAATTGTTGCGGGTATTCGTGGTGCTACACCACGCCAGCCATAGCTCATACAGTGTGCTGCAATTAGTACTATACGTAAAGAAGTCAGCGCCGACGTGGAGCTTACAGGTCTCACTAAGCATCAAGCCAATTGGGTTGGTCAGTTCGGCGATGCCATCAAGGTGCTCCCGCGATACCTTGGGCAGCGTAAACTCGTCCCGATCTAGCAGACGCCGCAGACCCTCTATCGCCCACAAGGCGATACCAGGTATCTCTTTGATCAGCTTGTTATCCATCTCACGGTCGGGCTTATCCAGCCGATAATTGTTGGAGAAGTACAATAGATTGGTACGGCCCGCCATAGCTTGGCTAGTGTCGTCAAAAGGCAACACCTCGTTAGCAATATACATCAGGCGACAGAACAACCGGGCATCAACCGCAGCCTTATACAGTCGCCGCACACTTAGCGTGTCACCACCTGTGATGGCCTTCCATGTCTGTAACAGCTTGTCGATGTCACCTTTGTTAGTATCCCGCGACTCAGACATGATCGCCACATACTTGTTCAGCAGGGCTGCGGGACCGAACATGTCCTTGAAGCTGTTGGTATTAGCACCAGTAGTTCGGGCCTTGCCTAACAGGGCCTCGATGACCCTGCCTACCGTCGACTTGCCCGACCCCGGAACGCCGAACAAGAACATCATACTCTGCATATGATTGGAGGCTATCATGCAGTAGCCCATCCATTCCTGCAATAGATCGATACACTCCTGATCCCCATTGAATATATCAGCTACGAACCACTCCCATAGCTCACAGATGGCACGTGAATCATAGTCGTACGGTAGTGTCGTGGTCAGGAAGATATCCGGCGTCATCGGTACAAGCTGCTGCTCTCCGACATAGTAGATGCCATTATTGAACACGACTGCTCTGGTTAGGTCCATGCTCTTGCCGGTCTTTAGAATCAGTGGCTCGTGAGCCGATTCATCAGCATCAATGTTGCAGTATGCCTTGGCAGCGCGAGTGAGGTCTACCAGGAACCGGTGATTCGGCTTGAGGTCCACGATCTTTGTACCATCCTTAGCGGATGTTGCAATTTGCCGGGAACCAAACCACTTATACCACCAGCCATCCAGCACGGCCTTACTGATTAAGCGATACTTGTTCACATCCCACTGGTAGAAATCGTCATGCAGGCATTGTATGATCCGATGTCCACGGTACGTCTGACAGTCGTTGACCCACGCCCCTATCATATCGTACGGGGCATCAGTATCCAGCACAGTGGTAGCCTTATGGGAATCACCAACCTCCTTGACGTGCTGCTCGAATAGCTCTATGGTGGGCGCCCAGGCCCGCAAATCCTTAAACGGTTCGGGTGGAAGTACCTTTATGGCCGACTTACAAACCGGCAGCAGCGTTTGAAACACGCCTTCAAGGCTCGCTTGACCGACGCCATGCGCGTCACGGTCCCCGACGATGATAGCCTCACGGCCTGACACCAACCCGGCGAGGGACGCCGCCCCCGCCCCGGCCTGCGGTATGCTGACCGCAACGTAGCCCAGCGAGATCGCCACCATTGCATCAGACGCACCCTCAGTAATGACGACAGGCTTATCCGATGCAGGTAGTACCTGCACACTCCGTCGTCCATCACGAGATCCGGTGTGGCGGTGATGTAGGTATCCAGAACCCGGAATCTGCTTTGCTGCGCCAGCGGGCGTTCGTACGCATATGACCCCACCAGGGTCGTCGGGGTTGTCGTCACTAACCAGACACCCGTCATTCTCCCGTCCACATATAGGGCATGGGACCATGGCCTCAGAAACCCTAACGAAATTGCAGGCATGTACTTCCCCGTCGACTTGCAGAATACCGAGACATTCATAGGACAACCCCCGCTTTCCGCCCTTCCAGGCTATCTTTCTACCGTTCTCATACCGCTTAGTAAGCCCCACCACCTTACCCGTTTCGTCTCGTTCGGGGATGATCCACGCATCCTCGGCAGGAAAAAATCCCACACCTAGTTTGCTGATGGCTTCCGCCGTCACTGCCGGGCCAAGTTGATCAGCCAGGACATCTGCCATGGCCGGTAGCATATTGGATCGCAATGATGTATACAAGTCGTCAAAGTTCACGGGCATATGTTACTCCAAAATCTGGGGAGCCTCCGTTCTCCCCGAGTAAACAAGCTTGCTAGAGGGCCGCGCTGAACGCAGTCTTGATACCAGACCAGTCGTCTCCGATAGCTTCGTTGCCACCGGCATCTGTGACCAGTTGTGTCCACATTTGCGAGACCTCTACGTCGTTCTTGCCTGCTGCATTCCCGGCCTTGTAGCAATCATCCCATGCTTTCTGCATGTCGATGGCCCTGGCCCTCTTGGCTTTGGACTTCTTCGATTCAGGGGCAGCGGGCGGCTCAGGGACGGCAACATCGGTTGGGGTCCCTGAAGCAGATGTCCGCGTAGCTGCAGCCGTCTCTTGAGCAGGCGGCGTAGGGTCCGCCTTCGGAGTCGCCTTCGGTGCAGCTTTCGGGGGCGCGGCCTTGGGCTTGGGCCCGCCGTTCAGAGTCTGCAGTCCGCCAGCAAACTTGGCCTGCAGCCGCTGAATGTCCGCCTTGTCAATTTTCTGAACCTTCTTCCCGGGTACGGCATCGTAGTGGTCAATCCACTGGCACCGGATGGTGGTGTTCTCCTCGTACGTGCTCTCCTCCATCCGCCACTGGATCTGGCCGTTGAGCTTATCGTTTTCCTGGATGTCCAGGAATGCCACGCCGTCCCACCCAAGGGACTTCATTAGCTGACGAGCGCTCAGTGTCGGCTTGCCATTTTTGCCGAAAAGAATCAGATACGCGATGGTCTCAATCTCCTCATACGCCCACGGTACCCAGACGCCATTATCAGCATCCCACATTTCGGCCGCTTCCAGCTGGAGGACCGCCTGCGGGAAACCCCCGGACGATTCGCTGATACCGCGGTCTACTACTTTGCCTCTGAATGAACCCGTACGATCTATTACTGACATAAACAATCTCCTCAAATATGTGACCAACTTTTTCCACTGCAGATATAGCCCGCCTGACTGGCCGATATACCAAACACCGTAGCCAGGTCTGCCAGCTTCACCCCCGCACGCCGGAGGTATCTCATCCGCCTAACATCTAGCTCCCTTAACTTTGCTCTACCACATTTCTCCCCCGGTGTTCTAGATAGCAAACCAGAGGCAGTACCATGTCTAACAGCATCCAGGTTATTTGCGGACCTGGTATCCCACCTCAAGTTCTCCAATCTATTGTCAAAGGAGTCCCCATTGTTGTGACAGGCTTCCATCCCATCCGGGCAGGGCCCTACGAATGCCTCAAGGACAAGTCGATAAACAGATTTATGCACGCCCCTACCACTGGAGTACAGCGATACCCTGGCGTACTTATTGTCACTGCAATCCGGTTGCAGCAGCCTGGGTGTCCGCCTACTCCTCCTTGGTAGGGACCACACCTGCCCGCTATCCGAGACAGCATACCCCGGGTGCCCCGGTATACCCCGTAATTCACTCATGTTTTTACGTGTTCCCCTTACTTAGGTTTCTTATCAGTGTTCCATACATTGGTACTTGTACTACCAGCTTTCGCTGTACCTCCTCCACCACTAACCGTGTCATCTCCACCATATAGGCATCTTTGGCTACCTTCATAGCCCGGGTGTGCTTCTCTGCGGACCCGTGACAGAATTCCCACCTCAACCCGGATCCACACGGACACGGATCATTACGTCCTGGTTTCTGACCGCCTACAATTGGTTCCACTATCACCCCTCCTCGTTAAACAAAATTCGCCACAAACTGTCATCCTGTTTACTCCCGAACGCCACGGCTGGGTAGTCCTCAAGTTTACTGCCGCGGATCTTGGCGAAGAACGATGCATCAGGCTTGGTGTTGATCATTCGGCCTGATACCGGCGCAACCTTGCGGTTCTCAACAATGGCGTTCTGCCAGGTGATGCGAAACACGTGGTCTGCCCACGAGACGTAGTCATTCCGAACACTGTTCTTGTCCGTGTGAAACAGGTCGGGCCCGTCCTTAAAGTAGTTCTCGCCACTCGCGTTCGTCTCCTGCATGGGTGCAGACTGGCACACTAGTATGACGTTAACACCACGGACAACCAATCGGTCGAGATCAACAAGTACACTGTGCATTGTATCGTACAGATGCCTATAGCCCTTACCAAATCCATACCCCTCGATACCGCTTACAGCATGTCCCTTCTCATGCTTGATGGTTGTGAACATATAGGGTAACGCCCAGTGCTGCAGCAGTGTTACCGTATCAATAACTACGGTACCGTGGCCATCAAATGCATTGGATCGCAGAGCCCCGCGAACGTCACCAAACGTCTCTACGCCCGGGACATGAAGCACTGGTCTGCCAGTCAACGGGTTGCATATCTTCCGCCCGCCATCGTCACAGCCTATGAACACGGGGTCCGGGGCCATCGCCGCCAGTGTTGTCTTGCCCATTCCACTGGGGCCGTACAGAATGATCTTCTCTCCCTCACCCTCGCCGGTCCAGGGTGCTACTGTGAATGTCTTGTTGGACACCGGGATCGCCGCGCTCAACGGAGGCGCGGGCGGTGGTACTTTTGGTGCGCTAGGTGCTTTTACCATCGTTACCTCCTAACCAAGTTTGATTTCCTCTACCACCGGAATCGGCGGTGTTGAGTTCCACCCTAGCCGGTATCCGGCAGGGGCCTTGTCGCCGGGCTGATAGACTACGCCCGACCTGCATAGATCGCAGAACTCACAGCGGTATGTGGCAGTACACGCCCCTTTGTTCTCTGTCCAGATGTCGTTCTTCTCCACGTACCGAATCTGCTGTGCGATGCGGGGCAACTTGTACCCGAAGTCACGTAACTCCTGATCCGTTCGGGCGACGATCCGCTGTTCAAAGTAGAACTCGGGCCGTTCTGTGATGTCCGCCAGAAGCCGGGCCCCATACAGTGCGGCCGTCTCGTGGATGGCGAAGCCCTTCTTGCCGGGGGTGGTCAGGGCCTGCTCCCCATTCACTGTTAGGGCACCCCCACCCCCGCCCAGTGCTGTCTTAACCTCAAACGCCTCACCACAATACTCGCCGGTCTCTAGTAGTACCTTCGTGTCAGCCTGGCTCAGAGTCTTCGGTTTGATAGTTGGCTTGTGCCACACGTCGCAAAACGCACCGGCTACAGGTGTATCGTGTGACATAACCCCGTATGGCGCTAGTAACCCCTTCGCCTGCGCCAGCCGTGCTCCGTAGATGTACCCGGTGACCTGATCGCCATCTGTCAATGCATCCCAGTAGTCGGCGTTCAGGGATCGGGCAGTAGACTTACGCTCCCACACGTACACCAGACCTGTTGCAATCTCACGGACCATCCGGTCAATCTTGATCACGAACACGGCCTTGGGTATCCGGCGCTTGCCGCCCTTCTTCACTATCGGGACCTCAAACTTTAGCTCGCTGCCGATCACCTCGAACCTGTTTTCTGTGTCGGAGTAGTACCACTGGTGGCCTACCAGCGAATGTAGTACGCTGACCTGTTCGACAGCCCAGTCATCAGCTGTCTTGTTGTCCGGTGTCTTGGCGTACTGCTGATTGAGATACCGCATGACGATGTCCATACGATTCTCGGCGATGCGTCCCGTGCCCTCGCACATGAAGCATACGGGGTCAACCTCCTCTCTACGTGCGCATCGGGGGCATAACGATTCGGGTTTCAGTTCGAGTAGCTCTTGCGCTTTGTGCCATAAGCTACCCACTCTGGTGCTATCCTTGTCCTTGTCGGCTTCCAGCCCGAATAGATACCCGAGTTGGTATCGGCGCTGGCAAGCGAGGAAGTCGCCGTTTGAACTGGCTGATAGTCTAAGTTCGCGTAGTGCCATTACTTTATCCCCTTATCCTTTCGTTTCTGGATGAATAACTTTTTGAGGTCAGGGTAGCATAGTAGGATCTCCTGTTCAAACGGGCACGTTGCACAGCACTTGACCCGATCAGACTTCAAGTTGCGTCTACAGAGCTTAATGTGCCTTCTAAGTTTTATAGTATCCATTATTTCACCTCCGGTACCGGGGGCGTTACTCCAAGTTCGGAGCGCCCGTGTTTACAGTAGTTCTCGCTGATCTCTATCGAGGTGCAGTCACGTCCCAAACGTTTGCATACCCTGGCTGTTGTAAAGGTGCCGCCGAACAGGTCAATCACCAAATCGCCGGGGTCCGTGCTCATCAAGATTATTCGTTCCATCAGGGCCTCGGGGTGTTGGTTTTTGTGCCACTTGCGCCTCTCCTTGAACGTGCCACAGATGCGCGACTCTTCCCATACTCCATCCCAAACGTCACCGGGTACCCTGCCCCGCGGATCGGCCCGCTTGTCACCGTATATCCGCTGGCGGTCTGATGGTTCACGAATGGCGTCAGTGTTCCACTCTACACCGGGCTTGGAGAAGCGGAGCATGGGCCGGAAGCATGATGCGTTGTCCTTCTGCTGGTGCTGGCCAAAGGTGTACCACCAGACGTAGGGCTTGTCCCTGTATCCCCCTAATTCATCTACGGCATGATACCACAGCGCCCCTTTGAAATGGAAATCCCACCTCCAATAGTAAGACAACCACAGGGAATCGGGTCCGGCCCTAAGTGCCGATTTTGTAATATCGACCAACCACTCGATATAGTGAGAGTCGCTAGGCCACTTGTCCTCGAACCCGTCGTACTCCACGCCGAGGTTATCCGGTGGATCGGCGAAGATCATCTTAGCCTTGGGGAGCATAGGCAGCACCTCAATAGCATTTCCCTGTATAATCTCTATCATGGTAAGCCCCTCTCCAAATCCTCAACGCTACGAGCCAGTATATACAGCCCGTTGTTAGCCTCAATGTTCGCCTGGAATTTTATTTGCTTGGCAGACTGCTTCCCAATTGCACTCTTACACTCGACGCTGAGGAACCTACCGTCAGATAGAATACCCAGGATGTCCGCTGACCCCGGATACCCGAAGCTCACGGGCTGCCCGCCGGACCAGAGTGTCCCACTGTTGTTCCGCCATGAGTATATCCCCTTCTTATGCAGCAGTTTAAGACAGTCATGTAAGACCGTGGACTCTCTATCTTTCTTTGCGGCTCGCTTACGCTTACGTGCTCGTGGGGTGGGCGATGGCACACAGGGCACCGGGGGTATCTCTGTGCCGGTACGTCGTGCCCGCGCAGTTTCCATAATAATCTGGCCGAGCGGCTTCGCAGCCTTTGCCAGTCTCGATCTATCAATTGCACTTGATTGTCTCCTGTTCATTAGCTCCAACTCCCTACTTGCCCATATCCTCGCTCCACCCAATCCGCAGGGCTGTCTCTGACATCTCGTACGGGAGGGTCGGACAGTGCCTCACACCCTCCAGTATTGCACGGGCCCGCATAATAAGTACCGTGTCCTCAGCATACCGCTCCTGTTTATCGTACTCCACCGCCAACTTTCCTAGCTTCTCAACTATTGCAGTAACTCCAAGCATAGCTATCCTCCTGTTTATTTTTCAAAACGGCTCACCAATTTTCCGGTACAGGGTGGCACCGCGGTATCAGGTTTTCCTGTGCCCAGAATCTAAGGGCCGTGTATATGGTATTGCCGGGGCCAAACTCGTAAGCTTGGCACGAAAGCCCAGACTCCAGGGTTATGTAATCCTGCATCTGATACAAGAACTTCTTCCACGTGTTAACTCCTAGCCACTCATCAAGCGACATGCATGACAGGTCTACAGCCTTGCCGTTGTGACACATCTTTATGCGGCCGTAGAAGCATGGAGCGCCGTTAGAGGTACCAAACACGATATGGACATAGGCACCGAAACGACTCACAACTTTCTCTATTTCTTGCATCTGGCGGACGTACCACGCCATAAACAGGGTCTGATCGGATAAGTCGGTACTATAGTCTTTGTACAGTACATAGTCACCATTAGGGTTTTCATCTACCGACTGTCCTGGAAAATCTACGCTATACCGCTGTACCATTATCTTGTCCCTTATTTCTCGAATCGGTCGCATAGTCGGCCCTCCGTAGCAACGGGCAACCCCGTCGCCCACTCTGGTATCATCACCTGTAGCTCATGCATCCGCGCCAACCGGGCTTCGGCCTGGTCGTCATCAGATATCAACGTGATCGCCTGGTCATGCACACTAAACAGCACGGTGAACCCATCATCCTCCAACCGCAGCAGTCCCTCCCCGAAGACGTCGCGGGCACTAGCCTGGACTACGTTTTCACAATTGTGGACAAGCCGTGGAATTCCGTCCCCATCTATTACTGTAAACCTATTGTTGGGGCCACAGTCTACTATATCGTAGACGTGTGTAGCGGAAGCCCGTGGTGGTGTCGGTAGTATAACGTTGGTCTTGGCACTCCTGTTTTTTCTGATAAGTCCTTTATACTGAACGGAAGGGACTTCCGGCGATTTCGGGCCTGCTCCTGACGTGTTGCCCACCGGCAATTTAGGGGACGGTAACCCTCGTCGTTGTCTATACGCTCTAGCGTCAGTCCCTGCTGATACGAGGGGCCCATGTCCTTCCAAAAAGTCTCGAAAGAACATGCCCACTGCCCGCAGACCCTTATACCACGACCCCCATAGTTTTTGTACGCCTGATGCAATGGAAGCATGCACCGGCCCTTCATACTTCTCCACACTGCGTAAGCGGGATGCCTCGCCATTCCGTGTGTTTTGCCTATACCCATAGCGGAACATGAACGGCAACCATGTGTCCCCGACCTGGATTTCCTGGTCAAGTCGCGACCAAGGATCTCGTACTTCTTCCCGCATATGCACTTTACCAGCCAGATAGATTTTGATCCGGTTGACCCACGATCTTCTATTACCGTTAGGTTTCCGAACTTCCTTCCAAGTAAGTCCAATCGCCTGCGACCCATTCCTCCACCCCTCTGTTGTAAGAATGCGATGATCCGGTGTCATATCTACACCATTAAGCCCCATTACTAGCTGCTCACCCTTATAGATCACACCGCGGTGACTACACCACTGTTCGCCATCCCATATTTTGTAATAGGACTTTACATCCTCAATTCCCACCACGCCGTGGTCAGTTAGAACCCGTGTGTCCCATGCCACGCAGAGCTTGCCGCCGTAGACATAGTACTTCACCTTACCGCTAGTATAGGAGGCATCACCGTCACTTGCCACACGGGCCATCGGATAGAATATACACCGATCAGACGGCAGCACGATGATAGTAGTGTCATCCTGGTTGAGGAACACAAGCTCGTGTCCGTTGTGGCTTACCGTGGTAGTCTGATCCTTGTACTTGGTGACGAACTTATATGCCCGCTCCAGTTCACCCCAGAACGCTACAATTTTCTGATACCTGTTTCGATATAACTTAATCAGCTTTATGCAGAATGGCAGATCGTAGATCCCCGCATCGAACAAAGGTCGTAGACTCTTATCCTGTCGGCATCGCGTGTGGAACGTTCGCCCGCCCATCCCGAATCCGCAGTTAGCTACGATCACATGTCCCGCTTGATACCGGTGCTGGGGACCGGCTTCCAAGATATCGAACGTGAGATGATTTTCCAGCGCATCGCTTGGAACATAGGGACTGTCCCGCTTGTTTACGTGTGAATTGTCCCCCGCACTCAAGACACACGCTTGTTGTTCCGTGTCCATCTTTTCTGGTTCTACATGTGTTGTGCATTTGTTCTGATCGTGTTGCAAACCGAAGATTTCCCGGCCTGTATCCCGCATCGTTATTAACGCGGTCGATTTCAAGGCTTCGGTCATCCCATCCAGGGATAGTGACCAGATACCTAAGAAAAGCTGCTCTATCCGTGACCCACACAGGCCACACTCGGACACCTCTTCCGCCATATCGTTTATGTTTGTGTCTTTCACACCTGCTAATGATCGCAGAAATCCGGTTGCGTAATCGTTTCCTGTGTGCTGCGGGTATCTCTGGAGCAATTGATTGAGAGACGCCAGATTTAATTTTAGCACAGACGTTACAACGTGTACTGCTCCCGGCGATAAGGCTGTCGCGGTGCGGAGATACTGTTCGACCACAGGAGCAGCGGCATTCCACGGACTTAATCCCGCCCCGCGGGCCATATACAACCGCCGTGACAGTAAACTCTCCGTACACACTTCCGATGCTGGGCTGCTGATGCTTAGGCTGTGCGCCAGGCACCACCCTTGGTCTGTTAGGATCTCGTGATCTGGTGTTATCCATATGCCCTGTAGATTTACACATGCCTTTACCCCCCTACACACCACACCGCCGTGGCTCACATATTCTACCCCGTCCCACAGCAGGTCGTCTTTGGTTATTGCCTCGATTGCCTTATACCCAGAATCTGTTAGTACCGGAGACCCTGCGGCCAGGCAAGCTAAAATTGTCATTTTCCCGAAATCACGTCGGATGGATAGTTGCTCGGCCAGTTCCGGGCTGGATGCCCACTCTTCCTTAGTGGGATTGTGCGTTTCCTCATGAAAGATGTGCTCCTGGGCAAACTCAGAATAGATATCAGTACCCGCGGCGAACGCATCCACCAAGTCTGTTTGTCCCGATAGCCAAGCAACCTTGCGGGCCTCTATTTGTTTGAGATCGCCGGTCCCCATCAGGTAGCCGTGGGGTGCGAGCAGCATCTTGCCGACATCCTTGATCAGGGGGTGGACATCCCTGGCCCCGAGGTTCTGGGCGTTTATCTTGCCGCTGCCGCTCCAGCGCCCAAGGTGCCCACCATAATAGTTCAACGGGATACCCAGCATCCCATCCCGGCACCGCGCCTGGGCCAGGATACGCTGCACCCGCTTGACATGGTTAGGCCATGACTTAATAGCCAGTCGTGCCTCAGCCAATGCCCGAACGGCGGGGACCGGGTGATTCAGCAGCCATTTGAACCCATCGTCCATCTTGGAGAACGTGGGGATCGTTGCTTTCTTGCCCTGCTTCATCGGCACTGTCTCGCCTTCGGGCAGGACCTGATTGAACAGGTTGATCAGCAGTGCGTTCTTGGATATATCCTCAGCCTCAATCTGCCTGATCACTGGTGGCTTGCTGGATCGTTTGAGAAAACGTGGCGATTGGATCGACAGTATACCGTACTCGTGCGTAGCCTCAATCGCCTTACCTACTTGATCGCTCATCTCTGTGACAAGCCGATCACCAAGCTCGGTGTCGACAACGATGTTGGGCACCAGGAACATACGCAGCGTCTGGGCTGCCAGTCGTAGCTCAACATCAGGCCGCTTGATCATCGGCAGTAGCTTCTTGAGCAGGAACGCCGTGATGTCGATGTCGTTGCGACAGTACCCTGACAGGGCTTTCCAATCGTACTCGGACATATCCGCCGCGTGCAGTCCCTTGAACTGATTGGTGTCACCCTTTGGCGTTGGTGCCCCGTACTTCTTGGCCAAGTGTTCCAGGCTGTGGTGGTTCCTTGCGTCCATGTGGCGGGACAGATCACGGGTGTCGACGGTGTACTTAGGGGTGATACCGTACTTCTCCCGCAGAATCAACAGGTCAAAGTACAGATTATGGCCGACTACCGTGCAGCGTTCGAGGTTGGGGCCGTAATTATGCGGGTCCTGTAGCTCTTCTAGTGTATTGCTAACGGTATCTGCCCGGTGAAACCAAGGTCCCTCATTCTCACCCAGACCCATGACCCCGAGCCCAGTAATTTCAAATTTCGCGTCGCCGACATACTGCGGGATGTCCATATGCTTCTGGCGCAGGTTGTAGTCCGCGGCAAAGTAAGATTCAAAATCTAGGACAATTGTGTCCGTAGGAAACCCCGCTGATGCAAGCACACCCTGGTATGGTTCAAGACTCACTCGGCACCTCGATCCAGAGCCCCATCCTGATATCGCCCTCCACGACACACCGCGTGAGGATTTGCTGTAAGTGTAGCTTGTTGCCCCGATCGTCTGTCATGGCAAGCATACCCCGGATCTCATCCATGTAGCACCTGATATGCTCCTCATTCTCATCGCCGGTCAAGACCAGCCTCCAATACAATTGGATCAGCCATGATAGCCGGGTATACAGGCAAGCGAGTGCTGGCAGTCGGCCAGCCCCCCTGTCTCCGGCTAGGTTAGGACCCGTGGCTCGATACGGCAGCCTGAGCTGATCGCATATGCCGCCCGGCTTGACTGCGTTCTTGAACTTGACAAGCATCTCTTGCCACCCCGGCACGTACGTGACGCGGGACAGGTCATCAAGCAGGGCGCGGATATCAGCACCAAGCTGATCGTTCCGCTGCTTCTCCGTGGCCCCGGGGAACAAGGGTGCCCTAGGCATTGGTGGTATGGCGGGCGGCGGCGGTATATACATGGTCACGACCCCTTAACGAAACGGCTCTTGTGGTATTTTTCGCCAACGCCACACGGCATGATATGGTGGTGTGGCATCCCGTCGATCACCACAGCTGCTGATAGGATTGGTCGGGATCTCATATGTTTTCCGTAAGAAAATTGATAGGCGTCAACGTCGATGCCGCAGCCGACATCCATACCGAACGTACGTTGCCTTGGGTTCGCACGCCACTTGACGCCGCTCTGGCTATGGCAGTGTCCCATACAAACTGACATCAGGAGATCCTTCATAGCGTTGAACGCGGGGTACATACCTGATCGACCAGTGCCATGGAAGTAGTACACATCATCAAGGATTACCTCATCCACCCACGTCCACGTCTTTGTCTTCCACACCTCGTTGTAGTCACGGATGTACCTGGATGGGATGTTCACGGACTCTGCAAGCCTGATGACGCGGGCGTCGTGGTTACCGCACGTGACCCATGCGTTGGGGAATGCTTTGTACCACCGCTTGATCTTCTGCTTGGCCAGTAGGTACTCATCTGTTGGGCCCGCGCACTGCGGGTTGGCCGCGTGGAAGCTGACGGCCTGATGATCCACGACGTCGCCGATCAGGACCGTAGTATCCGTCTTGTATTTCTTGCGCAGATCCTTACAGAAGGCCATATAGCCCGGATGTGCCGCTGGCTCGTGTATATCACCAATTACCAGAACGTTCATCTCTTCCCCCCCATATATGCATTAAGTATCGTATGTGCCACTACAGTTTCCTCAGGAGTCGGCTCATCCTTGGCCCATGCGGGATACTGGGAACTACTATCGCCCCAGATTTTCTGGGTGGGGGACATTGCTAGGGTATCGCCCGGGTTGGCTGCCTCAATCTCCTGCACGGCATGAACCAGCTTGTCGTAGCTAGTGTCCCCCATGCATGGGTTAGCCGCGACGTAATACCGATAGCAGCACTTGATCATATATCGAACAGTTCGGACGTAGTCGCTGGTCATGCTATGTCCCCTCCTAGTATCCCGGCATATATCTCCAATCGCTGAGCTACAGCTGTTGCAGTATCCATGGCTAGCTCATAGTCATCATTCCACCACCTCGGAACGAGGATAGCCCTACCCCCTACCGCCCGCCACTGGTCCACGTTGTCCGACGAGTCGTCTATCAGCACGGAGTCCGGTGTCCTGGCCAGTGTCTCCTTGGGGGCTGTGGTGATGATAAGGCCCTTGGCCAGTTCGGGTATGTTCTTCTGTACCCACGCCACCTTACCGCTGGCTGACATGGGGTTAGGCATCGGCGTAGTGAGTAGACGAATGTTACTCATACCGACTGCATTAGCTACACTGGAAAGGATAGCCTTGCCGTCATGCATCCATGGGAGGCCAGCCCACAGGTCGAGGTCGCATAGTGCATTGATCTCTGCAAATGGCTTGCCGATTTCATTGTGCCAGTGCCACCCTTTGCGGCCCTTGGCATACGGCCAGGTCGCATAGTCGTGCTCAATACCCAGTCGCTTATGCACACCGGTGTCCCAGGCTGCAAGGACACCATCCAAATCTAGGAAGGCTATCATGTCTCGTTCCCCTTACATAAACAGTATTGCTTGCACCGCGGCCAACAACAGACTCGCTACCCCCGTCCGCATGTCACCCGCGTGCAGGTCTATGAGCCCCAACACTACGAACGAGGCCACCATGGTGCATAGGACTACTCGTCGCATCTCTTCACCTCACCACGCGCGACCAACTTCTCAAGGAGCAGGCCCTGCGCGTTGAACAGCACAGCACAGATACACTCCTCCTCATCTGCGTACTCAGCCAAGTGGCCTTGCCCCCGATGGTGCAGCCAGGTGTCCAGTGTATGGCGAAGTAGACTCTTGACGTACACCACTACGTTAATTCCGCACTGCCAATTATCGCTGTCCCGCATCTTCCCGTCGGCCTGTTTACGATGCTTGTGCAGGTACTGAGCGTACCGCCGCACCACTGCCGGGTGGTAGAAGCCTTCGACATCGAGCTTATCATCATCATCATCACGTGTAGCCCCGGATTCAAATGTTCTCATGTTGTGCCCCTTCCAAATAGATAGCCGCGTTGATTAAAACGCCCATATTATCCTTCGCATGGCCAATTCCACACTCCTCATTCAGAAAATTATGTCATTGTTGTCAATCACTGGCCCGGGGATTCCGGGCAGTCCCAGTGGTTTCATGGTTGATAGATCCGGAAGACCGTACTGTCTGGTTGGGTCTCGTTTCAGCGATGGCAACAGGCGACGTATCCGGGTTAGTGAGCATCGCACCGTACGCACGGTGATTCCGAGAAACTTCGCTATCTCCCCCATGCTCCAGGCTGGATAATTGGTGTAAATGTCGCAGTCTCGCAGAGAAACGCCCTCTATAAGACGCTTGGGGTTAATCCGGCACCACTTCCAGCGTGGCTCACCGCACCCGCTGCTCTCTCTGCCAACAGCGACAGCGTCGCACTCTTCCTGGGTGATACGCCCATCGCGAACGCACTGATCCAGAAAAGCCTGTGCTAGTCTATCGGCTGCTTTGTCTTCGTCGGCTACTGACATAGTATAATGTCCTTCCCTATTACGCCGCGCTCGTCGTTCCGGGTACGGGTGGGATAGGTGGCAACCCGGCCACTTCCCGCTTGGTTCTGTCATCCCATTCGCTAGGGTGCCGGGCAATCTGACGCTTGATGTGGCTCAGGATTTGCTCCTGTATACGATTGCCGATTTCGTATGCGCGCGATAGTCCGTGCGTGGCGATTAGAGTGGTGCTCATTGTCGTGGCTACCCTGTAAATAGGTAGCTCATTTGCTGCTATTCCCGCCATCACTCGCCCTCCAGTAGATACAGATCTTCGCCTCCTGGGAGTGGACACATGCCGTCCGGGTCAAATTCAACATGTTCCACACTGTTCCACACTTTTAGCCGTACGCGAGGGAGCTTATGCCTAGGTACGCTCTTATTGACTGTCAGCCGGTTATGCAAACGAGTCCCATATTTGGCTATCTCCTTCTCTATAGCTTTCAGTGCCAGCCTGTCTTTCGGGGTAAACGGGTGGTGGATAGTATACGTAACCCCGGCTAGTCTGTGTATTGGTAGAGTCGTATGGTGGGGCCATGTGGCCGTGTATAGGTACACAGGCCTGCCACGCCTAGACAATGACTCAATCGCACAGCGGGTCTGCTCAACGGTGCCCCAGTCGTTTAGCGGCTCCCCACCAGTTATTACGTAGGCATCATACACATCGGGGATGTAGGACAGTCCCCTCATAGTCGAACATGATTGTATCGCCGGGTTCTTGGGTGTATTGCAACAGTAGCTGCACCCCCGGTCACACTTGGTTGTCACCATTATTCGTGCTGTTCTCATCAGTATCCCCTTACTCTATACCGCGATTACTAGCAGGCACCCTGAAGGAGGTTAGGTGCCCGCCGGTAGACGCGCTATCTTTCTACGATTTGATCGAGGTTGTTCAGCTTGAAGCCGAGACTCGGGTTGACCCTTGTACACCTGGTCATAGTACCGCTCGGGTTAATAACTAGGATGGTGCCCCGGTCAACTTTCTTTCCGTGGTCATCAACCACGACCAGATATACATAATTATCTTCCTGCACCAGCTACAGTCGTACTACTGCTTCCACTGACTTGTTTTCTTGATACACTTCTACTTTTGACATGTCTTTGCTCCTGTAAAAAATACTATTCTTGTTCAGGTGCCGGCGTGTCGTCAATATCCATCCACCCGGCTACACTGCCAACGAACGGTAGGGCAATGCCGACACCCCGAATGACCTCTGCCTTGTAAGGCTCCGCGAAGTCACACTGCGTAAGTTTGTAGATGTTCAGGCCCCACCCCGCCGTCAGGATCAGCCCGCCTACGATCACGGCCAGCACGAGAAGTCCAACCAATACAAAACCTTTTCTTTCCACAGCTATCCCCTTTCTCTAGTGTGGCATAATTGCCACTGGTTAAAGTATACCATATCCCAAGCAGGAATGCAAGGGAAATCTCAAAATTATTTCGCGGGCTGGGAGTATGTCTCGCCCCGCGCCCGCTTTTCCCATGTTTTTTCAAGCTCGGTACGCAGCGCCCGCTTGTCTGTCAGCTGTGACTGCTCCAATACGGAATCCACGCCGGGGCGTCTGATACCAGTTGTTGCATACCACTGTCTACAGGTACACTCCCTATTGTCAATACTGTAGGCCAGAACATGCTTACGGATAACCCAATGCGATATTGTGGGGCGGTACCCGGCGCAAATGTACTGGTATGCCCTATCGCCCGTTGTAGCATACGCCAGGACTTTGTCAGCGACTCTGTACAGGATACCGAACTTGGCCTTGGGCTTCCTGCGGTGGGCCGCTGAGCGGAGTCTGTGGCCCGTTGCCGCACGGTGTGTTTCAGCGTCGGTGTCCGTTGGTAGGGCTTTGCCACATGTCAGGCAGTGCAACCGCATTTTAGACCTCCAAACTCTGCGATAAATCAGGTCAATGAATCACACAACCACCCCGTCAACGTCCCCACGCACGGGGCGGCTGTACACCTCATTGGCATCTAGTCGGTTGTGTCCATAACTGGTCGCAGGTCGTGTCCTCCATTGCTTAGTATTACTTAGGCCCCGGCCACCGTGTGGCTAGTTGGTCAAGTGTTCAAATCCACTAGTTCATAGTCACCATCCTTGATGTGCTTTCTTGTTTCCTTTGTGTTCTCCCCGAGAAACTGGTTCCGGTATCGGGTGGTAGTCACCGAACAGTCCCACGAGTTCATATCAAGCTGTATCTTGCCCTCGTAGGACTTGAATGCTATGACGGTGTTGTAGGACTGAAAGTAGGTTCCTTTGTCGGTTTCAATTATGAATTGATTTGGTACTAGGTTTCCACGGCTGCTTGCCATGTTTTTAACTCTCATTATCTATCCCCTTCAATCAGCGTGTTTGGTACCACTTCCACATGCAGTACGTTGCGATTAGTAGTATGATAACTGTCTTCATGGCGTCACCCAATTCGCAAGTGCCTCACTGATCTCTCCGCCCTTTTGTAGCGCGTCCACATAATCAACGAACGCACATCGGGTGGTTGTGTTGTACATCGTTCCGATACTCTCGTGGTCGCGTATCTGCGCACGGCTGATACCCGGCGCGTCTTCGTGTGTCTGCCAGAATGCGTCTCTTATCTGTTTCTGTGTTGTCATGGTCTAGTCCTCCGTCTCATTGCAACACTTATCCGATTGCAGTACACAAATGTCCTTGTCGCGGCATCTGCAGCAACAGTGATCGGCGTTTGGATCCTCCTCGGCCAGCTGGTCACAAACTACCTGGTTCTCTGGGTGGTGTATCATCGTTTTGTCCTCCTGTTAGCCACCATCGGCCAGTGTTCGGGCGCACCGTGTGGGCCGCGCCCGTGGATCGGGGAGTTCATCGGCCGTGTTGGATCGGACTCACAGTGATGGGTGCTGTGGTCTAGCCGTCCGTCCGCGCGAACACTGAACAGTGTATGCGACAGCCAATCCGCGTCATCAGCAAATTGTACTTGGTACTCTGTCCCATCGGGTTTTGTGCCGTCCGCCCACCCTGGCTTGTGGTCCCCCGTGTATCGGTGGACGTAGCTTGCAAGAACGCGCTTCTGGTCGTCCGGGTGTAACTCGGTTCCTAGTGCTTGTCTCATCGATCAATCCTCCAATTCGGCACTATCGCCGGTACCTATAGTATACTACATAATCAGGTCGGTTGCAAACGTTTTCTTTGGCCAGGGGTTAAATACCTATTTCGCCAGTCCTCTGGGCGTGTCGTCACTATCACAGTGGGCGCTGGTGGGGTAGGCGTGACGGGTACCGGTGGGGTGATTACGGGCTTAGGCTTAGGCTTGCACCTGAATTTAACAGGTATGCCCATAAGCGAGGCCCACGTACGTTTGGATACTTGCTCACTTCCGAAGAAGTACCGGCTCTTCTTGGTCTCATGGTACCGTCGCAGTATTTCCCGGTTGTTGTGTAGGGGTATACAACCCCATGATGTCCATTGGGCTACGTCGCGGCATCTGGCGAAACCAGCCATGTATAGAGATCGGCTTGCCTCGTGGTAATAGACTGTGCGCCGTTTCATCATTCTGTAGCCCCCCTTGCATACCAGGGCCGTGATCGGCTTGTACGGGGCTTAGGACCGGCCAGGATAAGATTCTCGACCCTATCGTCGGTCTTATCCCCGTTGATGTGCCTGATCTTTTGACGGGGGCGTATCGGCCCGATGAAGGTCCAGTAAAGCAGACGGTGTACTGTGTGCGTGCGCTGGCCGTTTGGGCCGACCAGGGCAACGGTACGGTATCCAGCCGCGTTCACCGAGCCCTTTATGTGCCAGTTGCGTTTGAGGTTCCAAACCATGCCATCACGAGTGATACCGTATTGGGGGGTGATGGGGATTGGGGTCACATGGAACATTCCGGCTTGTGGGTGTAAGATGTGTTGCTCTGTCATTTCCACTTCTCCTATATAATTATGGGTAGACCTCTCTACAAGTAAACCACAGTTGACGCAATCTCATGTATATCTTGGCAGGCTTTGGGGTAGCAACTGCTAACGATGTCACTCGGGTATACGTCTATTTCCCAGTTTTTCACTTAATACCCTGGATATTATTGCCCTGGCTAACTAACTGTAAAATCGGCCCGAAAACTTTCTTAGTATACAGGCATGTTCTATGCTGTATTATATTTGAGACTGGTAATATGTAAGAGTGTTCTCTCTTATATTATTTCTCTTCTTAGTTGGGGTAAAGGGGGTAAAAGAGAGTATAGAGACTGTAGGCGGCGATTTATAACCCTGAGGGGGTGACATTGGGTTGGGGTAGGGTTGCGGTTTCGTGGGGTGGGGTTAGGACATTTACTTGAGTAAACGATAATTGGCCGAAAATCCACGTTTTTTGTGGTCTCGGACGTTATCGGCCCCACCACCACACGACGTGAGATCCGTTTCTAGGGGTCCCACGTCCTCTGTGGTGGCCGATCTCCTCTATGGGGCTACCATGCTACCCTTATTCCCTTTCAGCCCTCAGAGCACCGCGCAGGTCGGCTAGTTTCTGGCGGCATTCGGCCGCGTCCCTGATCGCGCATCGGATGTAGGTCCTTTATATCATACGCCTGTATGTGTAGTGTATGTGTAGTGTACGCGCGGCGTGTTCACCCCCACAAGGGCGCGCCCGGTGTATGTTGGTGTTAGTCGATGACTTTCGCTTCTGATAGTGCGTATTGAATTGTTTCGCCAAGATACTCATCTAGGCCACAAATGAAATCGCGGTCATCATCGCCATCAGTGGACATAACCAATTCAAAGTCGATGTCCCCAGCGCGATGGCGAAGGTAGGTTTCGCTTGAACTCCTGGGCCCGGCAGTGACGTCCTCCTGGTGGACGAACAGGATAACTTGGAAATCGACCCATCCGCCATACATGCCGCCTTCGTTCATGCCATGATAGCTGCATGAGAATTCGGCGCGAGTCATACCGTCCTCGATCTCTTCTGCTTCCCATGCCGCGTCAATGCCACTGCCATGCGGCAATGCGTCAATGACTTGTTCGGTCGTCAGTCTATCTAGTGTATGCATCGTGTGCCCTCCTAACAAAGTGTCATGTATGCGAGTATGGCCAGTGTCACGATGATAGGCCACTCACTGTCATGGTATGCGTCTATGATGCGTTGCATCGTGTGTCCCCCTAGTACCATATCCATATGCTTGTGGCTGACGGTCCGGGTACCCATGCCATCCAGCTAGTAGGCCCGAAGATGATATTTGTGCCGTTGGCTAGTACGATTATCATCGTGTGTCCCCTTGTCGCCACCATTGGCTATGGATAGTATACGCTATGGGTTGAGGATGTGCAAGTTTTTTGTTTGTGGTAGGAGCGCGTTCATCCTATGCGGGGGTGGGGGGTATGGCCCTTGAACGTGCCGTATCGGCCGAAGGGGTCCCGTTGGTAGACTTCCGCGACGCATCAAAAAATATATAAAATACCCCATAAACAAGACAGGCCATGTCCACAATACCCACCCCAGAGCGACGAGCGTGGCATATATACAGAGGGGGTATACTCGCCTCTCGGTGTGTCCACGGTCCGACGATGAGGGATAGCGGCAACGCTGGCCAACAGAAATCGATTCGGGTTCGAGTCCCGATGGCACACTTTATCAGACCATAAAACAGACGATATAGGAGCAAGACATGTCGACATCGAGCACACTAACAACGGAAAGACTTGGGTGGACTGCATCCCCCGCCCTTACAGCCGCCGTTACGACCCCGGCCGTTGGAGCACGGGATTTCGACACGGTTAATGCTCTGGCCGGGGTATTCCGTATCACTCCCGATCAGTACCGGAACTCTCTGGAGCTTCGGTTCCGTGGCGATACGGACGCCGATAGCCTGGTATTTGATCTGCTCGCCTGTCGCGGGAAGGACTACTACACCCGGATCGCCACGATTACATGTACAGTGGGCACGATGCAGCGATCGGGGGCCGCCGATCTGTTCGTAGATACTATTGCCGTAAGTAATGAGTTTTGGGCTAAGGTACTCGGGGTGGAGAGCAACGCGAACGACTACATGGCGACGGTGATATTTGATACCCTCGGTTATACCGATTTCGTCCTCGTGCCGACAACTGCGGCGGGCACCATGTATGTCGACTGGAGTGGCTTCTAATATGGAAATACTACGAAGTTTCATCTGGAACGACCAGGACTACACGGTAGTCGAACGCGACGACGGCACCAGAATCGAGCTACGCTGCACGGCCAAAGAGGCCCCGGAGATCATGGCCAAGCTGACCAGCATCCCAGAGCCCGCGCCAGAGCCCGAGAAGCTAGAGATCACGGCGTACTCGGACAAAGTGCCGCTGGCCGAGG
>Ga0208771_1000104_pt1 | contig 51700 bp, 40 predicted proteins | sample AntAceMetag02UKX_FD_184775 | JGI IMG/M metagenome (GOLD analysis project Ga0208771, IMG submission 184775) | Saline lake microbial communities from Ace Lake, Antarctica - Antarctic Ace Lake Metagenome 02UKX (SPAdes) (version 2) | ecosystem: Environmental > Aquatic > Non-marine Saline and... | reverse complement strand
AAGAGGCTCCGAAGATACAATGGCGTAAGAGAACTCCGTACAAGCCGCCAGCGTCTCACCCATGGAAAAGATCAAATAGGACAAAGGTGGCATAACATAAAAGAGGACATTTCTAAATTGGTAAAAAGGGGACATTTCTATTTTGGTTGTACACGGCTCTTTAGCTACTTGACCTCCTCTTGGGTTGTGTTAAGATTCTCCAATAGTGCGCCCGTAGCTCAATTGGATAGAGCGTTGGCCTCCGGAGCCAGAGGTTGGGCGTTCGAGCCGCCCCGGGCGCGCCATGAAAATTCTACGGAGGGGGTTATTCCCGAGATGATGCGTAAGGATGGAAGAAGTCTGGATGAACTCCGGCCCGTAAAAATAATAAGGGATTTTGTCGCCGCGCCCGAGGCCTCCGTCCTCATAGAGATGGGCGACACGAAGGTGATTTGCGCTATCTCTCTGGAGGAGAACAGACCGAGGTGGATGCGGGAGCAGAACATAGATTCCGGCTGGATAACCGCGGAATACTCCCTTCTGCCATTTTCTTCCTCCAGGAGAACACGGAGGGAGTCTGCGATGGGAAGGATAGGAGGAAGGACATACGAGATCCAGCGTCTCATCGGCAGGTCCCTCAGGACGGTCGTCGATCTTCACAGCCTGGGGCACAGGACGCTCTGGGTCGATTGCGATGTCATCCAGGCGGACGGCGGCACCCGGATGGCTGCCGTGACGGGCGGCTTTACAGCTCTTTACCTTGCTCTCCTGAGGCTGAAGGAGAGGGGGGTGATCTCTTCGATGCCTGTGAGGGAATACGTGGCCGGGGTCAGCGTTGGAATTGTTGACGATGTTCCGGTTATCGACCTCTCATACGAGGAGGATTCCCGCGCTTCTGTTGACATGAACGTTGTGCTGACAGAAGGCGGAAAGTTTATAGAGATTCAGGGGACCGGCGAAAAAAAGACATTCTCGGAGGAGGAGTTAGGGAAGATGCTCGACCTTTGCCGTGAGGGTGCGGCAGAACTGATTCAGCACCAGAAGAGAGTAATAGAGGGGGATGGTTAAGATGGTTGATATAATCGTTGCCACGAGGAACAAGGCCAAGATTGCCGAGTTCGCTGCGATGTGGCCGCGTAAAGACGTGAAGCTCTACTCGCCGATTGATTTTCCCGATCTTCCGCGCGTAGAGGAGGATGGGGGCACGTTCAGGGAGAATGCCATAAAGAAGGCGACCACGATAGCGGCGGCGTCCGGGAAGCTGGCTATCGCCGATGATTCTGGACTTGAGGTTGATGAACTGGGCGGCCAGCCGGGGGTCTTGTCGGCGAGGTTTTCCGGCGAGGGAGCCACCGACAGGGCCAATAACGAGAAGCTTCTCTCGCTCATGAAGGGGTTGCCGCCCGAGATGCGGAGGGCACGCTTTATATGCGCCATGGCCCTGGCCGACCCCGGTGGCTTGATCGATGTCGTGGAGGGCCGCTGCGAGGGCGTGATCGCTGACAGGGAGAGGGGGACGAACGGCTTCGGCTACGACCCGGTTTTTATCATGCAGGGCTATCAAAAGGCCTTCGCTGAACTCGGGCCCGAGACGAAGAACCGGATCAGCCACAGGGCGCGGGCCATCGAAAAGGCCGTCCTGGCGCTGGAGAAGCATCTGGGAACGCGACAAAAGTGACGGGAGTCTGGATGTCAGGCCGGTGCTTCATCTCTCTAGCGCGTGCGATGCTGCAGGCGCTCGGAATGGAGAGGCGCCGGTGAGATACACCGTGCAGTGCAGGTGGTAGCTTTTTCCCGTTGCCCTGATGCAGACCGATAATATAAGTCAGCTTGCCGGTTTCCTTCGGGGCGAACTGGCGGATCTCATCGACGTACGGGAGACGGTAATCGGTCCCCGCCGTATTAGTTTCCTCGGAAAACTCCTTGTTTCCCCCGATCTGGCCATCCCTGCAATGGAGGGCCGGCTCGCCGGCCACGGCTATATCCCGCTCATAAGAAGCTTCAACGGGGGTGTGGAGGTCCGTATCGTATCAAAGCCGCGGGCTGCCGGGAAGAAACCGAACATAGGCGTAAATATCGCGCTCCTGGCCGCCACGGTATTGACGACACTTGTGGCCGGCGCGAGCCTTGCACACGGCGGCGGCTTTCTAAGCGGCCTGTTTCTCATCATAAGCAGGCCGGCCTTAATACTCGAAGGGATTCCTTTTTCTTTTACCCTTCTCTCAATTCTGGTAATACACGAGCTCGGCCACTACTTCGCGAGCATGTACCACGGCGTCAGGTCCACGCTTCCTTACTTTATTCCCGCCCCAACATTCCTTGGAACCCTGGGCGCCGTTATCAAGACGAGGTCGGTAATCCCGGACAGGAAGAGCCTTATCGATATAGGCGCCTCGGGTCCCATAGCGGGTTTCGTGATTGCAGTTCCCGCCTTTATTATAGGTGTCAGGCTTTCGGAGTTCGGCTATATGCCCCACAGCGGAGGCCTTCAGTTCGGGGACTCAATAGTAGTGAAGGCGCTCATATACGTTTTCAAAGGGGCAGGCCCCGAGGGGGCCGAACTATTTCTGCACCCCGTGGCCTTTGCTGCCTGGATAGGGTTATTTATCACGATGCTCAACCTGCTCCCTGCAGGCCAGCTTGACGGGGGCCATATCTGCTACGCTCTCTTCGGCAGGGGGCATTTTTACCTTGCAAGGGGGACGGTGGCTGTGTTAGTAGTATTATCCTTGTATAACAGGGAAGCGGGCATGATCTGGATGGTCTGGGCCATTCTGATAATGATTATCGGACTGGACCATGGTCCTCCGGTAAATGACATAACACCGCTTGGTACAGGGAGAAAGGTACTGGGCGCGGTGGCGATCGCGATATTCGTGCTTTGTTTTGTTCCAGTGCCGTTCAGATGGTAGTAAAGGTGAGATGTAAGTGAAAGCTATTGCATTGACAGGCGCTGTATTGCTTTTCATCTTTTTCCCGTGCCATTTCTCATACGAAAGCACCCTGAAGAACCCCGAACCTTTAAAAATCATGGTTCCTTCGAGCGGGACGGGTGATTTCGAACACGGTGAAGTGGCCAAGTACGATATAAGATGCCTCTTCGCGAGAGTGGGGAGTGGGGAGATAGAATATATCGGCAGGGAGGTTCTGGACGGGGTTGCGGTCCACCACGTGAGGAGCAGTTTCAGCCGACCCGGTGCTGTTGATAACGAGGATATATACGGGACCGTCGGCGACTTTCTCCCGCTTGTCGTTAAGAGGGAGATCAGCAGCCTGGGCGGTTTGAGATTGGAGACCGAGAGGTATGATCAGGGAAAGTATATTGTCGAGATAGACAAGAGAAAAGGCAGTGACAGGGAAACCGAGAAGATTTTATCCGATGGCCGGTTGCAGAATCTCATCCTTCTCTTTTTCGACCTGAGACAGCGGGACCTGGAGCCGGGGATGAAAATACCTGTAAACCTTCCAGGGCAGAAGTTTGTCCTGGAGGTGAAAGAGGAGACCGAGGTGGAGGTCCCCTTCGGCTCGTTCGACGCGTACGAGGTTTCCAGTGCTGGAGGCGAACTGAGGGTCTGGGTTTCCGCCCGGGAGAATCCCCTCGTGCTGAAAGCCGTGTTGAAAAATTATCTTATCGGCAGCTATTCCATGGTTCTGACCGGCTTAGCTCACCCGGGCGCTTGATCCATAAAAGCGATTATCGGCGCCTTCCGGCCTGTTGCAATAGTTTGCCATTTTTTCAAGGATAACAACAAAAAAACATCAATCCACGAATTACACGAATGTTCACTAATTAAAAACACATCTTTTCCGTTTTTTCCTCTTGTTTTAATTGCTGCGCACTTCGTGCTTGCCCCTTCGGGGCTCCCTTCGGTCGCAGTCTATGCTGCGCTTCGGCACGTGCAATTAGTGGACATTTTCTTAAAATTTCGGAAATTTTAGCTTTTCCTTAAGTTTGGTGTTTGATTTGTTGACAATCAGCAAATTATTGTTATAATATAGCTTTAATGGTAGAGAATCGTTTTTTCTATCTGTGCTTTATCCCGGGTATTTACTGCCGGTGATAAATACTTTGTTCCTGGCGGGTTAATTAAGGCTGCCCCTCTATGGATCGTTCCGACAGTGTGTTTCTCGAAAAGCTGCTCTCCGGTCTCACCGGTGATGAGAGCCGGTCCCTTTCCTCGCTTTTCAACGATGTGCGGGGGACTCCAAAGGCGGACCTTCATTTCCACCTAGCCGGTTCTATAAGGCCCCGGACACTCCTCGACCTGGCCATGAGTGACGGTGAGCCGATCGACTGGTCAATGGCGAACAGTATCCTTCAGGCCGAGGAGGATATTGGCGCCGTTGTCAGGAGAGGCGGCCTGCAGAAAGTTAAGGAGCTTCTTGAATACCGGGAGAACCCGGGGAGCCTCCAGGGCTATCTGAATCGCTATTCGATAGCGCAGACCGTTCTCGCGTCCTCCCGTGCGGTCCGCAGGGTCGCGTACGAGGCCGCGGAATCGGCATACGCCGACGGCGTGAGAAAGATCGAGATTCGGTTTAACCCCATCCGCCTCGACGGCAATATCCTTCCGGTGGAGATGGCGCGGGCCGTTTCGGAAGGTCTCCTGGAGGCGGAAAGGAACTTTCCCGGTCTCAAGACGGGACTGATAGTATGCGTGAATAAAATGTTTTCGCGTGACGAGGTGGCCGAGATCGTGGAGATGACGGTGGACATGGTGAAGCACGGCGGGCTTGACGGGCGTATAGTTGCCGTGGACACTTCCGGGCCGGAGATCGGCTTCGAACCCGAAAAGTTCGCCGGGCCCTTCAGGTTGGCCAGGGAGCGGGGCGGCCTGGGAGTCGTCTGTCACGCGGGAGAGGATTTCCTTGCCATCGAGGACGGGCTGGAAGCCATCGAGAAGGCCGTCACTTTGCTTGGCGCGAGGAGAATCGGCCACGGACTGGCCGCCGGCTTGAAGCTTGAAACCCTTTTAGGTACGGCCGACGGTAACGGTAATGTCTATTCGAAGGATCGACTGGAGTGCGTCGGGAAGAAACAGGACGAGGTCCTTCACCGTATGGCGGACTCCGATGTCTGCGTTGAGGTCTGCCCGTCGAGCAATATGCACACGGGTAAGGTCGCGAACATTGGGAAACACCCTATAGAGCAGTTCCTCCGGTCGGGTGTCCCCGTGGCGATATGTACCGATAACACGACCATCTCCCATACCAAGCTCTCCTGGGAGCACCTCCGGATTGCCAAGGCCTTCGGCTACGGCTTTGACACCATCTCGGGGATTATAGATACCTGCAACGCGTATTCGTACGTGTAGCTTTTCTCTATATCTCAACCCCAAATATTCTCAATCTTAATCGTATTCCCTTTTCATGGGTCGATTTGACTTTGCCTTCCTGGAAGTGGAATATACTTATTTTGTTGAATAAATTGACGCCAGGCTGATCCTGTATTACAATTGGCCTGTGAACAGGCCATTCATCGGTGTCGGCCTTGCATTTGCCGCGGGAATTGCTCTCGGCTGCATGGCCCCCCCGTATCTCACTGCCGTCCCGGCGGCCATATTCATTGTATTCGCACTCTCCGTTGCGGCTTTAACCCTGAACAGATGGTGGCGCACTGCCGCGTTGGCCTTGCTCCTACTGGGCGGGGCCGCGCATTTTCAAAAACGGGAGGTTGCGGGGGTTCCTTTTCAACTTCTCACTGTCGTCGCGTCCAAGCCCGGCCTCCACCAGGTCAGGGGGGTGATATCAAGCGATCCCTCACCTCTGCCTTTTTCCGACTTTTACGATAAGAAGATACAATACCGATCGTCTTTTATCCTGGCGGTAAAAGAGATCCGGGAGGGGGCGAGGTGGGTCGGGACTTCCGGCAGGATAAGGGTGACGCTGAAAACGCGGGAAAGTCTTGATCTGAACTACGGTGATTACATATGGATCGAGGGAAAGACATACCGCCCGTACCCTCCGACTAACCCGGGTCAGTTCGATTTCCGGCGGTACCTGGAGAGACGGTCCATCTATCTCGGCTGCTCGGTCCGGGATAAAGAACACCTCAAGGTTATCTCTCACCACCGAGGCAATAGAGTTGTAGAGATGGCGCTCCGGCTGCGTAAACGCCTGTGTGAAAAACTGGAGACCGGTATGCCTGACACACCCGCCTCCCGCCTCCTTCCCGCCATTCTTCTCGGCTACCGGGAGGGCGTCAGCGATAAACTGGTGGAGTATTTCCGCAGGACCAACACCGTCCATATTCTCGCAATTTCCGGGCTGCACGTCGGCTTGATATACCTGCTCATAAGGACTCTTTTCAAGGCGTTCCTTCTGCCGAGGTGGGCGGTCTCACTGCTGGCAATCCCGCTGTTGCTCCTCTATATGCTCCTGACGGGAATGAAGGTCCCGGTCATGAGGGCGACGTTGATGATAGTGGTCTACCTTCTGGCGCCGCTTTTCAGGCGCCAGGCCGATCTCCTTAACACGGTGGGGCTTGCAGCGTTCCTGATTTTGCTTGTAGCGCCGGCCCAGCTTTTTGCCGCCGGCTTCCAGCTCTCGTTCGTCGCTGTGATATCGATCATTGTCTTTACGCCTTTCCTGGAGGGGCTTCTCTTCAGGCTTTTCCGGCTGGACGTGCTTCCGGGCCAGCTCTATGCCGGCCCCATGGGGGGATGGCCGGCCCGCTCCGGTCGCCTTGTTCTCGCGTCGGTGGCGGTCTCTCTTGCCGCGTGCGCCGGTCTCTGGCCTTTAATAGCGTATTACTTCAATATCGTGTCGCCCATCACCGTTGTGGCCAACATCGTCGTCGCATTTATCCTGACAGCCGCCATCGGGATCGGGTTTCTCTCAGCGGTTTCAGGCTTTATCTGGGGCGCCTTCTCCTTCTGTCTCAACCGGCTGAACTACTGGATACTGGAGGCTATGATCTGCTGGGTAAAATTCATGGCGTCCATCCCGTTCGCGTACTTTCACGTAAGAACTCCGTCGCCGCCTGAGATGGGGGGGTACTATGCACTCCTGTTGTTGTTTGCCCGCGGGAGGCGGCTGAATTCGAAGAGGGTCTTAGCGTGCCTGGGCGCAGCTCTAGCCGTTGCCATTATTCTTTTTGCCGGAATCGGGGAGGGCGGGAAATGTCTCGAGATAGCCTTCCTCGACATAGGCCAGGGCGACAGCGCGTTTTTGAGGTTGCCGAACGGGGCCACCCTTCTCGTCGATGGCGGGCCGAGGACGAACTTCGATTCAGGGAAATATATCGTCCTGCCCTTCCTCAGGTCTCTGGGCATCAAGACCATCGATGTGGTTATAGCCACCCACGCGGACATGGACCATATAGGGGGCCTGGCCTCGGTCATAGGGGATATGAAGGTGAAAAGGGTTATAATGCCCCACGGCAGGCATACAACCTGGACGCAATGCCGGTTCCTGGAGATGATTGACGAGAGGGGCATCGCTCTGCAATTGGGGAGAAGGGGCGAGACGATCGATGTCTGCCCAGGGGTCCGGATCGATATTCTTCACCCGACGGAAGAGTGGGTCGGCAAGGAAGGCTCAAGCGAGAACGACAGGTCCGTAGTGATAAGGCTGGTCTACGGCAGCACGAGCGCCATCTTGACGGGCGATATCGGTGGGGCCTCGGAAGAGGAGATAACCCGGAATGTATCGGGCATCAGGAGTGATGTCCTCAAAGTTTCCCATCACGGTGCGAAATCCGGCACTTCGAAAGCGTTCCTCTGGGCGGTGCGTCCGAGGATAGCCGTTATCAGTGCCGGCCGCGACAATCGCTATGGCCATCCGGCCCCGGAGGTCGTGGAGAGGCTGGTCTCCATGGGGGCGCGGGTATACAGGACGGACAGGGACGGCGCCGTGTTCCTTAAAAGCAACGGAAGTTCGTGGAAGTGCTCCGTCTTTCGCAGGGAACCGGTGGCTTCCCTGGCTGCGGCGCCGGCTTGCCCCGGATAGTAACTGTGGATAAGAGTATCTTTTCTTTTGTATAATAAATTAATTCGATGGTATAGGAATTTGTTATCTTTCCAAAGGTAGCCGCCCACCTGAGGCGGGCGTCCCGAAAGCTTTCGGGACGGCTACCACAATGCTCCGACGCAGTCGGAGCCACATAAATTTGCGAGCGTAGCGAGCTAATTTATAATAAAGGGGGGTGAAGAATGATACGAAGCCCTGCTGTGGCCGGTCGTTTTTATCCGGGTGACCCTGAAAGCCTGAGGCGTCAGATTGAGGAATATCTGGAGCCTATCGGCGGCAAGAAGCTGAGGGCGAAGGGGGTTGTCTCCCCCCACGCGGGTTACGTGTACTCCGGCCCGGTTGCCGGAGCCGTCCTCTCGGCGGTCGAGATAACCGACACTGTCGTTATTCTCGGCCCCAACCATACGGGTCTCGGCGCCCCGTACGCGATCATGGCAAAGGGAGAATGGAAAACGCCGCTGGGCAACGTGGAGATCGATTCCGGACTCGCCGCCGGTATCGTGGAAAACGGTCCGATGGTGACGGAAGATCCCTCGGCACACGCCCACGAGCATTCGCTGGAGGTCCAGGTCCCCTTTCTCCAGGTCCTCAAGCCCGGGGTGAAAATCGTGCCCATAGTCGTCGGCGGTCGCACGGTCTCAGAGTTCCACTGGCTTGGCGGGGCGATAGCCCGGGCTATACAGGCGTGCGGGAAGGATGTCCTCGTCCTCGCCAGCTCGGACATGACGCACTACGAGCCGCACGAGGAGGCCCGGGAGAAGGACTCCGCAGCCATTGACGCCATATTGAAGCTTGACGGGGACATGCTGATGCGGAAAGTGCGCGGGCTCGGCATATCCATGTGCGGCTATGCTCCTACCATTGCCATGCTCACGGCGGCGAAGGATCTTGGCGCGAGGGAGGCGAAGCTCATCAGGTACATGACGAGCGGTGAGACGTCCGGAGACTACAGCGCCGTCGTCGGCTACGCCGGTATAGCTGTTTACTAATTCTTGAATAACGGGAGGATACCCGTTATTCAAGAATTAGTTTTCCATCTCGGCGGTGCGGCGGAGGAGTTCATCCTGGAGAGCGGCGACCTTCTTTCTCTGCTTCGCTTCCGCCTCCGGGTTGAGCTCTATGTCGAAGTCGAGGATTGCCCCCTCGTGAGAGCCCTCGGGGAGGAACTTCCTGGGCCAGTCCACGACGCCTTCCCCAGCTATCTCAAGTACCGCCAGCTCTCCCTCGAAACGGTCTATAACCACGCGTATTTTCATGTCATGCCTCCAATGGTGACCTGCACTTATCCCGGCTTCGCCGGAGACTTTTGCCACTAAGACACTAAGGCACAAAGAATAATTATTATTAGATTTTCTTCGTGTCTTCGTGCCTTTGTGGCTAGTCTAAATAACAAATTCCTATACTATTGAATTATTTTTCTTGAATTGTTGCGCCTGATTTAAGGATTGGAGCAAGCAGCGTCACGGCGCCGAGCTGGTTTTTATGGCGCGCGAAGAATCGGGCGAGGAGGAGCCCGATTATTTTTTTGGGGTCCGGCTTCTCCCGAATATCGGAGATCATATCCTCGCACTTGTCGAGCCTGTATTTCGGGAGGCCGTTCTTGATTATGATGGCGCAGTCGTTATCGAGGGTTTTACCGCTCGCGACGATCCCGAGGGAGGCGGTGTCCATATATTGCTTTAGCTTGATATCCCTGAGCCCGGCGTTTTGCCGCCTGTTCAGCGCAAAGTAAATGTCCGCTGCCATAACCGCGTCGCCCAGGGCCCTGTGCCATCCCTCGACCTTGATGCCGAGTTTCTCCGCCACGTGCGCGAGGCGGTGGCTCCCGGCGGGGTACAGCCTCCGGGCCATCTCCAGCGTGTCGATTGTTTCGAAATGTATTTTCTTCTTCAGGTATTTTTTAATGCCGTTCTCGATGAAATCTCTGTCGAATTCAGCGTTGTGCGCCACGAGGACGGCAGCATCGGGGGCGCCGATGAATTCAAGGAAAGCCGAGAGGGCTGCCGCGGGCGTGGGTGCGCCTGCGATGTCGTCGTTTGTTATTCCCGTGATCCTGACCACTTCTGAAGGTATTTTTCTGCCCGGGTTAACGAGTGTCTGGAACGTCTCCGTTACGGTATTTCCCTCGATTACCGCTGCGCCTATCTCGATTATCTCGTTGCTCCGCGCGTTCGTGCCCGTCGTCTCCGTATCCACGGCCACGAGTTTTTTTCCGAAGTATTTTTCCTGCGAGAGGTAGAGGGCGTATGCGAGGAAAAATGCGTGAAGAGAAGCGATTCCATTATTTACTCCGACGGAGATTGCCGGTGACGGGGGAGGGGAGGCGGGGCATATCGCAATGTCCGTTTTGTCGCCCTGTGACCTCATGCCCAGATTGATATGGAGGTCACCTTTCTCTTCGGATAGAGAGCTTTTTGCCCGTATCGCGTGAAGGGCCTTGAGTAGCGTGGCTGCCGCGGCGATTGTATCGGCGCTTTTATCGCAGCTTATGGTGACGCTCCCGCGACCCTTTATTACTTCGTCGATATTTTTCACAGACTCGAGGATACCCGGTCTGCCGAAGGGGTCGGAGAGCTTGGGTATATCGGCGCGTGCGATCGTTTGAGGGGTGAGGCCGTGCTCGAGGATATGCGCGGCGATTGGCGGCGGCACGCTCAGGTATTTGGCTATAAGATCGATGTCGCTCAATGTGTTTACCCTATTTATCCAAGAAGTTTTACAATTCCGCACATAAAATCCGAAATTCGAAATCAGAATATTTTTTCTTTGCTTCCTCTGCGCCTTTGCGGTTCATTATTTGATTTGTTTCGGATTTGCCGTTATTATCACTGTTCATTTGTTCAGTTTTCGTCATTCGGGCTTCGGGTTTCATCATTATGATTGAGAATCTGCTTCATTTCATCTTCGACAGACAGCCGCAGCTTATTCTTCTCGTTATCGGTCATGAATGCCGCCTCGACTCCGTTAAGTATTATCTTTCTGAAGTCGTCGAGTCCCAGTTTCAGGTACCGGTTCGCGCGCCTGAACTCCGTCGTCATGTCCGTGTCGGACATGAGCCTGTTGTCCGTGTTTATCGTCACACGTACTCCGCTGTCGAGGTAGTATTTGAGAGGATGGTTTTCGAAGCTGTCGATAGCTTTCGTGTGGACATTTGAGGTCAGGCACATCTCGAGGGGTATTTCCTTTTTGCGCACCTCTTCCATGATTGCGGGGTCTTTCCTCAGGTTGAGGCCGTGACCGATCCTCCGCGCCCCGAGCACATCGATGGCGTACTTTATGGTCTCGGGTCCCATGACCTCGCCGGCGTGAACCGTGATGTTGACGCCGTTCTCGTGCGCTATCCGGAAGGCCTCATGGTGAATGCCGGAGAGGTAGTTCTTCTCGTCTCCGGCGAGGTCCATGCCCGAGACGCCGCTTCCCTTGTATGCGGCGGCGATCTCCGCCACCTTGGTGGAGAGCTCGGGCGGCTTTTCCCTGATGCAGCAGACGATGACGCCGATACTGATGTTGTTGTCCAGGCTGCTTTCCCTCGCGCCCTCGATGGCGGCCTCCGTGATCTCCTCGGCCGTCGACCCCTTGGCCGTGTGAAGAATGGGGGAGAAGCGGAGCTCCACGCGGCGGACGTTTTCTCCTGCCGCGTCCTGTCCGATCTCGTAGGCTATACGCTTGATGTACTCGGGCTTCTGGAGGTGCGCCAGGACATAGTCGAAGCACTTGAGATACTCCACCAGGCCTGAGCAGTCGAGGGGTACGGAGACGTTGGCCTTGAGTTCCTCGAGGTCCTTGAATGGGTTCGCCTTTTCAGCCTCAAGGATATCCCACATCGTCTCAGGCCGTATTGAACCGTCGAGATGGCAGTGGAGATCGACCTTGGGCAGTCTCAGCAGTACCTCATTGTCGATGATGTGGTTCATCACAGTTTTAATAACCAAACACTAAGAAACAAGATAGAAGATAGAAGATAGAAGATAGAAGATAGAAGAAACAAGATACAATAACCAAACAAATCCCAATATTTAAACTCCAATATCCAAACAGTTTGATTATTGGTTATTGTTTGTATCTTGTATCTTGTTTCTTGTATCTTGGTTACCAGCTCGTACTGAGCTTCGAGATTAGAATTTTATACCACTCTCCATTTGCTCATTCCTCTCGGTCCCACTTCTGATTATGTCGGGGAGAAAGCTCGTCCCCACCGTCTTGTAAGCGATCGAGAGGTGTTCCGCTATCGTGGCTGCTATGTCGGCGAACGACTTCCGAATCCCGAGGTCCATGCCGTTTTTAAAAGACGGGCCGCAGGCGAGGAGAGGGACGTATTCGCGCGAGTGGTCGGTGCTGGGCGTCGTCGGATCGCAGCCGTGGTCTGCCGTAAGCATGAGGAGGTCTCCCGGTTTTATTCCTCCCAGTATCTCGGGAAGGCGGTGATCGAACTCCTCCAGGCTCTTTCGATATCCCTCGGTGTCGTTTCTATGGCCCCAGAGCATGTCGAAATCAACCAGGTTTGTGAAGATGATGTCGTCGTCGCTTTCCCGTATCGCGCGTATGGTCTCCGTTATGCCGGCCTTATTGTTACCTGTGTGGTTGCTGTCGGAGATCCCTTTTCCAGCGAATATATCGATTATCTTGCCTATGCCGAAAACGCGTTTTCCCTGCTCGATGGCCGCGTCGAGGACCGTGGGGTGATGCGGTTTCAGAGAGAAGTCCTCCCTGTTCTCGGTCCTCGTGAAGTTTCCGGACTTGCCCACGAAAGGCCTGGCGATTATCCGCGCGATGTTGTGCTTTCCCTTGAGCTGACGCCGGGCGATCCTGCAGATGCGGTAGAGCTCTTCCACGGGGATGACCTCCTCGTGCGCCGCTATCTGGAAGACCGAGTCGCCCGATGTGTATACTATGGGAGATCCGGTCTTCACGTGGATCTCGCCGAGTTCTTTTATGATCTCCGTTCCCGACGATGCCTTGTTGCCGATGACTTTCCTGTCGATTGCATCTTCGAAGGGTTCGATGATCTCCGGTGGAAAGCCGTCGGGGTACAGTGGAAAGGCCTTTTCCGTGACTATCCCCGCGATCTCCCAGTGCCCCGTCGTGGTGTCTTTGCCTGCCGACGCCTCGGCCATGATGCCGTAGGATGCCCCGGGATGTTTCGCAGGGGGGACACCCGTGATCGGGCGGATGTTTCCCAGGCCGAGCCTCTGAAGGTTGGGGAGGTTTAGCCCCCCGCACGCCTCTGCGAGGTTGCCCAGGGTGTTGCTCCCGGCGTCCCCGTACGCTGCGGCGTCCGGCATCTCGCCTATCCCGACCGAATCAAGTACTATGATTATCGCTCTTTTCATATAAATTAGCTCACTTCGTTCACTAATTTATTATTAAAATAATTTCGGAGCCGGATAAATTAATGCGCGAAGCGAATTAATTTATAAAAAGAAGAACAGGCTATACTGCAATCCCTGTTCTTACCCGGACCGACAGATAGTTACAGCCTGAGCTTGACTTCCTCTATGAAGTTCTCCACTTCCTGCGGCAGGGACCAGTTGTACATGCCTTTCAGCTTCGATGCCATCCCCAGCTGGAGGTAGACGCCGGATGCCTGGCCGTGGCCCTGGATGAGGCAGTCCTTGCCCTTGATTTTAGTCAGCGTCTGCAGGGGCTCGAAGGAGAGGCCGGGTATGTTCCTTCCGGCCCTGATGGAGCCCCTGACGTTCGAGTAGAAGAGGATGTAGAAATCCGGCTTTTGGAACTTGACGATTTCCCACCCGATGGATGACGTGACGGTGTGGTAATCGAACACCCTCTTCTTTTTCCCGTCCTTTTCCTCGACGCGGAACGTCCTGAGATCGACTACCAGGAACTGCTTCCCCGATGCGGTTGTCTCTTTACGGTGGCTTTTCCGGGCGAGCTTTACGGTATACTCCTGGTCTTTCTCGCTCTGGTGAACTTTCCTCTTGTCGATAAAGGAGAGTTCCTTGTTCTCGGCGAGATTAACGATTGCTTCCTCTCTCTCGGCGAACGAGCCCTTGCTCTGGAGGGCCATGAGGAGGAACTGCCACTGTTTTCCCCATTCCATCTCGTCGGGCTCGAGCCTGTTGCTCACGAAGCGCAGGAGTTTCTCGCAGTAGGGGCTCTTCGAGCCCAGTCTTTTCTGGATAATCGCCGCCGCGTCCGAGGCGGTCCTGTCCACTATGACGTCCTCGGCGTCCCGCTCGATCGTTTCGACCGAGCTTTTGCTCCACGGGTGGTGGTCGTACCAGTAGATCTTCGTCCCGGCTTCGGCGATGTCTATCAGGGCGCTCTCGACATCGGGCAACTTGGCGGTCCTGACACCAAGGTCCGCGATGAAAAGGCGGTTCGGCTTCAGGGGCTTCATCGCGAGGAACTCGAGCGACCTGTGGATGCGGGCCGGCGACGATAGCATGATGTTCGTGTTGGGGCCCAGGATATGCCTCAGCATGGCGCCTGAGACGACACCGTCGAAGTCCGTGTGAGTAAGTACCGTGTTGGTCGTTTCAAGGTCTATGGGTATTTCGAGCGGTGCGATCTTCCTGCCTGCCCTGCCGGGTCTTTCGAGAGTCTCCAGGGGTGGAGCCTCGTCGGCTTCCTCCGCCATGTCGTCGTCCTCGCCAACCATCTCCTCCAGCGGGTTCTTCTCCTTCATGACCCTCAGGAGGCGGTTGACGTTGGCGAAGAGGGCGATGGCGATAAACGCGAACGCCCCGAGAGTTATATAGTATCCGGCTGGCATATCTCCACCTCTCTAGCCTTCGGCTTTGGTCCCGGTTTTCTTCTTCTTGTCGTATTCCCGCGATATTTCGTAATCTTTGCCGTTGCTCTTAACGATAATATTGCCGCTGAAATCAGTCCTGTATATTTTTGAGCCCATTCTCTCGAACCTGTCGACGATGTTCCTTTTAGGGTGGCCGAACTTGTTCCGTTTGCCGGCGGATATTATAACAACCTCGGGAGATACCAGGTTGGCGAAATCCGCCCCGCTCGACGTGTCCGAGCCGTGGTGGCCGGCCCTCAGGATGTTGCTCTTGAGCCGCGGGCCGTAGACGGGCGTGATCGTTCCCTCCTCCTCTATTCCGCAGTCGCCGACGAGCATGAAGCTCACGTCGCCGTGGGTCAGCTTGATAACGATGGACACGTTGTTGAGGTCATGAGCACCCTGCCTCTTCTCTATTGTTCCTTCCGGCGCAAGAACCTCGGCGGTGACGCCGTCTCCCCAGTCGAGGACCTGTCCCGGGATCGCTATCCTGAATTTTATTCCCTTCTTCTTTACCAGTTCGAGGTATTTCTTGTAGGTCTCGGTCGTGTGCGGGACGCCGCAGTCGAGGACGGTGCCTATTTCGAAGTTCTCCAGCAGATAGGGGATCCCTCCGATATGGTCCCAGTCGGGATGCGTGGCGACGACCATGTCGATTTTTTTGATGCCGTGCTCTTCGAGGTAGGGGGCGATTGCTTTGCATCCCCCGTCCCATGACGAGTACGGGGTAGCTCCTTTGCCCGCGTCGATCACGATTGTCTTTCCGGAGGGTGTCTGTATCACTGTCCCGTCCCCCTGGCCGACGTTGATGAAGGCAACCGTGAGGTCCTCCGCCCCGGAGCAGGCTGGGGCGAGGAGCATGAGAAGGGCGCAAAATAGTGATCCCGCTTTTGAAATATATCTCATCGTGCTTTTTTTGGTTGGGCGGCGCTGTCTGGTAACAGCGCCGCCCGTTTTAACCAACGCAGGTTATTCTGCCTTTGCTTCCACTGCCTCGCAGGTCCAACCTTTGGCCTGGAGCTTCTCGACCGTCTTTGCTCCGACGCCCTTTACTCTCGACTGGAAGTCGGACCAGGTCGAAAACTGACCCTTGGCTCTCTCTGCTACGACGTCGGCGGCTCTTTTCTCGCCTAATCCGCACTTGCTGGCATTCATCTCGGCTTCTGTTGCCGTGTTGATGTTCTGCGCAATGACGACGACAGGAAGAACCAGCAGAGCCGCGACACATGCTAACGCGATTGCTGTCCTCATCTTATACACCTCCTTTCTTTAGTAGATACCTTGCGGGGTTTACCCGCCAGGGCAATACATTATATCAAACGCTTCCTTATTAAGCCCCTGCTTCCTTCTTGAAGAACTTGGTGTACCACCAGGGCTCGATCATGAAGCGTATATCCTCTTCGAGGACGACCCTGCCGTCGGTGGAGATGATGATCGCACCGAAGTCGTGTGTGCAGTACGTCCTGAGGCCGTCCACCTTGAGGTCTTTGAAGTACTGCTTGTATTTTTCATAGGTGTTCTTGTAGCCCTTGAACTGCTTCTCTTTCCAGCTTTCGTGGTACTGGAAGACGGCGTACTCGGGGCTGACCGCCTCCATAAATTCCTTTGTGCTGCTCTCTGACCCGCCGTAGTCAGGGGCGAGGAGGATCTCCGCGTCGATCTCTTTTCCGGCTTTCTCGATGAGATCCTTTTCGGCCTTTGCCGTTATGTTGAACGGCAGGAGGAAATCCACCTCCCCGTATTTCAGCAGGATGACAACGGAATTAGCCTTGAGGGCGCCCGCGCCCGTGTGCCGTTCCGCCGGGGGGTTGAGCACTTTCGCCTGCAGCGGCTTGCCATCGAACCTGTCGTCCATGATAAGGAGACCCTCGGTAAGATACTTCAGGGGAATGTCCTTATCTCCCGCCGCCTTGAGGAACTTCATGTAATCGTCGTACATCTTCTGGACGGTCTGGCCGTCTATCTCGTCCTCCGGCTTGCTGAGTTTCGAATCAGCGAGGTAGGCGATGAAGTCCTCTATCGTGGAGTCGGAGTTTATCGCTTCCGGGTCGATGGGTGTGTACGCCTCGTCTGTCTTCAGGTCGTCCGACTCGAGGATAAAGATGAGCCCGCCGATGTTTCTCTCGAGGGGGCTCGTTACAATAATTCTGTCGATGCGGGTGATGCCGTTTTTGAGAAGGACCGTCTGAAGCACGTCCTCGCCGTAACTTTTGTGCCGTAGCACCTCTTTCCCCGTCTGCTTGTCGGTGAAGGGGACTTCTCCGGCGAAGCTTCCGTCTATGAGCGTCACCGTTCCATCGGGCGGCTCGATAAGGACACAGCTGCCGGCCCCCGTGCTCCACCCGATGTTGGGGTCGAGGAAGGTCACCTTGAGCCTGTTGCGGTCCGGGGAGAACTGGCGTGGGAACATGACAGGCGTCACCACGGTGAGGATGAGAGCGACGACGCACGTTGTCGCGATGTAGACCCTCCACTTGACCTGGATGTTGTCTATGGCGTCGGAGATGCGGTAGTAGAATATTTTGATTCGCGTGATCAGCGGCTCCCTGACTATGAACAGGAACAGCAGGACGTAATATATTGTCATACCCCGTGACGTTGGTGTCGGGACTCGCGGGAAGGGGAAATGAACGGCGAACCAGTGCTGCATCCAGAGAAAGAAGTTTATGAGGACCCAGTTGCCCTGGTTCATGAGGAGGGCTATGTATATTCCCGCGAACGGTATAATGAGCGCGAGGATGCCCGCGATCATCCCGAGCGGGATGATTATCCCGATGAGGGGGATGGCTATGAAGTTGGCGAACGGCTGGGCGATCGAGACCCTGTTGAAAGTGGACATGAAGATGGGTACCAGCGCGGCCAGGATCGCCCCCTGGGCGGCGATGAATTGCCGTAGCCCCTTCGGCTTTATGCTTCCATACCCGAACCTGAAGGGAAGGCTGTCCTGGAAGAAGAAGGCGAGGATGACCAGGGCCAGGGCGCTGAGCCACCAGGCTGACCTCAGGATGAGCAGCGGGTTCTCCAGGTTGATGAAGTACTCTCCGGCCGTGATTGCGACCAGTATGAATACCGTGATGCCGAAGAGGTTCCCGGCCCTTCTCATGAGGAAGGAATCTATCTCGCGGCTCAGAAGGACGAGGAAGAGGACCGCCGAGAAGGAGAGGGTGAAGGACGCCTCGGGCAGGATGAGGGGATTCTGGACCAATATGAACGCGGCGGCGAGGGCCATGCCGATGAGGACGGCACGGTCGAGACGCCTCCCCATGTAGGTATTGGCGAGTATGGCGAAGCTGTTCATCATGCATGCTCTCACGGTCGACGGCCTCCCCCCCGTGATAATCGTGAAGATGATCAGGAAGAGGACGACTATCGGCGCCCAGATCACCTGCGGGGCCCTGCTCATCCTGAATATCATCAGGCAGACGACTGCGATGATGGTGACGTGGAGGCCCGACACGGCGAAGACATGGGCGGTGCCGGAGGCCTTGGAGTCGAGGTGTATGGCCTTGGAGACGCCGCTTCTAAGGCCGAGCATGACGCCCCCCAGGAAGCCGCTGGCGGGGTAATCCTCGGTGGTCGGCACCGTTTGCTTGATGACGAGAAGGAGCTTCCTCTTGAGGTTCAGGCACCATCTGACGAACGGGTTGATGTCGCCGGTGCCGATTATCTCGATTTCGTCCGGCGTCCTGCCGGAAGTCTTTATCCTGGAGAGCGCGTAATAGCCGGTGTGGTGGAGAAACGATTGGTAGTCGAAGGTCCCCGGGTTGTTAGCCTTTGCCGGCTCGTCAAGCTTTGTCACCATCCTGATCTTGTCGCCGTACTTGATATCGAAGTAGAGGTCCCCCAGGTCGGGGTATATGGTGAGGAGGATGTTGCCCCCGTCTATGCTGGCGGGCTCCGCCTTCACCTTCTTCTTGATCTCGGCGACCGTGTAGGGCTTTATTGTGAGGCGAGTGTCCTTCTCCCGCACCTCGGGCTCCTTGGCGACCGTCCCGATTACTTCCGATTTGTCCCACCTTCCCTCGTTCGTGTGCTTGATGAGGTGGTTGGGGGACGTCGGGTTCGCCGCGTTCCAGCAGTTCGCGTAGCCGAAGACTACCGCGCACGCGATCAACGTGACCAGTGAGTTCATCTTGACGAACTTCTGAACGCAGGCGAACGCGGCGAGGACTATGGCCGTGTACATGAGGGTGAGCGTCATGTCCATCCCCGACGAGCGGGCCGCCAGGATCATCCCCCCGCCGGCGATACAGAGGGGGGCTATGTAGCTCACGAGCGGCAGCCTGGCTATCAGGCCGAGGGCTATCGCGGCGCATACTACGGCGATTATCGCCGGCAGGACATCGCCCCAGAAAAGATAGGTGAATATCCCGGCGATGAGCGCGAGGGCGAACGGGATTATGTAAGTCTCCATCTCGTAGAAACGGAGCACGAGGTTCACGATGAAGAGGATCAGGCATGCCCAGTAGAGAATCGAGAAAGTCGAATGGCGTCGCAGGAGAAGGTCTTCGTCCAGGATATCGTCCGCGGCGAGGACAAGCGCGCCGAGAAAGACGATCTGGAGGACCAGGCAGATGATCCAGGTTATTTTCCCCCGGTTAGTTAAATATCCTCTCATCATCTAGGGCTTTCCGTAGACGGATTCCTTCGTGACATTGGGGTAGTAGTTGGCGTTGCATCCCAGGTTGTCCTGGATGACCCTGGGGAGGTTGAAGCTTCTGTACTTTATGAGGACGACGGCAGCCCCGACAACGAGCGCACCGACGAGCAATTTGATGAAGAACCCCTTATCCATCGTGCAGTGAGGGAATTATGCCAATGATGCCCTGCCCGTGCAAGAAAAAAAATATTTTTTCGGGCGGGGGGCTCAACAAGGGGTTGTTTACGGGCCGCGGCACACCCGCTGATCCAGGCCCCGGGCCGTATGCACCCGTCGCCTGCTACGCTGTCTGCCCGTCGGGGGAGCGCCCGGATCAGGTCGTTATTGTCTCGTGGATGAGCGTTGGCGCCCTGGCTTCCTCTTCCTTTATTGTGTATGCCTTTCGCAGGCGGTCGACGATTTTTTCCACGCCCGGTGTGTTGGAGTGGATAACGGCAAGCGTCGAGCCCGTTTCAACGCTGTCGCCTATCTTCTTCTCGAGGACGACGCCGACGGCCGGGTCGATGTCCGAGTCCACCGTCTCTCTTCCGGCTCCGAGGGCCACGCAGACGATGCCCACTTCGAGCGCGTTGAGCTCGTGGACAAACCCCGCCTTCTCCGCCTTCACGGGAATCTTGTGCGCCGCGCGGGGGAGGAGGGATGTGTCGTCGATGGCCTTAACGTCGCCTCCCTGGATCTCGACCATCTCCTTGAACTTCTTGAGACCCGCGCCGCTTTCAAGCAGCTCGACAGCTTTCTTTCTGCCCTCGACCGGATCCGGCGAGACTCCACCCAGGAAGAGCATGTGGCCCGCCAGGGCGAGTACGATCTCTTTGAGGTCATCGGGCCCTTTACCTTCGAGCGTCGCCACAGTCTCCCCGATTTCCAGGGCGTTGCCTGCGGTCATGCCGAGCGGCTGGTTCATGTCGGTGATCAGGGCGACGACCTTCTTCTTCATTATGGCGGCGGTGTCGATGATCGTCCGGGCAAGCTCGGAGGCCTGCTCCAGGGTGCTCATGAACGCTCCCTTTCCGGTTTTCACGTCCATCACGAGCGCGTCGACGCCCGCGGCCAGCTTCTTGGAGAGGATGCTCCCGGTGATGAGGGGAATGGACTCCACCGTCGCGGTGACGTCTCTCAGCGCGTACATCTTCTTGTCCGCCGGGGCGAGCGATTTCGTCTGGCCGATGATTGCCAGGCCTATTTTTTTGACGGCGTCGATGAACTCTTCCTCCGACAGTTTCGTTCTGAAGCCGGGTATCGACTCGAGCTTGTCGAGCGTCCCGCCCGTGTGGCCGAGGCCGCGGCCGCTCATCATTGGGACGGGAATGCCCGCAGCGGCGACCACCGGGGCTAGGATGAGGCTTACCTTGTCGCCGACGCCACCGGTGCTGTGCTTATCGACTGTGGTCTTGCCGATGGAGCTCAGGTCCACGACTTCACCGGAGTGGAGCATCGCCATCGTGAGGTCCGCCGTCTCCCGCGCGTCCATTCCCTTGAGATATACCGCCATCAGGAATGCGGCCATCTGGTAGTCCGGAATTCTCTCCGCGCAGTATTCATTAATCATGAACTCTATCTCTTCGGATGTAAGCTCGATGCCGTCCCTCTTCTTCATTATTATGTTGTACGCTCGCATAAGTCCTCCTTGTTGATTGATTGCGTTTTTATAAAGGGTTGGGCCGTCACTGTCAAGCCCAAACTTGTCCTCATTGCTTCCCGTAGAGGTTAATTCGACGTACTGGTGTTTTCTCTTTGTGTCCTGTAATACCTTCCAATATAATAGCTGGCAGCGCATCGTTTCGCAGCGCAGGTTCTTTGACATAGTATCTCTCTTCTTTTTTTCACCATTCACCATTCACTATTCACTGTTTTTCGGGGCGGTTAGCTCAGTTGGCTAGTCGCGTGAGACTGCGATTTAGGCGACCGGAGGGAGACTAAATAGAGAAGTCGAACGTGATCCGGCTGAATAGACGGAAGCGCTGCTCTTTTCGCCTTAGAGAGCGTTAAACTAAAGACATTGTATGTATGGGATACGGGCGGTTAGCTCAGTTGGCTAGAGCGCTACCCTTACAAGGTAGAAGTCACTGGTTCGAGTCCAGTACCGCCCACCACTACGGCAGTTTCTGGTAGCTGGTTTTCAGTTCCTGGTTAATAAAAAATCCACTTGATTTCCTGATTCCTTACCTCTACTCTCTAGTTACTTATTGCTGCCATATAGGGGACGTAGCTCAACTGGTTAGAGTATCGGACTGTCGATCCGAGGGTTGCGGGTTCGAGCCCCGTCGTCCCCGCCAGTAAATTGAAAAGGGCCCGAAAGGGCCCTTTTCAATTTGCTTCGAGGTTTGACGGATCGAGAAGCCGTGATGCGGGTTCGCCTGTCCCGAGCGACCCCGGCGCATGCCGGGGGAACTGAGGGGAGCACCGTCGTCCCCGCCAAAGATTTTCGGGAGGCCTTAAGCCAAGACCTCCCGTTTTACTTTGAGCCCTAAAGTAATTCTTGCGCTCATCCGTAATTCTGGCTATAATATAGCCAGAATGAGATTTAAGATAATTCTAGCTCCTGAGGCTGCTGGAGACTTTAAGCGATTGAGCGCGAGGAAGCGGGCCGTTGTCAGGGATGCTATTGAGCAGCATCTGAGACACGAGCCGGAGAAGCAAAGCAAGAGTCGTATTAAGAGATTGCGTGGTATAAGCAAGCCGCAATACCGATTGAGAGTGGAAGATATTCGGGTTTTCTACGATGTAGTTGAGAAATCGGTTGAAATTCTGGCGATCGTTCCGAAATCAGAAGCATCATTATGGCTTGAACGGGAGGGACAGAGATAATGAAAAAAATTCCCCTTTCAGAAGTAAAGAACGGCCTTTCAAAGTACCTGCACGAGGCGGAAAAAGAAGAAGTCGTGATCACCCGTCATGGCAAACCGGCTGGCGTCTTGGTTGGATTCAAGTCCGGGGACGACTGGTTTGACTACAGGCTTGAGAATGATCCCCGCTTTCTGCATCGTATTGTATCTGCCAGGGAGGAACTGCGCTCGGGCAAAGGGATTCGTCTAGAGGACCTCTAGCAGCAGCAAATTTTTCTGTGCCCGGTCCTCACCGCCTTGAAGGAAATCCTCAGGATATCCCAGATGAGGCACGCTCTGGGACATCCGTCATGCCCGCCAAAGATTTTCGGGAGGGTCTTCTTGACCCTCCCGAATCTTTATGGGGGTTGACGGATCGAGAATCCGTGATGCGGGTTCGCCTGTCCCGAGCGACCCCGGCGAATGCCGGGGGAGTCGAAGTGAGCCCAGTCGTCCTCCAATTTCCTGGCTATGTGTTGTTAAGGCATCCTGTGAAGTTTGTTATGTGGATGGAGGAAGTAGTGATAAGATATAGGAGAACTTTGAATAAATCCAACCCGGCCCTAACATATAAGTGACATGAGCGACGAAGACAAAACAAAGAAGGAAATTATAAATGAACTGAAAGAGATGCGTCGTCGAGCCGCTGTTCTGAGGAAGGCGGAAGTCAAGCATAGGTCGGCTGAGAAGGCGTTAGAGAAGGTCCAGAGCGCGTTGCAGGAGCGGGTCAAGGAGCTCAATTGCCTTTACGGCATATCCAAAATAGTTGAGAAACCCGATCTCTCGTTAGATGAAACGCTTCAGCTAATCACCGAACTCATCCCCTCAGCCTGGGAATATCCTGATATAGCATGTGCGAGAGTGATTCTTGATGGCAAGCATTTCAAAACGCGGAACTTCAAAAAAACAAAGTGGATGCAATCTGTTGACCTAAGGATAAATGAAAATATAACTGGAAGAGTGGAAATAAGTTATTTACGTAAAAAGCCAGAAAAAGATGAAGGCCCTTTTCTGAAGGAGGAAAGAAAACTTCTCAACGTTATCGGCGAGCGTCTGGCAAAGATCGTCGAGCGTAAGCGCGCTGAAGCGGCATTGATAAGTTCGCACCGGCAATTACGAAGCCTCTCGCTTCATTTACAGTCAGTGAGAGAAAGAGAGAGGACGCACATTGCGCGCGAAATTCACGATGAGCTCGGCCAGGCGCTGACAGCTTTAAAAATCGACGTATCATGGTTAGGCAAGAAGCTGACCGAAGATCAACAGTCGCTCGTTGCTAAGACGCGATCAATGGCAGAACTCATTAATACGACTATCCACACTGTCCAAAGGATATCCGAAGAACTGCGGCCAGCGCTACTGGATGACCTCGGTCTTTCAGCCGCAATCCGGTGGCAGGCTAAGAAATTTCAAGAGCGTTCAGGAATAAATTGTGAAGTCTCCATCAGCCCCGATGAGATTATCATAGATCGGGATCGTTCCACGATGATCTTTCGGGTTTTTCAGGAAACACTAACGAATATCGCTCGCCATGCAAACGCAACAAAGGTCAAAATCGACCTTAAAGTGAACAACGACAACCTTGAGATGAAGGTCAAAGATAACGGTAGAGGAATTAAGAGACAGCAATTTTTTGCTCCCCAGTCGTTTGGCCTAATTGGAATTCGTGAACGTGTCCGCAGGTGGAATGGTGAGTTTAAAATCAGTGGCACACCGAACAGAGGGACAACGGTCATTGTGAGCATCCCCCTGACAGGGCAAGGAGAAGGCTCTTGATAAAAATACTTATAGCAGACGATCACATAATCGTACGGAGGGGACTGAAGCAAATTGTTGCCGAGTTCTCTGACATGGTTGTAACCGATGAGGCAAGCAATTTCCAGGAAGTGCTGGACAAGGTAGATAAAAAAGATTTCGACGTGGTTGTGCTGGACATTACTCTTCCCGGGAGAAGCGGTATGGATGTCTTGAAACAGATAAAAAGTCAAGATCCTAAACTGCCCGTTCTTGTTTTAAGCATGCATCCTGAGGAGCAGTACGCGGTGCGGGCACTTCGCGCGGGAGCATCCGGCTATTTGACTAAAGAGAGCGCGCCTGATGAATTGATAGCCGCTATACGCAAGGTTGCAACAGGTGGTAAATATATAAGCCCCTCTCTTGCCGAGAAGTTAGCCTTCGAGCTGGATACCGGAACAGCGAAGTCGCCTCACGAAGCACTTTCCGATCGAGAGTACCAGGTCCTGTGCATGATTGCCTCAGGGAAAACAGTGAAGGAGATTGCGGAAGAGTTGATTTTGAGCGTGAAAACTATCAGCACGTATAAAGCCCGCATCTTGGAGAAGATGAGGATGAAGAGCAATGCGGAGTTAACCCACTACGCCATCAAGAATCGCCTGGTGGTCTGATCCGGATTCGGCTCTTTAGTCTGAGTGCACCATAGCACCCAAACCTTTACACACTGCGCATACCCTCTGTAATTGACCCGTGCAATGAAAAGCTTGCTACGTTATCATTAGCTCGCCCGTCTTTACACTGACCTCTCAAGTGGCAACGCCTGATTCCCCCATAGTGCCCCGCTTTTATTGTAGGACTATTAACTACAAAATATAAAGTAGGAGACCTACAACAAAATAGGACATCTGCTGATACCCCTCTATTTCGCACTCGGGTATAGTATGGCCACAATGAATGAGCTGTATCCAAGCTTCATCCTTGAACCAGGAGGGGGACAATGCGGGAAACAATAAAGACGTTGGACAAACGGAATCCGAGTACCTCAGGCGAGTGGAAGGAGTATTTCCATAGGCTTGCGAAAACAGCCGGCTTTACTGAAATCATAGAAGAGGCCGGGCACGGTGAGGTCTTCGTCAAAGAACATCCGTCTAAAATCGACGGCAATCTCGGCAAGCTTGTTGTCGGTAAAGATTTCATTCTCCAGCATGAAGATGTTTTCAGGAACCACCCGTCGATATTCAAGAGCTATCTAGAGCATACCGTGATACACCTTGCCGGTGAAGTCATGACTGCAGGCATAGTTTACTCGGGCATGGAAGGGCTCGCTACGATGGTTGGAGCAGAGAAGCTGGGTTATTCGCAAAAGGAGATCCTCGAGCTGCTCGCGATGGAGATACTGATGGGCTACATAGCCTCCAAAACAAGGCAATACCAGAATTATGAAGATTACCTAAAGAAAGCGGAATCCGTTTACGATGTTATCTTCTGGGACTTTCTCACCAAGGAAGAAGTGGTGCACATAATCTATCGGGCGAGGGAGATAAAAGGGGAATTATCAGAGTCGGAGACTGACAGATTTGTTGACAGGTCGATAACCCAAAAAAAAAAGTAAAGATCATTGATGCCCATATCCACTGCGGCAACAACAGAAGCACGAAGTACTACCCCATAGAAAAGGTTAAGAGCGACCTATTCAGGTCGGCAATCCACGGTGCAGTACTGCTTGCATTTCCCGAAGACATTTATCGGATAGCCAATGACCAGAAGTCAAGACGGTCGGCTAACGAGTACGTCCTCGACGCCTGCCGGGAGGATAAGGACTTCTACCCGTTTTACTTCGTGTGGAATGACTATGTTATTCCACCTGATCTGGACCAATACTCCGGAATAAAGTGGCACCGCCATCCCGATGAGCCGAAATACGACTACTCTGATCCAAGATGTTCGGATTTTCTCGGCGCGGTCAGGGAGTATCAACTTCCCGTACTTCTGGAGGAAGAGTATGAAAATACGGCACGCTTCATCGAAAGGAACCCGGATCTGAATATTATCATTCCCCATATGGGCGAGAGGAACGGAGGGACGTTTAAGATGAAGGCCTTTTTCGATCATCCCCTTGTGTATTTCGATACCTCAACGGCTTCCCAGTTCGAGATAGGCTGGTTGCTCGAGATAATAGGGCCGCGCAGAATCATATTTGGATCCGATGTCTCGGGAACAGCGGCCCCGTTTTTTAATTTCCCATGGATCGAACTGCTGAAGATAGAAGGCTTGAAATTGAGCCGGAAGGAAAAAGAGATGATTTACTCGAGGAATATACTGCGTATTTTGAAGCCGTCCGGGCGAAGGAGAAAAAGAAAGATATTACAGGCGGTAGATAAAGGGGCATCTTCATGAGTGCCGTTTTAAAAGAAACAAAAACATCTGATCGAGCTTCACGGCTGGAAAAGGCTGAGCAGCTTGTAGGCACAAAAGGGAAATTCGTGCCCGCGCAAATGGCTTCGTCATTACTGGAAGTGATACTGCGGCCTGGGGATAGAGTATGCCTCGAGGGAAATAATCAGAAACAGGCCGATTTCCTGGTAAACGCCTTGCTTAGTGTAAATCCGGAAATCATTAATAATCTTCATTTGCTGCAGTCCACTATCTGCCTTCAAGAGCACCTGGACCTATTCAGGAAAGGTATAGCCTCTCATATTGATTTCGCTTTCTCCGGACCACAGGCAAAGGAGCTGGCAACAATGCTATTGAAAGACGAAATCTCGATAGGAGCCATCCATACTTACCTGGAGCTATTCGGAAGGTATTTCACTGATTTAACTCCTAAGGTGAGCTTGGTGGCAGCTGAACTCGCCGATCCCGATGGGAACCTCTACACGGGCCCCCATACGGAGGAAACACCAACTATTGTTGAGGCGACAGCCTTCAAGCAGGGTTTAGTTGTAGTCCAGGTTGCGAAGGTCTGTAAAGCGCTCCCGAGAGTCGATATCCCGGGGGACTGGGTGGACTTCGTTATTGAAACCGGTCAACCACCTCTCTCGATCCCACTCTTCACCCGCGATCCTTCGTCCATAACGGATAAGCAAATCCTGATGGGAATGATGGTAATAAAGGGCATTTACGCCCATTATGGCGTGCAGTCTCTGAACCACGGAATCGGATCAGCGACGGCCGCCATCGAACTTCTCCTCCCAACCTATGGATACGCTCTTGGACTGAAGGGTAAGGTCTGCACTCACTGGATTTTAAACCCTCATCCTACCATCATTCCGGCCATTGAAACTGGCTGGGTGAAATCCATCCATTCCTTCGGATCGGAACCCGGCATGGAGGAATATGTTCGAGCTCGCAGCGATGTCTTTTTCACGGGCCATGACGGGAGCCTGCGCTCAAACAGGCTTATCAGCCAGGTTGCCGGCCTATACGCTGTCGATGCCTTTACGGGCGCAACACTTCAAATCGACGAGTTCGGAAACAGCTCGACCACAACCCGGGACCGGATTGCGGGTTTTGGTGGTGCTCCCAATCTAGGCTCTAACCCGAAGGGGAGGCGATATACCAGTCCATCATTCCGGAAGGCAGGTGAGGAAGATCCTTTATCGTCTAAACAGATTGGAGGCCTGCCGAGAGGGCGTAAGCTAGTTATCCAGATAACCCCCACCAGGAGTGAAAAAAGGGATATATCTGTGTTCCGAAAGGAACTGGACGCAGTAGCTCTATGGCGGGAAGACTATTTCTCTCAACCTCCTATTATGGTATATGGGGATGAGATTACCCATATAGTCACAGAAGTGGGCATTGCCCATGTGCATCGATGTTCTTGCCTGGATGAGCGAAAAGCCGCAATAAGGGCAATAGCCGGGGAAACAGAGTTGGGAGCCGAAGAAAAATTTGATGAAACGTGTGAACTCCGGAGGCGGGGTATAGTCCAGTTCCCTTCTGACATAGGTATTCAAGAAGGGACAGTAGATCGCTCGCTTCTATCCGCCCGAAGTTTTGAGGATTTAGTTCAGTGGTCAGGGGGTTATTATAAGCCCCCACGCTTAACCAAGAGGAAAAAATAAGCAATTGCGTTAGAGCTCGCTGTACCGATTTATTCCATGCAATTAAGCTTCAGCGATACACAGGCGAGCAAACTCAATACAGGAGAGGTTGAGATAGAAGACATGAAGCCGTTAAAGTGGATAGAGAACCGGCATGGCCGGCTAGAAGGCACAACTGAATACGTGAACAAGATCATCCCGCCCGGTATCTCCCGCCTCACAAGGAGTTTCCACCGCCAGATACCGGGCTACAGAATCAGCCCTCTCAAGAGGCTTGATAGACTGTCCACCATGCTGGGCCTTGGCGGCGTATGGGTTAAGGATGAGTCTCTCAGGCTTGCCCTTAACTCGTTCAAGGTCCTCGGCGGCTCATTCGCTATCTACAGATACCTCAAGCACAGTCTTGGCATGGACCACCTGGAACTACCGTTCTCCGAGCTGACCTCCCCCGAAATAAAGGAAAAGGTGGGGCGCATTATCTTCGCCGCCGCAACCGACGGCAATCACGGCCGGGGCGTAGCCTGGGCTGCCAGCAAGTTAGGCTGCCAATCGGTCATATACGTGCACAAGGGGACGGCCCAGCCGCGCATAAGGGCAATAGAGAGCTATGGTGCCGAGGTCAAGGTAATCGACGGGACATACGACGACGCGGTCAAACAGATAAAGCTCGACGCCCGGAATAATGGATGGCAGGTCATTTCAGATACATCCTGGAAGGACTACGAGGAGATACCCACTTGGGTCATGCAGGGGTATACCACGATGTTCTCCGAGGCGCAGGAACAGCTCGCCGCCCAGGGTATCGTTAAGCCTACCCACATTTTCGTTCAGGCCGGCGTTGGGGCATTGGCGTCCTCAATGATAGGATTTTATCAGGGATTGTTCGGACTAGAGTCTCCAGTGTCGGTGGTGGTGGAACCTGCCAAGGCGGCTTGCCTGTTTCAATCTGCTCGTGTTGACGATGGTCGAGCGCACAGTATAAAAGGGGAGCTAGACACTATAATGGCTGGTCTAGCCTGCGGCGAGCCGAGCCCCATTGCCTGGGAAATTCTCCGGGACTGTACTGATGTATTCATCTCCTGCCCGGATTACGTCGCGGCTAAAGGGATGCGAGTTTATGGTGTCCCGCTTGCCGGAGACCCGTTCGTTGTTTCGGGAGAGTCCGGAGCCGTTACACTTGGGGCACTGATGTTCATTATACAGAGAGTCGAAGCACAGCCCTTGAGGAATTTGCTGAAGCTCGGTCCGGATTCACAGGTATTGCTCATCAACACAGAGGGCAATACAGACCCCCAGCACTTTCGCCATATAGTATGGGAAGGTGCAGATGCCGTACCGGAGGATTACTGCACTGAGTAAACCGCCGGAGCGTCCGGGTATCTCTTGATAGAAATTTTCCGGCCCTGATCGCAAGTAATTATAGGAGTAGTAACCATGAGAGAAAGAAAGATATATATAACAAACTTCGACATGAAGCGTTTGAAAGAACTCGTCGAAGTCGCAACCGAGTTCAGCAGACAGGATGAGAAACATCTAGAGGATTTAGAAAATGAGTTACAGAGGTCTTACGTGGTCGATTCGAAGGATATTCCGAAGGATGTGATTACTATGAATTCCAAGGTTCGACTCAGGGACTTAGACAATGGCAAGGAAATAATTTTTTCACTAGTATTTCCTGCCGAAGCAGATATTGATCAGAACCGGCTTTCAGTTTTAGCTCCAATCGGAACCGCCATCCTTGGCTGCAAAACTGGTGATGTAATCCAGTTGAACGTTCCCGCAGGGATGAGGAAGCTAAAAATCGAAGAAATAATGTATCAGCCTGAATCAGCTGGTAATTACGATTTGTAATCACAGTTGGAGATACAAATACCAGGGCAGGGTAAGTCAATCTCCTGTAAAATTGCTGCCTTTTAGACATGAGCGAGGCAGATTTTTCGGTGCCCGTTCCTGACTATCCTGAAGGAAATCTTCAGAAAATCCCAGATTAGCCACGCCCTGGGACATCCGTCATGCCCGCCAGTAAATCAAAAAGGGCCCGAAAAGGCCCTTTTTGATTTGTCTCTTTATCCCGTTTCGAGGATCCTCGTGTTCAGGGTATATTTCCCGTTTTTGAATACAAGAAGCTTTTGCCCTGTCAATTTATCCAAATCACGCCTGGCTGTTCTATCGCTCACTCTCCGATATAATAGGTTCAGGGGAGTAACATTAAATAAATCCGCGCGGGTAAAGGGTGTTAGATAGCTGTTTAATAAGGTATCTAGAAGATCGTACTGCCGCTGCGTTATCTTTTTCCCCTCCCGTAGTGCCCGATAGTAGCTGCCAAGGCTAAGTACTCGGATGTAGGATATCACTCTTTCTTTGATTTCTCGGAGAGATTCAATATGTCCTTGCAAGACGAACTCGAGAAAGGCTGTTATGTCGTGCTCTTTGCTGTGGATTGAATTGGAGAACGCGATGAAATAACTATCGATATTCCGATAGTAGTAGTTCGATAGCATAACGGGAACAAACTTGATCCCTTCAAGACGAAGCAGCAGCGCTTCGATAAGCCGGGCTGTCCTTCCATTGCCATCACCAAACGGGTGAATGAGACCTAGGTAGTAGTGGGCCAGAGCTGCCCGGATCGGCTTTGCGAGCTTCATGGTCCCTTCGCGGTTAATCCATTCAGTAAATTCTTTCATCAGTGTCCGGATATCATCTAAACACTTAGGCGGGGTATATCTCCCCCCATGCTCCAGATCTCCAACATTGACCCGGTGATTTCTATATGCTCCAGGCGCGTTATCTTTATAATCTAACCCATCCGTGATGTTTCTGTGCACTGTCCGGATGATATCCTCAGAAAGAAGAAGCCTAGTGCCGGGGGCCGTTAGGGTGCGTACATAGTCATAAGCTCCCTTCAGGTTTTGTATTTCCTTCTCAGCCTGTCTCATTTTCTTAGTGCGCTCAGCTTCAGATATAACTTGGGCGACCTTTTCCTCACTCAAAGGGTTCCCTTCAATAGCCGCGGTCCCAAAGATAGATCTTCGTATAAGCTCCTCTTCTAACTGTGTAGCTAAGTCCGGGAGAATCGGCAGGTCAGCTACTGTTTTGTAAAGCACTCCGGCCTCAGCTAGGGGAACGCAGAGCTTCTCATCCGAGAACCTACGGCTGAATATGAGTTGCCCAGATTTGAAGGTCATGACCTTTTTTTCTTTATTGTTGTCCATATTTTTGTCACTCCTATTTTGTTGGTTTGCAGTGTATAATGTATATCGTATCTAAATTATTGTCAAGGTGTATGTCTTCTTTTATGGGAAATAAAGGGCTCCCGGCATTGATTAATGCCCAAAATGAGCAAGTTAGCGCCTTTTAGGTAGAGGAAAGGCATATCTCGCGGTGTCCATCTCTGACCGTTCTGAAGGAAATCTTCACCCCATTAGATAGGCTTCGCCCCCATTAGAAAGCTCCGCTTCTAACGGGACGAGCATCTAACGGGGCAAGAAATATCTTCCGTAGGAACTCTGGGACATCCCCTCCTGAGGAGGGCAGGCATCATGCCCGCCATAGATTTGAGGGGGTGCCCCTTGTGGGTGCTCCCTCAAATTTATTGTACGAGCGACGGATCGAGAACCCGTAATGCGGGTAGCTTGCCCTGAGCTCGCCGAAGGGAGCTTGTAATGAGCATTTCGACTACGCTCAGCATAAACTCGCAAGCGAGTCGAAGTGAGCCCCGTCGCCTTGCACTGAGCGCAGTCGAAGTGTCCCCGCCCGCGCTTTTCGGGGAGGATTGTTGAAATCCTCCCCGATATTTATGTGGGCTGCGGGCTAGATTTTGGCTAATTCAAGCGCGCGTGCTCCCGAAGCGAAAAGCCGTTAGCTTACCTCTTATTTAAAGTGTCTTTTAGATTCTCTGCCTGCAGGTTCGCGCCTATATTGGCGATGAGATCAAAGGCTTGGTCGAGATCGAATCTTTCAAAGTCCTGCCGTCTTAATACGGCATTTAGCTGGGTGTCAATCTGCTCGTGAAGGATCTCTCTCCGAGATGGAGAGAGGTCTATAGGGTCGTTCCCGGGAACACTCAACTTGTTCATTACGAGTTCCAGAAATTGCCTGTTGTTCAACTTGATACCCAGATTTTGGACTGCGTAATAGACGTCGTAGAAATCACGGATAGCCGGTGGTCTTCGCGTCAATGCTGCGCGAATCTTTTCCGCATAGGCCTCTTCTATCGCCATACATGCGACCTGAAACTCTGAGACAGGGGGGCTTTTGGTAAGGGGGTTTATCAAGAGAGTGCGGACCCGGCCTAGTGTGGGGTGAAGCAGGAGCGGCTCTCGAAGTCCGATATCGATTTTTATTATCGCTGGTTGATCCGTTATCGTGGAAGCATAAGAAATGGATGCTATGTACTGCCTTGATTCATAGTGGCCCTTAAGCTCATTCACCAGTTCCAGGCCAGGAAATTCTTTAGTCAGTTGCTTGAGTTCTTCCTTAAACGGCTTTACAGATTTACTCCGAATGGATCTGGAGATGTTTGGGTTTGTTGAAATGGTAAAGTCGAGATCCTCGCTCAGCCTGTAGAAGTCCGCATGGATTTTACTGAGGCATGTCCCCCCTCTGAACACCAGCGGGGTCTTTTCGAATCGGTACACGTAGGACAGTAGAAGAGAACAGTAATAGTCTTTTTCGATCAAGGCTGCGTTCAGCCCGGTCATGCTGGCAGTGTATAAAACGGACTCACGAAAAAGCTTAGTGTCTTGATGGACGATAATAGGATTAAGGAGATGAGCGCTCATTAACGATTAAGCCCCAAGCCCTGTTGGTGGTCCCCTTCGCCTGGCGTCCGGGAATATAGGGGATCAGTGATTTGGAGGAACGCAAAGCTCGTTTCATCCTATTTAATCGTCTATCTGGGGCGCTGAGTAGTTCTAAAAGGTAGCCGATTCTGCGAATGGTTCCCTGGTTTCCGAACCGTAGAGCGCAGTCGATTATCCCATCGGCAATATCCGGCTGTTTTTTCACGCTTGAAGCGATCCATTCGTAAGCCCGTGGGATTGTGTTGTAACGGCTCCAGTCATAGACAGCGTCAAGAAGTGCCCGGGCCCTTGAAACCAGGGGCACTTTAAAGCCCTCCGGGGTTTTGATTGTTTTCGTTGAGCCGAGCCGACTATCTCCAACTTTAATAAATAGGAACTCAATGCCACCAATGGTGCGCCTGCCCGAAATGCGATTGTTGTATACATACACCTTATTGGGAACCTGTTCGTCATAGCCGTAATAATTGAACGCCGTTGGGCCGCTAAGCTGGTATTTGCCCTTCAATTCGGCCATCAGTTTGGGGAGAATAAGGTACTCGCTTACGCCCCATCTTCCCCCGGCAGGCATCCGAGAGGGGACCAAGTATACACCGCGCTTGAGCCGTATGATCAATCCGGAACGGGCCATCCGGCTGAGTAGCTCGCGCTCCTGTTTGCCGGTAATCCCAAGAGCGGGAATTAATTCTCCGGTCTTGATTATGTCTTTTTCCCTGAGCTGGGCGTATGCGAACAGTTGCATTTCCATCTGGCCCATCTTCTTCTTTTCTTGTTTCATGATATTTTAGGATAATTGCCTTTGAGGCAATTTACAAGAAATATTTTAAAAGACAAGGGAATCCCAATAAGATGGGGATCCATTGTGTTATGTAATACATATTTCACGATGCCCATCCCTGACAACCCTGGAGGAAATCCTCACCCCATTAGATAGGCTTCGCCCCCATTAGAAAGCTCCGCTTCTAACGGGACGAGCATCTAACGGGGCAAGAAATATCTTCCGTAGGAACTCTGGGACATCCCCTCCTGAGGAGGGCAGGCATCATGCCCGCCAGCAAATTGAAAAGGGCCCGAAAGGGCCCTCTTTGATTTGCTTCGAGGTTTGATGGACCGAGAAGCCGTAATGCGGGTAGCCTGCCCTGAGCTTGCCGAAGGGAGTTTACCCTGAGCCTGTCGAAGGGCTTGCCCTGAACTCGCCGAAGGGCCCCGGAGCTTGTTATAATTCAGAATTAGTATCTGCGTGTATCTTTATAATCCGCATAATCAGTAAAATCTGCGGTTAATGTTTTTTTCCGCTACCGATATCCGTCGAAAAAAATATTTCACCGGGGCCCTCAGGCCGTCCGCGGGATCAGGGTGACAGAGCCCAGATTATCCGTTCATAAAACCGGGGCGTTTTTCCCGCGCGCCGCCGGGAAGCAAAACAATATTTACAATGTGTTCTCGCCCGTCATTGAGCGAGTGTGCTCAGAACCTATTGAAGCAGGGGGAAGGTAAGTACCTGCGGTTTAGGCATGAAGGCGACAGGGATAGAGTAATATAGCGGAGGGCGTTATGTTTTTTGTGCCCTGGTAGCTTCGTGGCCGCTTGTTTATTGCTCCGGTATAAAAAGGGATATCCTTTGTCATCTCTGACAAATACCTTTACAGACTACCTTTGTTCTGCATGGGCGCCTTCCTCAACACGTTGCGTAGCATGGCGATGAGCGAAAATATTTCTTGACCCGCGCCCGGGTTTATGCTACATTCGCACCATGGATCAAGGAAATGGATATAAGGGTCCTGTTACTATTTTACAGTAGCCTTATAAATATCGATGGTGGCCGATGCAAGGTGAGGGATATAGTGTATCTCGGTGTTGCCCCTGTACGTTTTCCCCCTGTCCGGCTTCCCGGCGCGTCGTGGGTATGGTTGCCGCGCTCGGTGTTTTTCTCTTTTCGTTCGCAGTAGCCGCGCATGCCCAGACACCCACTCCTACGCCGACCGCTACCGTCACACCAACGCCTTACGACTGGGGCATTCTCTCCGACGGCACGATACCCATCATACTCGGCTCTCACCAGGACATAGCCTGGGAGGGCACCATTCCATGGTGCACGGAGCAAAGGATCGAGAAGATCATCAAGCCTGTCCTGGGGTGGATGGAGGAAGAGTGGACCCAGCAAACGGATATTCCCTACAGTTTTTCGGCCGAACACACGCTGATGCTGAGGGAGTACCTCGACAGGTACCCTAACGATAAGGGCAGGATCCGCATATTCACCGGGGCGGGCAAGTTCGAGTGGGGCGCCACCTACAACTGCCCGTACGAGTCGCTTCTCTCCAGCGAGGGGCTGGTGCGGGAGACCTACCTGGGGCGCAAGTGGCTGAAGAAGGAGTTGGGGGGAGACTGCGACACGCGGTCGGCCTGGAACCCGGACGTTCCCGCCCGTGCTCTCCAGATGCCGCAGATCCTCGCCAAGGCCGGCGTTGACTACATGGTGATCAGCAGGATAAAGCTTGGATTAATCAAGTGGAACAGCCCTGACGGTTCCAGCGTTCTGGTGTATTCCAACGGACAGTACAGCTACCAGTGGATTTATAACAACTTAGTGGGTATGCTAAATCCTTACGTAGGCGAGGTAAGATCCACCCCCCTCCCGACCCCCCCGGTTGCGCCCACGCAATTTCCACCGGTGAAGCAGGATATCTATGAGTATTGGAAGGAAAAACAGACTATGACGTTTGATGGAGTGAGCTATGAGGTGGGACCCTGGAAGGATTACTTCGAAGACCCCTCTTATAACCTTCCTCACATATTCCCCTTTCTCTACACGGTGGACATGGGTTATCCATCGCCCTGGTTGCCCCAGCTCCTCGAGGACTGGGCGTCCCGGCAGGGTAAGACGGAGCCTGCTCTGGTGATGTCCACCAGCGAGAACGTCCTGGATTCCATCTCACAGGCTCAACCCACGCCGACGTTCGAGGAGTGGGCTGGTGCGCGCCCGAACATTTGGCTGTACATTCACGGGCCTTCGCACCATCACGCCGTCACAGCCATGCGCGAGGCCGGGAGGCTTCTGCCGGCGGCGGAGACGTTCGCCACGATCGAGAGCCTCCTGTCCGGCAATTTCAGCTCCTACCCGAGCGAAGAATTGACTCAAGGGTGGGCGGACGCCATCTACCCCGACGTCGGATGGGGCGGCAAAGACGGCGCGGACACCGACGAGCGGTTTCTGCAGCACGCGCTCGAGGGCCGGCAGGCTGGCGAGGATGTCCTCTACGGCGCACTCGGATCGATAGCCGCACTCGTCGAGACGGACGGCGTGGGCGGCACGCCCATCGTTGTTTTTAACAACCTCTCATGGGGTCGAACCGATCCCGTCATCTGCCTTATCGAGCCGCCGGGCGATGACTGGAGTATCGTGTACTCCGGCGGCGCCCCCGTGTGTCACCAGGTTCTGAGGACGGACGTGACGGCCACGGATCCTGTCACGGGCAAGGTCCGAAGCGGCCTTACGGAGGTAGTTTTTATCGCGGATGATGTGCCCTCGATAGGGTACGAGACCTATTACCTGGTGAATCAAGAGCTTCCTGCGATCTGCCCCATACTGCCTTCCACGCCGAGCGAGACAAACTATGAAAACAAGTATTACCAGGTGGAGTTGGCCCCCGGCGGCATCAAGAGCATGAAGGACGTTGATCTGGGGGGTCAGGAGATCCTGGACACGAGTAAGACATACGGGTCAAAGAAGTTCCTTGGCTGCGAGCTGTTCACAATGTATTCCTGGGGCTTCGGTGCGGGGGAGTTTGTCGAGGTCCAGCAGCCCGACGCGGGCGCCCAATTCCAGCAGCTGAGCGAGTCCGGCATCGGGTGGACGATTACCGAGACGGGGCCGGTCAGGGACGCGTACGAGTTCGAGACGGTTCTGGAGCACTGCACGGTCCGCGAGAAGCTTATCTTCTACCGGGGTTTAAAAAGGGTCGACTGCGAGGTCTCCCTCCTCGATTGGGACGGCACGATGTACCGCGAGTGGCGGATGGCTCTCCCGATGAACCTGGCCAGTGGCGCGGTGACCTACGAGGTGCCGATGGGTGTGGTTCGCGTGGGCAGGGATGAGCTGCAGCACGCTGCCGGCTGCACCTACCTCCAGGAGTGCAGGATGGTCAACCCCCGGACGGTGCAGAACTTCATCACCGCCTCCGGTGAGGCCGAGAATTTCGGCCTCACGATGAGCTCAAGCGTTGCCGTCTGCAACTACCTCTTCCCTCCGAGCAACGTTGTCGGCCCCGACGTGAGCAATCTGATAGCGGACCCGATTTTACAGCCGATACTGCTGGCGACGCGCCACAGCTGCAATTGGCACCAGAGTAGCCCCGGCTACACGCAGGAGGGCGACCACAGCTACCGTTTCTCCATCCTCTCGCACGAGGGCGACTGGAAGAACGGGAGGAAGTACGGTGTCCAGGCGAACAATCCCCTGATAGCGATAGTGGGAGTTTCGCAGTCCCCCGGCGCTTTCCTGGGGGAATCCGAGGAGTTTTGCAGTGTCTCGCCCGATAACATCATCGTCACAGCCTTCAAGAAGCGCGATGATGATGTTGCTACACCGGAGGGCCGGACCGACGGCAGGGTAATCGCGCGTATGTACGACATAGAGGGTGTGGACAGCCAGGCGACGCTGGATCTCTTTTTCACGGCGGAGGGAGCCGTGCGGACCAATATCATCGAGGAGTACTACCTCGACGAGGGGGATCGGGGGAAAGGTGAGCCCTCGCTTTCTGGAGACTCGGTGAGCCTGCAGGTCGGCCACCACGCCATTGAGACGCTGATGATCGTCCCCGACTACGCGACACAGACGAAGCACCTGGTGCTTCAAACAGGTGGTCCTGGCAGCGATTACAACTTGTATCTTTACAACGTACCTGTTGCGGGGGACTGGACCTACTCCGACGCCCTGTGGAGGAATCCTCATCCGGCGGCTAGGGACTTCTGGGTGATACCGGCGGGCAATAGTGCGGTGTCCATGACCGCGGTTGATTCCGATGGCGATAGCGAAGAGGAGCTTGCCGTCCTCAAGGCTGCGGGGGGATCGGATCATTGCCTCTACCTTTATAATGTCCCGTTTGCCGGCGACTGGAGCTACTGGGATGCGGCTTCGCGCAATCCCTCGCCCCTCGCGCGCGATTTCTGGGTGATAACGGCCGGCAATGACACCGCCCTCCTGACCGCCGGCGGGAGCCACATCGCGGCGATGAAGAATCAAGGGGGCGACCGTAACCTCTATGTCTACAACAGCCCTTTCCCGGGAGACTGGACATACTGGGCCGCGACGGCGAGGAACCCGTCGCCCCTGGCGAGGGACCTGTGGATTATCTCCCAGGGAAACGATGCGGTGGCGATGTGCGGCCTTGACACCGTGGGGGACAGCCACAGCGACAGCCTCCTGGTAGTACGGAACGAGGGGGGCGACTACAACGTTTACCTCTGGAATATGCCTATGCCGGGAGATTGGACCTACTGGGACGCTGTGGCCAGGAATCCCTCTCCCCGCGCGCGGGATTTCTGGTCCATACCCCGCTATAACGACATAGCGTATCTGGCTGGCGTCAACAGGGGCGTGGGCGCGCCCGACCAGCTGGCCGTGGTGGGGAATCACGGCGGCGACTACAACTTCTACATCTGGCACGCGCCTGTTCCCGGCGACTGGACATACTGGGCCGCCGTCGCGAGGAACGTATCGCCTCTCGCGCGGGATCTGTGGCAGATACCAGCCGGTAATAATGCGGTCGGCATAGCGGCGCCTCACTGAGGAGCTTCACGGATGTCAAACGGAAGGGAACTGCTGGGAAGATGAAGAGGGGAGTAACCGTTGCCTTTGTTCTCGGCATCGTTTGGTTCTGTAGACTCTTACCGGTCCGGGCACAAACCGACCCATGGCCGATGTTCAGGCATGATGCGGCGCGCACGGGCAGGAGTGACTACGCGGGGCCGCGGAGTGTTTCTCTTGAATGGAGCTGGGTTGCCGATGTGGACGTCCGTTCGTCCCCCGCCGTGGGGTGGGACGGGCGCCTCTACGTCGCCACCCGCTGCGGGGGTGTGGACGGCCTCTTTGCGCTCGGATCAGACGGAAACTCCCTGTGGCACTACGCCATGTATATGACGCCCGATGCATCGCCCGCCATCAGCCCCGATGGGCGGGTCTACATCGGGTGTAATGACAGGCGTATTTATGCTATTAACTCCACGGGCGACCCATGGTCTGGGGGGACGCTATCATGGAGTTATGCAGTCGGAGACGGTGTGTATTCATCTGCAGCTGCCGGCTCCGACGGGCGATTGTATGTAGGGTCCTGGGACAACCGGGTGTATGCCCTCGCCTCCTCCGGAACTTTTTTGTGGAGCTATCTAACCGGAGATGATGTGGATTCCTCACCCGCCCTAGGCTCCGGGGGGCAAGTGTATGTGGGATCCTGGGACACGAGGGTATACGCTCTCACATCGTCCGGCTCTCTGCTATGGAGCTATGCGACCGGCAACGACGTGGATTCTTCCACTGCCCTGGGCTCAGGCGGAAACATCTATGTCGGCTCCTGGGATAACCGGGTATACGCGTTCACTTCATCCGGATCGCTCTCATGGAGTTATATGACTGGCGCACTTGTGACATCTTCCCCGGCTATAGGCTCTGATGGTACGATCTACATCGGTTCCTATGACAACAGGCTCTACGCGTTCGATTCCGGAGGCTCCCTCTCGTGGAGCTATGAGACGGGGGAGGGCGTGTATTCATCAGCCGCCATAGGCTCAGACGGTGCGGTATACGTCGGCTCTTACGACAACCGGGTGTACGCCATCGATTCGGGGGGCTCCATCTTGTGGGCCTATGCGACGGGAGGGGCGGTGGTCTCCTCCCCATCCATAGGCTCTGACGGGAGGATCTACGTGGGGTCCGATGATAACACCTTGTACTGCCTGAGGGAATCCGCCCCGGTTGTTCCCGTCGCCCTGATGAGGAACGAGGGGGGGGATTATAATTTGTACGGCTACGGTATCCCCGAGGCCGGCGACTGGTCATACTGGGACGCGGCCGCGCGCAACCCGTCGCCCTCAGGGAGGGACTTATGGATCATTCCTTCCGGCAACGACACGTTCGCAATGACGGAGGTCGAAATTAATGGCGATAGCGAACAGGAGCTCGCCGTCCTCAAGGCGGCGGGAGGATCGGATCATTGCCTCTATATTTATAATGCCCCATTTATTGGCGATTGGAGCTACTGGGATGCCGCGTCGCGCAATCCCTCGCCCCTCGCGCGCGATTTCTGGGTGATAACGGCCGGCAATGACACCGCTCTTCTGGCCGACGGTGGGGGGCACTTGGCGGTTATGAAAGACGAGGGAGGGGATTACAATCTCTACTTCTACAATGTTCTCATCCCGGGAGACTGGAATTACTGGGACGCGGTGTCGCGCAACCCGTCACCGGCGGCCAGGGACCTCTGGGTAATTGCAGGTGGTAACGATGCGGTGGCGATGTGCGGCCTTGACACCGTGGGGGACAGCCACAGCGACAGCCTCCTGGTAGTACGGAACGAGGGGGGCGACTACAACGTTTACCTCTGGAATATGCCTATGCCGGGAGATTGGACCTACTGGGACGCTGTGGCCAGGAATCCCTCTCCCCGCGCTAGGGATCTGTGGGTCATTCCGTACAGGAACGACATAGCACAGGTCTCCGGTGTGAACAGAGGTGTCTCCCCGGACGAGCTGGCCGTGATGGAGAACTACGGCGGCGACTACAATTTCTATATGTGGAACGCACCCTCTCCCGGCGACTGGATATACTGGGACGCCACCGCGAGAAACCCGTCACCCTTTGCTCGGGATTTCTGGATGATCCCATCCGGCAACGACACGGTGGACATGGCCGCGCCGCAGTGATTCGGAAATAGCCAGGCCTGGATAGGCGCTTGTCTCATATTGTTTGGCGTGTCCGGCTGTAAATAGTGCACCTCAAAATTGCCCACGGACTAACCGGGCCCGGTTTTCTAATGGTATAATCCCCAACGAGAACTGAACCTGGAGCGACCTGCGGGATAGAAGCTTCGAGGATAAAAACGTGATTTACGGAGCCTGATGTAGTCCATGAATTTACTGAAGGATCGAATGGGCTAAAGGGCGCTAAGTCGAAGGTCTTGTCTTGGTGTCATGCTGAAGGAGCCTATGACGATTTTGTCACCTGCAACAAAGACAAAATAAAATTGCCAACCTGAATCCCTCGTACCTATTCATCTCCCCTGTTTATGTTTGACAAAATAGTCTACCGCGGGTTTAATATATCTGATGAAGAGAATTATCACTATACAGACGGGTGAGGTTGAATTTGGCAGTAAAGATGCAATATTAAAATCGAGCGGGATAGGTTCCTGTGTCGTCATTACCGCGTATAGTCCGGATAAAAAGATAGGTGTTATAGCCCACGTCATGCTGCCGGGAGCTTCCCCGGGAGGGAAAGACATTCAGAGAACAAGATATGCCGCGGATGCCATTGACGAAGTAATAGACAGGATGAAACGTTCGGGGGTAGGTAAAGACGATATCGAGGTCTGTCTGGTCGGCGGAGGCAATGTGCTCAGAAGAGAAGATGATGGTATCTGCGAACAGAATATCGAGTCGATTATCGAGATTTTCAATGACAAACATATTGAGATAAGGGCCCAAGTCCTGGGGGGCGCAGAGAGGAGGAGCGTTTCGCTGGATGTTGATAAGGGAACGGTGCATTACACGGAGGGGGATGGGAAGGAAAAGCTGCTGTGGGGTGAAGGGAACACAGATCAATGAAGATAATGTGAGTGGCATGTACCGGTTTACGCCGTCGCCCGGCTGGTGAGGTTATTGATGCAGAAGAGATGAAGGGAGAACACAGGGGATAACACAAAATCACGCAGATAAGAACACAGATTTACACAGATGGACATAGATTGCGACAAGGGGGGTATTTTGAATAAAAATAATGATAGAGCCGGAACAAAAGAGCAGCAGCTCAGAGCCGCCAACCAGCAGTTAAGCGCAAGCGAGCAGCAGCTCAGAGCCGCCAACCAGCAGTTAAGCGCAAGCGAGCAGCAGCTCAGAGCCGCCAACCAGCAGCTTGACGCGAGCAATCAGCAATTGAGAGCAAATGAGCAGGAGTTGCGCAAGCTTAACCTTGATCTGCGGGAGCGCGTCAAGGAGCTGGATTGTTTATACGGCATTTCCGTACTTGTGGAGAAGCCGATGATTACGCTGGAGGGGATACTTAAGGGGGTGGTTGATCTCATTCCCTCCTCCTGGCAGTATCCGGAGATCGCCTGCGCACGAATCGGCCTGGGGGCTCTAGAATTCAAAACGGCGAACTTCAGGGAAACCCCCTGGAAGCAGGCCCGCGACATCGTCGTGCGGGGCGAGCAAGCCGGTACTTTGGAGGTCTGCTACCTGGAAGAAAGGCCGGAAAGCGATGAGGGGCCTTTCCTGAAGGAGGAGAGAAATCTAATCAGCGCCATCGCGGAGCGATTGGAAAGGATCACCGACCGCGAGCGTTTGGAAGAGCGTCTCCGCCACGTTCAGAAGATGGAGGCAGTTGGGACGCTTGCCGGGGGGCTCGCGCACGATATTAACAATATCCTCGCCGGAATTCTCGGCTATACCGCTTTATTGAAAGAAAGTCTCGAAAAAACCAGCGCAGCTAGTGCTGACATAGAATCGATCGAGAGGTTGTCGTGGAGGGCGTCAGACCTCACGAAAGCACTCCTGGCTTTCTCCCGCAAGGGGATGTATAGGCCTCAGGTGTTGAACATCGATGACATCATTGGGGAAGTACTCAAAGTTGTAGGGCAAACCGTGGGGAAGAGGGTCGACGTAAAGGCGGAGCTGCTTCCGGCTGTTCCAAACATAATCGGCGACGAGGGCCAACTCAATCAGTCTTTTATGAACCTCTGCATCAATGCATGCGAGGCCATGCCTGCCGGCGGTCGTCTTAGCGTTAGGACCGCGCAAGCCGCGATGGATAAAAAACTTATAAAGATATACCCTTACCTGAAAGAAGGACCTTACATATCGGTCAGTATCTCCGACAACGGAACTGGCATGGACCCCGAGACGAGGGAGCGTGTCTTTGAACCCTTTTTCACCACCAAGGAGGATAAATCCGGGACGGGGCTGGGGCTTTCCATGGTTATAGGCATCATTGAGGGGCACGGGGGATGTATCGAGGTTGAGAGCGAGCTTGGCAAGGGGAGCACCTTCACCGTTTACCTGCCTGCCACGGAGGAAAAGATAAAGGAGGCTCCGCCGAGGTCTGTGGGTACCTTGAGGGGCCATGAGACAATCCTTCTGGTTGATGATGAGGAAGATTTTAGGCGTAGCACCGGGGCCTGGCTTAAAGAGCTTGGTTACACGGTGATCGATGCGGCAAGCGGGGAAGAGGCGATAAGGCTGCTGGAGAAAATGAAAGGTGACATCGACTTTGTCATTCTCGACATGATAATGAAGGGCATGGGAGGAGCGGAGGCTTTTAAGAGGATGCGGAAGATGGCCCCAGATATACCGATAATGGTCTGCACTGGCTACTCTGTTGCCGCTGATGTGCAGCGCCTCATAGGTAAAGGCAACAGCGGCTTCATCCAGAAGCCTTTTGAACACGAGATCCTCTCTCTGAGGATCAGGAAGCTTCTCGACGCCTATTAAATGTTAAGGGGCAATTCTACGTCGGGATCAGCAAGTTTGGCCCCAAGCGGATCAGGCAGCATAATAAAGGCCAAAGCAAGTGAGCCTGCCGAACTGTCGAAGTGCCCCGTCGCTTGTCCTGATCTGGGTCGAAGGGTCCCCGCCAAGTATTTGGGGTAGGGTTTCATGCCCTTCCCGAATTGTTTTCACTGGGGCGACGGAACGGTCAGGTATTTCCTAGCAGCTTCTCCGCGAGTCGCTCAAGATGGTAGATGAACAAGTCTTTCGACCACAATTCGATGCTTTCCTGTTCGGACGACATGATAAAGCGGGCGACGTCATTCCTGGCGGCGTGCCAGTCGATATCATCGATTCTGTTTTTCATGGCGTTGACGTACCATTCGGCGGTCACCCTGGGCCGCTGCCCGGCCCACGGACCCTGCTGGTTCAGGGCGTTCGCCAGCAGTTCGTAATTGGGAACAACGCTTCTGGACGAGTACCACAGGAAGTCGTACCAGTCCCTTCCCTTGGTGTATTCCCTGCACAGCAATGCGTGGGACTTGGAACCGAAACCGGATTCAAGAGTCATCGAGGTGATGGCCGCTGTCACCGGGAAGGTGATGTACCTCGTTTCAAAGATCGCGCCGGTTGGGGGGTTGGTGTCCACTTCGATCTTGATGCGGATCTTCTTTGAGGAGTGTTGTGCATAAGGCAATTCCAGGTTCAGAATCTGCCCTATCGAATCAGTCTTGAGGAAGACCTTCCGGACGGCTGTCTCTATTGTGGCTCTGTCCTGGACATTGAAACGGATGCCCTCCGCCTCGCAGTCGTGACGGATTTTTTCGAGATATGGTCCCCACTTGAATGCTGAATCCGGCTCCTTCAATACGAAGTCCAGGTCCTCGGAGAACCGGTTCATGTCGTAGAGCATTCTCAAACAGGTGCCGCCATGGAATGCCGCATGGGCGAAGAGGCGAACCCCCGAAAGGCTGGCGAGCACATATTGCTGCATGAGTTCCTGGAGGACGTTTTCCTGCTCCAAAGCGTTAGCGGGCGCGTACTCGCGTAACTTGTTTTCCAGTACGTCTTCGATCATCCCGTGAGTTCCTTATGAAGGCCTGCGATATAGGCCTGAGTTCGCTTATTCCGAATGCTCTCATATACCTCGTTGAAGTCCTTGAAGTTCAGTTGATACAGATCATCCTCTTCAATGCGCATGGAATGGGTCAGAAAAAGGCCCACGCGTTGGCATCGATCTTCTCGGCCTTCACGCCTGCCCGCGGATCGTTGACCGGCACGCGATGGAACACGAAAGTTCCCAGAGGGGTCTTGAACGATCTGCTCCGCTGTATCGTGACACTGGAGACTTGAAAAACAGCTTCAGGAATAAGACCGTGATACGAGAGTGCCGACTCCAGGCTGACATGCGAAGGTAAGTGAAGAGCGGCAGCAATTACGAAAGGATGAGGGTCTGACTTTCGATAGTCAGGAGCGAGACAATACAGGCCGGGCCTAAGTCGCAGGACCTCCCCTTTCTCGATTGCCCGGTGGACGAGCAGTTTTCTGCCTCCGGTGGTCGAATCCGGGAAAAGGTTTCGGACTACCGATTCATCAAGATAGGCAGAGAGAGAGGAGATCATTGCAGAAAACATCCTTCTGGAAACTCCTTCTTTTCAAGCTCTGGTTGATGTTCCACCCCCGGCATAGGGAATAGTAAGAGGTTGGGGTCGGGTCTGCACATTCCAAAATATTTCCCCTTCAAAGATCTTCCTTTCTTGCCCCCCTTTAGATTCAAAATCATGAGCCTTGTAAGATAGGGGGATCAAGCCCAGATAACCAAACGATAATTCCGGTTAATTACTGCGAAAAATTTGCACGAATAACTGCAGTTTCAAGTTGCTCTTTCGTCCGGGGAACCGGTTGTGCTACAATAAATTGATACCTAGGGAGTTAGAGAACCGGCCGACGAGACGGCCAGAAATTCGATAGTTCAGGGGAGAATTCAGTGGCGGGAATTGCAGGAATACTTGGAGATGGCAACGGGAAGGGCCGGGTTCTGAGAATGCTTGAGGTAATCAGGCACCGTGGTCCCGACACCGAGAACATCAGGCAGGAGGGGAGATTGGCAGCGGGAGTGATGGCCTCCGAACTGAGTCAGGCCCGCGGCAACGGATTCGCCAGGGAGGGAGACATAACGGTTTATTTTGACGGTGATATCTATAACAGCCGCGGCCAGGGTAAGTCGGATGCCGAAGTGGCCCTTGACTTGTATCTTCGGTATGGACAGTGCTTTTCCTCCTATCTTGAGGGGGTGTTTGCCTGCGCGGTCTGGAACGGGAGGGAGCTCCTTTTTGCCAGGGATGCGGTTGGTGTCCGCCCCCTGTTCTACGGAAGAACCGGGGACGGGAGACTATGCTTCGCCTCGGAAATGAAAGCCATGGTGGGGGTGGCGGTGGATGTCAGGGAGCTTCTCCCCTCGACGGTCTACTCATCCGACAGCGGACTCAGGGAGGTGCTCCCCAGATACCCGGAGGTGGAGATTCCGCCTGTCCCGGAAGAGGCCGCCGGAAAGCTCAGGGACTACCTCTTCCGGGCGGTCGAGAGGCGCCTCGAGGATGGAGCCGTCGGTGCCGTGCTTTTAAGCGGGGGGCTTGACAGCTCGATAATCGCGGCGATAACGCACGAGCTGGACCCCGGCATACCGGGGCTTACCGTGGGCGTGGAGGGCGCCCCGGATCTGGAAAACGCTGTTGCGATGGCGAAAAGCTGCGGGCTTGATCACCATATTTGCACGTTCGGCATTGATGAGATAACCGAACTGGTCCCCAGGGCGATAAGAGCCCTGGAGTCGTTCGACGAGGACTGCGTCAGCGGCGCGATAGCCAACCTGGTGGCATCTTCATTTGCTTCGAGGTTTACGAACTGCGTCCTGAGCGGCGAGGGGGGTGACGAATTGAACGGCGGGTACCACCTCCTGAAGGAATTTCCGACCGAGGAGGAGCGGCTGAAGATGATGAGACGGCTCATAGCGGTGGCATACAACACCGCCGTTCAGAGGCTCGACAGGGCCATGATGAACAACTCCATCAATTACCGGACCCCATTTCTTGATTCGGAGCTGATGGCATTCTGCCTGCAGATGCCGGTTAGCTGGAAGCTCCACCCCCTGCCCGATGGAAGGTTGATCGAGAAATGGCTGCTGAGGGAGGCGTTCAAGGACATGCTTCCGCCGGAGATCTATGCCAGGCCGAAGCAACGCTTCGCCGGGGGAACCGGCACGGACGATCTGATGGACCGGGTGGCGGGGAATGAGTTCGAGAAAGGCCGGTTCGACGAAGCGACCCGGAGGACGCCTTGCGGCTACAGTCTCAACAGCCCCAAGGAGCTCTGGTACTACAGTATATTCAGGGAGAGCTTTCCTTCGCCCGTCTTCGAGAGGCTGGTGGGTCGCTGGGATCCCGGCAAGTAGCCACGGCTTCAGCCGCGGGCAATTCGGTGGAGTCTATTTCGTAGTTATAGCGCAATGAGTGAGAGGAGGAGACCGGTTAAGAGGCATAAGAACACGGGGACGAAAACCTACAGCGAGACCGTCTTAGGTGGATACTACGACAAGTACGTCGGCGGTCTCTTCGGAAAATTTGATAACGTGAGGGTCTACTGGGAGGACCAGATCACAAAGTACACCCTGAGGCCTTACCTTAAAAGGTATCTCGCGGCCGTGCAAGACAGAAGGAAGGTCCGCATACTCGACCTGGGCTGCGGTTCCGGGCAGGGGTACGAACAGCTTTCAAAGATCGGAAAGAGGGACGTAAGCTTGGCCCTCAAGGATTCGTTCATTTTGCCGGCGGAGCGCATCTCCCTGTATTTCGGGGTGGATATAAGCGAAGAGATGCTCGAGAAGGGCAGGGAGAACTATGCCGATAAGCGGGAGGTAGTTTTCAGGAAGATGGATTTGAGGAACGGTCTCGATGAGCGGGTCGTGGGAAAGAGGCCGTATGACATATATTTCTCATCCTATGCCGCCCTTTCGCACCTCGATTACGGCCAGGCGAGGAAACTCGTAAGCGACATAGCGAAGCACTCCGCTCCGCATGCTCTCCTGGTGTTGGATTTTCTCGGGCGCTATTCAATCGAGTGGCCCAGGTACTGGGATGCGAAATCCGAGGACCAAAAGATGAGAGAGTACTCAATGAGCTATCTCTATACAAACGGTGCTCTTTCCGAGGAAGAGCCGGAAAAGTTTACCCTCCGTTTCTGGACGGGTGATGAGATAGCCGGCCTGTGTGAAGAAGTGCGGAAAGAATCAGGGATAAGTGTCCGGCCGCTAGAAGTGTTTGATAGATCCGTATTTGTGGGGAGGCATGTGGATACCCGGGAGTACAACAAGTGGGTAAAGCCTTTGCGAAAGAGGGTCAACAGGCTCCACGAAGATTACATGCGAACCAATCTGCAGTCGTTGATAATAGACCGGGTACCAGAGACTTCTATCGAGCAGCTAAGGAGATTCTACGAGAAGGGCATCTTCAGCTGGAATACCGTCATCAAGTTTACCGGCATGCGTCTCAAGGGCAGGATCTACCCCACCGAGATGAAAGGTTGGAGTAAATTCAGCCCCGCTCTCCAGCAGGCTATCTTGAATATGGACAGGGTTGTGGACAGCGTGTTGTGGATGAGCATAGGGGACCCCAGGGCAAACATCATTGAGCCGCAGCTTTCCTACTCCTTGAGAAACATGCTGAATAATATGCAGTGCGGGATGGGCTGCGGTCACGGTCTCGTGGCCATCCTGCAGGTCAGGAAGAGGAAATGATAAAGCTTGTGGACGTAACCAAGTCCTACGACGGTTTTGTCGCCGTAAACGGTATCGGTTTCGTCGTGAAGAGGGGAGAAACGCTGGTATTGCTTGGCGTCAGCGGTTGCGGGAAGACCACCACGCTCAAGATGATAAACAGGTTGATCGAACCGGACAGCGGGGATATTTACATCGACTCCGATAACATAAAGCACGTCAGCCTCATAGAGCTCAGGAGAAACATAGGCTATGTGATACAGGATATAGGGCTTTTCCCGAACATGACCGTGGAGGAGAATATCGCCGTCGTGCCGAGGCTCAAGAGGTGGGCCCCCGAAGAGATCAAGAGAAGAACCCTGTCGATCCTGGGGATGGTGAGGCTTTCCGAAAGCGTCTTGAGCAGGTATCCGCAGGAGTTGAGCGGCGGCCAGCAGCAGAGGGTGGGCGTGGCCAGGGCGATAATCTCGGAGCCTGAGATAGTTCTGATGGATGAGCCGTTCGGGGCCCTGGACCCCATCACCAGGGAGGAGCTTCAGGATGAGTTCATCAATCTGAAGAAGCAGATAAAAAAGACGATCATTTTTGTGACCCACGACATATTCGAGGCTTTCAAGATAGCCGACCGCATAGCGATTATGGACAGGGGGGAGCTCGTCCAGCTCGGGCCGCCGCTTGAGATAGCGGAGCAGCCGTCGAATGAGTTTGTGGCGAAGTTCACGGGCAGACATATCAATGCGCTCGTTGCTGATCTGAAAGACAGGGATTAGCCGGAGGACGCCTGGATGAACGTGGCACAATTTATCCTGGAGAGAAGGGCGGAGGTCTTGCAGAGGACCGTGGAGCATGTCCAGCTTTCCGGGATTTCAGTGCTGCTGGCCGTCTGTGTCGGTGTACCGCTGGGAATCATGCTCACCAGGAAGAAGGGCTTGACCATGCCGGTTGTAGGTGTGGTGAACGTGGTTCAGACAATACCCAGCCTGGCCCTGCTGGGTTTCCTGATACCGTTGCTGGGTATCGGGCTTAAACCGGCTATCCTGGCGCTCTTTCTGTACTCCCTGCTTGCAATAATAAAAAATACCATAGCGGGAATAAACCAGGTTGACCGGTCCATCATCGAGGCTGGAATGGGTATGGGGATGACAAACCTCCAGATTTTGCTAAAGCTTGAACTCCCCTTATCTGTTCCGGTTATTCTCTCGGGAATCAGAATAGCTACGGTTACCTGTATCGGGATAGCAACGTTGTGCGCCGCCGTTGGGGCGGGAGGGCTGGGGCAGTTTATCTTCAGGGGTATCTCGATGGTGAACAGCAACATGATTCTCGCGGGCGCCATCCCCGCCGCGTTGCTCGCGCTGTTCTTCGATTTCATATTGCTCCGGGTAGAAAAGTATCTGACCCCGAGGGGCGTTTCCTAGGAGGCTGATAGAGCTGTGAGTAAAAGGGGCTTTGCAGCGATGATACTGTTTCCCGCCGTGTTGTGCATTGCCGTTGTCGGATGCGGCCGGAGAGCTGACACGGTCGTGGTCGGCTCAAAGAACTTCACCGAGCAAGTTATCCTGGGCGAAATGATCGCCCTTATGATCGAGGCTGAAACGCATTTGAAGGTTGACAGGAGGCTTAACCTTGCCGGTACGTTCGTCTGTTTCACCGCGTTGAAGAACGGTGACATTGACCTCTATCCGGAATATACCGGAACCGGTCTTATTGCCATTTTGAAGAAGAAGGGCTTGAGCTACGGGAAGGATAAGGTCTACGGCGAGGTGAAGGATGAATTCAGGAAGAAGTACGATCTGGTCTGGCTCAAGCCGTTCGGGTTCAATAACACCTACACCATCACAATGAGGATGGACCAGGCAAAGAGGCTCGCGATAGAGAAGATATCCGATTTGAAGAAGCATGAGGAAACCCTGAGACCGGGCTTCAACCATGAGTTTTTTGAGAGACCGGACGGATACAGGGGGCTGTGCAGGAGATACAACCTGCATTTCAGGAATGAGCCGAAGGAAGTTGACAGCGGCCTGATGTACAGGGCGATCGCCGAGAAGCAAGTGGACCTGATATGTGGATTCGCGACCGACGGGCGTATCCCGGCATTCAACCTGGTCATGCTCCGGGATAATCTGCATTTTTTCCCGCCCTACTATGCTGCCCCGCTGGTCAGGGCTGATACCCTGAAGAAATACCCGGAACTCGAAAATATTTTAAACAAGCTCGGAGGGTTTATAACGGACGAAGATATGCTCGAGATGAACTACAAGGTTGATCAGAAGGGTATCGATGCAAGAAAGGTGGCCAGGGATTTCCTGATCGAGAAAAAGCTCCTGGAACTCGACCCCCCCCCCCCCCCCCCCCCCCCGGACCTGCCGTAAGGAAGACACGCCCCGCGGATAGCATTTTAGAAACCCGCCCTACTTTTAACAGGGGTGCATGGATAAGTGCTGCAAATTCCGGGGACATACTTAGCCCTGAGTAGCTCTCTCGGCTCGCGCAAGGTCAGGAAATTAGCAGGAGGAGATAAGGCAGATTTTAAGGCAATTCCAGGTTCAGAATCTGCCCTATCGAATCAGTCTTGAGGAAGACCTTCCGGACGGCTGTCTCTATTGTGGCTCTGTCCTGGACATTGAAACGGATGCCCTCCGCCTCGCAGTCGTGACGGATTTTTTCGAGATATGGTCCCCACTTGAATGCTGAATCCGGCTCCTTCAATACGAAGTCCAGGTCCTCGGAGAACCGGTTCATGTCGTAGAGCATTCTCAAACAGGTGCCGCCATGGAATGCCGCATGGGCGAAGAGGCGAACCCCCGAAAGGCTGGCGAGCACATATTGCTGCATGAGTTCCTGGAGGACGTTTTCCTGCTCCAAAGCGTTAGCGGGCGCGTACTCGCGTAACTTGTTTTCCAGTACGTCTTCGATCATCCCGTGAGTTCCTTATGAAGGCCTGCGATATAGGCCTGAGTTCGCTTATTCCGAATGCTCTCATATACCTCGTTGAAGTCCTTGAAGTTCAGTTGATACAGATCATCCTCTTCAATGCGCATGGAATGGGTCAGAAAAAGGCCCACGCGTTGGCATCGATCTTCTCGGCCTTCACGCCTGCCCGCGGATCGTTGACCGGCACGCGATGGAACACGAAAGTTCCCAGAGGGGTCTTGAACGATCTGCTCCGCTGTATCGTGACACTGGAGACTTGAAAAACAGCTTCAGGAATAAGACCGTGATACGAGAGTGCCGACTCCAGGCTGACATGCGAAGGTAAGTGAAGAGCGGCAGCAATTACGAAAGGATGAGGGTCTGACTTTCGATAGTCAGGAGCGAGACAATACAGGCCGGGCCTAACCCGACTTTCGCAAAGGCACTACAAAAGCAAAATTATTTAGTATCGTTCAAAAGGTTCGGCATTTTGCCATTACATACAAATTCCTCCCCCTTGATGGGGGAGGTTAGGTGGGGGTGAAAAAGCAAT
>Ga0208771_1000101_pt1 | contig 53116 bp, 54 predicted proteins | sample AntAceMetag02UKX_FD_184775 | JGI IMG/M metagenome (GOLD analysis project Ga0208771, IMG submission 184775) | Saline lake microbial communities from Ace Lake, Antarctica - Antarctic Ace Lake Metagenome 02UKX (SPAdes) (version 2) | ecosystem: Environmental > Aquatic > Non-marine Saline and... | reverse complement strand
TCAAGAGCGGTTACACTCGGCACTTGGTTATCTCAGTCCGGTGGAGTTTGAACAGGAGATCAAGTCGGCTCAGAGGCACTTAGCAATTTCAGCTCCATCGTGTCCAGCTTGAGGGGTTCACTCCACTTTCTCACGCAGAGACGCAAAGGCCTGTCTGTTCTCGGGCTTTGGCAGACAGGACGCCAAGGGGAAGTAATGGCAATACAACGACGCAACGGGAAGAGAATTAGAGATGCTTTCTTCGCGCTCTTTGCGGCTTGAGTGAGTGGTAGCGAACGGGCGTGAGGGAAGCTTGTGCTTCTCCTCGAGGACGAAAGCATACCAACGGAAATATGGATCATGCTGCTGCCAGCACGCACCTGGATGACATTCTCGCGTGGCGCCGGAGCCCTGTCTACATTGTGGGCACAGACAGGCAGCGTCCGACGGCTTGAGATAGGCCCATAGGCAATCTCACCACGAAGGGCACGAAGAACACGAAGGGGAAATGGCACAAGAGACTTCTACCTCACGCCAAGAACGCAAAGAACGCCAAGCAAAGTGCTGATATCGAGATATCTGCTGATGGGCAGTCACTGATGTGTGCTGAGACGGTCAAGCTACCAGTGCTTTCATGGTGTTGCCCTTCCAGCGATGGCCCCTTTGTGCGCTTCGTGTCCTTCGTGGTGAGACGTGCTTGGAAATCTTGAGCGACGGTAATTGCTTCTCTCTCGCAAGACGGCGCGAATTGACTTTGCCAGACAGGATGAGTACGATTTTCGCAGAATACGAAAAGAGAAAAAGGAGAGACAATGCCCCTGAGAACAGTGCGAGTGAGAGAAAATGGACAGATCACCATTCCCAAGAAGCTACGCGAGATGTTTGCTCTGAAGAAAGGAGACATAGTAGTAGTTGAAAGCAGAGAAGATGGAATCCTCATCCAGCCGCGCAAGCTTGTCGACCCGACGCAATCCTGGTTTTGGTCGCAAGAGTGGCAAGAAAAAGAGCGACAAGCTGATAGTGATATAAAAGCCGCACATGTCTCGGGCCCGCTGAAGGGAGTAGAAGAGTTGCGGGAGTACCTTGGATAGGAGGGTATTGGAGTTCAGAACAACGAGGACCTTTGACAAATCCTTCTCCGCATTGCCTGCGAAGATCCGGAAACGCGCGCTCGATAAGCTTGGTCTTTACGAGAACGATCGTCGCTACCCCTCTCTGAGGGTAAAGAAGATGGAAGGAGCTCCTGACATCTGGGAGATGAGCGTTACCAAAGAGTACCGGATTACCTTCCAGCAAGAAGGGAACGTTGTTCTCCTTAGGAACATAGGCTCACACGATATCCTGAAGCACTAGAGGAAGTGACGCGTGATGTGTGACTTGTGACGAGAAGGAAAGAGGGCGGAACACGGAATGCCGAATGAGTGCGGAATGGAGAAGCCTCTCGCGCAGGCCCGCAAAGGCCTGTCTGTTCTCGGGCTTTGACAGACAGGACGCCAAGAGAAGAAAGAACTGCGGCGCAAGCAAATGAACCAGGAACAAGAGGTGTTTCCTTCGCGTCCTTTGCGGCTTGAGTGAGCGGTAGCGAACGGGCGTGAGGAAATTCTTGTGTCTGGCGTAGAGACGAGAACGGATTCTGAGCAAGAGCAGAGGCGTTCTCGCGCAGAGCCGCAGAGTCGCAGGGAACCGGGGAATGCAGTGATCAGTCAAGAGTGATGAGGGGGAGGGAACGTGGAACGCGGAGCGAAGAAACTTCTCGCGCAGAGACGCAAAGGCCTGTCTGTTCTCGGGCTTTGACAGACAGGACGCCAAGGGAAACAACGCTCTGCGCAAAGGAACTAACAGAACAAGAATGCAGTGACTTTCTTCGCGCTCTTTGCGGCTTGAGTGAGCAAAGCGAACGGGCGTGAGGAAAGCTTGTGCTTCTCGTCGAGGACGAGAGCATACCAGCAAGAAACACGGGTATGCTGCTGCCAAAGCGCATCTGTATGGCATTCCCGCGTAGCGCCGGAGCCCTGTCTACATTGTGGGCACAGACAGGCCTGTCCGCATCTCAGACAGGCGGCCTCCGACGGCTTGAGATACGACTGCAAGCGATCTCACCACGAAGGACACGAAGAACACGAAGGAAGAATGGCACAAGAGACTTCTACCTCACACGAAGAACGCAACGGAAAGCGATGAGGGCCCAGTGAGTGAAGGCAATGTGGCTCAGTAAGCCTGATGCTTCAGGCTAGCCGCTGAGAGCTAAATGCTTATCGTACGTTTGTTGCTGATTGCTGAAGGCTGATACCTGAACGCTGACCGTTATCCATGAACGTGACGTTTATTACATACGCTCTGTACCGCAAGTGGTAGACTTTGAAGTCTGCAAGATAAGACTAGTTGCGAGATATCCATAAGGCTTGACAATTACATAGTACGTTGCTATACTGGTGACACTTGTGAGATGGTTCTGAAAAAGGCAAGATTGCTATAAGGCAATTACGCAAAGCCACGGGCCTTAAGAATAAGTACATCAAGGTAGCCGGGTTGCCAGAAGAAGATGGCAACCCGGTTTGTCGTTTTTGGAGAAGATGGGGAAGGAGATGTGCAGTGCAGACGACGATCTACTACAGCGAAGACGATGCATACTTGATGGAGCAAGTAGATGCAAAGGGAAGGCGGGAGCGCAGGAGCCGGAGTGCGGTACTCCTCTCCATTGTTGAGGAGCACTTCGAGCGGGAGAAGCGGCTTGGCGAGATATTGGTTGATCTTGGGGCGCTTTCTCATGCCGATTTAGCCAAGGGGCTTGATCTCCAAGAGAGCAACTTCGCTGAGAAGCTGTTGGGGGATGTGCTCTTGGAGCAGGAGCTAGTAGGTAAGGAAGCTGTAGATCGTGCGCTAATAATTCAAGGACGGCATAGAGAAGCATAGATGTTCGCTTCCAAAGTGGAAGCGCGCTGCAAACGGCAAAACCATCCGTGAGGATGGGACGCAAAGCCACGGACCTCAAAAAGGGGCCACGTCCTGTTAAGTGGTGTATTAAGTCATCGCGCCATCCTCACCAGTTGATCACGCAGTTAGTGACTCAACCAATCTCGTCTACTCCTCTACTTCGTTTAGTTCCTCATCCGTTGTTCGAGCGGTTGCTGCCTGTGCCTGCTCAATCGCTTGGAGAGACATGTACCTGCGACTGATCATCTATTCATCATTCTGCTCAGCCAGGACAGCCCCCACTAAGCGTATGATCGCTTTCCGGTTGGGGAAGATGCCAACAACGTTCGTCCTGCGCGTCACCTCACGGTTCAGTCGCTCCTGTGGGTTGTTCGACCAGATCTGTCGCCAGATCGACTTGGGAAACACTGAGAACGCTAGGATCTCTTCTCCGGCCTCACTCAACATCTCCGCTACACCAGGGAAACGATTCTCCAGTTCCTCAATCACTCGCTTGTGCTGCGCCCACACTTCTTTGTCCGTTGGCTGAGCGAAGATCGAACGCACCATCGTCGCTACCAGATCCTGTGCGCTCTTCGGTACTTTGTTCAGCAGGTTGCTCATGAAGTGAGCACGACACCTCTGCCACGCACTCCCCGGTAACTCCTCTGCAATAGCCACCTTCAGGCCACTGTGCGCATCGGAGATCACCAGCTTCACCCCGCTCAACCCACGTGCCACTAACTCCCCGCAAGAAGCTGCTCCAGCCAGCACCGTCTTCACTGGTGAACACATCGACCCCGAGTATCTCCCGATGACCATCCCCATTCACTCCAGTGGCGATCACTGTCACCACGTTGACCACATGACCGTCTTCCCGACAACGCTGGGTCAACGCATCCAGCCACACAAACGTGTATGGCCCATCAGCCAATGAACGATGACGGAATCCTTCTACCAGACCATCTAACTCCTTGGCTAGCTCAGATACTTGGCTCTTGCTCATCCCTTGTACACCAAGCGTGCGTATTAGTCCCTCTACACGCCTGGTAGAGATACCCCGTATGTAGCTCTCCGTTACCACTTGTACCAGTGCCCGCTCCGATCGGCGACGCCGTTGTAACAACCACTCCGGGAAGTAACTCCCCTTGCGTACACGGGGGATCGCAATATCAATCGTACCTACCCGTGTATCCCAGCGACGCTCGCGGTAGCCATTGCGATGATTGATCCGCTCGCTGCTCGGGGTGCGATACGGTGCTCCACACACCGCATCCACTTCACTGCTCATCAGTGTCTCCAGCATCCCTTTCACCATCTCTCGTAGCAGATCCTTGTCCGCTGCCTCCACCTGCTTGCGTAACCACGCTAAACTGTCTACTCTTTCCTTGACCATCGCTTCCTCCCCTGCCTACTGCAGGCAGGCCAGTGCCGATCTCCGTCGGCTTCTTGTTAGTCATTCCTGAAGATGACAGCGATGGTCCTCTCTTTCAAGTCCTTCCCTCAATACACCACGTCCCTGAACTCTAACGATCCCAAAGAGACTTCACCACGAATATCACGAAGGACACGAAGTATGGCATTCGATAAGCCGTCAGTGCGCGTGAATCCGGAAACTGGATCCAAGATTGTTGGAGTTGATGTATAGGCAGTGCTCCTTATTCCTCAGGGGATGTAGTAAAGAGGACCAGCTACTACACCCCCCAAGCGCGCTTCGCGCCTGCCTGTTCTTCGGACGCAGACAGGTCCTTATGTAGTGAGTATGTAGTGAGACAACTCTGTGGCTATGCGATAGTCTTATCGCTTCATGCTTTCTCTTTGGGCACCGCCTCTGAACGACAAAGAGCCTGCTGATTCTTGTCGATGAACGTGACGTTTATTACATACGCTCTGTACCGCGAGTGGCATACTTTGAAGTCTGCAAGCTAAGACTACTTGCGAGATATCTATAAGGCTTGACAATTACATAGTACGTTGCTATAATGCTGACAATTACGAGATGGTTCTGAAAAAGGCAAGATTGCTATAAAGCAATTACGCAAAGCCACGGGCCTTAAAAATAGGTACATCAAGGTAGCCGGGTTGCCAGAAGAAGATGGCAACCCGGCTTGTCATTTTTGGAGAAGATGGGGAAGGAGATGTGCAATGCAGACAACGATCTACTACAGCGAAGACGATGCATACCTGATGGAGCAAGTGGACGCAAAGGGTAGGCGGGAGCGCAGGAGCCGCAGTGCGGTGTTGCTTTCTATTCTCGAAGAGCACTTCGAGCGAGAGAAGCGGCTCGGCGAGATCCTGGTTGATCTTGGCGCTCTCTCTCATGGCGATCTAGCCAAGGGACTTGATCTTCAGAAGAGTGAATTCGCCGCGAAACTGTTGGGCGATGTACTTCTGGAGCAGGACTTAGTTGGAAAAGAAGCTGTCGATCGTGCGTTGATCATTCAAGGACGGCATAAAGAGCCATAGGATTTCGCTTTCGGAAGGAAGCGTGCTGCAAAGGCAAACCGGGAGCGATCCCGGGACGCAAAGCCACAGACCTCCCGCAGGTAGCTGGGCTGCCAGCCTCGAAAGAGGAGGTAGCTATGCCAAGAAGTATTAGGGCAAGAAGTCAAAGAGGAGAATGGGAGGTGCGGAATGACTAAGAAATTGGCAATGTTGTTAGTGAGCATCTTGGTACTGACGTTGATAAGCGTCAGCCTGCTGGCGGAAGAACCGGTGAAGTTCAAGCTGATCGTGACGGACGGGGACACAGGCGTGCTGGGTTGGGTTCGTGCTATCTCTATCTACCCGTTCGACCCTGTGGCAAAGAAGAGAGCAGACGATCCGATCGTCAAGATCGACTTGCCGCGTGATCCGGTGAAGTTCGAACCAGTACCGGTAGGTAGCTATGACATCACGATCACCGTCCTGCGCTATGGGATGGATCCAATTCTGATTCTCCTGAGCCGAATGCAGCTTACGGAAGACACGGTCCTCGACATGAGAGAGATCGAAATACCATACAGCCTGTTCATACCGTCGTAGGATAAGCAAGATGGATACTGGAATCGCACTGAGTAGAAAACGGACGCGAATAGGACCAAGGGCGCCTTGCAAAGGAAGGTGCAGGAGGGAAGAGATGAACGCTCAGCAGAACACGGAACTTGAAAGAACCTCAAGCACAATTGGCGCACATATGGGAGTGTCTAAAGCCTCTCAGCGTAAGCATAAAGATCCATGGGGAGTGGGCAAGGTAGCAGTACTTGTATTGCTTGGGATGTTTGTGCTTGTGGTCACTCCAATTGTTGCCGCCGCTGAGCAGTATACCCTGGCATCTGTCACAGGCATATGGATAGACTTCGACGACTCTCCGACAGGGATCAACACCAATGAAATCCGTTGGGGAATACCGGCGTACGGAGGGCAGAAGAGTGGTTATGGCTTCGATGGGAGTGCTGGTGCGATCATCACCTCTGGGGCAGAGTTCCTTCTTGGCACCTTCCATCACTACAACTTCCCGATCTTTGCACCCTCCATCACGTGGGCCGAACTGAGGGTTACATTGCAGTTCTCCAATCCAGCTAGCAGCGCGGCTTTTGACTTTCGCTTCGAGCACGAGGAAACGCCCAACAAGAGACCTTGTGATTACGCAGGATCGTCGGTCTGTCCTGACAGGGTGACCTTTGCCAGTACCATCGCGGACCAGACTTTCTGGATCGATGGCGTGGAATACACGCTTCAAATAGTGGGGTTTGTTGACAGCTATCCCGGCGGAAGTGCCGTAGAATACTTCGTCACCGAAGAAAACCTAGATAACGTGGCTTATCTCGTTGGACGGCTCCTCGTTGTAGCGCCGGACATAAGCATTCAGAAGTTCACCAATGGCGAGGATGCCGATGATGCTCCGGGACCGTCCATTCCCGTGAGCGATACGGTTACGTGGACCTATGAAGTTCAAAACACCGGCAACAAGACTCTGACCAACATCACGGTCACGGACGACCAGAGCGTGTCGGTAAGCTGTCCTCAGATCAGTTTGGATCCCGGCGGGTCCATGACCTGCACTGCTACCGGAACTGCCATCGCCGGCCAGTACGCAAATGTTGGTACAGTCACAGGTTACTACGAGGACAACTCCTACAGCGACACTGACCCCAGTCATTACTTTGGCTTCGTACCGGCAGCTAAACTCACCATGTCCGCTGACGACACCAACGCGGTCGGCGATACCCACACCTTCACTGCCACCTTGGAGATCGATGCAGATGGCAATGGGACCTACGAGACCATTCCGTCAGGCGAGAACATCGACTTCCAGATAACTAGCGGGCCGGGGACGCTGTCCAATGAGACCTCTACCAACAGCAGTGGAGAAGCCACCGTCGACGTCGACTCCGACACCGCCGGCACTTCTACCGTGACTGCCAACTGGAATGGCACCGTGGCTAATGTCACGGTGAACGCTACTCCGGATGAAGGCGTGAAGACGTGGTTCGTACCGGCAGCTAAACTCACCATGTCCGCTGACGACACCAACGCGGTCGGCGATACCCACACCTTCACTGCCACCTTGGAGATCGATGCAGATGGCAATGGGACCTACGAGACCATTCCGTCAGGCGAGAACATCGACTTCCAGATAACTAGCGGGCCGGGGACGCTGTCCAATGAGACCTCTACCAACAGCAGTGGAGAAGCCACCGTCGACGTCGACTCCGACACCGCCGGCACTTCTACCGTGACTGCCAACTGGAATGGCACCGTGGCTAATGTCACGGTGAACGCTACTCCGGATGAAGGCGTGAAGACGTGGGTAGTCCCCGGATTAATGATTAACAAGTCAGGACCTGCGAGTGTTGCGATTGGCGGAACAATCACCTACGACATCACGGTAAGCAACACCGGTGATGTGATACTGCACAATGTGCTTCTCAACGACGCTAAGCTGGGGATTGTCAACCAGAATCTTGGCGACATTGCAGTTGGCGGCAGTGTGACGATACATCCAACATATGGTCCGGTGAGCGAAAGCGACTTACCTGGTCCGATTGAGAATACGGCGTTTGCCGATTCTGATGAGACCGATCCAGTTAATGACGACCACTCCGTCATCATCAACACCGAGCCTAGCCTATCGATCGAGAAGTCAGGACCTGCGAGTGTTGCGATTGGCGGAACAATCACCTACGACATCACGGTAAGCAACACCGGTGATGTGATACTGCACAATGTGCTTCTCAACGACGCTAAGCTGGGGATTGTCAACCAGAATCTTGGCGACATTGCAGTTGGCGGCAGTGTGACGATACATCCAACATATGGTCCGGTGAGCGAAAGCGACTTACCTGGTCCGATTGTGAACAGCGCTATTGCCGACAGCAACGAAGCTGGCCCGGTGAACGATGACCACTTGGTTGACATTGCTACCGCCCCCGGGATTGCGATTGAAAAGTCCACGAACGGGCAGGATGCGGATTCCGTGCCAGGTCCAAGCCTTACTGTAGGCGATCCGATCACGTGGACCTATGTGGTGACGAACACGGGAGACGTTACTCTCACCGATATCGCGGTCACAGATAGTGATCTGGGAACGGTAGGAACGATCACGTCGCTTGCTCCGGGTGCGTCAGAGACACTGACAATGACTGGGACTGCGGTTGCTGGACAGTATGCGAATACGGGAACAGCTACCGTCATCTTTAATCAGACTACCTATACTGATACCGACGACTCACACTACTTTGGCGTCGGCGCGGACCTGTCGCTAACTAAGTCCGTAGACAATGCCGAACCGAATGAAGGCGATACAATCGTTTACACAATCACGCTCTCCAACGCCGGACCAAGCACTGGAACAGGTATTCAGGTTACGGATGCATTGCCTGCGAGTTTGACGTATGTATCCGATAACGGTGGCGCAGCGTATAACAGCGGCACAGGCGTGTGGAGTGTGGCTAGCCTTGCTAGCGGCGGCAGCATTTCGCTTGCGATTACCGCTACGATAAACATCGGAACAGCAGGCTCAACGATTACCAACACCGCTGAAGTCACGGTTGCTGGCCAGCCGGATCCTGATTCCACTCCAAACAATAATGACCCTGGCGAAGACGATCAATCGAGCATTGCCCTTACGGTGCAGAGCGCCGACTTGGTGGTAGAAAAAACGGTGGATAATCCGACGCCGAACGAGGGTGACACAATTGTCTACACTATCACCTTGACAAACGACGGGCCGAGCGATGCAACCGGGGTTACCCTCGGCGATCTCCTCCCTGTCGGCGTTACCTATGTCTCCGATGACGGCGCGGGTGCATACGATCCATTCACCAGCGTGTGGACTGTTGGAGCGCTAGCCAACGGGGAAATCGCCACTCTCAACATAACTGCTACGGTCGACGCGGACACCGCGAGTACGACAATTACCAACATGGCCGAGGTGACTACCTCCGATCAACCCGATCCGGATCCGACTAATAACCGAGACAGCGCTGACATCACAGTAATCGAAGGTGGTGGTGGAGGTGGAGGCACGAGTGATACGTGTGAAGGGAGGATCATCATCAACGAGGTTGCGTGGTCAGGGACCACTGCTAACTCTCAGGATGAGTGGATTGAGCTACGTAACCTGGGAACGATCCCCGTCGACCTCTCTGGTTGGACCCTGCAATGGCGACGGAAGAAGCCGGTAACGGAAGAAGAAAAGCGCTGGAAGACTGTGGACCTGTCGGGAATGGCCCTCCCTGCGGAGACTTCGGCGTGTGACCTAGCAGAGGAGCCACAGACGTCCTTGGTGACGCTGGTGAAGACGGACTTTGATGCTGTCTCCTGGCAGGTAGTCACAGAACAAGAGAGGAAAAAGGACGAGAGCTTCTACACGCTGGAGCGACGTCACGATGAGACGATCAGCAATGCTGAAGCGGACCTCGTCTACGACATGAGCAAACCGTATCGCCTCGAACTGGACGATCTTGGAGACGTGATCCAACTGCTCAACGCTGACGGAAAGGTTGTGGATACAGCTAATGCGTTTGACTACCCGAGTGATGGATGGCCGGCAGGGGACGCGCCCACTCACGCGGCCATGGAGCGCACTGATCCGCTGGGACCGGATACGGCGGACAACTGGCATACGAACCTGGGGATAATCAGCTATGGCGAGGATGCAGATAGGAACCCGCTCATAGCGACAGCCGATGCTCCGAACTCGGACAGACTTGATCAGCTATTACTTGATCCGGATGTACCCCCTGCCAAGACACGTGCCGGTGCTCGTCTGGAGGTTGGCCTAGAGGTGACGCAACAAGAGCGCCGTGCTTACGGATGGCCGTGGGTGAGGGTAACGCAGCCAGAGATTGTCGCGTCTGCCGGTGGCGGCGGAGCGGTTGCACAAGGGGCTGGGTTCACATTCGCCGGCCGCTACACGAATGGCGTCTACTGGTTGGGGATCGACACAGCGAAGCTCTTACCTGGTCGATACAACGTGTGGGTCGTCTATGGAGGAGGCAAAACGGTCCTAGTACCAATTGAAGTACTTCCTTAATCGGGTTTCATGGGAAGGCGTAGGAGCCCTGGCCGACTGATTGTCGGCTGGGGCTTCTCTATTTGGGAACGGTTACAAGTAATGAGTGAGGAGTGAGGAGTGATGGGTGACAGAACGGTAACGCGAAGTCCGGCGCGTCCGCAGCACGCGTGACAGATGTCACAGATAATTAGCGGACGAAATGGTTGCGTACTTTAGCGTTGGCTAGCGCTTGCAGCTGTAGGTGGTTTGCCGTTCCGGGTAGATTGCCGTCTCGATCGGGCTCGACAGGAACAGGCGATCAATAGCGGGTTAGCGTACGCTTCTTGCAGAGGGGGCCAACGCAAACGAGCGGTTGACGACGGGCATGTGTTTCGCGATACTGATTTTCGGGGTGAGAAAGATGAGGGAGTTGGCTGTGCTTGTTGGCCTGGCCGGGTCGGGCAAAACGACATTTCGCGATGGTCGTCCTGAATGGGCGGTCGTCTCCAAAGACGACATCCGCCGCAGCATTTTTCATCGTGACTTCGATCCTGTGTACGAGGATGCCGTGACGAAGATCTTTGCTGCCACGCTGGTAGAGGCCGTTGAATCACCGGCAGAAGTTGTCTGTGTCGACAACACGAACCTCACCCGAGCCGAGAGGCAAGAGCTGATTGAGGTGGCGCGTGCCTCTGGGCGACAGGCAATCGCCTATGTCATGCCTCCCGCACCGCTGGAATTCCTCTACGAGCGGAAGCTGGACCAGCTTGAGGTACTTGCCGCGGACAACTCTGGAATCGTTGTGGGTGGCTTCCCGAGAGAACGCTACGTGATGATGTATAACCGCTACGAAAAAGTAGGTGAAGATGAGGGTTTTGTCAGGGTGTTTAAGGAAGTAGCACCTCTGCGATCGCGAAAGGTGAGGAGGGCTCGTCCTGCCAGGCGAAGGCGAGCTAGACCACTGCGACAGCTCGATCCGCTCCCTCTATTCAGCCAATAAGAAGAATGTGCCCGCGGCATAAGCACACGGGCGCGGATAACCTCCGTAGCCTACTTACTTGTTGCTTTGGTCACGAATGAGACGTAGTCGTCCTCGGGGATTGCTCCCTCGAAGCTTGTATCCTCATTTATGACAATCTTGGGGACGGCCATCACGTTGTACTGGTTGGAAAGCTGCGGAAACTCGTTTGCCATCACCATGTCTGCTGTGACTCTGTCCGATTCCATTGCCATCATGTGCGCCATGCGTACCGCCTTTGGGCAATAAGGACAGCTTGGGGTGACGAAGACCTGGATGTGCACCGGCTCAGCAAGCTGAGCGAGGGCATCCTTGGTTGCAGGCGAAAGCGAAATCGTGCCCATCCCTAGATCTATAATGTCTTCGATCAATGTCGAGAACTCGTATCCGGATGGCATGCCATACAGACGAATGCCGATGTCTTTGTTGCCCTGAATGACCACTGTTGGTGCTCGATCAACGTTGTATGTTGCAGCGGTCTCACTGTCGCGAGTGAGGTCATGTGTGACAACCTCGATCTTCTCCGAAAGGCTGGCTGTCTCTTCTAATAGCTGCAATGTATCGGAGCAACTTGCGCAATCATCTTCCTTTGAGAACAGGATCAGCTTGACTGGCTCATTCATCTTGCCAAACTCGCCCTGCAGATACTTACGATCATCTTCTGATAGTAGTGCCATTCTTCCTCCTAGTTAAGTTCTAGTAGTGCATCGATTCGCGGCCGATCAAAGCCGATCACGATTTCTCCGTCAATCTCAACAACAGGAACACCCTGTTGACCAGTCTTCTCTACCATTTCCATTGCTCTGTCCATATCTTCAGAGACATCAACCTCTTCAAAGTCCACTTCTCGAGCGTACAAGTATTCCTTAGTTGCTTCACACCAGGAGCAAGTTGGTGATGTGTAAATGGTGACGTCGTGACTCATCGTAGCTCCTCCCTCTCGAAAACGTTTACCAGCTCAGTAATGCGGTTGTGTAACCGATAGCAATTCCTTATGCCCCTCCTCTCTTTGACCAAAACTCCCGCGTGTTCAAGCTTTCCCAGGTGGTAGGAGACAGCGGGCTGACTGAGATCCAATTGGGACAAGATCTCCTGACATTCCATCTTCCCATCTGCGAGCATGATTACAATTCGCAATCGGGTACCGCTTGCCAGAGCGGAGAAAACCTCAACCCATTCCCTCTGTCTGTTTTCATCGATTGTCATTTGTATCGTCTCCCTATAGATCGTAGGATGATAATCGTAAGAGCATGCTTTGTCAAGTATTTAAATAGTTGAATAAGCGAGAGGTGCAAGATGGGAAATACACACGTGGAACTCGTAGAGGGAATGCAGTTTGTTGCGAGTGGGGAAAGCGGCCATGCCGTAATTATGGACAGCGATCCGAATGTTGGCGGCAACAACACCGCTGCGCGCCCTGTGGAGGTCCTGCTGTGCGCGCTTGGTGGATGTACGGGGATGGATGTTATCTCGATTCTGCGCAAAATGCGCACGGTCCCTAAGCAGTTTTCCGTGGAAATCGAGGATGAGCGTGCTTCAGAACACCCCAAGGTATTAACGCGCATTCACTTTGTCTACCGGCTCACAGGGGACATCCCGGAGGCGAACGCGAAGAAGGCGATCGAGCTCTCCATGCAGAGGTACTGCCCGATCACTAACATGGTGAATAAGACGGCAGATGTGACGTGGGAGTACCAGATAATGAAAGACTAGCGGTCGGTCGCCTTTTCTAGTATCCGTTCGATGTCAACATTGGAACGGATGAGGCTAATCGCTCGATCGAGGCGATCTCCGGGGCGGATGTGCGATTGGCTGAGGAGGCCCTCACACAGCGTAGCCGCAGCCATTGGCTCCTGCCCGACAAGTACGATCGGGACGCCGCGTTCATTCGCTTTACGTACGATACTGCGCTGTGGCAGGTGATTCCCGGTCAGAATCAGGCAGCGGAGGCGCGCCGCTTTAAGGGCGGCTTCTTGAATCTCGATGCGATCGCTGCCGGTAATCACCCCAAGATCGGGGGTACGGCGGAAGAGCCGCAGGGCGGACTCAACGCCTGTAGCGCCGATCCTGAAATGACGCACCTCATTGTCTAGAGGAAGGCTGGTCACCGCGCGGCCGCCGAGCCTCTCCACGATCTCGTCAACATAGACGGAGTGGAGGGAGTTATCATAGGGGACGATCCCCAGTACCTCCGCGCCGCGTTCGTCGAGGAACGGGGAGAAGACGTCGGTTAGCCCGTTCAGTTGCGTCTCCATGGAGACGGCGTTTAAGATCACACCCAGTATATGCGACTCGCTTCCCAACAGGCGAAGGGCGCACAGAACACGATCGATTGCTGCCTCGCTATCGTAGCGGGTAAGCAAGATGATGTCTGCGTGGAGCATCTCGGCGATGTCGAAATCACTCAGCCCAGCGCTCACGCCTAGCCCGAGGTACTTCCTCCCCTCGACGATAGCGACGTCGCGTCCTCTCGTTATCCGTTCAAAAGCATCCAGAATGCGTCGGCGAAAACCATGGTCGCCTGACTCGATTGCCTCTTGCAGGAACGGGGTTTCGAGGGTAATCGGGGCGATCTGCTTGATCTCGGTGTCCAGGCTAAGGACGGAGGATATAGCTTGAGCATCGCGATCGATAGGCTCGCCTGTGGAGTAGCACACTGAGGAGCTGATTGGTTTCATATAGGCAAACGATGTGCCGGCCTCGTTTAGCGCTTGTCCGAGGGATAGCGCCAGCATGCTTTTCCCGGAGTAGCTTTCGGTGGACACAATGAGCAGTCTTTTCATGTTACGATGATGATAGTTGCTGATTGCGAGTAGAGCAACGTTTCGCACTGATCTCGCCGCACAGGTTGATCATCCTTTCCTCACAATCTCTTCACACGCGTTTCTTACACTACCTGTTACTCACTTTGGGAAGACCTCTTAGGAAAGTGATGCCGGTGAGCCCAGGCGTGTCGGGATGGAACGGATGAAGCGGAGAGTGGTCCGAGTGGCCTGGGTTCATCGCAACGCGGACGCAAAGTTAGCATATAATGGTGTGCAATGAAACGAATTCTTGTTGTTGACGACGAAGAGATGATTGTCCGCACAGTGAAGGCCTACCTCGATCAGGAGGGTTTCAAGACGTACACGGCCTACGACGGTGAAGAGGCGCTACGCGCCTTCAACGAAAAGGGGCCAGACCTGATCGTTCTGGATCTGATGCTTCCCAAGATGAGCGGAATCGAAGTGACGAAGAAGATTCGCTCCACGTCCACAGTGCCGATTATCATGCTCACCGCGAAGGCTTCGGAGGCGGACCGGGTTGTCGGGTTGGAGCTTGGCGCCGACGACTACGTGGTGAAACCGTTCAGTCCACGTGAGTTGGTAGCACGTGTTCGTGCCGTGCTGCGGAGGATAGACGGCGAGACAGGGGCCAGTGAGCGCATGGTGAGCGGCAAAATGGAGATCGACCTGCGATCGCGAGAGGTTGCTGTGGACGGCAAGCTAATTGAGCTGACTCCGACGGAGTTCGATCTCCTGTCGTATCTTGCGCATCATCCCGGCCAGGTGTTCACAAGGCTGCAGCTTCTGCGCGAGGTACAGGGCTATACCTACGATGCCTTCGCGCGCACGATCGATACACACGTGAAAAACCTTCGCCACAAGATCGAGGAAGATCCTAAGGTTCCGAAGTACATCCTCACCGTACACGGAGTGGGCTATCGGTTCACGAGAGAGAAGTAGGATGCTGCACCCACGTCTTCCATTCGCGCTTAAGCTGGGGATTTCGTTCGCCGTTGTGATCCTCGTTGCTGTTGCCCTCGTCTACTTCATGACCGCACACACAATCACCACCCGCTTTGCCGCCTACAACGAGCAAGCACGTGAGCAGACGGCAAATCAGCTCTGTGGACTGCTGGCCGAGTACCGTCTTCGCACGGGAAACTGGTTTGGTGCTGAGAAGCTCTTGTTCATTCAATACTCGATATCAGTGAACGGACAATTGATAGTGCGTCGCACATCTCTTGTCGGCGGAGACTTCTCGCTAACGGATGAGAATCGGATTGTCGTCGCCTGCACACAGCAAGAGCAGCTAGGGACGCAACTGTCCAAGGCCGAGGTTGCTTCTGGGTACCCCATTCGCGAGGGCGGTACACAGATCGGCACGTTGATCATCGATAACAGCAACTCGCCCCTGCTTCCTGCCGAGGAGGAGTTTCTCTCTTCGGCGAAACGGTCCGCGCTTGTTGGAGGAGGAATCGCCTCAGGGATTGCTCTACTCTTGTCCATTATCCTCATATCGCAGGTCCTCTCTCCGTTGCGGCTTCTTACGCGTGCGACGGAGCGCGTTGCGCAAGGAGACCTGTCGCCCCGGGTGTTATTGAAGGCTCGTGATGAATTTGGACTCTTAGGGGAATCGTTCAATGGGATGATCGATAACCTCAGCCGCTCGGAAACGGTGCGCAAGACGATGACCGCCGACATTGCCCACGAGTTGCGAACGCCAGTGACGATAATCCAGGGGAGCCTCGAGGCGATCCTCGACGGTGTATATCCTTCCGATGTGGAGACGATTGCCCCTATTCACGAGGAGACGCTGCACCTGGGGCGGCTGATAGATGACTTGCGTGATCTTGCCCTCGCCGAGGCGGGCGAACTGCGACTGTCCGAGGAGCCGACGGACATTCTTGCCCTCGTGAAGCAGGTTGTGGAGACGGTGAATGCTTCGCAGGAAAGCGGCCCCAGAGTCTCTGTGTCTGTCCCGGAAGGGATCCCAATTGTGTCTCTCGACTCAATGCGCATACGTCAAGTCCTGGCGAATCTGTTGACCAATGCGCTGCGCTACACGCAAGAAGGGATGGAGATTCGCGTGGAGATCGAGGTATGGGAGAGCATGCTTGTGCTGCGCGTCCTCGATCGCGGTCCCGGTATTCCCGAGAACGAACTGCCACACCTCTTCGAGCGCTTTTATCGGGGCGATGAAGCACGCACGCGCGCGGCCGGTGGGAGCGGTCTTGGCCTGGCGATCGCCAAGCAATGGGTGGAAGCGCACGGAGGGAAGATCACGGCTAGCAACCGTTCGGAAGGAGGGGCATGCTTCACGATCCTCCTCCCCATCGCTTGACAGCAGTGCTCCCTGAGGTGTAGGATGGCAGGCAATGGTGAATGAGCTGTTCTACAACCCCCACGCAGGGGGACTGTCATTTGATGCGGTGGTTAAGGCGATTGTCGAGGAAATGCATGCTGATCCCAAGGCGCGCTATGAGCTGCTTGTGGGTACGGATTCATCGGTGAACGGCACGCATGTGGACTACGTCAGCGCGATCGTTGTGCATAAGGTAGGGAAGGGCGGACGCTACTACTGGACGCGTGTGCGGGAGAAGAAGACATTCTCACTGCGACAGCGAATCTGGCGTGAGGCGTGGCTCTCCTTCGAACTGGCGCAGCGGCTGCTTAAGGGATTGTCGAGCTTCTCCCCGTTGGCATTCAACCTGGAGATACACGTTGATATCGGTGAGAACGGCCCCACAAAAGAGCTGATCGACGAAGTGGTGGGAATGATCATCGGGAGTGGGTTTGCTGTTCGCATTAAGCCGGAAGCTTATGCCGCATCTTCCGTAGCCGATAAGTACACTTAATAGCCTGTCTGTTGTTGGCTTGTGATTTAAATTGGCACACAACTGCTGCTAAGAATCCACCACGAAGGGCACGAAGGGCACGAAGGACACGAAGAATGGAACTTGCTGGGCCGTCAAGAGCAATAATTGATCGTGGAGTCTTTACCAATCTCAAGAGAGGGATAGTACGTTTCGCCCTTTCACTCCTTCGTGGTGAAACATCCCATGTGCCTATGAGAGAGTTGGCGTCGCACTCTTCTCGCTGCTTGCCTACTTGAGACGGTAACGAACATCTCAATCCTTGTGTAGCAGCCGATAGGCATCGTTTCGCTTCATATTCGTCGCGTGCATCAGGATGCGCAGGGCACTCTTGCTTGAGATGCCTTCTTCTCTGAGGATGGCGGCAAGCTCAGCTCCAAGCTTCCGATCACCCTGCTCACATGAAGGATCAGCTCCACTTATCAGTAGGATGCACTCTCCCTTGGCGTCCCCACGAGCCTGCAACACATCCAGGATCTCGCGGGCACTGCCACGCAAGAACTCCTCGTGCACCTTCGTCAGCTCGCGCGCGAGGACGATCGTGCGTTTGGAAAGGACAGAAGCGATCGCTTCTAGGTCCACGAACAGGCGATGCGGAGAAGAATGCACGATGATCGTCCGCGTCTCGCCAGCGATGCTGTTGAGATACGCCTTCCTCTCGGTCTGTTTTCGGGGAATCGTTCCATCGAAGACGAAGTGATCCGTGGGCAGGCCGGATGCGGTTAGGGCAGTTATCAGGGCAGTTGCACCGGGAACCGGGACGACCAAGATCCCTTGCTCCAAGGCGGCGCGAACTAGAGGATATCCAGGGTCGCTGATAAGCGGTGTCCCAGCGTCACTTACAAGTGCGAGATCCTTTCCCGCATTGAGAAGGGCAAGAAGTGGCGTGATGCGCTCGCGTTCCACTCCCTGGTAGTAGCTTACCGTAAAGGGAGTAGCGATTTGGTAGCGCGACAGAATACGCCGTGTGTTGCGCGTGTCCTCGGCAATGATCTGATCGACCATCCGCAGTGTCGCTATTGCGCGCAGGCTGATATCGGAGAGATTGCCAATTGGGGTGGAGACAAGATAGAGTGTGCCTGACATATATGATCGCCTCCAACAATTATCAGTAACTGGGCATCAGTTGACCGGAAAGCGTTTCTTGCCTAAAGCCGAGCCCCGAAGACTTACGACTGATACCCTCTTACGGTACAGGGTCGAACCCACCAGAATGAAACTGGTTGCAGCGTAACACGCGGCGCACCGCAAGATACCCCCCCTTGACTGCACCGTACTTGAGGATTGCCTCCTTGCCGTACTGCGAACAGGTGGGATAGAAGCGGCAACGCGGCGGAAAGAGCGGTGAGATGAAACGCTGGTATGCCGTGATCATGCCCAAGAGGATCTTCTTTGCCATGGAACGAGTATAACGTCACGCCCGCCTCTTGACAATTAGCAATCAAGGCGCTATACTGCTATTAGCAGTTGAGAAGGTCGACTGCTAATAGCGCGGCATAGGAGGAAACTACGATGACAAAGAGACTTCCAACCATATGGGCAGAACCGTTGCTTCTTGGAACAGGGCTCTCTAAGGTGTTTGATGACTTCTTCAAGGACTTCCACAAGGTAGGCATCGATGTTGCTCCGACCTTTGGGCGCAGTGATATTTATGAGAAGGACAACAACCTAGCCATCGAGATCGAGCTTCCCGGCGCGAAGAAGGAAGACGTTTCGATCAAGGTGGAAGACGACACAGTCTACATCTCAGGTGAGATGAAGCGAAGTGAAGAGGTGAAGAAGGAGAACTACTTCCGCATGGGGCGGCACTACGGAAGCTTCCAGCGGACGTTCCCACTTCCCACTGACATCGCAGACAAGAAGGGCATAAAAGCCCATTTCGAGGATGGCATCCTCAAGGTGATGGTTCCTCTTAAGGAGTCAATCAAAGAAAAGGAACAGCCGATCGAAATCAAGGTCGAGTAATGGGGCAAGTACGGCCTCGGTTCTGCCGGGGCCGTTTTCTTCGCTCTGTGAGTTCTTGGTGGGTGACGAGGTTGCCAATCTAGATGGAAGGACGCGATTCTCTCGCTTGCAACGCTCACTTAAGACGCGCTCTCAGCTCTCGGCAATGAGCCGTCAGCTTACAACTTCCAACGTTCCGCATTCCGAACTTCGGTTCGCTGCTGCGCCTCTTGCCTCTGCAAGGGAATGCTTCTCTTCTCTCGCATCACTTGTTACTCATTACGCATTACACTTTCACGCATCTTTGAGAGGCAATCTGGACGGCGGCGTATGTATGGCCTTATCACACAAGCCTCAGCTAACTTCGATAACGATGGGTGATCGGTATTCGCCTTCCGCTTCCGAACGCCTTTGCCGACACTTTGATTGCTGGGGGGAGTTGGCGGCGTTTGTACTCGCCTCTGTAGTAACGCGCGGTGACATCGTCGACCGTTGCCATGGGGAACCCGCGCGCCACCAGATCATCACGAGAGGCATTCTTCTCGATTAGCTGTTCTAAAATGGCGTCGAGTACAGGATACGGTGGAAGGTCATCCTCATCCTTCTGGTTCGGACGTAATTCGGCGGTAGGGGGCTTGTCGATGATTTGCTGCGGGATGAGACCACCCATCCCTTGCGCCATCGCCCATACCTGTGTCTTGTACAGGTCGCCGATGGGGGCGAGCGCACCCACTGTGTCTCCGTACAGGGTGTTGTATCCCACCGCGATCTCCGACTTGTTCCCTGTAGTTAAGATGAGAGCGTTGTGCTCATTGGCCAGCGCCATTAGCAGCATTCCGCGCACGCGCGCCTGCAGGTTCTCCGCGGCAAGGCCGGTGATCCCTTGTTGGAGGGCTGCGTGAGAAGAGGAAACGATTTCGGAAATGGGCACATCGATGATGTTGATCGCGAGGCTGCGCGCTAGGGCGTGTGCGTCATCGTGACTCTCTTGCGAGCTGATGTTGCTTGGCAGGAATACACCGCTCACTGCGTCATGCCCTAGCGCTTCCACCGCCAGCGCAGCGACGAGTGCGGAATCGATCCCGCCGGAGATACCGATGATTACCCGCGCGAAGCCGTTCTTACGCAGGTAATCGCGAATTCCGAGGACGATCGCTTTTCGCGCTGTTGTGATATCATCCTGCTTCCGAGTGGTGACAGGAGAGTCTTGCTCGGTATCGAAAATGAACAGCCCCTCGACGAAGGATGGCGCCTGGTAGAGAAGATCGCCGTTGGGTCCGGTGATGAAGCTCCCGCCGTCGAAAATAATGTCGTCCTGGCCGCCAACGAGGTTTGTGTAAAAGAGGGTGATTCCGTTCTCCCTTGCCCGACGGGCTGCAAGACGCCGTCTGATTTGTGCCTTGCCGACAAAGAACGGAGATGCCGAGATGTTGATTATCCACTCTGCTCCCAGACTTGCCTGCGCGTCCGTTGGCCCATCGTCGACCCACAAGTCTTCACACATGTTTATGCCAATGGATTTTCCCTGGAAGTCGACGACTTGGGCACCCGGGCCGGGTGTGAAGTAGCGCCTCTCGCTGTACACGTCAAATGTGGGGAGATTGAGTTTTGGCACGGATGCCGCGAGAGAAGCGTCGGAGAAGAAGAGGGCACTATTGAACAGGTCGGTCCCGGCACCATCGGAGACTGACGAAGGGTCAGTGAGGTTCTCCCCATCGTGGTGCTGCTGCACAGTGATACCGCCGACGATCACTCCGATTCCAGAGGAAGCTTGGCGGATTCTCTCTTGTGCTTCCTGCATCTTGTCCACAAATTCCCGCCGCCACAACAGGTCAAGCGGCGTATAGCCGCACACGGCGAGCTCCGGGAAGATAACGAGATCGCATTCCGATCTCTTTGCCCGCTCAATGTGGGACAGTATGAGGCTTAAGTTATCGTCGATCGCACCAACAGTGGGATCGATCTGTGCAAGTGCTAAGCGCATGATAATGATTATAGGGGCCCGCTGTGCCCGTCACCACCGCGAGTGGGAGAAAGTCGCTCGACAAATTCATTGAGCTTTGCAGTCTCATGCTCGTCAAGGCGGACGATAGTTCCCGGTCGCATGTTTCCAAGCGTGATCGGGCCGAGAGAGACGCGGCGAAGGCGGACGACTTCCAGTCTGAAGTGGGCGAACAACCGCTTGATCTCGTGCTTTCTCCCCTCAGCGATAGTGATAACAGCATGCGGTGGTCGACCGGTGGTCTTTCCCTCCAGGATGTGCAGTAACTGATTGTCGTCTGTTATGCCGCGACGCATGCTCGCGTAGATCTTGCGCATCTCCTGCGCGTTTGGAAGACGACTCACCCAGACGTGGTATACCTTGCGCACGCGAAAGCTGGGATGGGTCAAACGTTGCACTATCTGGCCATCATTTGTCAGCAGAATGAGCCCCTCCGCGTCTTGATCGAGCCTTCCCGGCCACGTGTAGCCGATGAAGCCTTCTGACCGCAGAATGCGGCCGAGTGTATTCCCGCAGTGCGGGTCATCGTGGCTGCACAGGACGCCCGCTTCCTTGTAATAACGATAGATGCGCTGCTTGGGCGCTTCGAGGGAGAGAGGGTGTCCGCGTAGCCTCAGTGATGAGACGTTCGCCCGCACAACTGAGGAGAACGGATCACGCACGGTCTCCCCATTTACGTCGATCTCCCCATTGGCGACAAGCTCCTGTGCCTTGCGTCGGGATACGCCGCTCTCGTCCTGCACAATCTTCCATAGCTTGATCTGCATGTCTTTGTCGTTCATACTGCTGTATGAATACCGCAAATTGGCTGCAAGATCAACCTTGCTGGATTGATAGCTGTTTCATTCTCTGCACCCGTTGTGCATAATGTGAACATGAGAAACAGAGGAAGTGGAAAGACGCGTCTGTCGATTGAAGAACTGGAGTTAGGGGACCGCCGCTTGCGCAAATTCGTGAATGTTCCCTGGCAGATCAATCGCCACGATCCCAACTGGACCCCTCCGTTGCGCGCGGACATGTTGGGGAACCGCCTTCTGCGGATCACTGGGCTTCTTACACCCGCACACCCCTACCACCAAGATGCAAAGGTAACCCATTTCCTCGTGCACAACGGAAGGGAGCTGTTAGGCAGAATATCGGCAGCGGTGAATGAGCGCTTCAACGATTACTACAACGCACGCATTGGGTTCTTCGGTTTCTTCGAGACAGTTGAAGAATACGATGTTGCCCGTTTACTTCTAGATCGTGCCCGTGCGTGGCTGGCGGCACGAGGGATGGAGACGATGCGTGGTCCGGGAGCGTACTCGACGGCCACGCATGAGTCTCAACAAGGAGTGCTTATCGATGGTTTTGATACGCCACCGACTGTGGAACTGACGCACAACGCACCATATTACGCTGAATTTCTCGAACGCTATGGCCTCGTAAAGGCGAAGGACTATCACGCATACATGATCGACATTTCGGATGGGCCAGACAAGAGGCTGCAGCACATAGTGGATGCAGTGCGCAGCAGGCGCCGGATAGAGACACGAAAGATAGATCTTTCCCAGACGCGCGCCGAGGTTAACAACATTGTGAATATCTATAACGAGGCCTGGGCGAACAATTGGGGCTTTCTCCCGCTGACCGATTCCGAGGCATCGGCGATGGCCGATAGTTTGAAGCTTGTTGCCGATCCTGGCCTCCTTCGCTTTGCCTACGTTGACGGTGAGCTTGCGGCTGTCCTGGGAGCGCTCCCCGACCCGAATGTCCCACTCCATCCGCGGTGGAGTCATTGGCGCGACACGGATGCAGTTCGTGTTGCTCGTCTTCTGCGTACCCGCCGGCACATCCCACGCATTCGGCTGATGTTCTTTGGAATTCGACCGCAGTTCCGTAAGTTGGGCGTCGATGCCGTCCTCTACCACGAGGTACTGGGCTATGCCCTTGCGCATGGCTACGAAACGTGTGAACCATCCATGCTCCTTGAGGACAACGACCTCATCCTGCGCGCATCGGCGTTCATGGGTGGACGTCGCTACAAGACGTGGCGTGTCTACGAGATGCCGATACAGGATTCGTAGCTTGCGCTGCGCCAATCATCATCTTATAGTCGGAAGAAGATATGGTCTTCTGTAAGGAGGGACTGTGAACGATGCTATCACGCAGCTCATAGAGCTGCAACAGATAGATCACCAATGTGGTGATCTCGCCTCGCGGGTGAGAGGCCTGCAAGCGCAGAAGGAGCAACTGCGACTTAGGGCTGAACAGGAACGCTCCATGGTGAACAAGCTCCAAGAGCATCTGGAAAAGTTGCAGCACGACAGTCGGATGATGAACCTTGAGGTGGACAATCTGGATGCTCAGATCCGCGATTATCGACACCAGCTGGACACAGGGATAATCAGCTTCAAAGAGATGGAAGCGCTGCGCATGAAGATAGGCAACCAAAGCACTCGCATGGGAGAGATGGAGGATGATGCCCTCCACTTGATGAACGAGATTGAGGAAACCGTTGCACAACACCAGCAGGAGACAGAAAACCTCTCAGTACGCGAGGCAGATCTGGATGCCGAGATTGCCAAGATCGATACACACGTCGCGCAAGTACAACACGACCTCGCTGCGTGGGGAAAGAAGCGTGAGCAGCTCATCGCAGCGCTTCCTCCGCATACAGTGCAGCAGTATGAACACCTGCATGCGAAGTTTGATAACCCAGTTGTCCGAATAGAAAATGGGACATGCAGCGGATGCAAACTCACGGTGAGCGGAACAACGGTTGAACGCGCACGCGACGGCATGGAGATTGTGACGTGCGAAAACTGCTCGCGCATCATTTATGCTCGTTAAGGGGATCCCTCCTCTGGGTACCCATCGTACTACTTCTGTTTTCAAACATCGCTTCATCTCTTCCTCTTCCCATCGGGGCCCTCAATGATTATGGAAACGTTCTCGACCGCCACGGTCGCGAACGAATAAACACTCTTATTTCCGACGCGCAGGCAAGTTACGGCGTTGATGTAAGTATCCTCGCTTCGTGGGAGAGCCCGTACGATAGCATCAATCAGTACGCGTACGCAATCTTTGACAGTTGGGGGCTTGCGCGTGAAAGCACAATCCTCACTGTCTTCCTCAAAGGCGGGAAGGACTGGGGCGTAAAGGTGCTGTGCGGAGACGCAGTGACTCGCGTGCACCCAGGCCTTGCCTCACAGCTACAGGCGGGAATCAGTGATCTCGTCGCGCATCGGCGCATCGAAGAAGCGATGGTGGCTCTGTTCGGCGTGCTGGATGAGCAGATCGAGTCGGGTGGCACACAGAAGCTGGCAACAGGGACAGGATCTGGACGCACCGTATGGATAGTCCTCCTCATTGCTGGCGTGGGTGTTGCCTCTCTGTTCGTGACCAGGCGCGTCTGTCCGCGTTGCGGCCACATTCTGCGTAGACGCACTCGTCCGAGTTTTCGATCTTACAAAGAGCAGGATGTTGTATACTACTGTCGTCGGTGTGGCTACACGCGCACTGTGACCAGGAAGAGAGGGCCAAGGGGCCGCGGAGGATGATCCGTTCGGATCTAGACTCTGAGGAAAGTCCGGACTCCATAGGGCAGATCACTGGGGAAATCCCAGCGGGGGCGACCCCAGGGAAAGTGCAACAGAGAGCAGACCGCCGATGGCCTTCGGGCACAGGCAAGGGTGAAACGGTGGTGCAAGAGACCACCAGCGATCCGGGCGACCGGATCGGCTCGGTAAACCCTGATCGGAGCAAGGCCAAGTAAGAGGGCGCACGAGGACGGCCCGTCCAAGCCCTCGGGTAGGCCGCATTAGTTGAATGGTCCCTCACGACAGAATCCGGCTTATCGGCCCTCTCTTCCTTGGAATTCAGTGATTTAATGATTGAGTGATTGAGCGATTGATGGAATCAGCGTGCCTCTATTGTGCGATGGCCCAATCGCTGAATCTCGTGATTTCCGATGATTGCTCGACTGGGGAAGGATGCTCGTATGAAATGGAGACGAATGGTCTGGATCATCCTTCTCATCTTCTACGCTTCTTTCGTCTTTGCGGTGTCCAGCATGACGATGAGCGGCAGTCAGCCACTGTTGTGCTTTCCGGGAGGAGATAAGGTCCTTCACTTCCTCGAGTTTGGCCTCTTCTACCTCCTTGCGTGGAAGGCTTTCAGTCGGCATCGATTTGTCGCTGCGTTTTTGTTGACAGCCTTTTATGCCGGGAGCGACGAGTTTCACCAAATCTTCGTCGTCACGCGCGAGGCGAGCATCCTCGATTGGTCAGCGGACATCGCTGGCGCGGGGTGCGCCGTTGCGGGGATCGTCCTCTTATTGCGTACTGGCTTGCCGGCTTTCTTGCAACGGCGTATACTCGCAGGCAACGATAATAATGAGGAGGAATCTGAATAATGTGGTTGGGACTTCCGTTCTTGATGGGACCGAGCTTCCTAATTCTCCTTCCGGCGCTGGCGTTGGCGATCTACGCGCAGTACAAGGTACGATCCACCTACACACGCTACTCTCGCATTGAGACCGCGCAGCAAATCACGGCGGGGCAGATAGCGCAACGTATTCTCGAGGGAAGCGGGATCAGAGACGTCACGATTGGCGCGGCGAAAGGGCCGCTCGCTGACAACTACGACCCGCGCAAGAAGATCCTTCACCTTTCCGCGCCGGATTCGACCTCGGTGGCGGCGGTTGGGGTAGCAGCGCATGAAGCCGGACACGCAATCCAGCATGCGCGTGACTACAAACCACTCTCTTTGCGCACGGCGATCGTTCCTATTGCCAACATCGGTTCCCAGATGGCATTCCCGCTCTTCTTTCTTGGATTGATCTTCCGCTATCAGGCATTCATTACCATTGGTATCTTCGCCTTCTCCGCCGCAGTCTTATTTACGCTTGTAACATTGCCGGTGGAATTTGATGCCAGTCGCCGCGCGGTAGCGAGCCTGCGCCAGAGCGGGCTGGTGACCAACGAGGAGGTCGGAGGCGTAAAAGAGGTCCTCTTTGCTGCTGCTCTGACCTACGTTGCTGCTGCAGCGATGGCCGCGCTGCAGCTCTTGATGCTCCTGTCGTTCAACAGGCGACGATGAAACTCGCGCCATCTCTTCTCTCCGCCGATTTCGGGAAGCTGCGCGCCGAGGCACGCGAGGTCGAACCGCTTGCCGAGTACTTCCACATTGATGTAATGGACGGACACTTCGTTCCCAACCTGACGATCGGCCCACCCGTGGTCAACTCGCTACGTGAAGGGCTCGAAAAGCCGTTCGATATCCACCTGATGATCGACTGCCCGATTCAATACGCACCCAAATTTAGTGTGACCCCGGCCGACATGATCACATTCCACCTGGAATCCAAGGACGAACCGTTTCGGGTGATCGAGGAGATCCGTGGGCTCGGGTGTAGGGTTGGGATCTCACTGCGACCAATCACTCCGATCACTGCGATCTTTCCCTACCTCGATCTTGTGGATCTTGTCCTCGTGATGAGCGTCGAGCCCGGGTTCGGAGGGCAGGAATTCATGCCGCAGGCAGTGGAGCGAATCTCCCGTTTGCGCGAGGAGATCGGAGATCGTGAAGTGACAATCTCCGTCGACGGCGGGATCAACGTGAAAAACGTGCACGATGTAGTAGACGCAGGAGCTGAGCTGATCGTTGCCGGCTCGGCGATCTTCAATCAACCCGACCGCATCGCAGCGATGACCAAACTGATCGCCGTTGCTGGGCAAACTCAATGAACCCTACGAACTCAATAAACCCAACGAACCTATGAACTCCACGAACCCAACAAACTCTACGGACTCTACGGACGAGCGCTACATGCGTCTCGCTCTTGAACTTGCCTGCCGCGGCGAGGGCTATACCAACCCCAATCCAATTGTCGGCGCAGTCGTGCTCAAGAACGGAAAGGTAATCGGGCAGGGGTATCATCACAAATTCGGCGGCCCGCACGCCGAGGTGTTTGCTCTAGAAGAAGCTGGCGAACAAGCACTCGGGGCAACGATCTACGTAACGCTCGAGCCTTGTTCCCACTATGGGAAGACCCCGCCATGTGCCGATCTGATCATTGAAGCCGGGATCACCCGGGCCGTCATCGCTTGTCGCGATCCAAACCCACTTGTGAACGGCCAGGGCATCAAGAAGCTGCGTACCGCTGGCGTCGAAATAGCGGAAGGTGTGCTGAAAGAAGAGGCGCGATGTGCCAACGAGATCTTCTTCAAGTTCATCGAGACAGGGCTACCGTTCGTCCAGCTCAAACTGGCGGAGAGCCTCGACGGGAAGATCGCCACGCGCAGCGGCGATTCCAAGTGGATCAGTGGGAAAGCCTCTCGGATCGAGGTTCATCGTCTGCGGCGTAAGTTTGCCGCGATACTAGTCGGCATGAACACAGTCATTCACGATGACCCGCTGCTCACCGTCCGTCACCTAGAGGGGCCGAACCCCGTTCGGGTAGTACTCGACGGCCGCGGGCGAGTCCCGCTCGAGCGACGGATGTTCTCCGACGGCAGCCGAACTATCATCGCTACCGGAACTATGCCGGAAGAGAAGGAGGCAGAGTTACGCACTATTGGGGTCGATGTCTGGCGCATCCCCAAAGAAGATACGGGAAAGGTCGATCTGCAGCAGCTCCTCGTGCGACTGGGGCATGAGAACCTCGATTCCCTCCTTATTGAAGGAGGCGGGGAGACTGCGGCAGCGTTCCTTGAGGCTGGGCTGGTCGACAAGGTCTCGTTTTTCATCGCACCAATCATCATTGGTGGCCGTTCCGCCGTACCCGTGATTGGTGGAGAGGGGGTCGCGCAAGTCGCCGATGGCCTCCGGCTTCGGGACGTTGACATCACGCAATGCGGTGAAGATACAATGATAACCGGATACCTGAGGAGGTGAGGAGGATGATCGATCGATATAGCCTGCCACCGATGAAGGAGCTGTGGACACTTGAGTCACAATACAAGCGCTGGCTTGAGGTGGAGCTGGCCGCGCTTTCCGCGATGGAGGCGCAAGAGGAGATTCCTCCTGGAACGTACGACTGGGTGCGGGATAAAGCCTATGTTGATGCTGGCCGAATTGCGACGATCGAAGCTGATATCCGCCACGACTTGCTGGCGTTCATCCGCTCGCTCGAGGAGCAGGCGGGCGATGCCGGAAGGTTCATCCACCGTGGCCTCACATCATCCGATGTTAAGGATACGGCGCTGTCTCTTCAGATGCGCAATGGGCTGGACATCATTCTGGATGAGGCGAGCGCTCTGCAGGCGGAACTGATAACCAAGACGCGCACTTATCAGGACTTGATCATCGTTGGCCGTACGCATGGAATGCACGCGGAGCCAACGACTCTCGGTCTAAAGTTCCTGCTTTGGAAGAGCGAACTTGATCGCGACATTGAGCGTATGAAGGTGGCACGCAGGATGATCAGCGTAGGCAAGCTCTCTGGGCCAGTGGGGACGTACACACAGGTCTCACCGCAGGTGGAGGAGATTGCCTGTGCCAAGCTTGGGTTACGCCGAGCGCGCGTGGCAAATCAAGTCTTGCAGCGCGATCGTCATGCAGAAGTGCTTGCTGCGATCGCCATCACCGGCGCGAGCTTGGAGAAGATCGCGCTTGAGATCAGGCACCTCTCGCGCACAGAAGTCGGCGAGGTGGAGGAGCCTGTCCCCGAGGGATCGTCCTCGATGCCGCACAAGCGTAACCCGATAACTTCGGAACGGATATGTGGACTGGCGAGGGTCCTGCGCAGCAATCTTCAGGCGGCACTAGAGAATATCGCCCTATGGCACGAGCGAGACATGTCTCAGTCATCCGTTGAACGGGTGATCATCCCCGATTCATTCACGCTACTGCACTACATGATTGTCAAGATGAGGGCGATCATTACAGGTCTGGTTGTGCACGAGGATGTGATCGCCCGCAACCTCGAACTGACGCACGGAGCGATCTACTCACAGGCGATTCTGACCGCGCTCGTGGAACATGGAATGGCGCGAAATGAGGCGCACGAAGTGATCAAGGCGGCATCGATAGAATCCTTTGCTCAGGGAAGGCCGCTCATCGATCTACTACGCGAGGATGAAAAGATCGCCACGCTCTTGGCAGCCGCGAAGATCGATGAAGGAGAGATTCTTGATCGCGTACGCGCCACGAGTCGTCGCCTGATCGAACGCGAGACTACAAGTAGTGCGGGCTAGTTGTTCCGTTTCTGCGGGAAGACGAGGCACGCCTGCGGTGGGAAGAAGACTGAAACCTGCATCCCTACTGGCACGTTGCTTGCCATGATTGCGGGAAGGCGTACTCGCAGTGGGCCGATTTGGCCCTCCAGATGCACGATGATCGTCTCGCCGTGATACTCTGTGAGGATAACCTTGGCTGCGACAACACAGGTAGCGTCTTGGCCGCCGAGGCGCAGGTCCTCTTCCTTGCAGAAGAGAAGCACGTCATCTCCAGGGTAGAAGTCTCGGTCTGACGTAGCCGCGCAAAGACGAACTCCACTCGCGTTCATTTCCAGCAATCCCTCGCTTACAGAGATGACTGTGCCTGCGATCATGTTTGCACAGCCGATGAACGAGGCGACGAAGGCACTCTTGGGGTGAGAGTAGATTTCCGGTGGCGTTCCTATCTGTTCGATCCTGCCAGTCTGCATCACTGCCATGCGATCGGAGATCGCCATCGCTTCGTCCTGATCGTGGGTGACATGGATTGTCGCTAACTTCACCTCCTGCTGGATGCGACGGATCTCCTGCCGTAGTGATTCACGCAGCTTTGCGTCGAGCGCGGAAAGCGGTTCATCAAGGAGAAGCAGGCTCGGACGTGGGGCGAGGGCGCGCGCCACGGCGACGCGTTGACACTGTCCAGATGAGAGTTGGCGCGGATAGCGGCGTTCGAGGCCCAAGAGGTCGACAAGCCCAATCATCTCTCGTACCAGCTCTCTGTGACTTGCTGTAAAGCGGATCCCGTAGGCGATGTTTTGGGCGACTGTCATGTGAGGGAATAGCGCGTAGTCTTGAAACACAAACCCGATCTTGCGCTTCTCTGGTGGCATGGAAAGAAGATCCTGACCCTGCAGCATGATCGTTCCCTTATCGGGGCGGTCGAACCCGGCGATGAGGCGCAGGGTGGTCGTTTTTCCGCACCCAGACGGACCGAGGAGGGCGAGGAGCTCTCCTCGCTCGATCGTCAAGTTGATGCCATCCACGGCGCGAACACCACCGAACGATTTGTGAAGATTTCGCACTTCAAGTTCAGGCATTGATCTTCTCCCCTCCCAATCGATCGATGACTATGAACGAGGCGGCCGTAACTGCGATGAGGACGACCGCCATCGCGCTTGCTGCACCGAACTGGCGTGCCGAAAGCAAACCGTATACTGCAATCGGAATCGTCGATAGCCCTGGCCGCATGAGGATTATTGTTGCTGACATCTCACCCATGCTGAGAGCAAAGGCAAATACGGCTGCCACCAGGAGGCCGCGCCTGAGAAGAGGAAGCTCGACATCGAGGAAGGCACGCAGTCGCGATGAGCCAAGTGAACGAGCCGCCTCCACCAACTGGGGGTCGAGCCCTTCCAGGATCGGGCGCAGGACGCGAACGACAAACGGGTAGGTGAGGACCGCGTGCGCGATGACGACGGCCGTGAGCGTGCCTCCAAGGCGCAGTGGTGGTGCGGAGAGGCCGCGCAAGAGAGCAAATCCGATTGCGACAGAGGAGACGGCAAGCGGGGCCATCAGTGCTGCTTCGATAATCCATCTCCCGACAATCCTCCCGCGCACGACGAAGAAAGCGATCATCGTACCTACTAGGAGACTTGCCATCGTCGCCAGCGATCCAATGATGAGGCTAGTGCGCACCGTAGCAAGAGGGGAGGTACCGAGGAACGGGCTGTAGCGCTGCGATAGAAGCTGAGCGTAGTTAGCGATGCTCCAGGACTGAGCGCTACGAAGCGAGTCGATGACGATCGATACAATCGGCCCGAGGAAGAAGATCCCTACCAGAAGAACGTACAAGGCAATTAGCACCTTCCCCACACTGACTGGCGGTGCAAGGAAGCGACGTGGCGATAACCGCCTCGATCCTTGCGTGGGGATCGCTAGGTGACCCTCGGCGCGCAGGTAGAGATACGTGAAGAAGAGGGAGATCGTCATCTCTACCAGGATCAGTGCCGCGCCGTGGTTGTAGTCGAGGAGTGTCCTCACGAGAGTGTAGATTCCCACTTCGATTGTCGCGTAGCGCGCCCCTCCCAGGGTGAGGACGATGGGAAAGGAGAGGAAGGTGAACACGAACACGAGTGCAGAGCTCGATAGTATCGCCGGCATCAGACGGGGGAGGGTGATACCGATGAAACGTCGCATCCTCCCAGCGCCGAGTGACACCGCTGCCTCATCGATCGATGGGTCGAACCCTTCCCAGGACGCGCTCACTACGCGCATGACAATGGGGGCGTTGTAGAACGCGTGCGCAAGGACTATTCCCGTGAGTGAATAGAGGATGTGAAGCGGCGGTCGCGACAAGCCAAATAGAGAGATCAACGCCCGATTGAGGTAGCCGCTGTTGCCGAAGAAGAGGATGAATCCCAGTGCGACCACGATCGCCGGCAGGACGAACGGGATTACGGTCAGCGAACGGATCGTCCGCTTCCCTGGGAAATCGTAGCGCGTGAGGATATACGCCCCGACAAGACCGATCCCCAGACTCAACAGGGTGCTGTACACTGCCTGCACGATGGTGAACCAGATTAGGTGCACATAGTACGGATCAGAGATAACACTCGTCAATGCTGACAGGCTCCACCCGCTCGTACTCCTGAACGCGCCTGTAAGCACTAGCGCCAACGGGTAGTAGAAGACGAGCGCGAGGAGCGCGGCCAGTGCAAGCAAGAGAAGATATCCGCCGCGTGTCACGGTTGTGTGATCACCGTCTCCCAAGCGTGTAACCATTTACCCATGTTCTCCCCGACGACAGCGAGCGGGATCGAGAGCACAGTATGTGGAACGATCGCGTACTCCTGAAACGCAGGCGGAAGCTTGGCGTTGCCGTTTGCCGGGAACATGATCTCGGTTGTTGGGATCAGTTTCTGCATCTCTGCGGATAGGAGAAGGTCGATGAACTCCTTTGCCAGAGCTTCGTGACGTGTCCCCTTAACCACTCCGATCCCGTACACGGTGCGGTATCCCTCTTCACCGGGGGCATACGCTCGGTAACGTAGTGGATCGCCACAAATGGCAGCGTAGGCGGTGTCGGTGGAGAAGCTAACGAGAAGCGGTGCCTCGCCGTGGGTCAACAGGCTCCACCCCTCACCCCAGCCCTGGGTGATCGTAAGGAGTGAATCGTGAATCGAGCGCCAGAAGTCGAGATACTTGTCCTCGCCGAAGTGGGCGATCGTCCACAACAGGAAGGAGAACCCCGTTGAAGAGGTGCGGGCATCCTCACAAATCAGTTGCCTCGCGTAAACCGGGTCGGCAAGGTCTTCAAGGGTCGCCGGTGGGGACTGGGTGGAAAACGCTTGCGTGTCGTAGGTAAGCGTGATGTAACCGTACTCGTACGGGACGAACCCATTCAGGCCTTCGGCCATGAGATCTACAGGAACGGTTGCGATATTCGGCACATCCTCCGCGGTCAACGGCAGGAATAGATCGTAGTTGGCAATCCGTGGAACGTCGTTCAACTCCGCCATGAACAGATCGGCATTGTTCGTGCCGGCCTCTCGCTCGGCGATTAGGCGTGACAGCGTTGCTTTTCCCCCTCCAGCGGTGACGTACTCCACGTCGCAATCGTACTCCTCAGAAAACGCCTCCTTTAGTGCGGCGGCTGGCCCCCAAGAGACGAACGAATCGTAGGTGTAGACAACAATCTTCTCCCGTGCCGCCAGGAACGGTGAGACGCAGATCACCAGGAACAGCATCAACCACATTGCTCTTTTCATTTTCCTCATCTCCTTCTAGTGTTCGTAGCCACGATCGGGGAGCGTGTCGTTGTCGAGAAGGCGCGTTTCATGTTTGCATACTTTGCCTATCACTGCATAGCGCACACTGGGATCAATTTGCGCGATAAGACATGCCGGGGCGGTGAACAGAAGTTCGTAGTCCTCGCCAGTGTAGAGAACAGCATTGCGCAACGTCCCTCCAGGCACTTGTTCTGAAAGCACAGGAGTTACTGGTAAGTGCTCCCAGTCGACATGAAAGCCAACTTTGCTCTGCGCTGCGAGGAGATGCAGGGAATGCGCCAGGCCATCTGAGATGTCAATCATGCTCGTTGCAAGATGCGCAAGCTTCATTCCCCATGCGACGCGCGGTGGGAAGCAGAACAAGTCGTTTGCCTCACCTAGCTCTCCCGCAGAGAAGAGGTTCAGCCCTGCCGCTGTGCAGCCCAGTTCTCCGGTGACGCAGATCAGATCGCCGATCTTCGCTCCATCCCTGCGTACGAGACGTTCGGCCTCACCGATAGCGGTGCTTACGAGCGTCAGTTCACGTTGACGATCGATGTCTCCACCTACAAGATCTGTGCTCGCCTGCTTACAGCAAGAGAGTGCTCCATCGAGGATCCCGCTGACCAGCCCTTCATCAAGATCAGCATCGGCGAGGGCAAGGAGGACGGCCAGTGGCCGCGCGCCCATCGCCGCTAGATCGGAGAGTGAAACGGCTACGCTTCGCCAGCCGATTGTGCGCGGCGTTGTCCCTGCGGGAAAGTCGGTCTCCCGATGGAGCATGTCGGTTGTCAGGATCAGGTTCGTCCCACGAAATGGCACGATTGCGGCATCATCTCCGGCAGCGGCGACGCGCGCAGCGATCAATTGCAGAACATCTGTCTCACGCATGATGACGACCCGTAAACTTGCTGGGCCGCGCGGGATGTAATCTCCCTGCGCTGGCATTACCCAGATCAGGTTCAAAGGGTCGAGGTCACACCTCCCCGGGGTGAATCCCTTTGAGGTCAAGCCTCCTCTCAGCCCGTAAATCGAGCTCCCCTAATAGCTAACTAGTCACTAGTTTGCGACATACGTCGCTTGTGATGACTATACGCCTACACCTCGCGACAGTCAAGACCGCGAGGAATTGATACATTCAACGATTGAGAGATTGAGTGATTGAATCGGTAAATCACTCAATCTCCCGCTCGCTCAATCTTTCAATCGTTCGATTCCTACGACGGAATGAAGTCTGTCTTATCGTCGATGATGGCCACGGTATGGGCGATCAGCTTGGCGATGTTCTCCAGGTCCCCCAGATGGACGACTTCACACGGCGAGTGCATGTACCGGTTGGGGATAGAAATCAGCCCGGTGGCGACCCCGGCGCGGGTGAGTTGAATCGCGTTAGCATCCGTCCCAGTTCCGCGTGGCGCCCCCTCGACCTGATAAGTGATTTTCGCCTTCTTTGCTGTGTCAACGAGAAGCTCGAACAGCTTGGGGTTGATGTTGGGCCCGCGTGCAATGATCGGCCCCTTGCCCATCGCGATGTCACCGACCTTCTTCTTCTCGTTTCCCATCCCGGGGGTGTCCGTGGCAAAGCCAACATCTACAGCGATTCCTACCTGCGGATCGATCCCGAACGCACTTGTGTGCGCGCCGCGCAGCCCGATCTCTTCTTGCACCGTGCCAACAGCATAGATTGCCGCTTTTGGGTTCATCTTTGCTGCTAGGCGCGCTGCTTCTAGAATGACGAATGCGCCGACGCGATCGTCGAACGCGCGCGCGGCGACGAGGTCGTTCAGTAGCGTCTCGAAGCCATAATCGAGCACGGCTGGATCACCTATAGAGACATGCTCCTGCGCATCTGCTTTGTCCTTGGCCCCGATATCGATCCACAGCCCGTCGAACTTGACCACCTTCTTGCGCTCCTCAGCCTCCAGTAGGTGAATCGGCTTCCTTCCGACGACACCGATGATGACGCCATCCTTACCACGGATACGTACACGCTGTCCGGGCAGGACCTGTGGATCCCAGCCGCCAATTGGAACGAACGACAGGAATCCCTTGTCATCGATGTAGGTGATCATAAGCCCGATCTCGTCCATGTGCCCAGCGAGCATAATTCGCGGGCTTCCGCCGTCGTTGACCACCGCATATGCGTTGCCGTTCACATCGGCCCACGTTCGGTCGGCGAACTTGTCCGCCTCTGCTCGCCAGATACGAGAGATTTCTTCTTCGAACCCGGATGGGCTAATCGTGTCTACACACTTGCGCAAGAACTCAACTCTACCTTTATCCATCATGCCTCCTCTTGTAGTGACGATAGTCTACACGCCGCAGAGTGAGGTGTCTAGCATTCGGGCTCCGCATTATCCCACCTGCCTATCATCAGGTAGAGAACGGCTGAATAGCGAGGAACCGGCACTCGAAATAGACAAGCCCACGCCGCGATGGGGAAGGTAGATAAACAGACTAACAAGGCATATCCCCGTATACTGTAAGCAGAGCAATGCGTGATCCATGGTAAGAGACAGGAGACCTTTGGCTGACGTGGTAGCGCCATCCTTACGTTCATCAGGGAGGGATCATGTTGACCTACAAGGCGATGTACAAGTATCTCGATGAAGGAATACATGGCGAAGTGTTAGATTTTCCAGGAATTATTACGTGGGGCACTGACTTGGAAGAGACGCGCCGGCTGTTAGCGAGCGCCTTGGTGGACATGGCGGAGACCAACTTGCTGCACGGCGAACCATTGCCTAAACCTGATCCAAAAAGCACAAACCCTGATGCCGATTTGGAGGAACCGATCCACCTGCTGCTGACAGCAGCGACGCGTGTTGCCTTGGTCCGCCAGGGTACAACACCGTGAAAAGGCATGACCTGCTGCCATATATGCGTCAGCAGAGCTGCCGATTTGTGCGTGAAGGTAACGAACATTCGATTTGGGAGAACCCGGCTACGCAGTGTCGCACCTCAGTGCCGCGCCATCGGGACATTCCGGATTACACTGCAAGGCGTATATGCAAGCAGCTTGTTATTCCCTTGCCGTTTTGAACGGCAAGGTGTGGTCTGCACTCGACACTCTTGTGCGACCATGCTCCGTGATCAGGTAATTTCACGGTATTCTAAGATTATATAACGAGCTTACCCACAAGGCTTGCCGCATCCTTTCAGCCCCAGAGGTTGGAAGTAAATAGGCCACTGTCAAATCACTAATTCCGGACACACAGTACCTAATAAGCCAAATCCGTAGGTTCTAGCAGCTGTCCTGTTATGAGCGTGCGATGCGTAGGCTCCCTCCATCGAGGATGTACTCCACTTCCTTGCCTATTGTGCAGACCGGATCGCGGGGATTCGTTTGCTTGACCTCGGAGGTCGCTACCGCCTCGATCGTGGCCCTTGGCCATCCCTCAAACACTGTCAACTCTCTACATTCCTGAGCGGTTTGGTGTAAGCTTATCGAGGAAGGTCAGATGAAGACAACTCGTTACTTTGAAGAGCAGGTATTGCGGAAACGACGATATCTAAAGCGTGAGCGGTGTGAGCAAGCTCTGCGGGATCTGGCCCACAGGGAAATACAGCCTGATGGACGTGTCTGTTATTGGATGTTTGTGCAAGAATTGCGTGAGTATCTACGTGTCATTACGCTGGAAGACGGAGCAACCGTACACAACGCTTCTCCGGATAGAGGCTTTAACGAAGAAGAATGAAATTCCATTACTATCCAGAGACCGATTCCTTGTACATAGATGTATCGCATAGAACAAGTGTCCGTTCGGAGGAGGTTGCTCATGGAGTAATACTAGACTTCGACTCCGAAGGACGATTGCTGGGCATCGACATTGAGCACGCAAGTAATGTACTGGATCTCTCGCGGCTTGAAGCGGAATCATTGCCCATTGCGAACCTCCTCATCAAGCAGGAATAACGGTCAGGAGTATCTACCGTGCGATACGCAAGTTCCCTCCGTCGAGGATACGCTCCACTTCCTCGCGTGTTGCCCACACCAGGTCGCCCGGATTCGTCTGCTTGAGCGCAGAGACAGCAACACAATAGCGTACCCCGTCATCCGCTCCGCCCTGCAGGTATCCGAAGAGGAATCCTCCGAAGAAGGCATCCCCAGCACCGGCGCGATCTACGACCTCAATGTTGAAGCTTTGCGCGGTCAGCTGCAGCGTTTTGTCAAGCAGTGACTACTGGCTGCCGACCTCTGGCACCGAGAGGTTGCGGCAAATCCTGTGGGCAAGCCGGTTCGAGATCTCGGAATGCCGCGGAACCGCCTCGACGCCACCAGTTATCGGGTTGCACCACAGGGAATGAGAACGTCCCTGACGCTTGAGGTAACAACTATGCTTCCGAAGGTGCCGAAGCAGGTTGCTCCGCTTCACTTAACAGTAACCGTTTCGCATATGGCGTCTGGCGGCACACCATGCAAGCCTTCCTCCCGGCGATCTTTAAGGATCAGCACTATAGCCCCAGCCAAACTCTCTCGCGCTTCGTCTTTTGACTTACCTTGACCGTTTGCCCCAGGAATCTCAGGGCAGTAGGCGATATACCAGTCGCTATCCCTCTCGATAATCGCTGTGAATTCGTTTCGCATGACAGAGTCCTCCCACGCCTACGATATATCGCCAGCCGTTCTTTTCCAAACAAGAATATGCGACTGCTCTCCTCGATGTCAAGCATTCGCGTACTGCCGTCGCTGCAAGGAAGCAGAAGAGACATCTACTGCCAGAAAGCTGCGCGCATCTATCTCATAGGCCCTAGGGATGCTTGAGCAAGAGCATCTGCTGCCCATGGACACCTCGATAAGAGCCGGACAAGTTTCCGCACCCACAATCCGCTCTATGCCTCAAGTCGCAACCTCGCTCCCGACCGCCGTATCCTCAGCGCGCGATGCGCAGACTTCCTCCGTCGAGGATACGCTCCACTTCCTCGCGTGTTGCCCACACCAGGTCGCCCGGATTCGTCTGCTTGAGCGCGGAGATCGCTACTCCATAGCGCACCCCTGTCGCAGCTCCTTCCTCTAGGTAACCGTACAGGAAGCCGCCAGAAAAAGAATCACCGGCGCCTACGCGATCAACGACCTCGATATCAAAAACAGGAGCAGTATAGATCTCTCCATTGGCGTAAGCGATCGCTGTCCATTTGTTTCTCCATACTGATGGAGTCTCGCGTAACGTGATTGCCACCGCGTCTAAGGAGAACTGTTCCGCAAGCGTACGCGCTACCTCTTCGTAGGTGTCTCTTTCGATTCCGAACACCCGCTTGGTGTCTTCTTCGGTGGTGATGAGAATATCGGTGTATTCCATGAGTTCTGTCATTACCTCACGTGCTTTGTCCTGCGACCACAAGCGTGCGCGGTAGTTCAGGTCGATCGACACTTTGAGGCCCATCTCCTTGGCCTTCTTTACCGCTTCGTGCGTTGATTCTGCAGCTGGCTGAGAGAGGGCAGGCGTTATCCCTGAGGTATGAAAGATCTTTGCCCCTTCGAACACAGACTTCCAATCGACTTCTCCTGGTTTGATGTTAGCAATTGCCGAATCTCTGCGGTCGTACAGGACGGAATTAGCACGTGGCGAGGCGCCGAACTCGACGAAGTAGAGTCCGATGCGATCCTTATTGGTCCAGACGATATGCGAAGTATGCACGCCGTGTTCGCGCGCCTTGTTCTCGATCATCCTGCCTAGTGAATTGTCAGTGAGGCGTGTCACGTAAGCTGTCCTAATCCCCAGCCGCTCTGCAGCAACGGCTGTGTTAAGCTCAGAGCCGCCGACATTCACATCGAACGTGATTGCCTGCTCCAGCCTACGGTGACCTGGCGGCGAAAGGCGGATCATTGTTTCACCAAATGTCACAAGGTCATACCTCATCTGGCTATCTCCCCTCTAGCCTTGCTAACGGCGTCTACGAGCTCACGAGCGCGTTCGGTAAGAATCTCATAACGCTCTTCTGTAATTGTCTTCTTATCGACCAACCAACTGCCTGCGCAAATCACTGCTGCCCCGGCTTTGATAAACTCACCGGCATTATCAGCGGTGATTCCACCCGTAGGCACAAGCGGGATCTGGGGCAGAGGCCCGTGCACTGCTTTGAGATATCCAGGGCCGAGAACGTTTGCTGGGAATACTTTCACCATGTCCGCCCCTGCTTCCCACGCGGTGAGAATTTCGGTCGGGGTCATCGCTCCAGCAATAACAACCTTTCCGTAACGATGAGCCATTTCAATTACATCAAGAGCAACGGTAGGAGTAACCAGGAACTGAGCGCCGGCGAGAATCGTCAGACGGGCAGTAGAGGCATCGAGTACAGTTCCTGCGCCTATTACAACTCCATCAAGCTTTCCCTTTGCTTCCTCAATAGCCTGTAGTGCACCGGGAGTGGTCATCGTTATTTCAATACAGCTGATACCACCCACACTGATTCTCTTAGCTACTTGTAGCAGTTGCTTTGAAGTATCAATCCGGACTACGGCTACTATTCCTGCCTCCAATGACGATTCTATTGTCTGTCTTTTATTCATATCGCTCCTCTTTGCGGAATGAAATATCAGTCTTGTAAAGAATATACCTAAGGCTGCAGCCACACTAATTATCGTCTATAAAGCACAACACATTCGCAGCTCCTCTTCAATTACTCCTATATCTCTCTAGGACTGCCCCCGAAAAAGGTGAGATAGGGTTCTTGCCGAGCAATACGTTGGACATAGAGGGCAACTTCTCGTGCGTGATAATCGCCCCACATGCTGGACTCCCCACAGGGGATTTTGCTTCGAGGTGGGATGTAATCCCACCCTCTTGGTCGATGGTAGATAGAGTGGAGGATGAGTCCCTGGTGGTTAGGGTTGGTGCTTAAGTAAGGACTATCGAGAAGGCTATTCAATACAGTCAATCCTGCCTGCCAGTAGCGATCTCCATTTTGACCCTTTTGTGTTAAGTAGTGTCCAAGGCGGAGGAGCCCTTGAGCCGCGATAGTAGCAGCAGAGCTATCCACTGGTTCATAGTCATTGAAAGGGTCAGCAGGTTGATTGAGGTAATCGCCCAACTTATGAAGTAGAGGAGCACCGGTATCCCAGTAAGGAATACCATCCATGGGAGTATTTTCAATGTAAAAGTTGCAGGTTGCCTGTGCAGCACGGAGCATGAAGCCTTCCACTTCTTTCGTACCGCCAAAAGGATCAAGTTCTTCATCTTTAAGCGTATCGAGAAACTCTAATTCCTCAGCATAACCACACATCACCCAAGCTAATCCCCGTGTCCACGTAGTAAAAGGAGAGAAACCCTGCTGGGAGTTAGGGCAGCGATATGTGCCGTTATTGAGATTGAAGATGGTCTCGTGAGCGACACGTCCACGAACGTCGTACGCGTCACGCGCTTCACCATAGTAAACATTGTACTTAGCAGTAATACGGGCATGCTGGATGAGCCGTTCAAGTAATGAGACTTTCTTATCGCCTTCTTCCATTAATACATGCCCAAGCCGATGAGCTATTGCAAGAATTCGCAGCGAACGTATTGTATCTGCAAAAAGTGAGTGGGGACCGTTGAAAGAGTAGATATATCCGCCGTCACGTAGACTAGTCCACCGGTGCGCTTGGGTTGCGCCGGAGCATTTGAGAGCAACTTCATAAAAGCGATCCTCCCACTCATTCTCTTCCATCTTACCCTCATGCATTAAGCGATAAAGATTCCCGTAGGTACTGACATTGTTGAAGCCGTGGTCGTGAACACCTGTATGTGTTAGATGAGGAGTCATTATGGTGAACGTATTCCTCCGTCCGCTCTCGAGAAACTCTTTGTTACCCGTGGCATCAAACTGAAGAATTGCAGAACCAAATTGGAACCCCTGGGTCCACTCCGTCCAGCCACGTGAGTTATACACGCCTTGTACGGTATAGACAGGGGAACCCTTCGAGGGATCATAGTTTTCTTCAATGGAACGAAGTTTCATCGCGGATATCTCCCAGAAGCGTTCGATGCTCGGGAGTAGATCCGCAGGTTTAAGCTGCTCTCTAATATCAATCACGACTTACCTCCAAAACTATCTAAAAAGACTACAGCACCTAGAAGAACAGATCCCTGGTTACTCTTACAATCAGAAGGCTCTCCTATTTGTTTCACTTATTTCCCTTATAACCCGCCACCATTTTTCACTTGTGCAGCTCTGATTTTCACTTAATACTTATAACCTCCGAAGATGAAATCCTCCATCGACATTTATAACCTCTCCAGTAGAGTATTTATAGAGCCCCTTGGCAAATCCTACGACCACCCTGGCGACATCCTCAGGTTGACCCCATCTGGCAATCGGGGTGAAGCCACTCTTAAATAATGCATCATACTTGTTCTTCACCATAGAGGTCATGTCTGTATATATAACACCAGGTCTTATCTCATATACGTTAATGCCGTAGCCAGCGAGCCTATCTGCGTAGAGTTTCGTCATCATACTCACTCCAGCCTTACTTATACAGTACTCGCCTCGATCCGGCGAAGAGGTGTAAGCAGAGATAGAAGAAATATTTACGATAAATAGTTCTCTGCCCGGGTCCTCACGCTTTTGCTGGATCATCCACTTACTAATTAACTGAGTCAAAAAGTATGGCCCCTTCAAATTTATACTCAGAACCCTATCAAAACTTTCTCCAGTGGCCTCAAGAATATCCTTTCTTTCTTTTGGGGCGACGCCTGCGTTGTTGACTAAGATATCTAGCCTACCAAACTTTTGCTTTATTGATTCCGCTAGTTCCGCCCGAGACTCAGGATTAGAAATATCAGCTTTAAAGTAATAAGCTTCGACTCCTTCTTGTCTACACATATCAACAGATGGTCTCGCTACTTCTTCTGGGCATACGTCATTTACTGCAACGTTTATCTCTTCTTGAGCAAGCTGTTTTGCTATTGCCTGCCCCATGCCTCTAGCAGAACCTGTTATCAACGCGCATCTTCTCTCTGACAACTTTGTTTCCCTCCTTTTGGGCATTGCTTTATGCATGATTATGCCCTATACGTCTCTCTGGGATCCTTGTTCTTTTTTTAAAGCTTTCGCACGTCCTGTTCTATATATTGGCCCGTAGACTTTAGAATCATGGACCAAACAGCCTGACGGAACTCCGTCTTTCATCATCTGAGTGCATGAAGAACAAGTGATACATAGCTTTTCAGGCGTTAAAGAAGCGCTTTTCAACAATTCGTTCGCAAAACCAGGGTAGGCAAGCGCAGCTCGTCCTACGCCCAGAAAGCTGATCCACCCTTCTTGTACCATCGCTGCTCCCACATTCGGAAAGAATTGGCGAAGCCAGGAAAGTCCAGTCCCAACTAAGTGAACTCCTGGAGCTTGATCGTGGATTTGTGCGGTAAGTCGTATTGTTCTAGCAATCGTTTCCAGAGGATGTTCGTTTGGGACATACCCGCCAGCGGCGGGGCGATCATAGGGGCGCTCTAGATGAGGATTGTAATAAGGATTACCAAAGGCCATGCTGATCAACTCCACGCCTGCATCATGAAGCATACTGATTAACCGGATCGGCTCAGATGAGTCTGCTTCCAGGCTTCCATCACTTTTCATTCCCCATCCCCAGGGATACGGGATCCCATCGTAGATGTTCAACCGGGTGGTAACGATAATCTCTGGCACCTCGTGTTTTATCTTGTCGACAACTTCTCGCAAGAAACGGGTTCTGTTCTCAAAAGATCCTCCATACTTGCTGTTCGCACGAGTATAGGAAAAGAGAAGTTCATGGATGAGATACCCATGGCACGCCTTAATATCTATTGCATCAAAACCACAATCATATGCGAGTTGGGCAGCCTGTACGTACCTACCTTGCAGAGCGTCGATCTCCTTGTCACTGATGATGGGGTAGCTCGGTTCCAAATGGTTGTTGGCGTCCAATAGTTCTGAGTGGTGCGTGATAATCGGGGTTGGGGTTCCTCGCGGGTTGCTCTGCCTCCCAGAATGAGTAAGCTGGAGAACCATAAACGGCTGTTGTTCCTCGCTGTTGTGATTTGTTGCATTTGCAGTTATTAGCTTTCGCATTTCCTTAAAACCTTCCGCGGACTGATCGTTGATCCATAGTTGTCGAGGGTTTGCTCGCCCTTTTCGGGTAATAGCACTAGCCTCTATCCAGATCATCCCTGCACCACCGGAAGCAAATCGCTTGTATCGGCGATATGTCAGTTTGCCAGGGCTGCCATTACTTTCACCATCGCACCCCTCTAATGGATTTACGCACAAACGATTTGGTGCTTTCTTGTTATCGAGACGCATGCTCTCATCAAGGCATTGGACATTATCAGTCATAGTGATCTCTAGCCCTTTGCGATCTATGTCCTCTGTGAGCTCAGCGAGGGTTCTGTAGGAAAACACGTTTCTGTTCTTCATGATGGTAATAGCAGCTCTGCATTTGGAGAGTGGCTGTGGCTTTTGATGTTCAACTCCTTGCTCCAAACTACACACAGGTTTCTATTCATAATGTCCATCCCGTTTGCTAATTGATACATACTAGCTACCTAGCAGTAAGCTCTGAAAGAATGTCTCCAACATTAAGAACGCGTGCATACTTGGCCTTAAATAAAGCCAGAGAATAGCGCCGAAATTCCTCTGTAAATGAAGCGGTTGCATCTGCAGCCAGAGCTACTTTAAACTGACGGTCAAAAGCGCCGGACACTGTATCGTTAATGCATACCGGCATGGCAGCGCCACAAATGATTACATACTCGGTGTCATGAGCTTTTAGAATGTCCTCTAGCGGAGTATTATAGAAAGATCCATAGCTATATTTGTCGATGATATAATCCTCCGGGTTCACTATGATTTCATCGATGACTTCTATGACCTCAACTTCTTTCCCAATGTCAGGATAATAGCGCCGATGATTTCGCCAGCAGCATTTAACAGGAGGGGCAATCATGGGAGACCAAGTCCAAACTAGCGTTCGTTTTGGGCCAGAGATAAACCTTACAAACACGATCGGAATACTGAGATCCCGGCACCCTTGGATAAGCCTATTCACGTCCGGAATTCGCTTCCGCGCATCCGGGAGTTCCAAGGCACCTCCTTTACGCACGAAGTCATTTTGCATATCCACGACGATAAGCGTAGTCTTTTCGCGATTCATGTGAAACACCACATTGCTGCTTTGTTCCGTCATCATCTGTTCCTTTGATTAGTGTGCAGGAAGCGGGACTAACCTTTCAATCGCTCTTGAGGGAAAACCTCTCTCATACCCTACGTTCCTTATGCTATTAAGTCTTGAACGCATGCCTTAAGTGCTAATACATGTTCTCGGGGAGTGTTATAAGGCAAGACTCCTGTGCCAAGGATGAACCCGGAGTGTGCCTTACCCTTGCCAACGACCTTGTCTCCTGCGTCAGTGATCTCTGCAATTGAGCCCTGAAAGACCAGCGCTGGATCTACATTACCCCGAAGGGCAATCTCAGCTTGTTCTGAGACCTTTAAGTAGTGCTCCAAATCCGCGTTATAATCGCAAAGGATAAGAGTAGCACCAGTTTTGGCAATATCTTCAGCAATTTCAGTGGTATTTCCACCAATGACCAAAACACGATGTCGTATACCCTCTTGCTTGAAGAAATTCATGATCTTCGTTTGATAAGGTAAAACAAGTTGACGATAAGTTTGTGGAGATATTAAAGGAGGAGAACAAAAGGAATCGAAAACGATGATTCCTAAGCCAGCATCGATCCATGCCTTCGCATAGGTAATCGTAACTTTGGTGGTGAATTCCATTAAAGCGTGAATAAAAGTTGGGTCAGTGATTGTCATCAGTAACAGCTTGTCGCTACGAACTAGGTTAGACGCTAAGGAGAAGGGACCAGACACCGCTCCCCATACCATCACGTCTTGGCCTACGCGGCGTGTGATCTCACGTCCCGCATTGATCATCAATGGCATCCGGCCGTCACGTTCAGGATTTGGTACCTTCAGGTCGCCAATCCTTCCTTTGTGCTCCAAAGGGCGCTGACTAACTGCTGGAACTGCGTTTGATTTAAAATATTTGACTTTTGCTCCTAGCGCTTCAGCCTCGACGTTGTAGACATCAATTCCCACTACGAGCAAGTCTGCGTGGTATGTCCTATATTCTTCCTCTAAAGCGCGAACCAACAGAGTTTGATCCCGGCAGACCGCAGACGGAGATTCATTAATCAAAGCTGCCTTGTGTTCATAAATAGCCGGAACAAAGGGGATTCGGTCTGCTTTCTGACCAGCCAACACCAGCGATAAACGCTCAAGAGGATTCATAGGAGTTCTCCACTGTGTCCAATTCTTCTTTCATCAGCTCATAGAGTTGTGAAACGTATTGCCCATATGAATCAGTCGTCTTGATTCCGAGTTGTCTGGGGCGTGGTAATTGCACAGTGAGAATCTGACGAACTTGGGAAGGCCGATCGCTCAACAGAATAATTCGATCAGCCAAGAATGGTGCTTCATATACACTGTGAGTGACAAATAGAATGGTCTTTCTCTTTTCTCGCCAAATGCGCAAAAGTTCGAGATTCATTTTATCTCGTGTCATTGCATCTAGCGCCCCAAATGGCTCATCCATCAAAAGCACTTTTGGATCATAAATCAACGAGCGACAAATCGATACACGCTGCTGCATGCCTCCTGAGAGTTCCATGGGATAGCTTCTTTCAAAACCTGTTAGTTTCGCTAATTCCAGCAATTCATGAGCCTTGTGGAGGTACTTCCCCTTTCCAAGCCCCATCAAATCAATTGGCGCTAGCACATTAGCTAAAACAGTTTTCCAAGGAAAAAGGGTTGGGTTTTGAAAGACGAAACCAATATCTCGAACAGGACCATGGATCTTTTTCCCACTAATATTTACGCATCCTTTGTCAAATGGAAGGAGGCCAGCAATTATTTTCAACAAGGTCGACTTGCCACATCCACTGGGACCAACGATTGAAATAAACTCGCTGTTTCTCACACTGAAGGTGATGTTTTCGATCGCGACTGTATCGCCCCGGCTGCTCTTATACTGTTTGTATAAATCCTGTATTTCAATTAAGGTGCTATTCATATTGTGTAATTGGCTGTAACTATAAAGCCAGAAGGCAGCACCTGCCCAAATGATTCAGGCAGGACTGCCCCGCGCTCTCCTTAATAGAGCTACCTAGAAGTTGAACTCCCGTGGGTACGGCCATGTGGATGGGTCGTCGAACTCATCAGGATATGGCCACGAGTATTGAGGTAGAAGATCAAGCGTATACATCTCCTCGGAGGTAAGTTGTCGCGGTATATCGAAATAGGTGTTGATAAGGTCGACACTTGCCTGCATCCGTTCATGGTCAATCCATCCTAGACCATGAGCCAAACTGTTTTGAGAGAACAACTGGAACTTAATTGAGACCTCTAACATGCTTAACACTTTTTCCACGTCTATTTCCGGAATAGACTTTTGCATGGTAATAACTGCTTCTCGTGGATGAATGAGCGTCTCACGCATACCGCGGAATGTGGCTTCTAGGAAGCGTCTAATGACATCGGGACGTTCATTAAGCATTTGCTCCGTAGTGATAATGGCCAATCCATAAGGATTGACGCCCAACTCAGCCCAACGCCAGACAACGAGGTTTTCCTCTCCTATTGCGTCCCTATACACAAACAGCTGACCGCTAAAGTGGACGGTGGCATCAATTTTGCCAGCTGCCAGAGACTGGATTTTTGCGGCTGGATGGATATTGATCCATTCAACACTGTTGGGATCTAGACCAACCGCTTGCGCAAAGGCTGGAAAGGCAATCCTCTGTGCATCGCCAGCTGGCGCACCAATGGTATGTCCTGCCAAATCCTTAGGTTCTTTTATTCCCGTATCTTTACGGGTCCAAGTCGAGTTTGGGCTATTTACCTGATATGCAGCTACAATCTTGATGTCTGCCCCTTTCGCGCGAGCAACGGCGATTGTAGGAAAATCAGATAAGGCAATATCGACTTGACCAGCTTCTAGTGCAGTGACTGCAGGTCCTGCTCCTGATCCCTGCTGGATGGTTACATCGAGACCTACATCCTCGTAGTAACCGCGTTCCTGAGCTACAAAGAACGAAGCATGATCACCTTCACCAGCTGAAATCCAATTCAGACGAAATGTTACCTTCTCTAAGTTATTCGCGCCTAGTACTGATATACTCGCTCCTAGTAACAAAGAGCAGAACACTACTACTAGTACTACTTTTATGTGATGTTGCATTACCCCATACCTCCTTTTGTTATCTGCTTTTCCTAAATGGGAGCTCTTAGCGTTGGTTACAGATCACATCACCTCCCCTCGTTAGTGTTCTTATGTGACCAAGGCATCAAAAGCCATTGGATTAGCACTACAAGTCCATATAGACCTAATCCTAGCAGGGAGATCCAGACCAAAGCCGCCAAAATTGCTTCGGTTGCAAGTGTAGCTTGGGCGTTCATGATTACCGAGGCCAACCCCCGTGATGAAGCAATAAACTCTCCTACAATAGCGCCTATGACTGCCATTGTTGTAGCAATCTTGATTCCTGTAAAGATGTATGGCTCTGCATAAGGGAGTTTTATTTTGATGAAAACTTTCCATTGTGGTGCTTGCCATACTCTTGCGAGATCAATCATATCAGGTTCTATTTCAGTAATACCTGCAGCAGTATTAATTACAACAGGAAAAAACGCAGTGATAAAGGCGATGAATATGTTAGGGAGAATACCATACCCTAACCAGACAATAAACAGCGGGGCCATCGCGATTTTCGGTAAGGAATTCAAAAACACCAAGAATGGTAAGATGGACCTACGTGCCCAGTTAGACCATGTGATTATCACGCCAAGGAAAATTCCGATAAACACGGCAAGAGCAAACCCGCCGCAAACCTCTATAGACGTGGTCAACAATTGACTTCCCCACTGCCACTTTGTCTCTGTCAAGGTTTGAAGTACTGAGATCGGGCTAGGAAGCAAGAAAGATTTGATATTTGTTACAGAGACGATTAATTGCCAGACACCCAACAGTCCAGCAAAGAACACAATTGGAGGAAGCATGTTATGAATCTGTTGCCTTAAGCGCACCTGTATCTTTTTTATCATTCCTATTCCTTTCTCTGAAAACACACTGTCCTAAATATGTAACAATATGCCAGAGTGCTTTATATATATCTACTATCTACGAAAATAGCTCCCTGCAATAATCATATCCTTTTCAGGCTCCTTTGAGTAGACCATGGAATAGAGAGGGTCTGTCATTACGTTCTCTAACCCGTGTTTAGTTCCCCACATACCCCAGTGCTCGCGATATCTCTGTTGCCGTTTTTGTAATTGCAGCGATCATTTTCTCGGACTCTTCTGAACCGTCGAACTCACGCTTAAGTCCTGTTAGGCTGAGCGCTCCCACAACATCCCCACCATATGCTCTGATTAGAGCAGCCAAACACTTGATGCCCTCTTCGTGTTCACCATTGTCGATCGCATAGCCGCGTTTACGGGTTGCCTTGATCTCTTCCAGCAACTGAATTGGATCAGTAATCGTGTTCGCAGTTCTCTTTTGGAGTGTTGTTTCCTGCAACAAGGAGACAACCTGGTTTGTGGGAAGGCTGCTCAAGAGTGCTTTACCTACACTGGTGCAGTAGGCTGGCGCCCGACTTCCAATCCGCGACATCATCGGCAAGCTGCTTTGACTCTCTATCTTGTCAATGTAAACAATCTCACTTCCATCAAGTACGCAGAGGTGAACGGTCTTCTGAGTTTCAGCACTCAATTTGACGAGGAACGGGTGAGCCATCTCTCGCAGTGGCATGCGACGTAGTAATTGGCTTCCTAGCTCCAGGATCTTGTTCCCTAGATGATATGTTCCATCGCCATTCGTTTGGATGTAGCCTGCTTGAAGAAGGGTATTGAGATAGCGATAAGCAGTTGTCTTGTGAACACCAACACTATCCGCCAGCTCGACCGCAGTCATTCCTTCGGCGCTCTGAGCCAGTACTTCGAGAAGATTAAGGCCTTTTGCTAAGATTTTCGCGTCTCCTGTAGCCAAAAACGCAACTCCTTGTAGCGAATAATAAAACCACCATAGCAGAAAAAGAGACTCTTGTCAAGAGGTGGTTGGGGAGTATGAGCGTAGCTTGGCAAGCAAACGGTGCCATCATGCTTGCTGCGAGAGGCCTTGTCGTACCGTAGGAGATAGATCTGGTTGGAAAGTGGTGATCGCCACTTGTGCCTTCGATGTGCGTTGCTTTTGCTGTGAAGATAGGCTATAACGTCGATTTGTTTGCCGGAAGTGTATTTGCCCGATGTCGTTATGCGTGCAATCTAGAGGAGGTAGCGGGACAAGCGTCTGTTCCCATAACTATGATGGTATTTGTTAACGTCTTGCTGCCTGTGTTGCTTATTGCGGGCAGTGGCTATTTGTTGGCCAAGCTTACTGGCATCAAGTCCGATGGGCTGGTAACGCTAGTCTTCTACATTCTTAGCCCGTGTCTGATCTTCTACTCGCTCTATTCTCAGCAAGTCTCGGAAAGTGCGATTTCGAGCCTGGTTATCTTTGTCGTTTCTCTACACACCATTCTATTCATCATCGGCGCCGTGTTGTTCCGACTCTTTCACTGGGATGACGATTCGCGTGTTGCGGGCACACTTGCTCTCTTTCTTAACAACGGTGGCAACTATGGGTTGCCGATCGTCTTGTTCGCCTTTGGTGACGTTGGTTTCCAATTTGCAGTGCTTTACGTCGTTGTCCATGCAGCGATGCAGGCGGTGCTTGGAGTTGGACTCGCCTCGTGGAAGAAGGGGATGTCCATTTGGAAGCTGCTGCGCAATGTGGTGAGCGTCCCCTGGTTCTACGCTCTTATTGCTGCACTCGTTCTACGCAGTACGGGGACGATCTTACCGGATTCAGCGATCAAGCCGATCGAGATGCTTGCTCAAGCGACGATCCCGGTCATGCTTCTCCTGTTGGGAGTTCAACTAGCCCAGGTGAAGATTACAAGCGTCCTGCCGCGGGCAACGGCAGTCGCCGGGTTGAAGCTGCTGGTCCCCCCACTGATTTCGTGGGGGTTGACTGCAGTATTGGGGATCCAGGGGCTGTTGCGCGCTGTGCTGATTATCGAAGGGAGCACCCCAACAGCGGTGAACGCCCTCCTCCTCGCTCTTCAGTATGATCGTCGCTCCGACCTCACGGCCTCGATCCTCCTGCTGACAACCGTGGGAAACCTGGTGACGATGACCGTGCTTCTTACCCTGCTTACCTGATTACACAAACACGTCCTATCCCACACCGAGAAGGATCATGGCAGAGTTCTTTGCTCTCGCCGTCCCCCTACAAGAGTGCGCAGCACTTGGCGGATCCTGTCGAAGGAGTCTTCGCTCAGTTGTCCAAACCTCTTTACAGCGATGGATTAGACTAACGTGCAGATCTTGTCCACTCGGATTCGACTCGCTTTCCTAAGGGAGCCGATAGCTAGATCGGCAGCAATGACGGTGAAGCTGTAATCGGCTGCTTGGTGGTTGTACTCATCGTTGGAGACCACAACAACTGGCCTACGCCGCTTCGATGTTAAGTCGGTGAACGGAATTGGAACAAGGACGATATCACGCTGGTTAGGCATTGTTCGAGGCTTCATCGTCGATGGAGTTGTTCCAGAATTCAAGACTGCTCTTGGCGGCTAGCACAAGATCGCCGAAGTCCTCGTCGACTTCTTTCACAACGAGTACAGCGACCCGTGTGCCCTTGGGCAGTGGAACATTGGGCTCCAGCTTTCCGTCCTCTTCCACATTCAGTTTGTACTTGAAAGCTTTGTCTTGCATCACTGATCGTTTGTCTCAGTAAGGTGTTCACGACAATTCTATCAATGTCTACAGCACGGCAATCTTCTCGATGAGTGCGCCAAAACATTATGGTGTCGATCATACCGCTGCTTAAGGGGTGCTGTCTTCCTGCAGGCAAGACACCTAAAGTGAGAGCGAAGGCTGTGGGCCGAGTGACAGGGGATGGGACTCCCGCAACACGAGATGATGGTAAGCCCCAGCAGCGGCGATCATGGCTGCGTTGTCGGTGCAGTACTTGACTTCTGGAAAGGTGACAGCGATTCCGTTCTTGCTGCCATCCGCCTGCATACGCTCACGTAGGTGAGAATTGGCGGCGACTCCGCCGACTACGACGAGGTTCTTTCGATGATATCGCCTCGTCGCATCGATCGACTTCTTGGTAAGGACCGAGACGACGCTCGCCAGGAAGGATGCAGCGACGTCTTCTCGCTTCTCGCGCGGATGCTTGCGCAGGTGATAGAGGACGGCTGTCTTCAGGCCGGCAAAGCTGAAGTCGAAGCCCGGAGAGCCGGACATCGGGCGAGGAAAGTTGATTGCGGTAGGGTCGCCCTGTGACGCCAGACGATCAACCTCCGCTCCAGCGGGGTACCCGATGCCGAGCATCTTCCCTACTTTATCTAACGCCTCTCCTGCCGCGTCGTCCACCGTCATCCCCGCGAGGTGGTACTCGCCGTACGAAGCGACATCGACGAGACTGGTGTGCCCACCGGAGACGATCAACGCCATGAATGGCGGTGCAATTTCCTCATTGTACAATCGCTGGGCGAAGATGTGCCCTTCGAGGTGATTGACGCCGATGAACGGTACGCCAAGGCCAAACGCGATTCCCTTCCCGTAGGAGAGACCAACGAGAAGTGGGCCGACCAACCCGGGGCCATAAGTGGCGGCCACAAGCGAGATATCGTGCATATCGATTGCTGCTTTGAGAAGGGCGTCTCGGACAAGGTATGGCAGCTTTCGCATGTGGTCTCGCGAAGCGACCTCGGGTACGACGCCCCCGTAGCGAGAGTGTATCTCCGCTTGAGAGTAGATGATGTCCGCGACAAGCTCTCTCTCACCGCGGAGGAGAGCCACCGCCGTCTCATCGCAGGAGCTCTCGATTCCAATGGTGTAGAAGGGCTTTGTCATCTGATGTGTTCCGGTTTCAAGACTCCGATGAACGGGAGATTCCGGTAGAGCTCGCGATAGTCCATCCCGTAACCAACGATGAACGCGTCCTGCTTGAGTGGGAAACCCGCGTAGTCCACCTGCACGTCAATCTCGCGTCGTGCCACCTTGTCGATCAGGGTGCAGATGCGGATCGAAGCGGGCCGGCGTGCAGCGAAGCCCCGCCTAAGATAATCGATTGTGTAGCCGGTATCGACGATGTCCTCCACAATCAGCACGTCGCGCCCTTCGATGGGCCGTTCCAGGTCCTTGACGAGCCGGACCGCACCAGGGGATGTTCCGTTCCCATAGGAAGAGACCGAGATGAAGTCGTACTCGACCTCGGTCGGTATCTCGCGGGCTAAATCGGCCATGAATACCAACGCCCCATGGAGGACGCACACGAGAAGTGGGGGACGCCTTTGCGCATCCCGCGCTGCCCCATTTGCGTAGTCGACACTGATCTGTTCTCCAATCTCGTGCGCCCGTTTGGTGATCTGTTCCGCGGAAAATAGAACCCTGGAAACCCTCTCTGCAATCTTGTTTGTCACTCGAAATGCTCCTTAGCGAGTAGCGAACCTCTTTTCTAACGTGGCCATTCGTTCAGTGATTCCCCCGTATTCAAGATCGGCATAGGAGAGCATCGCCGCGCCGGAGAAGCCCTGTGCGCGAATGTCGTTTGCCTTCCTGGCAACATTGCTGCGCACCCAATCCCAATATGGATGATCGAAAACATCACACGGCTCTGTAAGTTTCCCCTCTCGTAGCGAAAAAGCAAGGCAAGAAACGATCGGAGGACCATCGAAGAAGGAGACGCCGGTTCCTGCCTTGACGGGCATCAAGGGACCGACGTGGCTGCCACGCATGAATCCCGCGACAAGGTGCCCGATTTGGAAGGGAGCGAGCACCTCACCGGTGGCGGGAAAGCTCTTCTGGGTGCGCACAAGCATGATGGGATCGTCCTTCCCAACGTACTTGCCCGCAATGTTTCGCAGTCGTGTCGTGCAGCAGGAGACGGCTTGCTCGCCGGTTGCGCGTGAGCGGATAGACTCGACGACGAAGCGGCCGTTATCGCGCAGCAAAGCAGCGAGATCGTACATCTCTTCGGGCGTGGAGAGCTCGATCACTCTGTCCCCTTTAACATGCTCGACATCCATCACGGTGAACTTGAAGCCCTGGCCGACGCTTGGTGATAGGATGAGTCCCGCGTTGTACATTGGGTCAGTGAACGCAAGGTACAACGGAAGGTTGTACGCGCCTGGCTCGGTCTTATCGGCAGTAAACATGAGGAACGG
>Ga0208771_1000099_pt1 | contig 53747 bp, 46 predicted proteins | sample AntAceMetag02UKX_FD_184775 | JGI IMG/M metagenome (GOLD analysis project Ga0208771, IMG submission 184775) | Saline lake microbial communities from Ace Lake, Antarctica - Antarctic Ace Lake Metagenome 02UKX (SPAdes) (version 2) | ecosystem: Environmental > Aquatic > Non-marine Saline and... | reverse complement strand
TTGAAATTATTTCACAAGTTAACAAAAATTTATCTAATAAAATCTCACTAAAAATTTTAATCTTACAATAACATACTGTACATTTGTTAACTACTTTTTCGTAACATGCTATTTTGCAGAAGTCTATAAATTACAAATTTTATTCTGTTGTAAACTAATCAAAACATTCCAAGAATGCAAGTGATTTTTTGGTAAGCAAGTGTACTCCATCTTGAAGGTAGGGTACATCTCTTCTGCGGAAAACTTCCGCATTTCCCAATTATTCCGCATTTAATTCACTTCCAAAACTGCAAATTTGAAATCGATCAAGTTATTGCAAATCATTGACTTACATTAGAGCTAAAAACTCTGGCATTCCCTTTGCTTTAACCAGATCAAACGAATTTGAAAAATAACGTAACTACCTAAACAAATTATGGAGGTTCAAAATGAAACCTAAAATTTTCGCTACCGTAACATTACTTGTATTAATTCCTTTACTCGTTTTTGCACAGGATATTAAATCTACCGGTATCGGATTAAGAGGCAGTTATTATCAAATGTCCAATGGTCCTATGGAAGTCAGCGTTGTTAATCATGGGCAATATACCAAAGCGAATGTTGGCGGCGGTGGTGGCTGGTTGTATTTATATTCACGTGTCGGCGCTAATTTATTTCTTGAATTAAGTATTGGTGCTGTTGGTGAAGTCCAGGAAGAAACTCATAACTTTAATGAAAGCAATGTTGACGTAAATGTTATAACCCCGGTGCTGCTGGGATTAAAGCAGGAGTTTCTTTCGCCATATAACCAAAGTACTTTGAGACCCTATTTTTCATTCGGCGCCGGTCCCTATTGGATTTCAGATGTCATCGTAAGAGAAAATTGTTACAGTGAAGAAGTCTCGGTAAAAACAACGTTGATGCGCGGAGGTTATGCAGGCGGCGGCTTTGATTTTAAACTGTGCAGTTGGCTGGCTGTTAATTTTGATGTAAAATATCACTTCATTGATTTTAATAAAAAACATGAGTTGAGTGGATTTGATTGCGGACTGGGTTTTTGTATTATGTGGGGAAGTTATAAGTTGTAAACAAAGTTGGAGTGGCAGGTGCAGAAGCAGTCAGTTTGATATCAACTTGTTTTTACTGCATCTGTAACTGCTACTTGTATTTTGTTATGTTTAGAATAAAAGAGGATATCAATGAACCACCGTTCGATTAAAATAATTTTTGCTGTCTTTTTAATTTCAATTAATTCTGAAATATTTGCCCAGGGCATATCTCGTTCTAATGGATTAGGACTGCGGGTGGGTTTTTGGAACATTACCAATCATCCCACCCGCATTAGCATGATTAACTATGGCGAGAATGCATCTGTTGACATTGGCGGTGCGGGTGCCTGGTTGTATTTTTTCTCAAGAGTCCATAATAACTGGTTTCTTGAATTGAACCTGGGTACCATCGGCGGTGTCCATGAAGAACATACTGATTATATAATTGGAAATGTTGAAACAACGGCTATTGTACCGTTTCTGTTCGGATTGCGGCATGACCTGCTTTCCCCGAAGCTTCCAACTTCACTGCAACCGTATCTTACAGTGGGGGCAGGACCGTACTGGACTGCTTCCATTAAAACTAAAAATCAATCATTTTTTAAAACCGAACAAACAATGGATTCTGATCTCAAATACGGCGCTTATGCTGGCGGAGGGTTAAATCTTCTTATTACAAGTTGGTTGGCATTAAATTTTGATTTAAAGTATCATTTTGTTGAATTTGAATTTGAGAAAGGTTACAGCGGGCTTGAATTTGGAATGGGTTTCAATGTAATGTGGGGTAAAAAGCAGGACATATTTCAGATAAAAGAAATCAAGTTAATCGTTAAAGATATCTATCCAGCATATTATCAATTTTATAATACCTATCCGATTGCTCTAATTTCTATTAAAAATGTAGCTGGCTACCCGATTGATGTTAAAATTAAGAGCAATATTAAGCTATATTCGGAACGGCAAAAAGAAAGCGGTTACATTCGAATTGAACAGGGAAAGACAAAAGATATTCCAGTAACTGTTATTCTCGGAAAACGATTATTACAGTCTGCTAAAAGAGAACCGGCAGTGCTTGACAAGGAAATTGAAGCGCGCGCCGGCAGAACATTGAAAAAGTCAATCAGCGCGCAAATTATTGTACACAGCCGCAATGCCTGGAACGGTGAAATGGACAGGCTTTCTCTTTTTGTTACACCAGATGATGAACAGATTTTAAATTTGAGTCGTAAAATTATTTCAGAAAAACAGCTTGATAATTCCAGTGAACTAAATAATTTTAATAAAGCACGAATACTTTTTGATGAATTAAAAGCAAGAGGTATCCATTATCACAGCGATCCCAATATTATTTTTTACAAAGACGACAGAGTGCAATATGCTTCTGAAACATTAGAATTGAATAACGGTGATTGTGATGACCTGGTAGTGCTTTATTCATCGCTGTTGGAAAGTTTAGGAATTAACACAGCATTCGTGGAAGTCAGGGATCCGCAAAAAGACATTGCCCATTTGTACCTGCTGTTTGATTCAGGTTTGCTGCCAAATATGGGGCATTTGATCAGCAGTAATGAAAAACGTTATATTGTTCGGAAGAAATTAAACGAACAGCAATCGATCTGGATTCCAGTGGAAACCACGCTGATTGAGCGTGGCTTTGATGAAGCCTGGCAAGCTGGCGCTATCACTTATCTTCAGGAAGGTGTGATTCGGAATGGTATTGAGGAAGGCTGGATGCGGGTAATTGATGTAGAGTAGATCATATTGTATTTATTATTGTTATTGACAGAATTAAATCACAAATAACAAAATTCAAATTACAAATAAATTCCAATTATCAAATTCCAATGCACAAAAATTCAAAGTTTGGAATTTAAGATTTTGGACATTGAGATTTATTTGAGATTTGTAATATGAATTTTGAAATTTACATAAATTTAGTGAGAGGTTTAAAATGATCAGGAAATTATCTTTAATAATAATTTTGATACTAATTTATCAGATTACTCTGGCAGCAAAAGATGTCAAAATTACACATATTTCAGGAGAAGCAAAAATCCGCCGCGGTGTTGAAGAAACCTGGGAAGATGCCGCTCGTGGAATGTTGCTTAAAGAAATTGATACGATTCAAACTGGAGAAAAAGCTGAAGTAACTTTAAAAATCAATTCTGGTAAAATATTCAAACTCATGAGCAATGCCCAGCTTGATATTTGTGATTTGCGAGAAGTCACAGAGAAAGAAATGTTGCTGTTTCTGATGTCGAAAAAGATCCAGAAAATTGAACATAGAAAGCAGAAGACACCTTTGCGGGTGGGGAATGTCAGTGTAGTCCATGGTGAATCAAAGGCAGAAAAGAATAAAGCAGCCGATAAAAATTTTGAAAAAAATATTTGGAGAAAAGAAACGAACGGCGCGAAGGCGCTTTTTGATTTTTTATATTACACAAACACTGTTGTCAAACTGAATAAAATTTTATCAAAATATTCAACCGAAAATGATTGCGGAGAAATTCACTATTATTTGGGCAGATCATTTGAAGCGTTGAATAAAAGCGGTCAGGCGATTGATGCTTATGAAGTTGTGATCAAGAATTATCAAAATCAAGGTTGTAATAGTATCGAAGCAAACAAATGGTTTTCCGAAGCTCAAGTTGCAGTTAAAAAATTGAAAAAGAAATAGCACGGCGAAACTGCATTGATAAAAATTAACCACGAAGGACACGAAGATCACGAAGAAAAAAAAATCGAACCACAAATTCCACGAATTTCCACTAATTATAAATATTTAATTAGCGTAATTAGTGAAACTGAAAGTCCGCCATTTTTTTGGGTGGATTTGCGGTTCAAAAAATAGGAGATAATAAAATGAAGAACTTAAAATTAAGAATATTGTTGCTGATTCTAATCCTTATTGTTGCTTTTATGTCCTGTCATATAATGGATTCTTCCGATGATGTAAACAACACTAACTTTTCTGCTTCAGAATCTTTTTCGTACGATATTGCTGTTAAAAAGCAACGTCGTGCTGTAATCGACGCCATAAATGGGCAAATAGAAATTGTCGGCGGACAAAACATATCGACTGTGAAAATTTGGGGAGAGCGGATGGTAAAATCTGAAACTGAGGATGATGCTGCTGAACATTTGAAAAAACTTGAGGTTCATGTAAGCGATAGCAACGATGGAATTTTTATCCAGACTGAACAACCGAGTAATTCAAATGGCAGAACTTACGAAGTTAATTATAATCTGATTATACCAGATGATTGGAACGTCTCGATAGATCACGTTAACGGAGTAATAAAAATCGATTCGTTAAATGGAGACATAGCTGTTGACATAGTTAATGGCGATATTCAATTACAGGAAGTAAATGGTAATGTGAATGTTCAATTAACCAATGGCAAAATTTATAGCAAACAAACATTGCCAGAACAGGGAGTGTGCAAAATGACCGCTATTAATGCACAAATACAACTTTACATTCCCGAAAATGCCTCGGCAAATTTTGCTGCTGGCGTGACCAATGGAACTGTGAGTGTTACCAATTTGAATGTACAAAATCTCCAAAGCGCTCGCAATTTTGTTAATGGCGTACTGGGCAGTGGGCAGGGAACGATCGGGCTTGAGGCAGTGAATGGTACAATTTCTGTGACGGGCTATTAATGACCTTGTTGAAAAAGTACACTCCCGAAGGTTTTGTAAAACAGAAACATCAATATATGGTAGCGATTATTTTTCTGTATGCTATATTTAGTTACAATAGAAACCTTCGGGAGGATTTTTAGGACTCAATCAACAGAATCATTAATAATTTCATTTCAACAAAATATCGCTTGATTTTTTAAATTTATATTTCTATATTTTATAATTAATATATTGGAAAAGCAAACCAACGGAAAGGAATCAAGATGAAAACCTGTTTAAAGCTTTTAGTTATTCTGTTCAGTTTGATTTCAACGGCATCTTATGGTCAATTTTTTAATCCAGAAGAAAACGGCGGTAGTTTCATGGGTGGTTTAGGTTTAACCGTCATTGATGACCAGTCCTATGTTACAATTAATTTACACCCCGATGTTTCGATTGGAAAGTTTGGTCTTGGATTGAATATCAACCTGCTTTACAATACCCAAAACGGTGCCATCCGGCATGAAGATTGGGACGAAGATTATGACTGGGCTCGGTTAATTCGCTATGTCCGCTATGGTCATAAAAGGGATAAATTTTATACAAAAATCGGAACCCTCGATTACGCTCGATTGGGACACGGTTTTATTATGAACTATTACAACAATGAAGCCATCTATGATAATCGAAAAATTGGTTTAGCTCTTGATTTGGATTTTGGAATTGCCGGGTTTGAAACTGTAACCAATAATCTTGGACGTTTTGAAATTTTTGGTATGCGTGGATACGTAAGACCCTTGCAGTATGCTTTAGAAAATATACCCATCATCAAGAATCTTACTTTTGGAGCAACTTATGTTACCGATATTGACCCGGACGGTTCTCGCGATAGCGATGATGGATTTTATGCGATCGGGTTGGATATTGAACTTCCGCTCATTAATGTACCCATGTTTCGGAGTTACACTTATTTTGACTGGGCAAAGCTTGACACTTTTGGCACTGGAACGGCTCTTGGTATTGCAGCAGACCTGAGATTAATTGCTGGTGTCGCTGAAGTATCAGCTCGACTTGAAAGAAGATTTCTGGGCAAAGAGTTTATACCATCGTATTTTGATGCATTTTATGAAATTCAGCGTTATCAACCCATGGAGAATGGTTCAATTTTTAGAAAGGATCAAAGTTTAGCTTTTTTTCAAGAAACAACCAAAGGAACTTTTGGAGAGTTAGCCGGACATATTTTAAACACGATCAGGCTTGTTGGTAATTTTCAGCGACTTGATGGTCAAAAAAATAGCGGCATCATGCACTTAGCTGCTGAAACAAAAGAGAATGTTCCTATGATCGCTTTACAGGCTACTTATGATAAATTTGGTATTGAAACGTTGAATGATGCTTTCACTCTGAATGATCAGTCAATCGCTCGCTTAGGAATTGGTTATAAAGTGAAGCCATACCTGATATTTTTTATGGATTATATTTATACCTTCCAGTTTGATGAAGAAAAAGGCGCTTATAAGGCCCAGGAACGATTTTCGCCGAGAGTTGCATTTGTTTATAATTTTGGATTCTGATTGAATCAGATTGCTTTTCACAATTTGTATAACTAATCACGAGTATTAATATATTTCACGCAAAGCCGCAAAGAACGCAAAGAAATAATTAAAAACATTTTAAAATCTTTGCGACTTTGCGTTTTAATTTTTTTTGCAAAAAAAATCTAAAGGAAAATTTTTCAACTTTAAATTTTAAATTGCAGATATTATTTTTTTGTTTTAATTGTCGCTTGAGGCCTTAGATTAATAAAAAATTTTATGACAAATATTCATCCTTTAAAATTTATTCTTTTGGTTTGGAGCGATTTATATTACACGGTTATTCATTTTTTCTTGCCTCATTTTTGTCTAATTTGTACAACAACTAAAATCGAACCTAATGAATTAATTTGTGAAAATTGTTGGAAAAATCTCCCAGTTGCTGTCCCTCCGGATAAAATAATGATAGGATTAAAAAAACACTTATCAGGTGAATGTTATTTTTCCGGTGCGATTTCTTTATGGCAATTTTCCCCTGAAGCTCAAACGATCATTCATTATCTTAAATATCGTTCATTTGGAAAAATTGCAGAAAAGGTTGGCAAAAAAATGGCAGAAGCGCTAACTGAATTTAATTTTCCCTTTAAAAATGTGATTATCGTTCCAATTCCACTTCATAAAATAAGAATACGCGAACGTGGATACAACCAGAGCGCTCTTTTATGCAAGGCTATTGCAACAGAAACAGGCTTCATTATTGATGAGCGAGTATTAAAAAGAGTTCGCTACACTCAGTCACAAACAAAATTGAATGCGATTGCTCGTCAAAAGAATATGCAAAATGCCTTTACTGTAACGGACAAAGAAAAAATAAGAAATAAAACAATTATTTTAGTGGATGATGTTATAACAACTGGGGCAACGATGAATGCTTGTGCTAAAGAATTAAAAAAATATGGCGCAAAAACGGTATTTATTTTTTCTGCAGTGAAAGCGTAAAGAAAAAAACTTGACATTTACTATTTTTTTTCTTATAATGTATATCAATTTAGGAAATTAACACACCTTGCAGGTTAGTTATCCCCTCCTAATTTAATTTCGGTTTTAAAACAATAACTATGTGGTCTTTTCAAAAAATATATTAGACAGGAGTAGTATATGTTAGTTACAAATAAGGAGCTTCAAGTAGAAGCAAAAAAAGGTAAATATGCGGTTGGTGCTTTTAATACAAGCAATATCGAGATTACGCAAGCAATTATTGAAGCACATGAAGAAGCAAATGCGCCAGTTATAATAGCAACTTCTACAAGTGCTATTAAGTACTGCGGAATTGCTATATTATCATCGGTTGTGAGACAAATGGCTGCAAAAGCAAAGATACCTGTGAGTTTACATCTTGACCACGGAACTGATTACAATTTGATCGTAGATTGTGTTCGTAATGGCTGGACCTCGATTATGATAGACGGTTCTCATGCACCGTTTGAAGAGAACATGGCAATTACAAGCGAAATAGTAAAAATCTGTCATGCAGTTGGAATTTCAGTAGAAGCTGAATTAGGCAGATTAGGCGGGATTGAAGATAATATTTCTGTTGATGAAAAAGACGCCAGGTTAACAGACCCTGATGAAGCTGAAAGATTTATTGCCGAAACTCAATGTGACACATTAGCTATCGCAATTGGAACTTCACATGGGGCATATAAGTTTAAAGGTGAATCAAAGTTAGCTTTTAATCGCCTTGAAGAAATTCGAGACCGGATTGACGTTCCGTTAGTGTTACATGGCGCTTCGAGCGTTATTCCAGAAGTAGTTGAAAAAGCAAATAAATTTGGTGCAAATCTTGGAGCTGCAAAGGGTGTTCCGGTGGAAGATATTAAAAAAGCTATTTCACTGGGAATTACCAAAGTTAATATTGATACGGATTTACGTTTAGCCTTTACAGCAGGTGTTCGTGAAATTTTAACTCAAAAACCAGAATTATTTGATCCGCGCAAAATCATTGGCGCGGGGCGTGAAGATATTAAGAATGTAGTAAAAAATAAAATAGATGTACTTGGCTGTGCTGGAAAAGCATAGTATAGATATCTTGATTGTTTATTAAAATTGTTGAATAAGGAGAAAAAAATGGCAGTAAAAGTTGGAATTAATGGATTTGGCAGAATTGGAAGATTAGTATTCCGTATTTTTTTGAAAAATGATAAATTTGAAGTTGTTCAGATTAACGATATTACAGATGCGGCTACTTTAGCTCATTTATTAAAATATGACTCTGCGCATGGTAAGTTTGATGGAGAAGTTACCGCTACTGATGGCGCTATTGTTGTAAACGGAAAAACCATTAAAATTTCGGCAGAACGCGATCCGGCAAATCTGCCCTGGAAAAAATTGGGTGTCGAAGCTGTTGTTGAAGCCACCGGTGTTTTTAGAAAAAGAGCTGATATTGCAAAACATATCGAAGCAGGCGCAAAAAAAGTTATTCTTACTGTTCCAGCTAAAGATGAAATTGATGCAACCATTGTTTTGGGTGTCAATGATGGCGAATTAAAAGATGAATATCAAATTGTGTCCAATGCGTCTTGTACAACAAACTGTTTGGCTCCAGTAGTCAAAGTTTTAAATGATAAATTTGGTATTGTTCGCGCTGTTATGACCACTGTTCATTCTTATACCAACGATCAAAAAATATTAGATTTACCTCATTCAGATTTACGTCGTGCCAGATCTGCTGCAATGTCAATTATTCCAACTACCACAGGCGCTGCTAAAGCGGTTGGAAAAGTTATTCCTGAATTGAACGGTAAGCTGGACGGAATGGCGATGCGTGTTCCGACTTTTGATGGCTCTGTTGTTGATTTGGTTGCTGAATTGAAGACTTCGACCACAAAAGAAGAAATTAATGCAGCAATGAAAGAAGCCGCTGAAGGTCAGATGAAAGGCATTCTTGAATATACTGAAGATCCAATTGTTTCAGTTGATGTTATTGGCAATTCACATTCCAGCATTTTCGATTCCCTTTGCACTATGGTATTAGATGGAAATATGGTGAAAGTTGTCTCATGGTATGATAATGAATGGGGTTATTCCTCCCGAGTTGTTGATTTGCTTGGGAAAATGTTTGATTAAACGATTATTTTTTAATTACTTGAATAATTAAAAAGCCATTTTAATCAGGGAATAAAATGCTTGCTATAAAAGGAAACTCTTAAAATACGGTACAAAACAAAAATGAGAAAAATAATTATTGCCGGCAACTGGAAGCTGAACAAAATAAATTCAGAAGCAGTTGCCTTTGCTAAAGAATTAAAAGACAAAATCAGTAGTTTTGATAAAGTTGAAATAGTTGTTTGTCCAAATTTTATCGCCCTTACTCCGGTCTGTTCCATTTTAAGGGAAACCCGTGCTAGTGTTGGTGCGCAAAATTTATATTGGGAACAATCAGGCGCTTTTACCGGCGAGGTTTCCGCTGAAATGATTGAAAGCTCGGGGTGTGAGTATGTATTAATTGGGCATTCTGAAAGAAGACAATACTTTGGAGAGACAGATGAAACTGTCAATAAAAAAATCAAACGTACATTAACCTGCTGTTGTTTGACGCCAATTGTCTGTGTCGGTGAAACTCTGGAACAGAGAGAAAAGGGAGATACTAAAAACATTATTGGAACTCAAATCAAGCAAGGATTAAATGGATTATCGCCGGCTCAAATGGAACGTATTGTCATTGCTTATGAACCTATTTGGGCTATTGGAACAGGTGTTACTGCAACACGAGAACAAGCAGAAGAAGTTCATGTTTTGATTCGGGAATTACTAAAGAATATGTACGACGAACAAATTGCTGAAACAACATCGATTTTATATGGTGGCAGCGTTAAACCATCGAATATTAAAGAATTATTGGAACAACCGAATATTGATGGCGGTTTAATTGGCGGCGCCAGTTTAAAAGTAGATTCATTCGTAGAGATGATAGAAATTGCAGAACAAATGTTAAATTAAATTTTTTGAGGAAAATATGGAAACTTTTTTAATTATTATTCATTTCATTATCACAATATTGCTAATGGTTGTAATTTTACTACAATCCAGCAAAGGCGGCGGTTTAGCTGGCGTTTTTGGAGGAGGCGGTGGCATGGGCACAGTTTTTGGCGGTAGAGGCGCTGCTTCATTTTTATCAAAGGCAACCACAGTGTTGGCAACCCTTTTTCTGGTGTTGGCTTTATTAATTAGTCATATTAATAAAGGAAAAGGAGTGGATCAAAATGTAGTCGCTGAAGAAATTGCACAGCGCCGGGCTTCTTCTCCAGCATCTGTACTACCCACAGTACCGACAGGTGAATCAATTCCGGGGCAGAGTATTCCGGTTAAAGCACCAGCACGCGAAGATACAACAAAGTAGATATTTCTTGAAATGTAATATTGCCGAAGTGGTGGAACTGGCAGACACGCTATCTTGAGGGGGTAGTGCCTAACGGGTATGCGGGTTCGAATCCCGCCTTCGGCACAATTAGATATTTAAACTTTAATAATCAAGAGGAGATTTTTTATGCCGAAAAGATTTACGATTATTTTAACTTGCTTATTGTTTTTACTAATATTAGTTGCTGCTGGATTTTCTCAAAATGCGTTACAGGATGAATATAATCAAAAGATATCTAAAGCAAAAGAAATTCATACTCAGATGGAGCAACAGGGCATTTCAAAAGCACAGTTCGATGAATTAAATGCTGAGTATGAAAAACTACAGAAAGAGATTGAAATTCTTAAATCTAAATTGCAGGCAGATGTTGATGTGAAAAAAACAGCCAACTACGCCAAAAAAGCTAATAACGATGGAAATACCGCGCTTAAAAAAGGAGCCTACGAAGATGCTTTAAAATTTTATAATACGGCTATTGAATACGACGCAAATCTTGTTCAAGCTTATTATGGAAAAGGCGTCGCATTAAGCAGATTACGCCGCTATGAAGAAGCGCTGACTGCTTATACCAAAGCTGTTCAAATCAATCCATTATATTCTCAAGCATGGTTAGCATTGGCGATGCTGTATCGCAAGCTTGATAGATACGACGCAGCATTAACAGCTTGCTTAACGGCAATTTCTAATGATTCTACATCGGATAGGGCTTTCTATGAATTAGGATTTGTTTATAACAAACGAAAGCAATATCAAAAAGCAGCCGATGCGTTTGCAAAAGTTACTGAATTAAATCCAAAAAGCTACAAGGCTTACAATGCTCAGGGGGTTGCATTAAAAAAAAATGGCAAAATAGATGACGCCATAACAGCTTTTTCCAAAGCTGTAGAAGTTAGAGCAAATTACCACGAACCATATTACAGACTTGCAACAGTTTATAACGAAATTGGAAAACACAACAATGCGCTTGAAGCTGCATTAAATTGTTTGAAATATAAAAAAAAATATGCTGCCGCTGCTTTTGAAGCTGGAATGGCTTATGAAAAATTGGCACAAAAAACCAATGCAATTAAATATTATAATATTGCGAAAAAGAGCCGTAACTGGAGAAAGGCTGCTCAGTATCAGATTGATATGATGAATCGGAAAAAATAGATATTTTTTTTTAAGGAAAAAATATTAAGCCCTTGCTTTTTTAAAAAGAGTGAGGGCTTTTTTTTTATTATTTGATGTTTAGTGAATATCTCTTCATATTTTTAGTCTTTTCATCTTTTCGACTTGACTTATAAACCTTGGTGAATATCCGCAAATTATATTGTAATTAAATTTTATTATTGACATTGCTTTTTAAATGTACTATATTTTAGCAATTAGTTTTAATTATTAATATTCTCAAAAGATTAAACAAGTTAATATTTAGTAATAAAAAAAATGCTACAATATTTCAAGCTACTGCTTAAAGCTTTTAGCCAACTCTTCATCATTTTTGATCCATGGTTATTTACCGCCTTTTTGTCTGTTGTAATATGGATAGTTGCAAAATTTTTTCCAAATGTTGTATTAAAAATAATTAGATCAGGGTGTGTATTTGTTTATTGGGTTGTAACTTTAATTAGCTGGCGAAGGTGTGTTTTTAAGATCGTTCTTTTATTAGAATATAATTTTCATATTGAAGAAAACCTTTTGTTGTTTTTTCGAAATGAGAGTGATGAATGCATACATTGTATTCTAACTGGCATTATTTTTTGCATTTGGTTTGGAATCGGGATTATACTTTTTATTTATGAACTGACTCATTGGAAAGTTGTTAAAGCTAATACAAAAAATGACAAATATAATTAATATTTATCAGACAACAATAGGATTGGTTTTTTTCCAAAATTTAATTTTAAATTATACTTAAGATAATGCTCAGTAATTCCTAAATACAGGAGTAATAATCATGACCGAATTATTATATCAAATAAACAGCTACTTAAAAGAATTTGAATCAATGGTTATCGAAATAAACCAGGAAGAAAATGCCATTATTTTAGACAAAACCGCTTTTTATCCTGGCGGTGGAGGTCAGCCTAATGATTTTGGAGAAATTCAATTTGACAATAAAACCTTTCAAGTTAAAAAAGTAAAAAATCAAGGTGGAAGAATTTTGCACTGGATTGAAGGGGAACTGCCAACTATTGGCTCACAAATTATTGGTAAAATTGACTGGGAGCGCCGCTACAAACTGATGCGAACCCATTCAGCGCTTCATGTGCTTTGTGGGGTTGTTTGGCGGGATTACAGCGCGCAGGTTACAGGTGGAAATATGGAACCGCTCAAAGGTAGAATGGATTTTGAATTTAAAAATTTACAGAAAGAATTAGCGCAAGAAATTGAAAATACTATAAATTATGAAATTCAACGAGAGCGGAAAATTCGTATAAAGATATTACAGAGGAAAGAGGCATTTAAAATTACCGATCTTATTCGTACAAAAATTAATCTATTACCTGAACACATAACAAAAGTCAGAACAGTGGAAATTGTAGGTCTTGATTTGCAGGCAGACGGCGGTACCCATGTGGCAAACACAAAAGAAATTGGACATGTGAAGATTGTTGATTACAAAAGCAAAGGGATTATTAATAAAAGGGTTTATATTGAACTTGATGAATGATTTTGTTCCTTATGAAGTAATCCCATTTATTAGTCATTCGAACTCGCCTCCTGGTCGGTTCGAGAATCACTCGAATTTTTCCATCTTTCCAATCCTGAACGGTAAACGGCAACCATTCTGTATCCAACAAAAATTAATTTATACGCTAATAATTCAGCCGTGTCGCAGCCAGGTCCATTTCAATAACAGACCAGCCATTTATTAGCGATTGTTTTGGTAAGATTTTCAATTATGTTACCTTTTTAATAACTGCAATGTATTTTAAAATGATGCAAAGTTAATAAAAAGGAAACTCTTAATTATTTTGTCTGATGAATCCTGATTCTATTTATTTCAATAATCCAGAGTTGCTGCTTAATTGACATATTGGATAGTTGTTTTAAGAATTGTCGGATGAGTTGTTCTAATAGAGGTAAAGTCGGATTATGAGGAACTCTAATAACAGCAATCCCTGCGGTTTTTTCGGGTGGAAATCTTAACACGTTTGAAAAATCAAGATCTAATGTTACAAGACATCGCTTTTCTAAACAACATCTTTCATAAATAACCTGATCAGAACATCCCTGCAAACCTTCATCACGAACAGTATCGATCTGAAATCCAGCCGTTTTGAAAATATTCTGCGTTCGAGTTCCAAAATTTTCATCAAGCTTAAACTTCATTGTACCGTCTCGAGTGGCATATCTACATATCTTTCCCGTGACATTTCTGCACCATAAGCTATTGCAGCCTGGATGTCTTCTACTGCTAATTGCGGATATTCCTGAATAAGTTCGTCTATTGTTATCCCAGTGGCAAGAAAATCCAAAATTAGAGAAACCCAGATACGAGTACCTTTAATGCATGGTTTTCCAAAACATATATTTGGATTAATAGAAATACGTTCTAAAAGATCGTTCATAACACTTTTCCTTTAATATTTTCATTTTAATATATTCATAAAAATCAATAATGTCAATAATAAATTTTATTCTATCCTAAAATTTAGACACATAAAAATTTTAATATTGTAATTTTTCAAGCTTATGTTTTATTCTACTCATTGCTACTTTCAACATGCTCAATCATGGGCTTTAAAATATCAATCATATTTTCTATTTATATTTCAATTTTTACTTTTAAATTTTTAGTTATTGCAAATCGAATTCATAAATATTTGTCAACTATTTTAATAATCCAGCGTGGCAAAGCTTAAATTAAAAAATAAATTTGAACCGCTAATTTCGCTAATCGGTGTTTGTGCATTTATGTCATTCCCGTACCACAGGCATTCCCTTCGGTCACATGTTTTTAGCGGGAATCTCATGCTAAAAATCAGCGGATTCCTGCTTAAAAATTGCAGGAATGACAGAAAAGGGGCAATTTCCATTCAGCCATTAATTAAGAACAAATGAACAGACTTATTCGATTTAAAAAAGCCCACCATAAACCATCCCTGTAAAAGTTGCCATAACCACAACAAGCAAAATAAACGTAACTGTTTTTTTCGTTCCCATCACGCTTCGAATTACTAACATATTCGGCAAACTCAATGCTGGACCTGCTAACAGCAATGCCAGTGCCGGTCCTTTTCCCATTCCGTTGCCAATAAGTCCCTGCAGGATGGGCACTTCTGTGAGAGTGGCAAAATACATCAGTGCGCCTGCAACCGAGGCAAATAAATTTGCCCATATTGAATTGCCCCCAACCGCAACTTGAATCCATTTAGCCGGAATAATTCCTGCATTAGTTTCCGGTCGCCCCATTAAAAATCCAGCCACTAACACGCCACCGAACAAAAGCGGTAAAATCTGCCAGGCAAAAAACCAGGTTTGATTCACCCACTCACTTAATTCATCTTTTTTAAACCATTGCCAGAGTTCAACAGCTAAAAGAAAAATTAATGGCAACGTAATGAGCCATTTTATTTGATAAACAGCATTCCAGAATCCAACCGTCTGGTTTGGTTTTCCCCAGGCAGCAAAAATCAGGATGAGTACCAGTGTTAAAAAATAAAACCCATTTTTCCATAATGGACGCACAGTTTTTTCAGCATCGGGTGCAAAATTTATGGCTTGTTCATTTCGTTGTGCTTCTTCTTTTCGATAAATAAAAGCCATTGCCAGTCCAATAATTATTGAAAACAAAATCGCGCCCACTGACCTGGCAATGCCCAGCTCAGGACCCAAAACGCGTGCCGTAAGAATAATTGCCAAAATATTAATTGCTGGCCCAGAATAAAGAAAAGCAGTGGCAGGTCCAATACCAGCGCCTCGTTTATAAATTCCAGCAAACAATGGTAATACCGAGCAGGAACATACTGCTAAAATAGTGCCCGAAATAGAAGCCACACTATACGAAAAAATCTTCTTTGCTTGTGCGCCAAAATATTTCATCACAGCAGCTTGATTTACAAAAACGGCAATTGCTCCGGCAATAAAAAACGCTGGTACCAGACAAAATAATACGTGTTCTCGTGCATATTCTTGCAGCATGAAGAAAGCTTCGAGCAACGCCTTTTGAACATTTATTTTACTAAAAGGAATATAATAAGCTGCTAAAAATACTGTTAAAATTATTGTTAATTTTGTTCTATCTTTCATCTTCATCTCCGTTTATCATTTAAATATCAAATATATTCCACCCAATATTACCAGTATGCCACAAACTTTTCGCAGAATAATGGCGCCTTTTGTTTTTTCTGTCCAGTTCAAATATCGCTGGACTCTTTCTGTTAATGTACCAGCCAATACAATAATTGAACAATGTCCAAGTCCAAAAGCGAATAATAATCCAATTGCGAATATAATTTGTTCAGCCGCAACTTTAAACACAACGCCGAGCATGGGCGCCATATAAGCAAAAGTACAGGGACCCAGTCCAATACCGAACAGTAATCCTAACATGAACGCTGCCAGCCATCCTTTTTGCTTGACTCCGCTGTTGCTGGAACCGCCCCAATTTAGTTTGATTATGTCTAGCAAATACAATCCTACAACGACAAATACGAGTGCCACCAAATAATTCCCGAAGCGTCCCACATCGCCCATTAACCTGCCGAGTGATGCAGTGATTAAACCTATCGCTACAATAGTGATTAAGATACCTATGGCAAACATTAACGAAAGCGTAAAGGCACGTTTCACAGAAACTCGTCCCTGTTTGTCAATAAAACCAATTACCAGCGGAATGCTTGATAAGTGACAGGGGCTGAGCAAGATACTTAAAATTCCCCAGAGCAAAGCAGCACTGATAGCCACAGCAGGACTTCCCTGAACTGCATTGGTTAACCACGTGAACAAATCCGTCAACATAAAATCTCCACATTATTTTTCAATTTTTACCTGATTCAATATTTTTAATCCTTTTTCGACAAGCAATTTTTCAATGTTCTTCTTCGGGAAAAATCCCTCATGACGAAAGAATTCTTCCCCCGTTTCATCTAAAAAAACCTGGGTTGGGATTAACCTAATGCCATATTTTTTAGCTGGTGCGTTATCTTTCCAAACATCATAAGATAGAACTTTAAGCTGCTCGCCAAATTCTTCTTCAACAGCCTTCATTACAGGCTGCATCATTTTACAGGGGATGCAATTGACTGAGCCAAGTTCGATGAAAGTTAATTTTGCAACTGTAGCCGTTTTGGTTGAATCTTTCTTGACTGTTGTAGTTTTATTTTTCTTTATTTCAGCTTTTGTCTGGGCTTCATTATTGCCACAGCTGAAAATCAGCAGCATTAAGATTAATATTGAAAACACAACATAACTTTTTTTCATCATCAGGGATTCATCTCCTTTTAATTTTAGGTCAGTTATTATTTGATGCATAAACGTTTATATAAATGAAATATTGGAAATAGTGAATAACATTGTTAATTCCATTTTTCCATCATTCCAATACTCCAGTCCCTATTTGTTATTAAAAAACGGGCACAATTTTTTTAAATTGTTTTGACAAGAAGCTGCATTAGTAATTATGCCGCCTCCTGAATCCAGGTTTTAATTTGACTTAAAGCAGGAAGTTTCCCAGACGATTTTACTTGTTCATTAATTACCAGTCCTGGTGTTCTGACAATTCCATACTCTAATATTTGATTGATTTGAGCAACCTTTTCAAAGGTTGCGTTAATATTGAGTTCTTCTGCTACTTGCCTGGCTAAGGCTTCCAATTTTTGACAATTAGCGCATCCAGTTCCTAAAATTTTGATGTTCATAGTTCGTTCTCCATTTGTTTAGCAAAAAATATTTTGTTTTAGTTATTTCAATTTCTTTGCTATCATTTTTTTCAATTGACTCCGGGGCAACGTCAGTCCCGACAGTACTATTTCTTTATTAATGACCAATGATGGTGTTCCAACCGTGCCGTATTTTGCAATTTCATTAAGATCGCGGATATGCTCCACATTCGCCGCAATCTTGAGTTCGGCAAAGATTGCCTTTATGTCCTGCTCCAGTTTCTCACAGGCGTAACATCCAGGACCAAGCACTCGAATAGTTAACACTGAAGCCTTTTTTTCAATATTTTCAACAGGTAAACCAATCGATTTTTTGTACTCCCGCAGAACGGCACTGGCATAATCTTCCTCTTTTGAAGGTAGTACATAATTTTGTGATTTCACTTTTTCGAGCAGATGATTTTTAATTTCCGCTTCATCAGTGTGATTCATTGATTTCACTTCCTCGAAAAAATCGGACAGACCGATTAGTCCGATTTTTATTCCCCCAACATAAACCATTGTGATTTCATCACTCATAATAAATCATCCCGATTATTTTCTAATGGTTCCATGTGTATAGTCGCTTCAATATTTAATTTTTCTCTTATTGAATCCTCTATTTTTGTTGCAATTATATGTGCTTCCTCTAATGAAATATCATTCGGTAAATATATATGAAAGGTAAGTTCAGTATGGTTTCCATATTCATGAATATGGAAATGATGCGCCTCTTTTTGAGTGGCACCACATGCTTGACAGATTTTATTTACTTCTTTTAACAGGTTATCATCAGGTGTTTTACCAAGTATAGGATTAATTGAGTCTAGAAAAATTTCATACGTGGCATAAAAAATTAACAGCGCAACAATAATTCCTAAAACGCCATCAATCCACCAGAAGTATTTTCCGAGAAATATTCCCACTAAAATAATTACAGAAGAAATTGCATCGCTTCTATGATGCCAGGCGTCTGCTTTTAAAACAGTGGAACCAGTTTTTTTACCCGCCCAAATTGCAAATTGAGCAAGCGCTTCCTTTGAAACAATAGAGATAATTGTAACAACAATTGCAAATGTACCAAATACTACTGCTTCTCGATTTTTTAATTTTTCTATTGATTGCTGAATAAAAGTAAATGCAATAATTGCCAGCAAAACTCCAATTATCAATGAAGCAATTAATTCCGCGCGACCGTGTCCAAATGGATGTTTTTCATCTGCAGGTTTGGAAGAAACCTTTACTCCAATTAATAATATTATTGAAGAAATGGAATCTGTTAAAGTATGCCAGGCATCAGCAATAATGGCAATGGAACCAGTAACAACTCCTGCCCAATATTTTAGTCCAAATAAAAAGATATTTACTATTATTGAAATCCAGCCTTCCCAATATGATAAATATTTATAATTTTTTTCCATTGGATGATTCCTTTTTATTGAATTCTTGCTACCGTACACTTTTTGTTTTTCGTCTCCAAAAGGTCATTCTCGTACTAAAGGCATTTCCTGCGGTCACATGTTTTTAGCGGGAATCCACTTTATAAAACACCGCTGGATGCCCAATAAAAGCACTCGGTCATGACAAATTCGGTAAAAGATAGCTAAAGTGTACGCTAGTGAAATTGAATTTCAGGATTTTATTTCCATTGTTAACAATTTTATTTTTTCTTTAATCTGATTTCGTACTTTCCGAAAAACTGCCAACACTTTTTCTTCAGTTCCGGTAACCGTTGCAGGATCTTGAAAGCTCCAGTGAATACGCTTCACTTCACCAGGGAAATATGGGCAGTGTTCATTAGCATTATCACAAACTGTAATAACAAAGTCAAACGGCTGCTCAATAAATTGGCTAACATCTTTGGAAACAAAATAAGAAATATCGATCCCGATTTCCTTCATTACTTTGACAGCATTGGGATTAACAACGCTCGGTTCCAGCCCGGCGTTAAAGACATTAAATTGGTCTTTAGATAAATGTTTCAGCAATCCTTCAGCCATTTGCGAGCGGCATGAATTGCCGGTACATAAAAATAGCACTCTCTGTTTCATAATTATTCAGGCATTTTAATTTGATAAAATAATAAATGACCATCGAAATTATACATTACAAAGCTCATCTTTATTAGTCGTTTCTAATTTTTGGAGATCGCTTTTTATTTTCTCATCATCATTGATCCAATAAGTAATAAGCAGCAAGATTCCGGACAGAAATACATTTTTTTTATTAGGTTGCAAATGATATTCAACCCATTTTCCATCCTTTATACTGCCTATGATTTCGGTATTATTTAAAATGCTGAGATGTTTAGAAACAGTGGATGGCGCCAGTTGTAGAATAGCCGTTATTTCACAAACACATAACGGCTTTTGTTGCAGCATTTTTACAATCCGCATACGATTTTTATCCCCCAGCGCTTTGAAAATATTAACAAGTTTTTCCATAATAGACAACTCTCATTTAGTCATTTCGCTAAATGTAGAAATATAAAATGTAAAAGTCAAGGGAAAATTGATTTCAATTTGTTTGCTGTGACGTGTTCTATTTCTGTGGGCTAAAACTAAAGATTTGTTTTGAATTAGCATCACAATTTATTGTGGTGTTAAAAAAGGAATGAAAAAATCTGAAACCGCTTCAGCGGTTTCCTAAAAATAAACAAAATGGCTTGACATTTATTTATGTTTTTGGTAAGTTATAAAAAAATTCAAATTAACAAAAGTATGATATTAATTAAAATTTTATAACCTTGAATAAATTTGGTAACATCGTATCAAAAAATTTTAATTTACATCAAAAAAATCTTATAAAGAGCAGGATAAAAATTGTGAGCCGAACAGTAGAACAAACAATTTCCAACCGATTGGTTTTGGGGAAATCAATTCTTTCTGAAGCCAATTTAGGCGAAAAAGTAGAAATCAGGATTCAGAACAGAAGCATTATGATTTTACCAACGATTGAAAAAAAAGGATGGAACATTCTAAAGGAACTGGGCGAGAATGCAGCATAAGGTAAATTAGAAAATCCATCAGTAAATCATGATAAATATATTTATGGAGCTGGGAATTGATTTTTTTTTGTTGATACAGGAGCATGGGTTGCGTTAGAGGATAAAAGAGACATCAATCATAATATTGCCATGCATTTTAAAACGGAGCTTATTAACAACAAGAGACGACTTGTTACAACAGCCTATATTTTAGATGAAACGCTAACTTCTATGTCAATTATCATAGTGATGTTTTTTTAATCACTGCTTTTATTTTCTAATAAGCCGCGTATTGCAGGATTAAACAAAGGCAAAATCTGGACAAGCAAAGATTTTGAACAGCCGTTATCTGATGACTTTTGGTTGGAGGCAAAATAAGCTGTAAATATTGAATAAAAAAATAAAATTCAAACATGATTTGAGATAATAAACTCATTTGGTCATTGGATATTAGAATTTGTAATTTATTTATTATTTGATATTTGTGATTTGAAATTTAATTTAACCAGACTTTTTAATTAGATATATTCTCCAAAGGACAAACAGCTAACAATAAAAAACTGAAAAACCACACGTTATGACTCTCGATCAAATATTAGACGTCATTCGCAACGACCCAGAAATTTTAGCCAACATCACCCACTGGCAGAAAATTCCTGAACAGCCGGCTCAATTTGCTGAATTTCCAAAATCAATCCATCCGGATTTGATTCAAAAGCTGCAAGATCGAGGGATAAAAAAACTATACAGTCACCAGGCTTCGGCAATTGAGACAATTTTACAGAAAAAAAATGTAGTCGTGGTAACTCCAACTGCTTCGGGAAAAACGCTTTGTTACAACGTTCCGGTTTTGAATACGCTGATTGAAAATCCAGAGGCACGGTCAATGTACCTGTTCCCCACTAAAGCACTGTCTCAGGATCAGTTGAAGGAATTGTATGATATTTCTAAAGCGCTGGATCGAAACATTAAAACTTACACCTTTGATGGTGATACACCGGCCTCAGCCCGCAAGGCAATTCGCACTGCCGGGCACATTGTCATCACCAATCCCGACATGCTGCACCAGGGAATTATGCCCCATCACACGAAATGGATCAAGCTGTTTGAAAATTTACAATATGTTGTGATTGACGAGATTCATCATTACCGAGGTGTATTCGGCAGTCATCTGGCTAATATAATTCGCCGATTGAAACGTATCTGTAAATTCTACGACAGCAATCCCCAGTTTATCTGCTGCTCCGCCACCATTGGTAATCCCAAAGAATTGACGGAAAAAATAATAGAAGCTGAATGTGGATTAATAAATAACAACGGCGCTCCCCGGGGTGAAAAACATTTTATTCTCTATAATCCGCCGGTAGTAAATGTTGAATTGGGAATTCGGCGGTCAGTAGTTAATGAGACGCAAAAGTTAGCCGCGAAATTTTTGGGAGCAAATGTTCAAACTATAGTGTTTGCCCGCAGCCGGCTTCGGGTTGAAATTTTGGTTACCTATCTTAAAGAAATAATGACTAAATTAAAAAAATCAGCCAAACTCATCCGTGGATATCGCGGCGGCTATTTGCCTCTGGAGAGACGCGCCATTGAACAGGGTTTGCGCAGCGGGGAAATATTGGGGGTTGTAAGCACCAATGCGCTGGAACTAGGAATTGACATTGGGCAGCTTTCTGTGTGCATCATGGCTGGCTACCCGGGAACAATAATTAGCAGTTGGCAACAGGCTGGCAGAGCAGGCAGACGGGCGGAAACTTCTGTGGCAATTCTGGTTTCTTCCAGCGCTCCTCTTGATCAATTCATTATCAATCACCCGGAATACTTTTTCGGAAAATCACCAGAGACAGGAATTGTCGATCCCAACAATTTAATTATTTTAATGAGCCATCTCAAATGTGCGGCGTTTGAGCTTCCGTTTGAAAATGGCGAGCAATTCGGACTGGATGCGACCCACGACATGCTCGCTTACCTCGAAGAACACGGCGTTCTTCATCACGTAGAAAACCGCTGGCACTGGACCAGCGAAATTTATCCGGCACAGGAGATAAGCCTGCGCAGCGCCTCACCGGAGAATTTCGTGATTATTGACACTACTTACGACGACCGCGTTATCGGTGAAGTTGATTATTTCAGCGCCCCAATGCTGATTTATGAAGAGGCGATTTACATTCACGAAAGCAAACAGTTCCACGTTGACAAACTTGATTGGGATCGGCGTAAGGCTTACGTGCACGAAGTTGAAGTAAACCATTACACGGATGCTCAAACTAAAACAAATCTCAAAGTTTTAGATGTATTTGAAAATCAGGAAGTAAAAGGCGGCGCCAAAGCCTACGGAGAAGTGAGTGTAACCACCGTTGCCACAGCCTACAAAAAAATCAAGTTCCACACTCACGAGAATATCGGCATGGGACATATTCATCTGCCCGAATTGGAAATGCACACCACATCTTATTGGCTGGAATTTGATGAAGGTACGGCTAAAGCGCTAAAAATTTCAGAAGCAGAGCTGGGTGACGCACTAAAAGCGCTGACAAATATACTGGGAAATGTTGCTCCGTTTTACATCATGGCTGATCCAGGCGACCTCCGAACAGTGCCAATGATAAAAGCGCCATTCTCTAAAAAACCAACAATCTATATTTACGATGCTTATCCCGGCGGCGTGGGTTTCAGCCGTAAATTATTTTACGTACATGATGACCTATTGAAAGCGGCAAAACAGCTTATTCTGGAATGTCCCTGTAAATCGGGATGTCCGTCCTGCGTGGGACCTTCTTTGGAAGTTGGCGAGCACGGAAAGAGCAGTTCGTTGAAGTTGTTGGAGTGTGTGATTGAATGATAAAATAGTATTTGCCTATTTCAATATAAATTATTAAATTTAAAATAAATTTATAAATTGTTTTTATACTCGAACCACGTAATCGGAGCGGAGAACATATTTATGATTCTGGAAACAATTGTAGTCGGTCCCCTCGCTGTAAACTGTTTCATTATCGGCTGTGAAAAAACTAAACAGGGAGCGATTATTGATCCTGGCGATGAAGCACCAATGATTCTCAAATCGGTTGAAAAACTTGACCTAAAAATAAAATACATCCTTCTCACCCATGGACACGTTGACCACCTGGCAGACCTGCAGAAATTAAAAGATAAATTAAATGCTGAATTTTTAATGCACGAAGCAGATACATTTTTAGTACAGAATGCATCAACCCAGGCAGCCATGTTTGGTCTCCCAGATCCGGGCAATCCAACACCTGATCAATATTTATCTGATGGTGATACAATTTCTCTTGGTGAATTAAAAATCAAAGTTTTTCATACACCGGGTCATTCGCCAGGCAGCATCACATTCTTTGTAGAAGATAAACTATTTGTCGGAGATTTGATTTTTTCAAGCTCCATTGGAAGAACAGATTTGCCGGGTGGGAATTATGAGCAACTCATTCATTCAGTAGAAAACAAAATTTTTACGTTGCCAGATAAAACACACATTTTTCCAGGACACGGTCCTTCGACCACGGTTGTTAATGAGAAAACGACAAATCCTTTTTTTAATAGGTAAATACAAATTGAAGTAGCAGTCAATTCAGAATGATTTAATTCTGCCACTGCTGCTATCTAATCCAGTTACTCTATTGCCAAAATTATGAGACAATTAAATTTCTTTTTAAAAATAAACAGGAAGAGTGTAAACATGAATCAAAAATATAAAACAAGATATCAGAAAACAGCAGTTCTCGGAATAATAGCTCTCTCGATGATTCTTTTCCACTGTGGTGCATTACAGGAATTTGTCAACGTTCAAAAACCGACCGCAAAAATAAATACGCTCCGATTAACAGGAATGAGTCTTCACAAATTGGATCTAACATTTGATGTTGACATTTTTAATCCAAATGCACTGTCAGCAAACCTGGCAGGATTTGATTATGATTTTCAGCTTGGCGGCGCATCTTTTCTCGCCGGGCAGCAGGACAAACAACTGGTAATAGAAAGCATGGGAAAAAGCCGCATCGAAATTCCAGTTTCTCTAACTTTTAATGATATTTACAAAACCTATCAATCGCTCAAAAACCAGGACTCTACAACTTACAAATTGGCTTGTGGACTCATATTTGATTTACCTGTTTTGGGCAAGACTCGCATTCCAATCAGTAAAAGTGGTAACGTCCCGCTCATAAAAATTCCTAAAATTAAAATTGGTTCATTAAAATTAAAAAAACTAACTTTCTCCGGCGCAGACCTTCTGCTGAATTTAGAGCTGAACAATCCCAACAATTTTTCCTTTGTTTTGAACAAATTGAATTATGATTTTGTCGTAAACAACAAAACATGGGCAAAAGGTCTTACCCAGGAAAATTTTTCAATTGATAAAAAAGGAAAAGGCACATTGAGCATCCCTATTTCACTAAATTTCAGGCAAATGGGAAGTACAGCTTACAATCTAATCACAGGTAACAAATCGTTAGATTATAATTTAAAGGGCAACCTCGATTTGAATACTTCGGTTCCGCTATTGAAAGATATCAATTTACCAATTGACCGTTCAGGAGAGATAAACGTATTGAAATAATAATGGAACTAATATTTTTTCACTGCCGGACACTTTAGGCAAAATACCTATTTTTATCGAAATTGTCATGCCCGAGTGTTTTTATCGGGCATCCAGCAGGATTTTGATAAAGTAGATTCCCGCCAAAAATATGCGGGAATGACTTTAGTGTACAGCAACAAGATATTTTCGGTATAGGATTGATTAAAAAATAAATCCGTGTAAATCAGCGTTATCAGTGTCATCCGCGTTCTATAATAGCTTCAAAAAATAATTAAAAATCAAAACCTATTTCATTCAGGAAAAATGACTTTAAACAAGCTGCATTCTATTGAAAAAATCTCAACCGCCCTGGAAACAAATTATAAAAAAGGTTTAAAATTCTTTAAACGGTATCAAAAATATTTTCCAATTGTTGGTTTCTTCGGTGGGTTTACCTGGGACAGTATCACAATGACCCGGATCGATCGCTTCTCAGATAACATAATTTTGTTCCTGTATCTTATGCTTGCAGGAGCCGGTATTATACTTCTTCAATTTTCTCAAAATGATCTGCTCAAAAAAAAATGGTTAATAAAATACCAGGAATGGTACCCGCTGGCGCTGCAATTCTTTTTAGGTGGTCTTTTCAGCGGTTATGTTGTCTTTTATTTTCAGAGCGCTGCCCTTACTAAAAACTGGCTGTTTTTGGGAATATTGATTATTTTGCTAATTTCAAATGAATTTTTGGAGAAACGTCTGAATAATCTTTACCTCATTTCTGCACTTTATTTCCTGGCAGCTTTTTCCTTCTTCATCTTCTTCATTCCAGTAGTTTTTAAAAAAATGAATGTTTACACATTTTTTATTGGCGCAGTTTTAGGATTGACAATTGTTATGAGTTGTTTGTACATTCTTTATCGAAAAGTTGATTCTGTTACCCGAAACAAATTTATTAAAATCGCCCTGTCAGTATTTTTTCTATTCATTTTTTTAATATTTTCATATTTTAAAAATTGGATTCCCCCAGTACCGCTATCTTTAAAATCAGGCGCAATTTATCATCATATAAAAAAGCAAGGGACAGAATATCAAATTAAATTTGAAAAGCCAAAATGGTACCAGTTACTAAAAAAATCAGATAAAACATTCCATTATGAAAAGGGCGATACTGTCTTTTGTTTTGCATCCATCTTTGCTCCAACCAGGTTAACTAAAAAATGCTTTCATCAATGGCAGAAATATTTTCCCCAAAAGAAAAAATGGACAACCACTGATAATCTCGGCTACAAAATCACTGGCGGTCGCGATGGCGGATATCGCGGTTATACTTATAAAAAGAATGTTTCACCTGGAAAGTGGCGGGTCGATGTCAAAATTGAAGACGGCGCCACCCTGGGCAGGATCAATTTTGAAATTACTGAAGCGGAAAAAAGAGAAAGACAATTTAAAACTATTTATCAATAATTTATTCAGACAAAAAATGGTTCTCAATTTATTAAACATTATTAGTGTAATAACTACATTCCAACTTCTATTACTGACAATCTTTTAATATGCAAATAATCATTCAGTAAATCCATACTGTTAGTTTGAAATAAATGCAAAGATTACTAATTTCTATTATTTCACTTTCTACACCCTTTCAAATTCTAATCCCCAAAATTAGTTTTTATTAAAACTCCTTGCTTAAAGATGCTATCTACAATTTAGCTGATGAGAATTTGTTATTTGAAATTATAATTGTTACTGCAGATATTTATAATGATCAAGTTCGCCTGTTTTTTGGAGCGCAGCGGAAAAATTTCAGGTGCAACGATTTGTTATTTTTTTCTTCTTTCCAAAAACTTGTCCGTATTTTACAACTGGAGCCAGGACGGTGAAAGCTGAAATATTATCATAGCCCTATGCCCTGAGATGAACTACTCTGCACCAAAGTATCAAAGATAAACTCCTTATATCTTCTTTGAAAATCCTTGTCTTGAGTGAACTTCTTGAAGATTTCAGTCTGACTAAATAAATACTGTTGCATCATTTCTTCCAGTTTTTTATCAGAAGTGATTTTTGCATTTTGTTTGTCAGAATACTTAATAGCATCCATGATTTCTTTGTTGGCTTTCATTTCGTTGGGTAATTGATCGGTTAGAATCTTTCTAACTTTATCTTTATCAGACCATTCAATATCCCCGAATCTTTGATTGAAAACGCTCAAAATGTTTTCAAGCGTATCCATTTCAGGCTCAGGTTTTCCTCCTCGAATGTCTACGGGAATCGGATCAACCATACCGGGTTCATCATTCAAATCAATATCCTGCACTCTGTTTTTCGATGGACGATAGCTATCCATGTCAATTGCTTCTAAAATACCATCTGCTAAATCGTCGTCTTGGTTTATGAAAAGTTTTGGTACTAAAACTTTTAAATACCACCACAGCTTTTCCCATTCCTGATTATTAAAATCCAGAATTTTACCCAAGTAGCTGTAGATTCTTAAAAAAGATTTGGCTTTTACCTTAAAATCAATCTGCTTATCCTGATCTAAATCATTTTTAAAAACAAAAGCCGAACTATCAATGATTGGATCAAGTTTGGTGCGATCTTCACCGGTTATATATTTTTCAAAAAAATCAGATACCTGATACTCGTGATAAACTTCAAAGGATTCCAGTGAGTCAACTAAATCATTGAGTTTATTCGGATTTGTTTCTTCACTCAAAATGGTTGAAGTATAGTAAGGATCGAATGCTTCTTTAATTTCCTCAGCATCATTATAAAAATCCAGAACAAAGGTGTCTTTTTTATATGGCTTATATGCTCTATTCAAGCGTGAAAGCGCTTGTACTGCTTGCACCCCAGCCAACTTTTTATCGACATACATTGTATGCAATAAAGGTTGGTCAAATCCAGTTTGATATTTATTCGCTACAATTAGGAAACGGTACTCACTTTTCTTGAAGTTCTTTGGAATGTCATTTTTGTAGCTTTGAAAATTGTTCATCCCAACTTCGCTGTATTCTACTCCTTTGTATTCCTTCGTCCCTGAAAAGGCAACTATCGCTTTATATGGTGATTTAATTTCTTTAAGATATTTATCAAACGCATGTTTATATTTGATAGCTGAAATGATACTTTTCGTAATCACCATTGCTTTTGCTTCGCCATTAATCAAATACCTTACGTCTCTGTGAAAATGATCAATCATTATTTTTGCTTTTTCGCCAATGGCAAATTCATGACCTTCTACATAAGCTCTTAATTTTTTTTGTGCCTGCCTTGTATCAAATTCAGGATTATTTTCAACTGCTTTGATGAGTTTATAAAAAGAATTATAAGTGGTGTAATTTTTTAACACGTCAAGAATAAATTCTTCCTCAATCGCCTGCTTCATTGAGTAATTGTGATAGGCATAAAATTTTGTCTTTTGTTCTCCGTTTTCATCAGTGTAAGTTTCGTTCGATTTGACTCCAAAGAGTTCTAATGTTTTGTTTTTTGGCGTGGCTGTAAAAGCAAAATAAGAACCATTGGTTATCATTTTTCTGCTTTCAATTAATTCATTGATTTTATCTTCCAATGTTGGTTCTTCGCCGTTTTCCTCATCTTTGCTTTTATCGGCTAATGCAGCATTCATTTTTGAAGATGTCTGACCACTTTGGCTGCTGTGGGCTTCATCTATAATAATGCCAAACTTCAATGCGGGCATTTCCTGCATTTCTTTGAGCAGATGCGGGAAAGTTTGTATTGTGCAAATGATTACCTTTTTTCGATTGGCTAAAGCATTTTCTAATTGACTGGTTTTGCTACCACCCTCGCCTGTAATTGCTTCAACAATTCCTCTTTTTGGAGCTAATTGCTTTATTAATTCTCTTATTTGTTTGTCTAAAACTGTTCTGTCGGTGATAACAATGACCGAATCAAATAAATGGATTTCCCCTGATTTATCGAACAAACCATGCAGTTGATGAGCCAGCCAGGCAATGGACAGGGATTTTCCCGAACCTGCCGAATGCTGAATTAAATATTTCTGTCCAATTCCGTGATCTTTTGCGTGGGTTAAAATTGCTTTTACCACAGTAAGCTGATGATATCTCGGAAAAATCATTTTGCGTTTTGTTTTTCCTGTATTCTCGTCTTTTTCTTCCACCACCCCCGCAAATTTATCTATGATGTTGGATAGTGAATGTTTGCTTAATACTTCTTCCCAGAAGTATTGAGTTTTTATTCCATTTGGATTTACAGGATTACCTGCTCCAAAATTTCCCGTAGATAAACCATCATTCAATCCTTTGTTAAATGGCATAAAAAATGAGTTTTTCCTTTTGAGTTCGGTCGTCATATATACCAGCTCGGTATCGACAGCAAAATGTACCATACAACGGGCAAAAGAAAATATTTTCTCTTTTGGATCACGGTCGTTTTTGTATTGACGGATTCCATTATGAATAGTTTGTCCGCTTAGGGGATTTTTTAATTCAGTTGTAATAACAGGAATTTCATTTAAAAATATAGTAAGGTCCAGGCGGTTTTTGTTTTCTGAACTGTAAACAAGTTCTTGGGTCAAGGAAAAAATATTGGAATCGTATTTTTTTAAATCATTTAAATTGTAGGAAGAAGACGGCTTTCTGTAAAACAAATCAACGGTTTTATCAAAATGTTTTACCCCTTTTCTTAGAACTTCTATCACGCCCAGTTTTTTAATTTTATCATCTAATCGAACCAGAAACGCCCGTTCTCCTTTACGTTGAATCATTTCATACTTTTCTGGCTGGGTTTGCTCAATAAATGACAGCAGTTGGTTTTTATTGATACAAAATTCTTTATCAAAATTTTTGGAAACACTTTCAACATAACCACCATTCATGATGAGTTTACACGATATAAGTTTTTGAAAACCTTTTTCTGATGTGTCTGTAAATGCCATAAAACTTATTCCTTTAATTTTTTCATTTCTCTGTCAAAATCTGAGATATAAAATTTATCTTGAATGGGGCGAAATTTTTCAAATTTGCTTTCGGCAAAGGCTTTTGCTATACTTGCTGATATTTTGCCTGTATTATGCAATATCTCTTCTTCATTAAACTGTAAAAACGCATCTAACTTGCCCACCCAGTCTTTCATGGTCATGGGGATTCCTTTCTTGGCTTGATGTTCGGCATAATCTAGGTACATTGTTACAATGCGGTTTAATGGTTTTAGTTCTTTTTCGGTAAGGTAATTTTTTGCAATAGAAACATCGGTTTTTCTTATTTTACCTGTGGGTGAATTTTTCCATGAAGTAAGCCCCATTTTTTCTTTCTTATGGTCAGCTCTCGATACTATTATCTCGGCAGCGGTTTGTTTGGTGATTGCCCAATGCAGTTTGTTTTGAACAGTTGCAAAAAACTTTTTTGTTGCCTCGCTATCTTTTTCGTAGTCTATGCTGCATTCCGAATAAATGTCTGTAATTTTTTGATACACACGCCGCTCGCTGCTGCGTATATCGCGGATTTTCTCTAACTGCTCATCAAAATAATCTTTTCCAAATACGGGAGTGGGATTTTTAAGCCGCTCCACATCCATGGTGTAGCCTTTTATGATAAACTCTTTAAGTACACTGGTTGCCCAAATTCTGAATTGTGTAGCCCGGTTTGAATTGACCCTGTAGCCCACAGCAATAATGGCATCGAGGTTGAAATATTCTATTTTTCTTTTTACTTTTCTTTCGTTTTCTTTTTGAACTATTTCCAAAATGGAAACAGTTGCCATTTTTTCTAGCTCACCACTCTCAAAAATATTATTCAGATGTTTAGAAATAGCAGGAACTCTTACATCAAAGAGTTGAGCTATCTTTTTTTGAGGTAACCATATTGTTTCGTTTTGCACCAAAACATCAACTTTTATTTCGCCATTGGGCGATTTGTAGAGCAAAAACTCGGTTAGTTTATCAAGCTTTCCGATATCTGTTTTGATTTTATCGCTCATTCTTCGCCTTCTCTTTTTTTATTGCAGGCGCTTTTAGTTTTCCTGTTACTATATTGGTGATTAAAGATTCCTGGTATTCTTTTATTTTTTCGATTTCGATGTGGGCTTTGGAGATAGCTAAATTAAACTCTTGTGATTCTATATTTACTAATCTAATTATTTCTTTTTGTTCTGCAATTGATGGTACAATCACTTTTAAAACTGAATATTTATCTGCTCCAATATTTTCTATTGTTGCTTGGTTGAATATTTGGCTTTTCCAATCATCAAAAAACGATGATTGAGTATATAAATAGAGATAGTTACTTAAAACGAACTTTTCATTTGGGCTCGCTTTAATAAGATAACCAGCAAAACATGCTAATCCATTGTAACCTTTGAATTGAAAACTCTTCCCAACCGTTGCTCCACTTCTTGCAAACAAGATATCACCTTCCTCTAATAAATACTCTTTAGCCTTTCTTAAAGGCAATGACCTAAAAGTATCTTTTCTTAATTTGCCATTATAACCAAAATCAGTTATGCGAATATATCTTGGTTCATCAAAATTAGCTTCTTTTGCTTCTTCATTTGCACCATATTTCAACCTTTGCTTTATTAAATATTTTAAATTTAAGACACTCCAATCAACAGGAATATTTCCAATCCAAGCAACACCACTATACTTTAGTTCTGTATTCTCCTTTGATGAAAGTTTAATAGAAATGCTTCTCTTTTTTCTTTCCTCCAATAACTCAATCAACCGCTCTTTTTTACGGATAAAATTTTGTATTTGGGTGGTTTTTCGGTCGAGATAGTCAACAATGGCATTTTGCGTTTCGAGCGGGGGGACAATGCTGTACATGCGTTTGAAATAAGTGTAGTACAACCTCAAACGAGAATCGACAATACCATAAGAAAAACGTTTTGCATAGTCCCGATAAAATTGTGTTCTAAACATGTAATGGAAATACTTGGCATTTATTTCAACTCCATGCTTGGGTTTTATTACGGTATATGCAGGACTTACGATTCCTCTGTATGCACTATATCCAATTGCTCCAGCCCACATCAGCATTGTGTTATATGGGATATCTCCTTTGTGAACGATTAAGTATTCAGATTTATCTTCACTTGTTCTGTCTTTGCGGTTTTCATAGTCAGAAGATTTTATAATGCCTTTTATTGCAGAGACAGAGAGTGATTCTTCATCGATGGAACCTTTTTCTTTTCGTTCCTGAAAAATGGCAATATTGGGCAGCAGTTTCCACCCTTCAGGCAGTTCTGAAACATAGTCGTACTGAATAGGCAAATATTTATTGTATGATTTTAATTTTGTCATTGTCTGGATTAGGATTTATTGGATTTTATGATTTTAGGATTGTTTTTAATGTATTCTTTGTTTTCAGGGTGGTTGAGATTGTACACTCTTTTAAACTCAAGACTTTTTGCTCCGAAATTAATGAGCAAGCCTATTGGTAAATTATATGCCTGGCAATAATTCATAGCTTGAGCCAGATGTACTTCTTCTAATTTAATGAGTGCTTTTAGTTCAAGCATAATAATTTCTTCCACAAAAAAATCAACCCTTCTTGTGCCAATATCAATGTTATCATAATAAATTTTCATTACCATTTCTCGTTGATAACTCAAGCCTTGTTTTTTCATTTCAATGGCTAAGGCTCTTTGGTAAATTACCTCCTGAAAACCATTTCCCAATACACTATGAACTTTCATTGCGCAGCCAATAATTTTATGCGTCAGCTCTTGATATTTCATAATCCTAAAATCCTTTAATCAACGAATCCTAATTAAGACAGTTATTCATTGACAATTTCTTTTAAAATGCCGTCAGTCTTTTTTACCAGTTGCAGAATTTCCGCTGTTATTTCTTCGATACTTCTTGGTGGCACATAATTGTAAAAATAGCGGGTAAAGGAAATTTCATAACCTTTGACAGTTTTGCTGTGGTCGATCCAGGCGTCAGGAATATGTTGTAATACTTCCCTTTCAAAATAGGTTTGAATATCCTCGTCCAGCGGTACATTTTCCGTATCCCGCAAATCAGAATCAGGCTCGTAAATCACTGTACCATCTTTCTCCACTGTTTTAACAACCCGCTCTGCATCTTCATTTTTCCAGCTTACGGCATTTAAAATTGCTTTTATTGCTTTGGCGTCCAGCTTTAGTTTTAATTCCTTAATGGTTTTATTGACCAATTCGGTTAATTTGTTAAAGTCGTTATGCTGTTCCGTGCCTATTTTTTCTGTTAGCTTTTTGGCATTGTTCAATAATTCCAGTTGATTCTTCCAAAAATTTTGACTCAACAGATTCTTTTTATTTTTGGGATTAAGTTTGATCTCGTTTTTGCTCAGGTGTTTTTCAATGTCAGGTTTTAGATCTTTTAATTTGGTATATACATTCTCGCCAAATTTCTCATAAGCCCAGTTCATTTCCTCGCGTATCGCATTGTCAAAACGCAGGGTTTTAATGGCTTCATCAGTAAATTGTGCCGAAAGTCGCAACGGGCGTTCAACGGTAATTTTGTTGTAGCCAAAATATTCGTTGGGGTAGATTTTAGAAATATCAGTCTCTTTAAAATCCAGGTAAAGTTGGGTTATCTGGTTGATGTGTTCTGAAGTGAGTTCACAGTTTTTGTTGCCAAGATTTTTGCGAAGTTTAACGTACAATTCAAGCGCATTGATCAGTTGCACTTTGCCTTTTCTGTATTCGGTTTTGCGGTTGCTAACAATCCATACGTATGTGGGGATTCCTGTATTGTAGAAAATGTTTTTAGGCAAGGCGATAATACATTCCAGCCAATCATTTTCAATCAGGTATTTTCTGATTTCGCTTTCACCGCCGCCGGCATCACCAGTAAACAACGCCGAGCCATTATGAACGATCGCAATACGGCTCCCCAACTCGGTGTTATGCTTCATTTTGCTCACCATATTCATCAGGAACAGCAATTGCCCATCAGAAATTGTCGGCAAGCCAACTTCAAAACGATTGTCTTTAATTCTTTCTTTCCCCTTTTTACCTCTGTCATCGACGATTGCATTTTGATCAATTTTCCATGTTTTACCGTAAGGGGGATTAGAAAGCATAAAGTCGAAATGCAAATTCGGAAAACCGTCTTTGGAGAGAGTCGAGCCATAAACGATATTTTCCGGTTTATCATTTTTTATCAACATATCGGACGTGCAGATAGCGTAGGTCTCAGGATTTACCTCCTGCCCGTATAAATCAAAACCGCCTTTTCTGTTGGTAATTTCTTTGGCAAAATGCTCTGCTTCTGTAAGCATACCGCCGCTACCGCAGGCTGGATCATAGATTAAAAATGTTCCTTTTTGAATTTTATCTTTGACTGGCAAGAATAAAATATGGGTCATCAATTTAATTATCTCTCTTGGGGTAAAGTGTTCTCCAGCTTCCTCATTATTTTCTTCATTAAATTTTCGAATTAATTCTTCAAAAACATAACCCATTCCAAGATTTCTTAGAGCTGGTAGCATTTCACCTTTTCCACTAAGAATTTCAATGGGGCTAAGATTGACCTCCGTTGAAGCAAACTTTTCAATTAAAAGATAAGTTATTTCCGCTTCCTTTATGGTTTCTAATTGATTTCTCAGCTTAAACTTGCTGATAATTTCCTGGACATTTGGGCTATAACCATCCAAATATGTTTCAAGATTACTGTCGATGTTATCTGCATCATTGAGCAGGCTTTCAAATGTGAATCGCGACGTATTCCAAAAAGGATATTTTGTTACTGTTTTCAGGGCAGACTTATCATCAATTTTTTCCTTCTTCATAAATTCAGCCGCCTCCAAAACTTTATCTTTGGTTGGAACGAGGAGAGCGTCTAAACGTCTGAGTACGGTAAAAGGCAAAATGATGTCACGATATTTACCTCTTACAAAAACATCTCTTAACACATCATCTGCAATTCCCCAGATTAAACTTGCTATTTGATTGTGTAATTTGTGATTCATTTTTTCTCAATATATTTGATTATTTATCCTAGGCAAGGACGGCGACCATCCAGGACGGGCAAGTTTTTCTTATTTTCTGTTATATTTTTCTTACACATAATATTTGATTAGTTTCCAAATTTCACCACAATTGTATCGCTATTATCAGGGATAAAATTCCATATATTGCAATTGATTTTATTGATCATTCTTCTGGTACGGAGGTCGATTGCTGATATTTCCATTAAAAGCCGTTTTTAATTTATTTTTAACAATTCGCCCCAAATGAACCGCCCAAAGATTACTTATAATATACAACAAAATATTAAAATGGCAACAAAAATATTTTTAATTTTGCGAAAAGTTGCCAGTTCGGAAAACATAAAATTTTGTAAAAATGCGTTTGTATTTGCTTTGCAGTAATTGGCAAAAATCTCGATTTGAACGGAAGTTTTCAGTGCAGACTTGCAGGTGCAGATAGGGGGGAATAGCTTTTATTGGTTTCATTCTTATTATCTTTTTAGAAATTACATAACGACAATGTTAACATGTACTAAACCCCACTAAAAATCATGTCTTAAACCTTCCATTACCCCCTTTACCCATTCCTGGTTGATAATTTCTCCATTTTGAACTGTTACCAAACCAAAGCGGCTTTGCCACTGGATTTTAATATCTCCGTCAACAAAGGGAATCTGTTGCGGTGTTAAATCCAAATATGAACTTAGAATGTAATGGGTTGTATTATTCAAATGAACTTTTAAAACAACAGCCCAATCGCGTTGTTGAGACACATACACTTTTTCCACCGATTTAACATTCCGTTCACCGGAATTGGGTTCATAAATGCCCACAAATTCACTGCGAACGTGATCACCTTTTCTTCGATTTATTAGTGAATATTTTTTCCTGCCACGCATTTTTTTGAGCCGCTCGCCCGGCGTTAAAGCTTTATAAATTTCACAGTCCGCAAGTTCCGGAAAATGGCAATACAGTGAGACACCATCGTTCCATGTCCACTCCGCATTCCACGCTGCGGAAGTTTTTCCCTTTTGCAGATTTTGTAAATGCTTATAAGCGTAATCACATCCTTCGAGGGCTGCCACCGGATTAAGTCTAAAGCCTCCCAGGTTAAGTGAATCTCCTTCCCCGTGAAGTGCCCAATCGTGAATTGTGCCGCCATCACCGCGGAAAATATCAACCGCGTAGGTGTGTCCGTTTTCTCCATCGATAAGTGCAATCTGGCGGAAGTAGGGCTCGCACGTGTAACGGTACGATTCCCAGGCTTCGCCCTCGCAGGCAGAAAACATTTTCCCGTGATGAATCCAGTTAGCCACGCCATTGGGAGCAAACTGGTTAAACGTATCGACTGTCAGTGTGTTATGAGATAATGTTTTAAGGTACCAGCTTGTTCTTAAAGGGGAACTGAAAGATGGATATCCAAAGTCCGAAAGCATTTCACGCCCGTTGGCAAATAAAATTGTACTTAATGCATCGTAATGTGTGTGCGCGCTGGTATATTTATGATGATGCATTGTAAACACGAATTGATTTTTTCCTTTTCCCCTGCGTAATATAAACAGCCCCATGCCGGTAAAGTCGTGACTGCTGTCCGGGATCGACATGCCGGAGCGGATGTTTTTCATTTTCCTTTTTATTTCCGGATCACGATTAAACAGAGCATAGGTGTTGCCGATTACCATTAGTTTGCCTTCATAAGCCTGGTTGGCTTTTTCCATCCATAAAAAATCGCCGGTCCAGTTATAAAGCGCTTCCAAAGGAACAGCATCCGGTTTTATGCCCAACCTGCCATCGTTTACCGGGGGCAGCGTACCATCAGGAAAACGCATACCAAGAAGTACGGAAAAAATATTACCAAATTTTTCGATCCCGGTTAAATTGATATTTTCAAAACGATCTTCGCCTTTGTAAGTTATTGGATCAGAATAGCCATGAAGAATTTCAACTGTTTCGTGAAGCACACTCGTTGCCATTTTATGATAGCCCGGAGCACGTTCGTGCCAGGTCCCGTCCTTAAAAAATAATTTGTCTATGAACGCATGAAATCCCTCTTCCGGTTCCAGCACCCATTTTATGGCATCATGATCTTCAAGGGTTCTGCCAAGCATGGCAACACCGGCGTAACGAAACGCTATATCATTGGAAATTCCCTGTGATGGTTTTACAGACGTGAGAAATTCTATTCCTTTACGAAAAAGGTTGTTTTCAATAAATGTTTTATCAACCTGATTCATAACACCACTGTGATAGATGGCGTCATATGTGGATGCGCAGTCCTGAAGCGTATAAGCATCCGTATAATGCCACATTCGCAATTTTCCTGCCCAGCCAAATGAATGCGGTTCAAACCTGAAATTGTCGTGAATGCCAAAATTAGGATACACTTCTGCCAGCCGTTTTAACAGAACGTGTGCTTTATTTGCATATTTTTTCTTTCCGGTAATGGCATAGACAATCCCCAACTGTTCAATCCATTTATATGCATACCGGGCTTTATGAAAATAAATCAATTCGCGGATAGGAAATATTTTGCCACTGCTATCTCTGTAAACCGGATGGGGAAGGATATTGCCCTGGGGATCAAAAACATTCAATACGTCGTTCTCCGGGAAAGACTCCAACGATGTAATGTTTTCACAATAGTTGCATTTCATTTGGTCCGGCGTATCTTTAGACCAGTACCAGATATAATCTTGCCAATGATGACCGCAATAGGGACAATCGCACTGACTGATCGGAGTGTATTTTGAAAACCATTTTCTTAATTCATCATCGGATAACGTTGCAGTTTCATTTGCCGATTCGAGAATATTTTTAAATATTTGTTCTGCCCATTCATGCTGTTCTATATTAGCTTTGGCTGTATTGATTCGGTGCTGAGTATAAAAAAAAGGATGTGGATGTTCTTCAAAGGATTGGGAAAACAGGGGAATTACAAAAAACACACTTAAAATTATTAAAATGGATATAACTTTTTCACGCATAATTGTTCCTTTATTTTTAAAGTGCCGACACCACTTATGTTATTGAAGAATCTGCAACATTATAAATATTGTGCACATACGGTACTGATTTTGAATATTATTCAGAAAGATATAAGTTAATGGTTTATGAAAATAATGATGTCCAAATTCAAAAATTTACATTGATTATCTAAAAAAAGATAAAAATATTTCAATAGAAATTCCTTATCATTCTATTTGTGTAGCTCAATATAAAAAATGTTATTCAAATTGGCAACAATAAATTTTGGCATTTTAAAAACAATTACAGCCTGAGAAATTATAAGAATAGAGATAAATGGTGGTTTGAAGCAGTATTGATCTCTTAAACGGTTTGGAGACACAACTTCAATTTAGCCAAATTTATATTTACGTTTTAAAGCGCCAACTTTGCGGATTTGGGAGATGCAGATTGGGGGAAAATATATTGCCAAGAAAATCCTGAACTTCGATGCCTGGTTAAATTTTAAATAGGGATCCTAAAACGTTAAAGTCTGTACTAAAAAAAATAGCTCTGCTTTTTTTAAAAAATCCATTCACCCCTCGAACCTTTTCCCCTCTCATACGTCTATTTATTTGAAACTGTAATTGAATGGAGGATAGATGCCACCCGCAGATGGCGAATTAATTCAAAAAATAGCGCAAAAAATACCCGGGCTTTTGACAGGCTTTTCTTGAAATACAAAGAATCGACGTATCGGTTTGCCTATTACCTGACTCAAAATCGAATCGAAGCTGATGACCTGTTTCAGGATACATGGTTGCGGGCAGTGAAATATCTTCCTTCGAGTTCAGGAATTAGAGATTTCAAAGCCTGGATTTTTACAATTACGGCAAATCTGCACCGGGATCAATTACGCAAAAAGAAGATTCGCAGGATATTTTTTCCGCAGCGTTCAGTGGAATCTGATTCCAATGTTGATCCGGTTGAAGACTCAGAGTCTGCAGTTGTTCCAAAAGTGAACGATGATTCTAATCGGATTGATATCAATTTAGCGTTGAACCAGGCAATAACGCATTTGCCATTTAAACAGCGCCGCGTTTTTGTGCTAAAGGAAATCGAAGGATTAAAACATTCGGAAATCAGTGAGATACTTAAAGTGCCAGTTGGAACTATTAAATCGCTGCTTCACCGGGCGGTAAAAAAACTACAATTAGAATTAGCTGATTTTAAAAACTAAAAGAGGTTTGTAATGAAGTGCAAACGAGTTGAAAAATTAATCATTGAAGAGATTCAAAGTGATCTTAATGCAAAATTAAAATCAAAACTTGAAGCACACTTATCCCAATGCAGCAAATGTTCGAGCTTCCAAGAGAGATATAATAGTTTGCGTTCGGAATTGCTAAATTTGGAAACTCCATCTCCTTCTGAAAAATTAGAGCAACAGACAAAAGCGCTTTGTTTTGATGAGTTATTAAAACAAGATGAAGTAATTTCATTTGCGGATCAAAACATTAAAGAAAATGAAACTCCATTAACGCTTTGGGTTGCCTTTATTGTGCTTATTGGACTAACATTAATTTGGGCTTTCCCGGTGTTGAAAGATTACGTCGAAGACTATGTCGTTACAAACCATACTATCTATCTTCTTATGATTGTTATTCAAAATATTTTAGCATTAATGTTTGCGCCCATTTTATTACGAACTTTGAGATTGAAAAAAATCACGTTTAATTATTTTTAAATATTCATGACCTTGTTGAAAAAGTACCCTCCCGAAGGTTTTATAAAACATAAACATCAATATATGGTAGTAATTATTTTTATATAAGCTATATTTAGTTAAACCAGAAACCTTCGGGATGGTTTTTGGGACTAAATCAACAGAATCATTCATTATTTAGAAATTAAAACAGTAAAAATAAAAATTATTACAGGAGGTATATTATGGCTTCTTCAACTGAGAAAATAATTTTGGTAGTTATTTTACTTATTATCTGTTGTTTTGCTTACTTTGGAATTATGCCAATGTTTTTTTTAAGAGGGCACATGCCTATTGAAGGACACTTGCTGGGATTACCGGGGATTTTACATATGGCGGCGCTTCCACTACTGCTATTATCAGTTGTCTGGCTCTTTGTTGTTGTTTGGGTTTATCGGGATGCAGAGCGACGCGGCATGAGCGGAGTATTATGGGCGCTATTAGTTTTAGTGGGCAATTTCGTTGGATTGCTGATTTATCTTATAGTACGCAATGACGAATTATCCAGGCAATTTGCTTCAGGACTCACTGAGCCATGCCCGGGTTGTGGCAAAGTTGTTGCCCAAAAATTCGCCTTTTGCCCGCATTGTGGAACCAGGATGAAAGCCGTATGCCCATCCTGTGATGAGCCGGTTTCCAGCGGTTGGAAAGTTTGTCCCCATTGCGGTGAAAAACTGGCTGATAAAAAATAATTACAGACATCTTGTTAATGAAATAAGAGGGTAATCCCTAACTGCAACAATATCTCGATTTTCAAAATTGGGAACTTCAATGAACTTTGAACTATATCAAAATTATCCTAATCCATTTAACAACTCTATAAAAATCGGTTTTAAAATAGAAAAAAATGATATGGTCACCCTGAATATTTATAATTCATTAAGCAGAAAGATTACCAAACTGATCCACAAATAAATGACAACTGGAGAATATTCCATTAAATTTGATGGACGAGGATCGGCAAGCTGCACTTATTTTTATCAGCTAAAAGTAAGACAACAAGTAATAGTAAAATCGATGACATTGTAATAATAGTATCAATTCAGTTGATTAGAAAACCGCAATAACTGGATTTGAATGGACTGAAGAAGAATTTTTAAAAGCTGGTGAAAGAATATTTAACCTGGAAAAAATGTTCAATTACCGTGAAGGCTTTACTCGTGAAGATGATAAATTACCCGCCCGCTTTTTTGAAGAATCACCAACTACTGGAGTAACCAAAGATGCCATTGTTAAAAAAGATGAATTTGAAAAAATTGTAAACGACTATTATACAGAACGAGACTGGGATTTGAAGACAAGTAAGCCAACTGAAGCTAAACTGGAAAGTTTGGGATTAGGATTTGCTTCATAGATTTAGGTCAAGGCAAAGGTTAAGAATTAAAAGATTAACTTACAATGATGCCATTGGGATTGTATTCAGGCGCAGCCAGGGGACCAATCAACGAAATTGTTCCTTATCCTGATTATGGCATGTGCAAAGTGAATATTGTTGATTCCACGCATCCCATCACACAATCTGAGCTGAATTCTGCCTGGATACTCTACTACTGGGGACCAGTGTTATTACCTGACAAAACCGACAATGTAACCATTTTGGGAAGGTACGAAAAAGGAAACAAAGAACCAGCAATGTTAGCCTTTGATTACGGTTCTGGCAGAGTATTTATCATCGGCACGCATCCTGAATTCGAGGAAGACAGCGACCGCGATGGAGTAAATTTTGCTGATGAATTTGATGACAAAGGTTCGGATTGGGAGTTGATGAAAAAGGCGGTTTGCTGGTGTTTGAAGGAATAAGGTTTTGATTATTTATCTGGATAATTTTTTTGTAAAAAAAACAATAATTTGAGCTGTCATATTATTAGCCACATTTTTTTAAATATTTTTCAAATTTTACTTGACACTTATATTTTATTTTAATATAATATAACATAGCTTTTCAAATAATTAATCATTTTTCATTTAACTTTCCTTCCTCGAAACAAGCGGAGGTTTTGTACAATGCAAATCCCAGTTAGAGTCGATAGAGTCACCTTAGATACATCAACCAATCGTTTTGTTGTTATACTTAAAGACGACGTGCATGGGAGGTGGCTGCCAATTGTTGTAGGAACCACTGAAGCTCAAGCAATAGCTCTTCAGTTAGAAGGAATAATGCCCCCGCGTCCATTAACCCACGATCTGATGAGAAACCTGTTGGAGTCGATCAATGTTGAAATTTCAAAAATTGTAGTAAATGATCTTCGGGAAAATACTTATTTTGCCGCTATATCACTCAAAGTAAAAAAAGATATTTACGACATTGATGCCAGACCCAGTGACGCCATCGCCCTTGCTCTGCGAATGCAAGCCCCAATATTTATTAATGAAAGTGTAATGAAGAAAGCAGCCGTTGTGGAGCAAATTCATCACAAGGCGCCTTTTGAAGAATCTGACAGACCGTTTGGTGACGTTGATCAGATGGAAGAACTAAACATTAAACTTCATAAAGCAGTGCATGAAGAACGTTTTGAAGATGCCGCCAGAATACGAGACGATATTTTAGAATTAAAACATGAAAGGCATCATATATAAATTTTGATTGGTTTATAACACACACACTGCCTATAAGTAATTTTATGTACAATCATAATAAAATATTCCCTACAACAACCTAATCCTTACTCAAAAGTTCTGGATATTTAAATATGTTTTGAATTTTGTACATTGATTTTTATGAGTTATTTTTTATTTATGATTTGATATTTGGAATTTCACACCAACTCATCCCTAATTCTACTTAACTCATCAGTGTAAGTGTTAGATCAATAACCGAGGAATTAGTCTGCCTATTATATTTTTCTTGCAAAATAGTAATTTATCTGTTATATTAACTAAAAATATTTTTTAAGTAAACGAAATTAGTAACCGCCTAATTGGAGGAAAAATGAACTTTCATCATGAGATGAATAGCAGAACGAAACCAAACTGCTCAAAAAATTTCTTGACTTTCTTATTCTATCTTGCTTTAATTTTCTTTTTCACTAATAATATTGCCATCAGTCAACCATCTAAAAACCCTTCTTCATTTAAACAATTCATCAAACAATTTGATAATTCCCAACAAGAAATAGCTCTACCAATCTGGTTAGAAATTGTAAATATCAATCAACAAGAAGCTGAAAAATTACAGGTTGCTAAAGCAGAGACAATTTCGGATAGTTTATTATTTTCGGAAATCTCTTCAAAAGATAAAAATGAAGATTTGAAACATTTGAAAAAATTAAGAGAGCGTTTGAATCTTCTTCAGAAAAATTCGCTTTCTCTCAATAAAGAATTAAAATGCTGGTCTCAATTTATTTCTGAAATTGAGGATATTCCAGAGCTTGGCGAAATATATTTAGGAGCGCTTCCTATCCAAGAACAGTATCAACAAACTGTTACACAAAAAGAGAAACAAATATCACAAATACAAAAAGAAATAATTAGCATACGAGTAAACGCTTCTTTATCTGAAGTGTCTCTCAGTTTTACTTTAAAAGACTGGATCACGATTGTTCTTTATTTAATCTTCACCACAATCCTCGGCGGGGCATTAGCCGGTAAACAATCATCCATTAAAGATTTCTTTTTAGGCGGACGCAAACTTCCATGGACAGCAGTTTGCAGTTCTATCATCGCAACCGAGCTTTCCGCAGCCACATTTTTGATAGCACCCGCCATCGTCTTCTCTAAAGGCGGGGACATGACCTATATTCAGTTGGCTATTGGGACTATCCTTGCCCGCTTTGTCATTGGTTATTTTTTCATTCCAGCTTATTATAAAAGAGAAATTTATTCACCTTATGATTATATGGGAAACCAATTAGGTCCAAGAGTTAAAAACATTACCTCCATCCTGTTTATGATTGGCGGGATTTTAGCGCAGGGAGCAAGAGTTTATATCGCAGCAAAAGCATTGCAGGTTGTTACCGGGACAGATATTGTGAAATCTACCATAATCATCGGTTCTATCTCCATCCTTTGGACCGTAATGGGAGGTATCGCAACAGTGATTTGGACCGATACAATTCAATTTCTTCTTTTCTCTGCCGGTGCAGTGTTAGCTTTAATTTTTGTGGGACATGCTGTGGATGGAGGAATCTTTACAGTCATCCGGGAAGGAATTGCAGCCGGGAAATTCAACATGATGAATCTTAATTTTAATCCGAAAGAAGCTTATACTTTATGGTGCGGACTTTTTGCTACGGGATTTTTAACGTTGGGTTCTCATGGCACTGACCAGTTGATGGCGCAAAGAATGTTTACCTGCAAAAGCGAAAAGGATGCCAGGAAAGCAGTGATCTGGTCAAGCTCTTCAGTAGGATTGACGTTTCTGTTGTTAATGGTTGGCGCTGGAATTTTTATTTATTACAAACATTTACCGCTTAACAATCCAGCCCAGGTCATCGTGGATGCTGATTCAATGAAAATATTTGCAATTTATATCGTTCAGGTGATGCCGCCAGTATTGTCAGGTTTGTTAATGGCTGCTTTATTTGCAACGGCGATTTCCACGCTCGATTCGATTTTAGCCGCACTTTCCCAAACAACCATTTCAATTTTGTACAAACCATTCATTAAGAAGGACGGTTCTGACAGGCACTATGTAACTGCCTCCAGAATTATTGTATTTATCTGGGGAGTACTCTTAACAGCTTTTGCTATTTACTGCGACACGCTTTCCAAGGCGTTTGCCGATTTAATTCAATTTGCACTGGCAATGGCAGCCTACACTTACGGTGCTCTGCTGGGAACATTTCTGTTAGCATTTCTGCCAACCAAACGGGATGACTTTGGTCTCATGTGGGGTGTTCCGCTTTCCATGTTAATTGTATTCGCTTTTAACTGGCATCTACCAATTCCACAAATCATCGTGTTTCTTGCTTGTTTTATTTTGGTTGTTCAGGCTTTCAGACATTTGAAAAGTGAACCAGCAAAAATAATTTACGTTGCTATTGCAGCGGGAATTGTAATGATCATCAGTTTTGCCGTTGTTGGAACAACTACTGAAGGCGCGCCTGTTTATATTAATTTAGCCTGGCCCTGGCATTTTCCGATTGGTGCTGCGATGACTTTTGTGTTGGGGTATTTGGTGGGGAATCGGAAGAAATAAAAAACTTATCTGCCCACCTGGTTGGCATTGAACATTATTTTGAGAAAATGTTATTCCCACAATTATTTTATTATAACACATTTTTTCATTTCATTAAATTCATTTGCAACTAATTGTATAAAATATACACCGCTGGATAAATCTGTAGCTTGCCAAACAATTTCATACCTGCCCGGATTCATCTCGCTATTTAAAATCGTATTCAATTTTTGCCCCTTAATATTAATTATTGAAATAGCAACATTACTTTTTTTAGGCAATTCAAAACCTATTCTCGTTGAGGCATTAAAGGGATTGGGATAATTCTGAAATAATTCAAAATTTAGTATTACACCCCCTAACTTTTCTGACTCAACACCTGTTTGACCATATTCAAAAGCGCCGATATCGTAACCAGCTCCCTGTGCTCGTGGGTTGCCATCGAAATCATCACCTGGAGCCTCGGCAGAAGAACCATTATCAATTGCCGGTGAACTGGATTGAAGATAAAAATCGTCTCCTGTATTATTGACAAACTTTGGGTTTCCTTCAACATAATTTTCACCATAAACTTCTTCAGTGAATTCACCCCTAAAACCGTCAATTAAATTAAAATCAATTATTAAATTTTGCACTGAGGTTTCTATAGCTATTTGAAAATTCAAATTCTGACTGACAATATTGTTTCTGATTATTAGATTTGTCGTATTCGGATTATCGACTACAACGCCCCCTCCCAAGGGATCGTTACCAGTATTCCAACCATTATTGTAAATTGTGTTATTAATTATTTTAATATTTTTCATCGGCGGATCAGGCACATCACCGTTGGGAGTTACGGTAATACCTACATTTCGATTATTGTAAATAATGTTGTTATAGACACTTATATTTTCAAGTAGCCCTCCTTGTTCTGAAGCTAAGGTAATGCCATCACCACTACAATTGTACACTTTGTTTTTGAACACTTCAATATTATAACTACAGTTTAGAATCTCAGAGATGCAAAATATTAAATTATCGTAACAACCGAAAAAAGACTTGCTTTTTTCATAAAAAATATTTCTAAATGGCGTTGTAAGTTGTTGTTTTTAAAGACGTTACGGCGGCGGCAAACTTTCTTGTATATTCATTATTTACAAGGAGTTAGCCATGGAAACGTCAATTTTGCATCTCATCGCCATTTGTTGGGTGAATTTCGTCATAGCGCCGATACCCAAAAGGGCAAGTCGGTACTTATGTCGAATTATTAATCGGTGCTGTGCTCTCTGGCACAGGCCATGTTACCGATGCCATGCTTGAGGTCGGACACCAAAAGCATTTCACTACTTATTATAAAATGTTAGGACAAGGTCAATGGTCATGGATCGCTGTCGCCAAACAACTTGTCCTGTTAATTATTAAGTATTTTCCACGAAAAGAATGGAATTTTGTGATTGATGATTTTATTGTCCCAAGAGTCTCTGAAAAAGCTCCCGCAGTCAAATATCACTATGACCATTCGCAAAAACCCAACCGACCAAAGTATATTTGGGGGCAACAGTGGGTTGCTTTGGGGCTTGCTCTGCCATGGGGGAAAATATGTGCTTGCATTCCTCTTTTGCTTCGCCTCCATAAAAAAGTGGGAAACACCAGTAAGATTAAAAGAGCCTTAATGCTCACCAAGCTTGTGTTGCCCTGGGTTAAAAGTGTGAAAGATGCGGTAATACGAGTTTTAGCCGATTGTTGGTACATGAAAAAAACCTTTATTTTACCGTTGATGGAACTGGGCGTTTACGTCATCGGTCAAGTGCGCAAAGACACTGCTTTGTTTTTTAAACCAGAGCCGCAGTCACAATCTAAAAGAGGGAGACCGCGAAAATATGGTAAAAAAATAGATAAATATGAATCTGACACATTTACCGTATTTCATAAAATAATAAAGGTTTATGGTAAACGCCAAATCGTCAAATATAAATCAACGATATGTTTAGCCAGATTTTTAAAGGGTGTTGCGGTAATCGCTGTTTGGAGTCAACTCGAAGATCAGAAAGGCTGGACCCTTATTCTGTCAACAGATTTAACATTAACACCAGAACGAATTATTAAACTATATGGCCGACGTTGGAAAACCGAACCCATGTTTAATGAAATAAAACACTTGTTTGGTCTTGTCCGCGCATGGGAACAAACAAGTCGTGCGCTCCATCGCTGGGTTTCAATAATTTGTTTGTCATATGCGATCAATCGATTGTTATCATTGATAGCCCAGTCTAAAAATTTTAAGAAAATTACTCCATTTGTTCAATGGCGTCAAAATTGTGTAATGACAGCTGGTTTGATTCGAATGGGATTGAAAATACTTTTTCGGCACTTTGGCTTTTTGGAGCTGTGGGACCCAAAGTCCAAAAAATTAATTTTACCGATTCAGGGCGAAAACGCCATTAAATTGAGAAAATTGTGAGCCTTTTAATAATATCAATCGGTTACACAACTGAATTTTTAAATTTTGGCTCAAAAATCTGTGAATTCAACAGGTGAACTACGCCTTGGAAATTCTAAACCATAGCTTTAATTAATTCAATCATTTTATTAAAAAATAACAAAAGATTGCCTAAATAGCAAGGAATTTATGAAAAAATTATTGAAAAACTTCAGTCCCAAAAATCCCCAATATCTCTCCAAAATAAATTCGATGATAATCCTTTTTCGGGTAATTCCCATCGATCGTCTCATCTACAAAATTTGTGGGCTTTAAATCATCCCAATAGATTTTTTTGCACTCCAAAATAAGATTCGCTTCAGCAAAGCCCGGGGAAGGGACCTTTTCACTTTCTATTGGTGTTAGACCGGACTCTTTTATTTTATCGCCTTCTTTGCCAGATTTTGTGCCTAATAGCATTAACGCTTTTAGAAATTTTTTTGGGAAAGCGCAAAGCGTGAAAGTATCATACAGTTCTGTAAACTTATAAGTGTAACGTGTTGGTCGAACAACCACTTGCACGAACGGTTTCCCCCACATGACGCCTAAGCTTCCCCAACCAACTGTCATTGTGTTAAAATATTTTTTGCTAAAATCTCCTGAGGTCAAGAGCATTCCGGAATTATTCCAGAGATCGATTGCTTTGACGATAAATTTGTTTGGCTCGATTGATTGTAAAGTCATGCTTTGCTCCTGAATTGTAAATTAATATCATTAAAATAAGAGAAGAATTCCGCGGATTGTTTACAAAGTGCATTTTGTACAAATTTCTAATATATATTATCGAACCACAATCATCTTATTAGTCGCATGAAATTTATCCGCAGATATGATATAAAAATAAATACCGCTCACAACGTTTTCACCTGAGCCATCAGCCCCATCCCAATAAACAGTGTAGTAACCGGCGTCTTTTCTTTCATCAACCAATGTTTTTACTTTTTTGCCAAGAATATTAAACACTTCAATGATCACATGAGTCGTTTTTGGAATTTGATATTTAAAGGAGGTGGTTGAATTAAATGGATTGGGAAAGTTCTGGAAGAGCGAATATTCAGCCGGAACTGGCAAATCAATTGAAATAGTCTGGTGGAATTTTTGTCTGCCATTAATAGTAATTTCTTCCAGTTTGTAATAAAATGTAACACCAGCTTGAATGGTTTTATCTATCCATGAATAACTTTTTTGCCCTGTAATTAGGTATTCATTGATTTTTTCAAACTTACCGTCAGGTGTTTCGCTACGAAAAATGTTGAAGCCTGCACAATTCGCCTCGTAAGAAGTAGTCCAATAGAGCAAAATCCCTTCTTCTTTTTTTTCTCCGTAAAAATTTTCTAAACTGGCATACATCGGAAAATAGTAGAATGGCAAAGGGCTGTTAATGAATTTCGAAATCTTATTTTGCTCCAAAAAGAGTTTAACCCGCCAATAAATTGGCGCCTTAATGAATATTTTATTGAATCCCTCCAATTCATTGATTGGAAGGCTTAAAACGGAACAGGTGTCTATTGAGAAAATTTCTGAAAATGTCGAATCCTTGCTTAACTGAACAACATACTTCCATTCGGTTGTTGAATCGATGGCTGTTAGTGATGAATCATTTTTCCAGCTTAAAGTTCCAAATTCAAATATTCGATTTCCCTCAATTGGATACAACAAAACTGGCGCTGGTAATTCGAGAATAGGTTCAAATCGAATCGCCCAATTATTAACTATTGTGGTATCGGAGTGAGTGATCAGCGCTGTGATGGTATCGATTCTTGTTATTGAAGTATCCGCTATAAAAAAGAAACAGGTGTCGGAATTGACTTCATCAAGTTCGTGGTTAACAAACCAGTGGATATTTATATCGGATAAATTTCCTTGTTTCAGTTGAACTAAAAACTTCAAACTGTCATTGGTTGAATAAAAAATTGTTTGTTTTACAGGAAAGAAGGAGAGCTTGAGAGAATCTTTTTTCACAGGCAATTCAGGATAATAGATGTACCATTCATGAAAAAATAAACTGTCGTGGCTGGTAAGCTTAACCTGAATTGTATCAATTGTATTTACTTTATCAGGAAGATAATAAATAAATGAAGAATCAGTCGCTGTGGAATCATTTCGATTATTAATTGACCATTGTATTTCTATTGAATCCGGCAGATTGCTGATAATAAAATTCAGAGAATCCTTCTCTGCAAAAAGTGTATCCATTGCAGGATAGAAAATAATGGGTTTGATAGAAATAGGTGGATTGCCAGAAGTTGAATCTGGAAATAAAATCCATTGTGCAAAAGTTGAAGTATCACCATCAAATACAACTGCCGTAACAGAATCGGTTGACTGTTCCAGGTCGCCAATATAATAAAAATAAACAGAATCAATCGCTGTTGTGTCAATAATATTGTTTCGCAACCATTTGAATTGTAATGAATCGCCATCCGCATCAAAACAACTGATCTTAAATTCAATCGAATCTGATTTCGTTAAGATTGAATCAAGCCTCGGTGTTGCTGAAATAATTTGCGGTGGGTTATTAATATTTACAGAATGCCGAATTATCCAATAAAGAAAAAGAGAAGTGTCCGCATCTGATATTTTAACTTGAAGAGTATCTGATTTAGAAAAATTATCCTTTGAAAAATAAACGTAAAAGCTATCAATTGCTGACGAATCGACGATGCTGTTCAACACCCATGAATAAGTAAGAGAGTCACTATCCGGATCAAACACTTCGACTGAGTAATACATTTGGTCGTCTAAAGTCAAAGTTGTATCCAAAACCATTGTACGCGATAATATTTGAGGCGGGCGGTTTTTATCCTGAATATTAATTATCCACTGATGTTTATATAATGAATCTCCTTTTTCAAAAAATAGGGAAACAGTATCAATCCCGGACGAAAAGAAATCAGCAGTGATTAAATAAGAAGAATTGCTATCAGTGGAGTCAATGAAATTGTTCACAGACCAGTTAAAATTTATTAATGAATCTTCCCCGTGAAAAAATTCAACTCCCAATTTTAAGGTGTCGCCTTCAAAGATTGAAGTATCCAGAATCGGATAATAAAAAATATCTTCGGTAGTTGGAATTTTTAAAATATATTTAATGACCCATTCTTTAGTTATTTTGAAAGAAGAATCATGGGAAAAAATATTAGCAGAAATATTTGCTATTCCCTCTGAATCAGCAGACGCTTGAAAAGAAAAATAATTATTTGAATTTGTTGAATCCAAATTACCATCTTTGAACCAGCGGTAGCGTAAAATTCCTGAGAATGGCTCGATAAACAGTTGCAGGGAATCCCCGCTAAAAATAGTCGTATCAGTGTTTGGCGAAAAGATAAGCTGGTTGAAATTATATTCTTCCGATGAAAAAATAGCGACATTCCATTCGTGTGTAAGCACCGTATCTTCATTTGATACCACAACACGTATTGTATCTTTTTTAATTGAATCAGAAAATGGTGAATAAATAAAAACTGAATCATTGGCGACAGACATTACGCTGTCATTTAAAAACCACAAATAATTTAAAGAATCACCAACATAGTTTTTCAAATTAAAAGAAAATTGAATACTATCTCCGACACAGATGGAGGTATCTGCCCCGGGAAAGAACGAATACTCAATTAGTTTTTTGACATGTTCTTCTTTTGTAATAAACCACGAGTGGACAATTGATGAATCTATTTGATCTTCGAAAACAGTAACTTGAATTGTATCCTGCCCCGTCAGCAGTGGTGAACGATCATTCAATAACAAGTAGGATGAATCATTATTGACAACAACATTGTTAATTTTCCACTGAACTTTAACTTTATAATTAAAAAAATCTTTAGCTTCAATATGAAATAAAATTGAATCACCAGGTGCTATTAGATTATCTTTCTCTGGAAAGAATAAAAATTCCGGGGCTTGTTTGAGATTAACCGAGTCAATCGTTGATGGCGGACCTTCAATGCCGGTTGAATCAAAACCGGTAACATAATAAAAATATTTTAAGCCGGGCTGAGTTGAATTATCGATAAAGTTTGAACTTTCTATTGCGATTTCATTTAATTTTCTGAATAAATTTTGTTGGTGGTTTTTGCGATAAATATTATAGCCAGCATAACCATCCTTTGCTGACCATGACAACATAACAGGCTGAATATTTTCTATTCGTAAATTTATTGGTTGATCCACTCCCAGCGGTATTGGATAGTTTTTAACTAAAGAAAAATCATTATTGGCTTTTATCTTTAAGATGATTTCAGGTTTTGGGGTTTGAACAATGTTTTTGTCACTTAATATTTTAAAAGGGTTACGTATGTTTTTATATTCAGCTTGAAAATTTAAGTTTGGGATAAAATCTTCTGAATTTATCAGATGCACATTTTTATTATTTGAAAATAATTGAATGGAAATATTTTTAGCAGAAAAGGAGAAATTTTTTAACTCAACGAATATTGAACCAAGCTCTCCAGGAATCAATTTTTTATTTTGCTGGTTATTTTGGAAAATGATTTTTTGAATAACAATGTTTGGTTTTTGTTGCGCATTCAGCGCCCGGTAGACATTTATTCTGCCAGCCCCCAATTTGCCAGAAAATTCTTGATTATTTTGATAAATATTTTCACTGGAGAAAATTATTCTTTTTTTAAGACTGTCACTACTAATTTTATTTTCAGTCGAGAGCAATAAAGCCGCGAGTCCAGTAACCTGGGCGGTTGCAACGGCAGTTCCAGATATTGCCGCGTTAGTTGTATCAGATATTTGATCAAAAAAATATCCCGGCGCAGCTATGTCGATCCAATGCCCGAAATTTGAACTTCTCGTTTTCCTATCATTAAAATCTGTTGCCGCAACCGAGATAACATTATCAAAAGCAGCCGGGTAAACCGGAGTGCTGCCGTTTTCATCTCCTGCAGCAGCGATTATGGTGCAACTATTATTTACCGCATAATCGATCGCCTGTTTCAAAATTTGAGATGGTTTTTTTCCACATGCCGAAAAGTTGACAATATTAGCTCCATTGTTAGCAGCATAAATAATTGCTTGCGAAACAGAAAATGCGTTGAATACTGTTTTGCCGCCAAGATTTTTTTCTGCAGCTTTGAGAATCATCAATTTGTTAACATCAGCATTTTTTACATCCGTTGAATAATTAATTATGCGGTCGATGGCTGCGCTCAGGTAGGTTCCGTGCCCATCAGAATCAATTGATTTATTTTTTCCCAAATTTAAAGACGAATTAAAAAGTGTAAAATCATAACCCCGTATATCATCGACAAAACCATTTCCATCATTATCTTTGTTATCCATTTTTTCGACCGGGTTTTGCCATACATGAGCGACCATGTCTTTTCGGCTCCAATCAACGCCGGTGTCAATAATTCCAATGATGACTGGAGTATGATGACGAATGAGTTGAGCAGCACGATCTAATTGTATTTTATCGTCTGATGAAATATTGAGTTTTTTTTGACCATCCAAAAAATAATAATAATTTGGTTCGGTTATTTGGGTAATTTTCAGGGCTTGATAATGTTTTAATAGTTCTTGGGTCTGTTTTTTTTCATCAAATTGGAATAAATAAGTGTGTCTTAATTTGTTCTGAATTTTAGTGAGAGAAGAAAATCCATTTTTAGGGGAGAGAGATAAAATTTTAGATAGGCGAAAAAGTGAATTCAAAGAGTCGAGTAGAGCATTTCCAGAATTTTTAAATTTTTCCCGGTATCGCCTATCTAAATTAAAATTGTTTTTAAACTGGATTATTATTTCGTTAGGTGAATAGAAAAGAGAGTCAGAATTAATTGTTTCAGAGTTTTTAGCCAATAAATGAAATGGTATTAAAAATAAAATTATACCAATGATGGCCCCAAAAAACATATTTTTTAAAATATATTTCTTCATCTAATTCTCGCTTATTAACGAAAAGTTATACTGATCTTATTTTTGAAAGAATTCAATGGAGAAGTTAATTGAAGAAATTGTCAAGGATATGACTTTACTTCTTGAGAATAAGAGGAAATTATGTCTAAATCAGTTTTACTGACTAAAATATCACAAAATATTATCAATTCTTAAATAATATTCCTCCATTGCCTTCTTAATAATTTGGAAGCTCAACTTTATATTACAGTCAATAATTAATTTGTATTGCAATTTTAGAGTATTTTACGATTTAAAATAGAAAATGTTTCCAATGAAATCGAATCCGAGTTAAGCGATAGTTGCTTGACTTGATAGAGAACATAACTTCGCAAATTGATTATTGAAAAAGAAACCACTGATTTCGCAGATGATTTCATAGATAAAAATCGGAGCAAATCTGTGTCATCTGTGGAATCTGTGGATTTATTTGTTTACCGCGCTAACTTTGAAATTTCGACACAAAAATTTATCAAATTTAAGGATATCACAATTCTCATTCATTTTTCATAAACGGTTTTGGCGTTATCGGTTTTGTACTATTCACCACTTCATGATAGTTTGTCAAACCCATTCTAGAAAGTGGTGTGAAATTTTCAGGTGAATAAACTCGGCTGAAATAAGTATAATTTGGATCAATTGTTCCGCCCTTAC
>Ga0208771_1000098_pt1 | contig 53765 bp, 60 predicted proteins | sample AntAceMetag02UKX_FD_184775 | JGI IMG/M metagenome (GOLD analysis project Ga0208771, IMG submission 184775) | Saline lake microbial communities from Ace Lake, Antarctica - Antarctic Ace Lake Metagenome 02UKX (SPAdes) (version 2) | ecosystem: Environmental > Aquatic > Non-marine Saline and... | reverse complement strand
ACGAGGAGACTGACAGCCTGGCGGAGGGCCTTCCACGCCCGCTCGTGCTCATCGTCCCACGTCATCCTCTCCTCCATGTGGCGGAATATTTTTTTCAGCAACCTGCCTGCAAGAATAATCAGGAGGCAGGCCGCAGCCACAACAGCAAGAACCGTAATTCCCTCTCCAGTCAACCACTCAGTTATCTTCCCACTCATCTCTTACCCCCTTATTATTATTCTATTTATTAACCGCAAAGGCGCAAAGAACGCAAAGAAAAACGCAAAATTAATATATTTTTCTCCTCTTGAAATCATTCTTTGCGTCCTCTGCGTCTTTGCGGTTCATTCTGATCCTTTTGGCGTGAGGATGAGCAGGATAGCGCTGGCCGTGTTGAGGGCGGCTACCGTCCAGCATGACTCGTATATCCCCAGCACCGGCACCAGGACGATCCCCGTGAGAAGCGCACCGAGGAAAGCCCCGATGTGGTCCGCGCTGTCTATCTTTCCCGCCGACACACCGATTGTCCCGCACGTCTTGAAATAGATATCGCTCGCCAACGGGAACTCCGAGCCGGTGAGAAGGCCCGCAACGAAGATGATCGCAATAAAGAGATATTCCGACTGTAACGGCCCGCTGACATTCTCGAGCGAGAAATACCGTATCATACACGGAACGGAGACGGAGAAGAGAACGATCGCCAGCTCGATTCCCACGAGCCACGGCAATCCCGTCGGTTTACCCGAAGCGAGCCGTCTCTTCATGAGGCAGCCTCCCAGGACAAGGCCCGCCATGAACATGGCCACCACGAATCCGATCTTCCCATAAACGTAACCGTAGATGTTCTGGAACGCGAAGAGGAACACGATCTCCAGGGCGAAGGCGGCAAAGCCGGTCGTGCATATCGCGAGGCAGACATTGAACCTGGTACATCTCTCCCGCCGCCACGGATGCCTCACCTGGTACACGACCCTTGCAAGAAGGAATACAAGTATCGGAATGAGTATCCATCCGAGGTTGGCACGGGAGAAAAGCGAGAATAACCCCGCGAAGCGTGAGCCGGAGAACCTGTCCCACAGGATAAGGTTGTAGTAATAGGTTATCGGACGGAAATCGGTGTTGACGCGCGCGCCCTTCCACCCGCCGAGGCTCTCCTCCACGAACAGGACCCTGTCGGGCGGCAGCAGTATCTCGAAGTGGTATTTAGTGAAATATTCCGACGGTTCTCCGTTCCTCTCGAACCGCTCTACGAGCGTTGGTATGTCGGACGTGACGGTGCCGGGGCGGTCGGTCGCGAAGTAGTGGTTCGTCGTTCCGGGCGTGACCAGGACGTGCTTGAAGACCGAGTGCAGGGTCCTGTACAGAGAGCCCGTATAGTTGGCGACCTCCTCCCCGAAGTAGTTGATGCTCGAACTGATGGCCGTCGCCAGAACCCCTCCCGGCTCCAGGATCGCGCGGCCCTCTTCGAAAAACTCCATGGTGTAGAAACGATTGATCATCGCCGTCGAGGGGTCGGGGAGATTCAGTATCACCATATCGTACTTGTCCGGAGCGTGTTTGACAAAGTACCGGCCATCCAGGTAGTGAACGGACACGCGTGGGTCCTCCAGCGCGGCCCTGTCGGCCTCCGGCAAGTAGGGGATCGAGGTTGTGATGAGCTTCGGATCGAGCTCGACGTAGTCGAGCTTCTCTATATCGTATGCAAGGATATCCTTGATGAGGCCGCCCAGCCCACCTCCGATAAGGAGAACCTTTTTCGGGTCGGGGTGCTGCGTCAGGATGAAGTTGGCGAGCACGGCGTACTCGTACTCGTTCGGGAAAGCCTCTATATACTGGCCGTTCCCGAAGAGGTTGAACTGATCGGCAAGCCTGGTAAGGGCGATATTCTCGTACCTCGAATCCTCGGATTTCACAAGTTCCATCGCCGGGTTGAACGACCTCCACCGCGCGAGGACGGACGCGCGCTCAAGCCCGCTCACGAGACCCAGAGGCCAGGATAAGACAGCAAAAACGAGGAGGCATCCTGTAACCAGAGCAGCAACACGCGCCAACCGTCCGGAGCCGTGGAACACGCACATGAGAAAGGCGATGATAAGGACGGTTACCATGGTCAGGAATATGGACTGATAAGTTGAGCAGTAAAGCACCAGGAAGAAAGTGAACACGGTACCCCCGATGATGCTCCCGAGACCCTCGAGGATATAGACGGCACCGATCTGCTGCGAGCCGCCACCCCTCCTCCCGGGCCAGAGCCTGCAGGCCACGGGGAAGACAAACCCGATGAAGAAGCTGAACAGCGTGGTGAGAACGGCGAGGGAGAGAAACATCGTCCCGAAAGGTATGAGCTGGCCGACCTGGACCCCGACGATCGTCCTTAGCACCCTGACGCAATAAATCTGGGCAGGCAGAAGCACACAGGCAAGCGCCATCAGCGAGGCGAAGGCGGCAACGGGGTCCCTGATCCGGTCGGCAAGGCGCGCGGAGGCGAAAGCCCCCAGGGCCACGCCCATGAACCACACGGCGAATATCGCCCCGAAGCAAAGCTCGTTCCCGTAGACAACAACCAGGAACTCCCTGATAAATATCACCTGTGCGACGGTGGCAAGGAAACCGAGGGAAATAACCGCAAGCTTTTTCAATAAATTAGCTCACTTCGTTCGCAAATTTTTTCAATCTAATTGACCGCCTGTATGGCACCGGTCTCGATCCAGCCTGATTTACCACCCGGTATGCGGACCTGCACCCAGCTGTTCCGCCGCCTTATTATCCTCACCGTGCTTCCCTCGTGGAGGTTAAACGCGACCGTGCCGTCTTCCGCGGGGCTGTAGCGGACCTCGACCCGGTCCCGCATAATCACCCCCTCCCTGCGGAAAAATTTCACGTAGATTTTGCAGGCTGTCAGGGACGCGGAAAGGATGAATACAATCAGGACGGCGACGGCGACCTTACCGAGTTTCTCCCGTACCCCTCTCAGAAGAAGCGCCGCTATCGCGGCGACCCAGAAGAGGATGAGAACCGACGATGAGAGGAGCACGAACTCGTTTACCGTCATCGAAGATAAGAAGCTATCAAGTATCCTTATGAAAACGTTCGCCCTGGGCGGGGAGAACCTGTCCCTGACGGTGAGCTCAGCATACCTGAGATTGGCCTCGAGATCACCGTCCCTCGGAATCAGCTCAAGCGCCCTCCGGTAGGAGAGTATAGCCTCCGCCAACATGTCCATCTTGATATAAGCGTTCCCCATATTGTAGTAGAGGTTCCCGCTCTCCAGCCCCATGCCGAGCACCCTCTCATACTCCGCGATTGCCGCGGAGTAATCCCCGTGCTCGTAGAGCCTGTTCGCGTTGAAGAACGGCTGATCGGCCTCACCTGCCGCGGCCGGCGCCGACCACGCCACGGAGATCAGGACGCACAGGCCGACGGCGGACCAGTTATTTCTTCTTCTCGATTTTTTGAATAATCTCATTCAGGTCTTCCAGCGTCTTCTTCATGTCTGACGGTTTGCAATCCTGGCTCGCAAACTGCGCGAGCTCGCAGTCACGGTAAAATTTTTCGGCTCTCGAGAGCGTTTCCCCGCCCAGGCCGAGCGATCGCATGTACTCCATGACATTATCGCGCAACACGGATGCCCCGGGAACGTTCAGCCGGTCCCCGACATACCGCGAGAGAACACCCTCTGCGGCCGAGTAAAATTCCTTCGGCGCGCGTTTCCCTATGAGAGCGGCGGACTTCCTGGCGCCGCTCACCGCCTTCTTGTATGAGCGGCTCAGCCGCGCGTAGGCAAAATCTGAGCGCATTTTCTCTCTCTTCCGCGTCGCCAGGAAGACAAACACGAAGCACGCAGCGGGAATAACGTTTATCAGTATAAAGGCGGGGCGGGAAAGGATCGTCCGGCCTCTCTGCGTGAAACGCCCCGGCGAAAGCTTTATGAAGTGAATGTCCTTCTTGATGAGTTGGACGGACTCGCCCGTCTCGTGCGGCCTGAGCTCCACGATCTGGAGGGGGCCCTCCTCGGGCGCGGGTAGGACCTCTATGGAAATCGGGCCCTTCGATATCGTCCGGTACTTCTTTGTTGCCGTATCGAAGTACGTGAACTTGATGTCCGGTATTTCTTTTATGTCCTCGTTAAGGGGAACGAGAATCTCCTCGAATATCTTGCGCCCCCGTATTTCGGTTGTCCTGTCGGTGATCTCTGTCTTGCTGGAGGGCTCGTACGTCTTGAAATCCGAATCCGTCTCGATTACGGGAGCCGAGACGGTGTCGAGGTTCCCCGATCCTTCAATCACTGTCTTCACGGTGATCGGGTCGCCGACCTTGGTCTTCCCGGGCTTGACGCTGACCTCCATCGAATACCGGCCGACCGATATTTTCTTGTCCGCGGGGCGGCCCTCCTCCGGCAGGGGGAGGACCCTGATAACCATCTCCTGGGTGGTGAGGTTGACTGGAGTCCTCGGGGACGAGAAGAAAAACGAATCGCTGAAGAAAGGGTCGTCGAAGAACGACCTCGACCGCCGGCCCTGTCGCGGGCCGGGAACGGTACAGCTGAAACGAATCGGCCCCACTTTCAGCTCACCGGTTTTGTACGGGAAAAGGGCATAGCGAAGCGATTTAGTATTATACACTTTTCCGTCTATCCTCTCCGTCCCGTTCTCTCCCCCGGGATCTCCGAGGGCCTCCACCCTGAAGCCCTTCGAGGGGGGAGATTGAAGCTGAAGGTCTCTCGCCTGCCTGCCGGCCTCGTAAAACCGGAACGTCAGAATAATCTGCTCGTCAAGATATGCCGTTGTCCTGTCGGCCGTCAGCGTTACGAAAAGCGGTTTCAGACCGTCTTTCTGGAGGTAGCCCCCATCGCCCTTCACCTCCAGCTTGATGGGGTCCGTCCTGTATGTTTTTCCCCCGATCTCCACTGTCGCCGAGGGTATCGTAAGGACCCCGCTCTTCGTCGGGAGAAGCGTGTACATGTACTCGTACGTGGACTTAAACACGCCGTTTTCAAAGACGTTCTTGCTCATCTTCTTCGCGGAGAGAACACGGAAGCCGTCGAGCCGGGGTAAAAGCGGCTCCTCCTCCGGTTTGGCTCCGGAAACCTCAAGCGTAAGAACAACCCGCCCGCCGTCGGTTTCGGCATTTGCCGTAAAAGATACGGGAGCAGCATTCGCCGCAGGAACAGCCAGTAGAAGCAAGACAAGATAAATAATGATTCTCTTCATCTACCAGTCCTTTTCCACCCTCGTGTCGGCGGCGGGAACCTTCCGCCTCTTCATCTCGCGTCTCATTCGCTCCTCTTCATCGTGGGAGTCCAGAAAGCGCGCTGCCTCTTCCTCGGAGATCTCGCCCTGCTCTTGCCGCTCATCCTGCTGTTGCTGCTGATCCTTCTTTTCGTCTTCCTTCTGTTCTTGTTCCCGCTCCTGCTCCTTCCCCTTATCCTTCTCGTCCTCTTCTTTCTTCTCCTGCTCCTCCCCCTTATCCTTATCCTTCTCGTCCTCTTCCTTCTTACCCTGCTCTTGCTCCTCCTCCTTATCCTTCTCTTTCTCTTCCTTCTTCTCCTGATCTTCCTCTTTCTTCTCCTCGTCCTGCTTTTGCTGCTGTTGCTGTTGCTGGTTCTTCAGCTTCTCGATCTCCCGGCGGACATACTCCAGGTTGTTCTTCGCGTCAACGTCGCCGGGATTAAATGTGAGGGCGCGCGAATAGTTCCCGATCGCCTCTTCGTAAATGGGAATAGACGACTCCCCTTTCCCGAGCCGGTACTTGGCGTTCCCCATATTGTAATATGCCGATGACTCAATAGCCGGGTCCTCCGCCGCCGCCGCTTTCTTATACAGGTCGAGAGCTTTGCCGTAGTCCTCCTGCATATAATAAACGTTACCTATGTCGAAATAAATCCCGGGCGCTTCGGGAGCGGCCGCCTGCGCCTCGCTGTATTTGGCCATTGCCTCTCCGTATTTGCCGTCATGGTAGAGCTTGTTCCCCTCCTCGACATCCGTCCCCGCGCCTGCCACAAGAGCCAGGGAGAGGAGCATTAGACCAATAATTTTTACTCTATCTTTCATCAGTCGCTCATTAAAATAGACAAGCTATGAGGCCCTGAGTAATAACCAAGATACAAGATACAAACAATATCCAAATTCAAAATCTAAATACTCAAACTTAGCATTTTACTAACCGAGATTAAATCAAGGCTTGTTTGGTTATTGGTCATTGGTGATTGTTTGTATCTTGTATCTTGTTTCTTGTTTCTTCACTCATGAGTATTCGGCCTTTTTCTTACGCCAGCGCCTATCACGGCCTCGAGGCAGAGCAGGATAAGGGCCGCCGCCAGCGGGAACTGGTACCTGTTCTCGAACACCTTCTTCCTGCCGGTCGCCGCCTCGGCGGCATCCCCGCTGACGATGCGCGTCTTGTAGAGCTTTTCCAGGTCCAGCGTCGTTCTCGATTGGATATACGCCCCGCCGGTAATGAGAGCTATCCTGGAAAGCTCATCCTCTTCGAGCCTCGACTTAACCGCCTTCTCTTCCCTGTCCTTGAGGTACGAGAGCTGCCCCTTCTCGTCCCGCAGGGGAATGAGCTCGCCTTCAGAAGTTCCGATGCCCACACAGAATATTTTGATCCCGGCCTCCTTCGCCCTCTTTGCGGCGGCCAGGGCGTCCCCCGCGGTGCTCTCCCCGTCGGAGATGATAATCAGGACCTTGTCTCTTTTACCTGTCCCGAACGCCCACAGGGCCTTGTCTATGGCCTTTCCTATGTCCGTGCCACCCCGCGAAATAGTCGTCGGTGTAACGTCGTCGACAATGAGGCGGCAGGCAGCGTAATCCAGCGTGAGGGGACACTTGATAAAAGCCTGGCCGGCGAACGCGATTATCCCGACGCGGTCGCCCCGGAGGTTGGCGACAAGGTCCTCGATCTCGCGTTTCGCTTTCTCCAGCCTGTTCGGCTTGACGTCTTCCGCGAGCATGCTCTTCGATGTATCGACAGCGATAATAAGGTCCAGCCCCCTTCGCCGCACCTCCCTCCAGTGATACCCCCACATCGGCCGGGCAAGGGCCAGGACGATGAACAGCAGGGCCAATGCTATTACCGCGCTCTTTATCTTCTGCCGCTTTAAGTATTCTCCCGGAATCACCCTATCGATCAGGCCGGCCGAGAACAACCGCAGTTCAGCCGCCCTCTTCCTCCTGAAAACGAACCAGTAGAAGAGAACGACGAGCCCGACAACCAGGAGAAACAGCAGTGCATGGGGATCGGCGAACTTCATCAGGGTATCCTTCTCAAGACGGTGTTTGAGAGAACGATCTCGAGCAGAAGAAATGCCACAGCCGCCATCGCGAGGTATGAAAAGAGGTCCCTGTAGTCCATGTAGTGCCTCTCCTTTATTGTCGTCTTCTCCATCCTGTCTATTTCCGAATATATCCCGGCGAGGGACCGTGTGTCCGTGGCACGGAAATATTTACCGCCGGTTATATCCGCGATCTCCCTTAGGACGCTCTCGTCTATCGGGTCGTAATAACCGATCGTTCTCCCGAAGGCGCGCTGTTCCATGACACTGCCCGCCCCTATTGTATAGATTTTTATCCCGAAGGCCTTTGCCAGGTCGGCCGCCGCGACCGGTCCGATCTTGCCGAAATTGTTCCGGCCGTCGGTGAGGAGGATGATGACCTTGCTCTTCCCCGGAGTCTTGCGGAGCCTGTTGACGGACGTGGCGATCGCCGAGCCTATCGCCGTTCCGTCCTCCTCCGAGTTCAGCGGTACTATCCTGAGCTCGTCCAGGAACTGGAGGAGCACGCCGTAATCCAGCGTCGGCGGGCACTGCGTGTACGCGTACTTCGCAAAGACGACCATCCCGATCTGGTCGTTCTCCCTGCCACGGATAAAGTCGCGCACAGCGGTTTTAACAGCATAGAGCCTGTTGTGCCGCTTTCCTCCCACGACGAAGTCGTCCGCCCTCATGCTGCCGGATATGTCTATGGCCAGCATGATGTCTATCCCCTCCGATGTAATATCGATCTCCTCCAGACCCTCCTGCGGCCTGGCCAGCGACACAACGAGTAGGAGCAAAACGGCTGAACGCATATAGATGGGGACGTGGCGGAACCGGAGGCTGGCGGATGGGCGGATCTTGCCGAGGATAGAGAGGGACGGATACCTGATCGTCTCCTCCCTCCTCCTGAAGAAATATACGTAGAGAACCAGGGGAATGAGCAGCAGAAGAATCAAGAGTACCGGGTCCCTAAGAATCATGACTAAATCTCACCTGATTTCTCAGATTACTCTGATAATTGTTTTGGTATTTCTTCGTTTCACGTTCCACGTTCTTTCCTATTTCTTATTTTTATGTTTTCATTCTTTCATATTTTCGTCCGTCGTCCCTCGTCCTTCGTCCATCGTTACGTCAGCCGGTGCCGTCTCGTCCACGAACCTCCTGGCCGCGGCGTAAACGGAGTCCGCTTCCTCCTTCGTCGCCCTGTACCGGGCGAACTTCACCAAGTCGCACTGGTTGAGGAAATCGCGGAGGAGCTCCCTGTGCCCGAGGGTCAATACCCCCGATGCGACCGCAGCATCCAGGAACTCCTCCGTCGTCATCTCAGGCGCTGAAACGCTGAACGCGCCCTCGAGGTACTTCCTCAGAACATCTGAAACGCCGGTAAAATATTCCTTGATCTTCCCCATGGCGATCAGATTCATCGCGCGGATTCTCTCCAGCTCCCTGTAAGCCAGCTCGTGGGGAGGGACGACGATCTCCGGGGCAGGGGCCTTCTCCCTCTCCCTCCTCCTGAGATAGAAGAAGATGAGGACTGCCGCCGCGACAACAACGGCCAGGCCGATCAACAGGTACGCCCCTGCCGGGGCCTCCAGATCCACAGGCCCCTTGATATCCTTGAGCTCCGGGTTCTCGCCCAGGACGCTGTAAACCTCTATCTCGATCGGGGAGGCCGCCAGCCGTTCTTTCCCGTCCTCACCGTACTCGAGTACGGGAGGCTCGATAACTTGATGCCCCGTAGTAAAAGCCGTGATCGTGTACAGGCAGTCAATAATCCGCCTCCCGCCCGTCACGGATTCTCTAATATCGCTGTTCAGTATCGTAAAGGGTCCAATGCTCCCCTGATATTCTTTCAACAGGGAGGGGGTTTCCTTATCGACCACGGAGCGGACCCTGTAGGCTATTCTATCCCCCACGGATATCCTGTCCCTGTCGACGCTCGCCGTTATCGACGGCACCGGCCCATCATATCTTTTCTCGCATGAAGCCATAGAGGCCAGTAGAAAAAGAACGACAGGAAATATCTTGCTCTTGAACATGATTGCACTATTGATATTAAACCGCGGATTTGACCGATTATGCTGATTTATAAATGATTTAATCCGTCTCATCCGTTTAATCCGTGGTTCAATCTTCGGTGGTTTTACTTTTTGATCGTTTTGACGCCGATCCGGTTCATGGCGGCCTCGTCAATCTCTATATCGAACTCATCCTCCAGGTTCTCCAGGAGCTCCTTATAGGCATCGTCATGGGCCTTTTTGAAAAGCGCCCGCTCGATGTCGCCCCCGGCCTCTTCAAAAGCGACGGTTGACTCGGGCTGCTTGCCGGTAAGCCTCACAATGTAGATCCCCAGCTCTCCCCGGACGGGTCCCGACACCTCGCCAACCACCGGGATGGCAGAAGCCTCCACGGCTATGTCGGCCGGAATATCTTCCACCGCCAGAAAACCAAGGTCGCCCCCATCTTTTCCCGAAGAATGGCCGGATAACTGGCGGGCCAGCCACTCGAACTCTTCGCCCGCGCTCAGCCTCTCGATGATATTCATGGCCTTCTCCTCCGCCTTCTCAACCTCCTCCGGGGCGGCATCTTTGCTCAGACCTATCATGATGACGCCAAGCCTGAGTTTCTCGGGGACGGTGTACTTCTCCTGATTATCGCGATAATACCTTTCGATGTCCGAATCCTTCACGACGACCTTCTTCTTCAGCTCGTCGCTCACCCTCTCCCTGATAATACGTTTCCTGAAATCCTCAACCTCCGCCTTGACGTTGCGGGCGCTGTCTATCCCGAGCCTCCTGCCCTCCTGGTAGAAAAGCTCGTCCTCTATCAGGCTGCGCACCAGCTGCTTCTTTCCGTCAGCGGAGAGATATTTATCCCGGTACGCCGCCGGGACACGCTCCAGGGCCCTGTTGAAATCCGACTCCGTGACAGGCTTTCCGCCGACTGTTGCAAGAACCCTGTCCTCCTGACCGGTATCCCCGGCAACAGCGATCTTTTTTCGTGCCGTCCCCGCGCACGAAGCCAGTGTAAATACCAGATAGAAACACGCGACTATTCTTAACAAACCATCCATCCCCATGATAGTTACCGTTCCTTTTGAAATTTTCAATATTACCTCCGACGGGCCCTGGCTTTAAAAAAGCTCATGAGTTCTTTTACATACGGCTTTCCTGTAGATATGCCGATGTAGTCAACCCCCATAGATCTCATAACTCTCCTTCTCTCTACGAATTCCAACCCCTTCCGCTTCTTGAGTTCCCGTTTCAGCTCCGGGTCCCTCGTATCCACAATCATCGTCCTGCCGCTCTCGGCATCTTTGAGCTGCAGAAAACCGATCGAGGGAAGCTCCGTCTCCCCCGGGTCGGACACACCGATCGCTATAACGTCATGCTTGTTGTTGGCGATGCGAAGGGCCTTCTCGTACTCCGCGGCGAGAAAGTCGGAGACCAGAAACGTCACGGCCCTCCTCGTCGTCACCCTGTTGAGATACTCCAGGGCGACGGCAATATCGGTCCCGACACCCTTCGGCTTGAAGTACAGCAGCTCGCGTATAACCCTCAGGACGTGAACGTTCCCTTTCTTCGGCGGCACGAACTTCTCTACGGTATCGGTGAAAATGATAAGACCGACCTTATCCTTGTTGCGTATAGCGGAGAAGGCGAGAACGGCGCAGACCTCCGCGGCAAGCTCGTTTTTCATCATGTTGACCGTGCCGAACCGGCCCGACGCGCTTGCATCGACGAGGAACATCACCGTCATCTCCCTCTCCTCGACGAACTTCTTGACGTGGGGATGGCCGGTCCTCGCGGTTACGTTCCAGTCGATCGACCTGATGTCATCACCGGGCTGGTACTCGCGGACCTCGTCGAACTCCATGCCCCGGCCCTTGAAGACGCTCTCGTACTCTCCCGCGAAAACGTCGGTGACCATCCGCTTGGTGGTGATCTCTATCCGACGAACCTTTTTAAGTATCTCTTTCGGGATCATATTTAATAGCCCTGCATTTCAACGTCCCGCGTAGCTATCCTTGTATAGAGCCTTCAGACCCTTCCGTCTTTAGCTAACACCGTATTTCGTATCTCGTATTTCGCTTCACTCTTCACGCTTCACGCTTCACGAATTTACGGAACCGGTACCTCGTCGAAAATCCTCGAGAGGATCTGCTCGCTTGTCATCTCCTCCGCCTCCGCCTCGTACGTGACGATGACCCTATGCCGCAAGACGTCCATGCCGACCGACTTAACGTCCTGGGGAACAACGTACCCCCTCCCGCTGAGGAACGCGTGGGCCTTGGCGGCAACCGTGAGGTATATGGAGGCGCGGGGCGAAGCGCCGTACAGGATGAGATTTTCAAGGTCCAGCCCGTGGTTCTTAGGCTCCCTCGTGGCGAAGACGAGGTCGAGAATATACTCTTTTATTTTCTGATCGATATAGATCTCGTTGACGGTCTGCCGGGCGCGTAAAATCTCATCGGGGCCGATGACCGGATCTACCTTGATTTCCTTTCCCACGACCGCCATTCTCTCGACGATCTCCCTCTCCTCTTCCCTGCTCGGGTAGGTGATGTTGAGCTTGAGCATGAAGCGGTCTACCTGTGCCTCGGGCAAGGGGTACGTCCCCTCGTGCTCTATGGGGTTCTGCGTTGCCAGGACCAGGAACGGCTCCTCGAGCGGAAATGTGCTGGACCCGATAGTGACCTGCCTCTCCTGCATCGCCTCCAGGAGGGCGCTCTGAACCTTTGCCGGCGCCCTGTTTATCTCGTCCGCGAGGATCAGGTTGGCAAAGATGGGTCCCTTCTTTGTCGTGAAATCGCCCGTCTTGGGATTATAGACCAGCGTGCCTATGAGGTCGGCGGGAAGCAGATCGGGCGTAAACTGTATGCGCTGGAATTTCGTGTTGATCGCCATCGAGAGAACCATCACCGACATCGACTTGGCGAGGCCCGGAACACCCTCAATGAGGACGTGGCCGTTCGCCAGGAGGCCTATGAGAAGCCGGTCGATGAGATACTGCTGGCCCACGATCACCTTTCTGATCTCTTCGGTCAGGCGCGTCAGGAACTCGCTCTCCCTCTTCACCTTTTCATCTATTCTCGCTATTACGCTGTCCATTTTTTACCTCCCTGAGTTAGCTTAATTTAGTTTGTCCCCAATCTACTTTCAAGAATCGTACCTTCCTATAGCCGGCTACAGCACTTATCCCGGCTTCGTCGGGGACTTTTGCCACTAAGACACTAAGGCACAAAGAATAATTATTATTAGTTTTTCTTCGTGTCTTCGTGCCTTTGTGGCTAGTCTAAATAACAAATTCCCATACAATCCAGTTACTAGAGGTTACTAATGGTTACAAAGATCTTACCCGGGAGCCTCCTTCGTAACCTTCCTTAGTAACAATCTGTAGTAACTCGCTGCATCTGAATTTTAAAAACTTATTAGACAGGATATATAAGAAAAACCGCTTGATTTTGACGCTAAAGCATTTACTTTTTACAATCCTGTAAATCTTGTTAATCCTGTCAAAAAAAATAAAAGTTGCCCGAGCTCAGCGAGGGCTAACTTGGTATTCTTTCGCTTTCTCTTGTAGATCAAGATAGCAATACCGAGGACGACGAAAGCCGCAATTATAGCGACCACCCATATTGTTGACCGGCCGCGGACGACCTCCACGTCAACGGCCCGGCCCGTCAGGCCGAACTCGTTTTCCTCCCGTCTCGCGTTAAAGATAAGGGGACCTATTGTTGCCCTGCCTTCCTTTTCCGCGATGAAAACCAGGTCGTACTTCTTCTCAGAACGGGGGATTCCGTCCCGGAGAGCAGTGCGGCACTCCTGGGAGGATATTTCCAGGCGCAGGTTCTCCGGGACCTCGAACGCCGGCCTTCCCACATCCACCTCCGTCCCTTCACCCTCCCATGAAACAGTGGCGCTGACGGAGAACCGCCGGCCTACCCGCACCGGTCCCCCGGGTGCTGTCACCTCGACCACCGGCACCGACTCGGCACCGGCACGGACGCCTGCTATCAAAAGGGTGATGACAGCGGCAAGCTTCGCTATACCGCCGGCGACGGAACCGCCTCTACCCCGAGACCGCGACGCAACCTTTACGATATTTCTCCCTGTTCTTCTCATCCGGTTTTTTTCATTCACCCTCCGCGGCCGTATATTTTTCAAGAACCGGATCCACGTAATTCTCGCCCCATTCCTGTCGGATTACAACACTTCTACGGCGGTAATTATAGCTTTCTCTCATAACATCTTTAACTTATAAGTTATAGGAGGAAGATGAGCGTGCCAAGAGCGAAGAAGAGGATCGCGGAGAGCAGCTTGATGGCTGCAAGGTGCCTGGTCATGACGCCGCCGAGCCTTTCCGCGCTCAGGCCGGAGGACGCCAGTATAACGATCCCCGCCAGTGGGAGAACAAAGGCGAGGTTGTAGAGGATAAGCAGGAAGAGCGCCCTTGTGCTGAAGCCCCCGCCGGAGACCACGAGCATTATCGTGGGGAGATATATCTGTCCCGTGCAGACCAGCTCTATAAGCGACACGAGGAAGCCGATAACCAGGGAAGCGATTACATAGTTCCTCAGGCGGGACCTCTCCCTGATAACGGAGTGGATCTTCTTCTTCGCCGCCGAAGGAAGCTGAAGGATCATCCCCGACGCTTTTCCCCTCCTGCACTTCAGGTAATCGACAAAGCTTAATACCCCCAGGACTATGGCAAATCCACCGATGCCGTAAGAGAAGGCGGCGCCTATTGCGGGAAAAACCGACAGGGACCGGATCCCGCCGAAGAGGCCGAGCCCTATGGCGATGTAGGAGAGGAAGACGGCAATGGTAAAGAAGACGCCTACAACCAGGATTTCCCTCCTGCTCCGGCCGACCAGGGTCAAATAGGATATAAAAAAAACTATCGTGGCGAAGGCGCATGGGTTTATGCCGTCTATCAGGCCGGCCGAGACGACGGCCATCACCTTGAATGACTCGAGCCTCCCGGCGATTTTGTCCGAAACGCTCCCCTCAATGGGCCGCGCCCCGGATACGATGTCGTAGCCGGAGCCGGGCGCACCAATAATCTCGACAAGGGCCCCGTCACCGATATCCCCGCCGATCAGGTACTCCTTCCCCGCAAATACCACCGGCGTGATCAGCCTCTTCTCCCCCGGCACACCGGCTATCCCCGAGGCCGCTTCTAAAAGAATCTTGTTCTTTCTCAGCGTTGTGTCGTAGCGCTCTATTATCGCCGACGGATATTGCCTGGCAACATTATCCAGTATCAGCTCTATGCGCCCGCACGCCTTGCATCCGAACTCGTAGAAAGCGGCGACCCTTGCCGCCCGGTCACCCGAAGGCTCCTTTACGCTTCGAGCGGCCGCGGGCCAGGGGCATCCCCCGTTGCATGCGACCTCCGCTATGGCGGCCGGCAACCTGAGCCTGACTTCGTCGAAGCCACCCAGGAGCGTATCACCCACCACGACGACGGGCGGCGCGTTTCCGCTTTTCCGGCACTTCTCCTCGAGCGCTACAAGCAGCTCGTAATTTTTTGGTATCGCAAGATCGAGCTCACGTATCACAAGGGACGGGCCGTACTCCTCCCTCAGGGGGGGCAGCAGCTCCTCCATGACCTCGTGGCACTCCTCGCAGGCGGCGGAGTAAAAGAGATATGCTCTGACCATACCGTCCTGGCCCCGTGCCAGGGCGGGGAGAAGCATGAATACGGCAAGGACGGCGGCCTTAAGAAGGCCTTTTCTTGGCCTGGAGAACGTTGAAGTCCTTGGAGTCGAGGAACTCGTCATTGGCGTATATCCTGAATTCGTACTTGCCTGCGTGGTTGAACCGCAAGCCGCCGAAGTTGAAGGTTAGCTCGTAGTGGGAAAGCTTATCGGGGAAATCCATACTGAGGATCTCTCCCTTCCCGATGATCTTATTCTGTTTGAGATCGACCAGCTCTATTCTGACCCTGTACTTTCCCGATGCATCGGTGAGCTTCACGTACACGCTGAAAAGCGGATGGCGGTAGGGAAACTTGAACACCGTGATGTTCTCGAAGACACCGATCAGGCTCTTCTTGTTCGTCCCGGCCTCGGTGATTATGTGATCACAGACTAGTATCGCCTTTATCATCGGTTGCGCCGCAGACATCATTTCCTCCCTTTGAATAGTTGGATTATATGCGCGGTCAGAGCCGCATTCAATTAGAATCCAGGAACAGAATTCAGGGACGTAGGTTGAATTTGTTCAATTTTTCCAGAAACCAGCAACCGTCGTTATGGTGCCGGAGGTGGGATTCGAACCCACACGGGGTTTAAGCCCCACTGGATTTTGAGTCCAGCGCGTCTACCGATTTCACCACTCCGGCACAATGCCGCCCAGTGTATTATAATAGCTTTTTTAGGCAGTATAAGAAAGCCCGGAGCACGGAACGTGCTCCGGGCAGGATGTCATGGTGGAGGTAAGGGGATTCGAACCCCTGACCTCATGACTGCCAGTCATGCGCTCTCCCAGCTGAGCTATACCCCCGATTTTGCTCCTTTTGTAGCAAATTCGAGGACACAGTGGCCAGCTAAAAATTGATTATTGAAATTCCGAGGCAGTGAATATACAGTTGACTGCCAAATGGAAAATGATGGCGCCCATAATAAATTTGCGAGCAAAACGAGATAATTTATGACGATAACAGAGAAGATTATCGCAGCGCACTGCGAACGCGACTCCGTCAGGCCGGGGGAGATCGTCCAGGCGAAGGTGGACATCGCCCTCGCCAACGACATTACGGCCCCCCTCGCCATAGAGGCGTTCTCGTCTCTCGGCGCGGGTGAGGTGTTCGACAGGAACAAGGTAGTCCTGGTAATGGACCACTTCACGCCGGCCAAGGACATCAAGTCTGCACAGCAGTGCAAGTTCTGCCGCGACTTCGCCCGGAAGCACGGAATCGTCAACTTCTTCGACGTCGGAGAGGTCGGCATAGAGCACGTACTCCTGCCGGAGAAGGGTATCGTCCTGCCAGGAGACATCGTTATAGGGGCCGACAGTCACACCTGCACTTACGGCGCCCTCGGGGCCTTCTCGACGGGCGTGGGCTCCACCGACCTCGCTGCAGTCATGGCTACGGGCGAGATATGGCTCCGTGTGCCGGAGACGATAAAATTTATCTATAAGGGCAAGCTCCGCAAGTGGGTTTCAGGCAAGGACCTCATCCTCTTCACCATCGGTCGGATAGGCGTCGACGGCGCGACCTATAAGGCGATGGAGTTCACGGGGGAAGTTATAGCCGGCCTTCCCATGTCCGGGCGGTTCACCATGTGCAACATGGCCATCGAGGCCGGCGGCAAGAACGGCATCGTTGAACCCGATGATATAACCGAGGAGTACGTAAAGGAGCGCGCGAAAAGAGAGTATTCAGTCTACCACAGTGATGATGATGCGGAGTACTCGGACGTGATGGAATTCGACGTGAGCGACCTGGAGCCGCAGGTGGCATTCCCTTCCCTGCCGTCGAATTCAAGGCCTGTGAGCGAGGCGGGCGACGTTCCTATCGACCAGGTAGTCATAGGCTCGTGCACGAACGGAAGCCTTGACGATCTCAGGGTCGCCGCCGCAGTCCTCTCCGGGAAGAAAAAGGCAAAATACGTCCGGCTGATCGTTATACCGGGGACTCAGGAAATATACAGGAAAGCAATGTCCGAGGGCCTCTTCGAGCAGATGATAGATGCCGGAGCGGTGATCTCGCCGCCCACCTGCGGCCCCTGCCTGGGCGGACACATGGGCATACTTGCAGAGGGGGAGCGCGCCGTCGCCACGACGAACAGGAACTTCGTGGGTCGGATGGGGCACCTTGAGAGCGAGGTCTACCTCGCGGGCCCCGCCGTCGCCGCAGCGAGCGCCGTGGCGGGAAGAATCGCCTCGCCTGAAGAGATCTAAAGTAAAATTTTTCTTCGAAAGATTTTACAGTGAGCTAATTTATTAAGGAGGAGCCAGTGAAATACAGGGGAAAGGCCATCGTCGTAGGGGATAACGTCAACACGGACGAGATAATCCCGGCAAAGTACCTTGTTACAACCGATCCCGCGGAGCTCGGCGAGCACTGCCTCGAGGGGATGGACCCCGGCATGCCGGCCAGGATAAATGAGGGGGATATCCTCATAGGCGGCAAGAACTTCGGCTGCGGCTCATCGCGGGAGCACGCCCCGGTGGCTATTAAAGGGAAGGGAATTCCCTGCGTCATAGCAGCCGGCTTCGCGAGGATCTTCTACAGGAACTCCATAAACGTGGGGCTGCCTATATTCGAGTGCCCTGATGCCGCAAAGGACGCCGAGGCCGGCGACGAGATCGAGGTCGACCCCTCGAAGGGAAAGATCGAAAACATCACGAAGGGCAAGTCGTACACGGTGCAGCCGCTTCCTCCGTTCATACAGGAGATCATAGAAGCCGGAGGATTGATGAACTACATAAGGAGAAACAGATGGCTAAGAGCTACAAGATAGCGGTCATACCCGGGGACGGGACGGGACCCGAGGTCGTCAGGGAGGGCGTCAAGGTCCTCGAAGCCGCGAGCGGTAAGTTCGGCTTCAAGCTCGAAAAGCAGGAGTTCGACTTCGGTGGAGAAAGATACAAGAGAACGGGGGAGACCCTTCCCGACTCGGCCATCGACGAGATGCGCGCCTTCGACGCGATCTACCTTGGGGCGATAGGCCATCCCGACGTCAAGCCCGGCATACTCGAGAAGGGGATACTCCTCAAGCTCCGCTTCGGCCTCGACCAGTATATAAATCTCAGGCCCGTCAAGCTCTATCCCGGCGTGGAGACGCCCCTCCGAAACAAGGGGCCCGAAGATATCGACTACGTCGTCGTCCGCGAGAACACTGGCGGCCTCTACACGGGAACGGGCGGCATATCCATGAAGGGGACCCCACACGAGGTGGCCGTCCAGTCAATGGTCTACAACCGCTTCCAGGTGGACCGCTGCCTCAGGTACGCCTTCGAGTACACAAAGAAGAGGAACAGGAAGAAGACACTGGCGCTCTGCGGCAAGACTAACGTCCTCACCTTTGCATACGACCTCTGGGAGCGAGCGTTCAACGAGATGGGTGAAAAAGAGTACCCCGACATAACGAGGGAGTACTACCACGTTGACGCCACGTGCATGTGGATGGTTAAGAACCCCGAATGGTTCGACGTAATCGTGACGGGGAACATGTTCGGCGACATCATAACCGACCTGGGAGCCATCACGCAGGGAGGCATGGGAATAGCCGCTGGCGGCAATCTAAACCCGGAAGGCGTATCCATGTTCGAGCCGATAGGCGGCTCCGCCCCCAAGTACACCGGGAAGAACGTCATCAACCCATTCGCGGCAATCGCCGCCGGCCAGATGATGCTCGAGAGCCTTGGCGAGGAAGATGCGGCAGAGGCCGTGGAGGACGCAATGGTAAAAGCACTTCAGAAGGATATCAAGAGCCTCTCGGCTGGTAAGATGGGGATGGGGACGAGCGATGTTGGAGATCTCCTGGTAAAATACATACTTGAAGACTGATACACCAGTCGAAGCAACCGCCTAAGTCGCGAACATCGCTATCAAGAATGCAACCCTGGCATTTCATAGTCGGTATCTTCGCCCTCATCATCGCCATCTTCATATTAAGTTATATGAAGGAAAAGAAAAGGCGTGAAGAACTCAAAAAGGTCTCCGCTCTATTGGGGTTTTCTTTCACGCCGAGGCCCGAAGAGGATATCACCGCGTCCTTCAGTAATCTCAAGATGTTCCAAAAAGGACACTCACGCAAAGCCTACAATGTCCTGCGGGGCAAATGGGGCAGCAACCATTGGATAATCTTCGATTATAAATATACAACGGGGGGCGGAAAGAGCTCCTCCACCCATACCCAGACCATCGCCTGCTCCATGCTTGGTAATGCAAGCCTACCGTCTTTCAATATGGGTCCGGAAAGCATCTTCCACAGAATAGGAGACAAGCTAGGCTTCCATGACATCGATTTCTCCAGCCACCACGAATTCTCGAAAAAGTACCTGTTGAAGGGGAACAACGAGGAAGCTATAAGAAAATTGTTCGCATCGTGGATCCTTGATTATTTTCAGAACAGGGACAGAATCGTATCAATTGAGGCTGATGGGGACAGAATACTTTTTTATAATCACGGCAAACGAATCAACCCCGGGAATCTGCAAAGCTTTATAGAGGAAGCGGACCAGGCCCTGCGAATGTTTAAGAAATCCATCGGTTAGCTGTATAAAACGGAGGTTAAGAGGAATGGCCAAGAAGTTTAATGTTGTCGTTGTCGGTGTTGGAGCAGTCGGCATCGAGATGCTCCGCGTCTTGAGGCAGAGGGACTTTCCTGTAGCCCAGCTGAAAGTCCTGGCCAGGAGCGCGCGAGACATAGAAGTGGACGGCGTGACCTACCCGGTCCGCAAGGCGGCGCCGGAGGAGTTTGATGGTGCAAACCTCGCCCTCTTCGCCGGGACGGAGGGCGAGAAGGGAGCCGCCGTCACCTACGCGAAGGAAGCGATATCGAGAGGCGCCATAGTCATAGACAACGGAGCTGACTTCAGGATGGACCCGAAGGTCCCCCTCGTCGTCCCGGAGGTCAACCCGGACGACGTGGACTGGAACGAGGGATTAATAGCCAACCCGAACTGCTCCACCATCCAGATGGTCGTCGCCCTCTGGCCCATCTACAGGCGCTCAAAGATAACCAGGATCATCGCCTCGACCTACCAATCCGTCTCGGGAACGGGCCGGTCGGCCATCCGGGAGCTCCGGGAGCAGTCACCCCTCGTCCTGGATGGCAGGCTCGACGAGGTCAGGTGCGAGGCCTACCCCCACAGGATAGCCTTCAACTGCCTGCCCCAGATAGGCTCTTTCAAGGAGATGGAGTACACTACCGAGGAGTGGAAGACCAGGCGAGAGACACACAAGATGTTCCACGACGACTCCATAAAGATCGCCTCGACAACCGTGAGGGTCCCGGTCTTCTACGCACACAGCGAGTCCATCTACATAGAGACAGAGGAGCCCCTCCCGGTCGAAGAGGTGCGAAAGATAATGGAGGAGGCCCCCGGCGTCGTACTCCAGGACGACCCGGCAAACTCCGTCTATCCCCTGCCGGCCGACGCGGCGCACTGCGACGACGTCTTTGTCGGACGGATCCGCAAGGACCCGGACATTGAGACCGGCCTTCACCTATGGGTCGTCTCAGATAACCTGAGAAAGGGAGCCGCTCTCAACGCCGTCCAGATAGCGGAGCTTCTGATAGAGAAGGAAATTCTTTAGGGCTGTTTTGGGCTCCTAGCCGCGGTGAATTCCTCAATTGCCGCGCTCGCCGCCTCCTTGACTCTCTCGGGAAATTTCATGAGACATCTCGCCAGCTGAATACGGGCGCTCCGGTCTTTCGGGGAGAGCTTGACCGCCTTCCTCGCCGCCTCGAGCGCCTTCTCATAATCCCCGCATTTGAAAAGGAGGGATGAGAACCCCATGTTTACCTCCGGGGCAAATTTTGGCTGTTCCACGGAGAGTACCGCGTATAGACTTATCGACAGGACGGGGTGTAAACACATGAGAAATATCAAGCTTACGATCGAGTACGACGGCACCGATTACCTCGGCCTGCAGCTCCAGGCGAAGGGGCGGACGATACAGGGTGAGATCGAGGAAGCGATATTTAAGCTTACCGGGGCAAGAAGCAGGCTGACCGCCTCAGGCAGAACGGACGCAGGCGTCCACGCCCTCAGCCAGGTGGCGAACTTCTCAACGGAATCAAAACTCCCCTGCGAAACGATACGGAGCGGCCTGAACAGCTATCTCCCCCGCGATATCCGGGTACTGGCGGCGGGGGACGTCCCGGAGGACTTCCATGCCCGGAAGGACGCCCGTGGTAAAGTATACGAGTACACCGTCCTCAACAGGGAAGTCTCCTCCCCCCTCCGGAAAAGGTACGCTTACTTCTACAACTATCTCTTGGATATGAATGCCATGAAAAAGGCTGCGGCACAACTCATCGGGGAGCACGACTTCAGCGGGTTTGCAGCGTCAAACCTCGACGTCAAGAGTACTGTCCGGAGGATAACAAGACTGGATATAGATCTGATTAACGATGAGATCGTCCTCAGTGTCGCCGCGAATGGCTTCCTCAGGCACATGGTGAGGTACATCGCGGGAACGCTCCTGGAAGTCGGCAGGGGAAAGCTCTCCCCGGATGATATCTCTGAAATGCTGCGGGGCAAGAGGCGCGCAGGGCCCGTAGCCCCGCCTCACGGCCTTTGCCTCAAGTCTGTCCACTACTGACCGGGTCGCCCCCCTCCAACGGCCGCCACAATGAGCCTTTATCCACACAATATTTTTAAAATTATCTTCTAAATAAAATTCTTAATAATTTTTTAAAATTTTTCTTTACATTTAAGTAAAATTATATAATATTTCGTAACTCAACATATTCAATAATATTTTAAAAGATGGGGGTACAGTACAATGGCTACTGAAGGTTACAGGAAATTTAAGAAGAATATTCCTCACTGGGTAACGGAAAAGGTGCTCGACTGGAACAGGATACATGGTGTCGACACGGTCCAGGGACTGAACAGAAGGGTCAAAAACGGGTCCTTCCCGGAACTCATAGAGGCAGAAGAGGTACGCTACCAAGACGAAGTGGCGAAGGCAGCGGCACTCATCGCGGAACACCTTGACCGCATCAGGATCGTCATAGTCGCCGGACCCTCCAGTTCGGGAAAGACGACCACGACGACCAAGATATCCGAGAAGCTCCAGAAGCTGGGCTACAGGTTCAAGCTCCTCAACCTCGACAACTACTTCTGGGACCTTGAGCTCCACCCGAAAGACGAGTTCGGCGATTACGATTTCGAGACGCCCCAGGCGCTGGACCTGAAGCTCATCAACCAGCACCTCTGCGAGCTCCTGGAAGGGAAGACGGTCCAGAGCCCGCGCTACAACTTCAAGACCGGCCTCAGGGAAGAGGAGACGGTCCCCTTCAACCTCGAGGAGAACGAGATACTTCTCCTTGACTGTCTCCACGGCCTATACCAGGAAATGACCGACTCGATTCAGGACAGCAAAAAGTTCAGGCTATACATCGAGACGCTCAGCATGATGAGGGGAGTCAACAACAGGTGGATCCGGTGGACGGACATCCGCCTCCTTCGCAGGATGGTCCGCGACAGTTGGCACAGGAGCTACAGCCCGGTCGCGACCATCGGCCACTGGCACTACGTCCGGAAGAGCGAGATGAAGCACATCGTTCCGTTCATAACCAAAGTGGATTACGTTTTCAACGGGGCGCTCTCCTACGAGCTTCCGATCCACAAGAAGTACATGTTCAAATACGTGATCGAGGCTATGGATAAATTCAGGGACATACCCAAGAAGAAGGACGCATACAGGCGCGCCGAGAGGGTATTCAACCTCCTGAACTCCATCGAGGTCTGCGAGAACGACTCAATTGTCCCCAAGGACTCCCTCCTGCGGGAATTCATCGGAGGAAGCAGCTACGAGTACAAGATCTAAGGACGAATCAATTCCAAATGCCCAACGGCGACTCTTAAGCTATCCGCCTGTTGGCCCGGCATACTCCTCGCACAGGCCGTAAAGAAGCACATCCCTGCCAAGGGGGGTGACGTCCGTGTACTTACCCAGTGACGCCAGGAAGCTATTATTCTCGCACAGGCCGCCGGAGAGGTAGAGCTTCTCCGGCCTTCCGCAGAAGTTGAAGACGTTGTACGCCAGGCCGTGAACGAACCTCGCCAGGGCCTCCGCGGGATCAACCTTGTTTATAATCATGTCGAACATCTTCTCCATCCCGAAGACACCGCATGTTAGCGGAATCCTCTCCCCGGTCACGGGTAGCTTATTGCAGTCGAGGCCGTAGTAACCTGCGAGGAGCTCGATTGTGAAGCCGGTGTTCGCGCCGCAGGACTGGTTCCAGTCCAGTTTCAGCGGCCTGCGTTCCTTCAGCCGGCAGAACTTGATGTCCCGCCCCCCCACGTCCACAATGCTGTATGTCCCCTCTTCAACAAGCCTCATGCTCCCCCGGATCAGCGCGATCAACTCGTTTTCGTAGCGTATTGAGCGGCCCTTCGCCATGTGCCCCGTGCCGATATCGAAAGAACCCGGGTACTTCACGGTGACGTCCTTTGTGGACAGGACATCGAGAACACCCGTGCCGGTGTCGCATATCTTGCTCCAGACCGTGCCGCAATCAGCCAGTATCATCTTTACGTGAGGGCGATGAACGCCTCAACCTTTGCCAGTATGCTGTCGGTGACAGACGTATCAATGTCGATGCAGAGACCGCCGTATTTCCCGGCCAGGAACTTCGCCAGCGCCTGCTTAGCGCAGAACGACTGCGTGAAGAAGACAGTCGGGACCTCCGGGTCAACGTGGAGCTCCAGCTCGAGGTCCGACGGGACACCGGCCTCGACGCACCTCGTCCAGCCGTAAACGTGGGTCGTCGGCGGGAAGAGATCAAGCAGGGAATAGTCGTTCGGCGGGACGCCCCAGAAACCGTGAGTCGGCCTGCAACCGGGTAAGGCCCGCGGTTGCGCCCTAACAACGGAAGCCATAATCCTGTCGAGCTTCTCTTTCAGCGAAAGGCCGGAGGTGCTGATGGTGACAGGCCGGCGGAGATTGTTTGTATTGGTGGTTTGAACAACGTTGAAACCCATCTTCTCCAGGATGACCGCGACGTTTCGCCCGCCGTCGCACTTCTCCTCTCCCACCGAGGCTACGATGACGGCCAGTCTGTCGCCGAGATTGACGGCATTATCGACAATATTGGACAGTATCTTGCAGTATGCTCTCGGCAGCACACCCGAGGAGGGGGCCCCCGTTGCGACGTCAAGGTCGATAAAATCATTGCCGAACCGGGCGCGCGCCTCCTCCAGCACCTCACGCGGCGGATGGCCGTAATAACCGATCATCGATAAACACCAAGCCTTGAATTCATAACGAGTGGTAAGTCTTTAAGCATATTAATATCGACTGGATGATCGCAATAACCAAGATGCAAGATACAATAACCAAACAATATCCAAATTCAAAATCCCAATACCCAAACTTAACAGTTTAAAAACCGAGATTAAATCAAGGCTTGTTTGGTTATTGTTTATTGGTGATTGTTTGTATCTTGTTTCTTGTTTCTTGTTTCTTGCATTTTACACCTTGTATCTTGTATCTTGCCAATCAATGTCTTCAGTGTCTTCAGTGATTATTTATTAAGCAATGGGTCTTGCACCCCCGCCTCCTCGAACGCCCTCTTCCTCTTGAGGCAGCTCAGGCAGCTCATGCAGGGCTCGGGACCGCTGCTCGAATAACACGCCCAGGTGAGATGAAACGGCGCTCCCAACCTCACACCCTCCCTGACTACCTCAGCCTTGTTTTTATTGATAAGGGGGGCGACGACCTCCACGTCGGTCCCCTCCCTGGTCCCCCACCCGACCATGGCGTTGAAGGAATCGATAAAACCCTTCCGGCAATCGGGGTAACCGGCGGCGTCCTCCTCCATGGCGCCGATGAAGACCTTCTTCGCCCCGATGACTTCGGCCCACGCGACGGCAATGCTCAACAGAACGGCGTTCCTGAAAGGAACGTATGTGGATGGCGTCGATGGGGACCCCTCATCGCCTTCGGGAACGTCCATTGCCCGGTCCAGGAGGGCCGAGCCGCCGATTATCCCGTAGAACGGAAGGGCGGATATGAGCCGCCGCGACGGGGGTATCTTGTAGTATTCACAGAGATCGAGAAAGGCCTTAAGCTCCCTCTCCTCGGTCCTCTGCCCGTACTTCGCGTGGAACGCCCAGACCTCGTAAGACCGGGCGGCGCGCGAGGCGGCGACGCAGCTATCCATACCGCCGCTCATCAGGACAACAGCTCTTTCCATAGCTCCACTCCACCCGCGTTTTACATTTATGGAACGGTTGTAGATTTGCAATACTTTTTCAAACGGTCAAGCTTTTTCCGTTGACATCAGTACAATATATGGTATTTTCATTTTTGAGATAAAACCACAACTCACCCAGCGGTGAAGGAGGTCCTTATGTCACGAAGAGTAATTGTCTTTCTCCTGCTTTCTTTCGCTGTACTCCTTGCGGCGACCGCAGCGCAGGCCGGCGAGCACAAGTACGGGTTCAAGGTCTATACCGTTCTGGCGTCGGACTTCAGGGAAGGCTTCGGGCCGGACCTGGTCCTGATAAAGGACGACTTAAAGAAGACCGGTTATACGTTTTTTACACCGATCAACGAGAGAAAGCTCAGAATCAGGCTGGGGGAGACCCAGGCGATACCAATCCCCGGAGGCAGCTCTTTCGCAATTTCACCGAAAGTGTTTCAGGACAAGAAGCTATACGTCGATATATGCCTGACCGGCAATGATAAGGATTTCAGTTTCTACGACTCGGCCCCCGTCATCGGCACCATGGCAGGAAAGGCTTTCATCTTCGGGGAAGACGACTCGCTTCTCCTTATAGGCCCGAAGACGCGGTGGGGCTCGATCATCTTCGTAATACATGAGATAGATCTTTAAGGGAAAGCCCGGGAGTTCAAAAACGGGCAGCTAAGGAGGTCCTCCATGCAGAGATTCACACTGATTCTGCTATCGACTATATTTATCGCTTTTTCCGCCCTGCCTGAAGCCGGCGCCCAGAGAAAGTTCGAGTTCGACGTTTACACGGTATTCGCGTCGGACTTCCGCCACGACATGGGGGATGACCTGTGCCGGGTGAAGGGCTGCCTTAAGAAGCTTCCCTATACCGCATACACAAGGCTCGACAAGAAGCACTTCAAGCTCCTACTCGGCCGGACGGCGGCGATCCCAATCCCGGGGAACAGCACTCTCAATGTATCGCCCAAGGTCTATTACGGGAAAGACGCGTACGTCCAGGTGTGGCTCACGGGAGAGGACAAGGGCCTGACGTTCTACGATCCCGAGAATTCCGTCAGCATCCTCTCGGGCCCGGCGTTCAGGATTAAAGATGGCGACAAGATCTGCCTCGTGGGGCCCTCAACGCGGTGGGGAACGCTCATCTTCGTAATCGACACCGACGTGGAAGGTCTCAGGGAGAAGGGGATCTAAGACCCATCCTGTCCTGCTCTTCCCTGTCGAAGAGAAAGACGGCGACCGCGATGACCGTCGTGTAGCCCGATGTAATCACCGCCGACTGGGTGATGTTCGTTGCCTTCACGATCTTGCCGCTCATTCGGTACACTTCTTTCTGCTCATCCCAGCTCTTATTCTCATCGAACTCCAAGCCAAGCGTCGAGGCAAGCATGGCCGCGGCCATGTCTTCGGCCTCGTCGCCCGCCGCTTCGTCCGTCTGGCCGTAAGCGTGGTGCTCGCTCAGGTAGCCGTATGAATTTTTGTCGGTCGGGACAGCTATTCCGATAGAGGAGGCTATCAGGCGGTGGGGCTCGTTGGAGCTGCACCTCGCCATCACGCAGAAGGTGATCTGGCCCGGAACAATCTCCTTCACGCCCCTGGCCCTGCGGATTATCTTGCAGCGGGGAGGCAGGATGCTCGACACCTGGACCAGATTGCACTTCTCGATGCCGGCGTCCCGCAGGGCCAGCTCGAAAGAGCGCAGCTCCTGCTTGTGCCTGCCGACACCTCTTGTAAGGAAAAGCCTTTCAGGAACGAGAAACACAGCAAAAGATCCTTTCAACGATGGTAGATATTAAATCATTGCGCCGGGATTTCAACCTTTTTTAAAGAATAGTGAAAGGCGGGCTCAGTTCCCGTTCAGTTTTCTCAGCAGCTTCTTTATTCCGCCGAGCCGCGGATAGATGGAGAGGGCGCGGTCGAGATTGAGCCTTGCGCACGCGAGGTCATCGAGCGAGGCATAGGCTTCGGCGACCTTCTTGTAGAAATGCGCCCGGTCCATCTTCGGAAACTTGATGTCCACCATCCTGTCAAAGCACTCCAGCGCCACGCGCGGGACCCTGACGCGCGGGATATCGTGGCAGCAAATCCTCGTGATCCTGTCCTTTATCTCGCCGGAGAAGTGATTGTAATAGGAGCACCTCTTGTCCTCGAAATAGACCTCCCGGTAAAGGCGCAGGGCCTCGTCGATATTGCCCGCGAGCTGGTAGGCCTCGGCAAGGAGGAACTTGCAGTCGAGGTAATCCGGCACGCTCAGATAATCGATGAGGTCAAAGCCGCCGTTCCCGGAAACCAGCTCATCGTAGAGCCTCAGTGCCATTGCCCGTTCGCCCCTTACCAGATCGAAAAGAAGCATCCTGGCTTTTGCAGCTATATCGCCTTCCCTCTTTCTCAGCCTCTCCCAGTAGGCCTTCCGCAGCTCATTCTCTATCCCCTTGGGGAGCGTCCTGTTATAGGCGACCCTCTTATCGCTGTCCCTCAACACGGAGTAGGCCGCGAGAATCCGGAGCATCTTATCGTGCGCCCACCGCGCCCTCGAAGGGTTCGAATCGGGGTGATACTTCTTGGCGAGCCTCCTGAAAGACATTTTTATCTCCTCATCGGAGGCGCCCCGGCCGACTTTGAGGATATCGTAATGGGTCGTCATGCCTACTTGATCTTCTTCTCGTAGAACTCGACGCACTTCGGGCAGGCGCCGTCTTCCTGGACCCACTCCGGCCGGTATTTCTTGATAAGCTCGTATAACCAGCTTTGTTCAATGATATGAAGGGACTGGTCATGGCCGCCCTTCCCGCATATGGGGCATTTCCCTTTTTTCTCTTTCATATCGCCTTTTATTATACCAGATGCGCCAGCTCCTGGTATAGTCGCCCCATTTTGCTGTGTATGTTTCTGGATTACTAAGATCAAGTTGATTTCGGATTTGTTTAGGCGATCTTCTCAACCTGGATCAACTCGATTCCTCTTGCCCGCAGCTTCCTGTCGTAGCGCGCGACAGCTGCAAACGCGCATGCAGCGGCTGCAATACCAGCGAGAAGCGAGAGGGGATCCCGGTACGCCCTGGTCCAGAGCGAATATTCAACGGCCAGGATGGCGGCCACGAACGCGATAAGGGGGACACAGAAAACGAGGCCGGCAGCCCTGAGCCTCGCGCGGGGCTCGACAACGATATCCACAGCGTCTCCCGGCTCCAGCTCCGGGGACGCATCGACCACTATCTCTCTATGGCCGCCGCCAACCGCGCTGCAGAGGCCGCACCGCGAGCAAGCGGCGCCCTCCGACATCCGTATGACGGTCTTCCCTCCCGAGATCCGTGCGACAATTCCCCTCTCTCTCATATTAACACCACCAAATCAACCGCAAAGGCGCCCTTCGACAATCCCAGGATCCAAGGTCAAAAATCGCAAAGGGAACCATTTTCTCTCTCAAATTCCTCCTTTGCGTTCTCTGCGTCTCTGCGGTTCATCATTCTTCATTTATAGGTTTCTTCGTGGTTCATTTTTTTAATATGTTAATACCAGGGCACTGGAATTTCCCTTTCAAGTGTTTACGGTTTCACTCATTTTGTGCTTTAATTGTAATCGATATGGGAAGGATCACCACGATATCATTTGCCTGCTTGGCCCTCATCGTTTCCTCCTGCGGCTACGTGGACCGCCAGACGAAAATGCGGGTAAGGGGAACGGTTGTCGAGCGCGAAACCGGCAAGCCGCTCCCCGGAACTTATATAGACATCGCCAACAGCGACGAGAGGCTTAGCCTCATTCTTCACCCCAAACACACGGCCGGTGAGGACGGGAAGTTTGACGCACTCTATACCTATAAGTTCAACAAGAATTTCTTCATGTTTATTACCTACGGGGGTGACCCTGATATTCCCGAGCGGCTCCTCATAGAGTTCACGAAAGAAGGGTACGCTCCCACAATCCTAAACGTAGACCCCTGTGAGCTTGAGCGTGACAGCGGCCAGGCCTACGTTATCGGGGAAGTTAAGCTGCTAAAGGACTAACTTGAAATCGTTTCCCGTCGGCAAGCTCGATGCCCGGTTCCTCCAGCGTCTTATGGGCAGCCTCCCGTCAGACGATCCCGCCCTCATCACCGGCCCCGCCATAGGGAACGATGCCGCGGTAATAGAGCTGGATAAGGGGTGCCTCGTCGTGGCGACCGACCCGGTAACCTTCACCGCCGATCAAATAGGGTGGTATGCCGTCCACGTCAACGCCAATGACGTTGCGGCAATGGGCGCGCGGCCCAGGTGGTTTCTGATCGATATTCTCCTTCCCGAGGGAAAGACAGACGGACCGCTCACCGAATCCATCTTTTCCGAGATCGGGGAGACATGCCGCGAACTGGGGATCACGGTCTGCGGCGGGCATACCGAGGTAACGGCGGGCCTGGAGAGGCCCATAGTGGTCGGCCACATGCTGGGCACTGTCCCCGGAGACGGGCTGAAGCGCCTCGCCAACGTCAGGCCGGGCGACCGCATCATCATGACAAAGGGGATTGCCATAGAGGGGACATCCCTCATCGCCAGGGGGCGGGGAGACGAGCTGGCTGAAAAACTGGGGGCCGGTTTCGTCTCACGGGCGGATTCGTTCATCCGCGAACCCGGCATCTCCATAGTCAAGGAAGCGTTAGCGGCAGCGGGCGTCCGGGGCGTCCACGCAATGCACGACCCAACCGAGGGCGGTATTGCCACAGGCCTTTGGGAAGTAGCCGAAGGGAGCGGCCTGGGCATCGAGGTGTACAGGGAAAAGTTAAAAATATACGATGAGACGGCGGCAGTCTGCGAAATATTCGGCCTGGACCCCCTTGGCCTGATAGCGTCGGGCGCCCTCATCATCATGGTAGACCAAACAGCTGCGGATGAGCTCATGGAGGTACTGGAGAGAGAGGGAATCGAGTCCTCCGTCATCGGTCGCGTCGTCCCGAAGGAAAAAGGGATTACTATCGTGGAGGGAGGAGTAAGCCGCAATCTCGAACCGTTCTTCCAGGACGAGATAACCAAAGTATTATAGGTAGCTTCAACATAACCCGGACTATTCATAAATCATGAAATAGTGCGCACTCTTTTGGAATGTTAGGATATTTTTCTATCCTGTTAATCCCGTCTAATACTTTTCATGGTAAGCTATTGCGGTGTTTTTTGCTGATATTTATGAATATTTCGAGATAGAAAAATGACGGAAGTACAAAAAATAAAGCCCGTTGATAAAGTCGAGGGGGTCGTGAGCGTCCCGGGATCGAAGAGCATAACAAACCGGGCGCTTGTGATCGCCGCCCTGGCGGAAGGGACGAGCATCCTGAGGGGCATGGGGCAGGGAGACGACGTGGAGAGGATGCTCGAATGCCTGGGGAGGCTCGGCTTCGAGATCGAATGCGACGGCGACATCTGCAGGGTGACCGGATTAGGCGGAAAGATACCCGCCGGCAACGCCGTCCTCGATGCCGGTAACTCGGGGACAACGATACGGTTTCTCACGGCAATGGCTTCCCTCGGGGAGGGGACCTATACGCTGGACGGGAACGAAAGGATGCGGGAAAGGCCGATAGGCGACCTCATCGACGCATTACGGCAGCTGGGCGTGAAATTCGAGGAGAACCAGGGCCGATGCCCCCCGGTCGCGATGACGGGCGGGACAGGCGCCGGCGGAAAGGTGAAGGTCAAAGGCAGCTCAAGCAGCCAGTACATCACCGCCCTGCTGATGATAGCGCCGTACCTGGAGAAAGGACTGACGATAGAAATAGACGGTGAGCTCGTCTCGAAGCCATACATCGATATAACGGTGAGCGTCATGGAAAAATTCGGAGTCCCTGTGAGGAACGATGGCTACAGGCGCATTTCCGTGGATGGAGGCCGGGCGTACCGGCCCATGGAATACGGGATCGAGGGCGACGCATCCGCTGCATCGTACTTCCTTGCGGCGGCGGCAATATGCGGCGGCGCGGTTCGCGTGAAGAACGTAAATATCGGCTCCGTCCAGGGTGACGCCGGGTTCGCCGACCTCCTCGGCCGTATGGGCTGCGAAGTGAGCGACAACGGGGACGGGATAAAGGTCGAATCGGCGAGGGGCGCCCTGAGAGGCCTGGACGTCGACATGAACGACATGCCCGACATGGTGCAGACGCTGGCAGTCGTCTCCCTCTTCGCCGGCGGAAGGACGGTCATCCGGAACGTCTCGAACCTCCGCCTTAAAGAGACGGACAGGCTCAGTGCACTTACCACCGAGATCAACAAGCTCGGGGCGCGGGCCATCGAGCGCGAAGACGGGATCGATATAGAGCCAGGCGAGCTCCACGGGGCCAGAATCAAGACATACGACGACCACAGGATGGCGATGAGCTTCGCCCTCGCCGGCTTGAGAGTGGATGGAGTGAAGATAGAGGACCCGGGATGCGTGGCCAAGACCTTTCCGCGCTACTTCGAGGTGCTGGAGTCGATATGCAGAAGATAGAGCTGCACGAGGAGAGGTTCTGCATGCGGTGCGGCGGCGATCTCGTCGATAGGTTCCTCGACAACCGCACGCGCAAGGTATGCAGCCGGTGCGGCTGGATCTGTTACAAGAGCCCGACCCTCGCCGCCGCGACGATCATCCTGCTCGACGGGAAGCTGGTGATGGTCAAGCGGGGCGTCGACCCGCACAAGGGGAAGTGGTGCCTTCCGTCCGGCTTCGAGGAGTACGAGGAAAGCCCCCTGGAGACGGCCGTACGCGAGACGAAGGAGGAGACGAACCTCGACGTCAGGATTGTCAAGCTCCACAAGGTGATCTTCACGACCCACTTCCCGCAGCAGCACCTCGTTGTCTGCTTCTTCCTCTGTGAGCCGGTGGGAGGCGAACTCCGGGCGGGGGACGATGCCCAGGACGCAAGGATCTTCCCCCTGGACGATCTCCCTGAAGACCTCGCCTTCTCCACGCACCGCGAAGTTATCAATGACCTGCTGGAGGGACGAATATAATATGAATTTTACGTGCATGCGGTGCGCAGAATGCTGTTCCTGGAGGGGCTACGTTTACCTAACGGAAGGGGAGGTAAAACGTGTGGCGGCCTTCCTCGGCATCGGCATCTACGATTTCACGGAGAGATACACCCGCCTTTCCGATGACAGGCTGAAGCTCAGCCTCAAGGAAAAGGAGAACGGCGAGTGCGTTTTCCTGGAGGGGAAAACGTGCAGTGTCTATCCCGTGAGGCCGGAGCAGTGCGCCGAATTCCCGATGGCGTGGAGCGTCGACGGCCTCGAGCACATCTGCGCAGCCACAATGCAACACCACAATAATTAATATGCAACAAAGCTTGAACGGCGAAGTTGGGAACCAGTTTATGAAGAAACAAGATACAAGATACAAACAATATCCAATAATCAATACTCAATTTTCAAACAACCCGTATTTAACATCAAAAATAATATTTTCGAGTTTGGTTATTAAGATTTTGAATTTGAAATTTGTTTGGTTATTGTCCCTTGTATCTTGGTTATTTTCATTCATTGAATTGACACGAATGAAAAATACGGAACATATTCATATTTCCCTCTCCCCCTTGGGGGAGGGTAGGGTGAGGGGGTAAATTACGGTTCCAACTTTCTGATTTCTGATGAAAAGTAAAAGCAAACAAGAAAGTAGATGCTGTAACTCACCTAACTCATATAACTCATCTAACTGAATCGCGGTTCCTCGAACTGTCATTGCGAGGAGCCCAAAGGGCAACGAAGCAATCTCTAGATATGAGTAAGGCAGCCGCACTTTCTAGAGTCTGTTTCTCTGTATTTTTTCTCTGCGTTCTCTGCGTCTTTGCGGTTCAGAAAAAGCAAGCTGAGATACGTGTCAAACAAGATAAACAATCCTTATGCTTAAAAAGAAAATATTGATTACTGGCGGAAGCGGCTTCCTGGGCTGGCACCTGGCGCGGCACTTCAGGAGGAAGTACGAGGTTAGTGCCACCTATCACTCCAACCCCTTAACGATTGACGGGGTAAAAACCATCCGCATAAATATAACAAGCAGAAAAGAGGTCGTGGAGCGAATCAGTAAGTTGAAGCCCGACGTCGTTGTCCACGCGGCGGCGAACACTAACGTCGACGGGTGCAAGGAGAATAAAGAGGGGGCTTACGCCGCGAATGTCACCGGCACGGAGAATGTCCTCAAGGCAGCCGCGGATATCGGGGCCTTTCTTATATATACCTCGACCGACCTCGTCTTCGGCGAGGACGGGAGCATGTACACAGAGGAGGATGCCCCCTACCCCATGAACTACTACGGGTGGACAAAGCTCGAGGCGGAGAAGAAGGTCGCGGAAGGCGGTTCGTCGATCACACTCAGGGTGGTCCTGATGTACGGGGCCGACACCGGCATCAAAGGCTCCTTTCTGCGATGGATGAAGAAGGGGCTCGAATCGGGACAGGAGGTAAAGCTCTACACCGACCAGTTCAGGTCACCTCTTTACGTCGATGACGCGGCAGCGGCCATCGAGGCGGTGATCCAGGGGAAGGCAAGGAAACCCCTCTACCATATCGGCGGGCCGGAGAGAATCGACCGGTATAGCTTCGGTCGCATCTACGCCGGTGTCTTCGGCTTTGATCCACGTCTTCTCATACCCGTCACAATGGACGAGGTCGCATCCAGGGCTCGAAGGCCCCGCGATTGCTCTCTCTCCATCGAGAGGGCCCGCGAGGACCTCGGCTTCAACCCCCGCGCCGTCCGCGAAGCATTAATTTCAATGAAAGAAAGCATTCTATCCCGGTAGCTTCCTGACCAATTTTCAGCGTGGGACTATTCGCGCTTTCGCGCGAAAGTGCGAATAGTCTACCCTGCCGGAAAAGCGAGAATCAAAGGAGGGGATGTAGCGTCCTCACTCCCGTGAAGACGCACATACAATGTCCCACTGGTAGGCGGGGCGCTACAAGACGCATATACAACGTCCCGCCGGAAGGTGGGACGCTACACGGTTTTTTCGGTGACGGGGATTCCGCCCGCGGCGACTGTGCCCCACTGAATCGCCTGCCTGTAGGGGACGAGGGGCGAGCTCCCCTCCCCTTTCTCCTCCGGGGGGAGGAAGAGGACGAGCTCCGTTATCCCGTTCTTCTCGATGAAGATTCCGACCTCGCATCCCATGAGGCGTATCTCTTCGGGCCGGAGCAGTTGGTCGTAGTAAGGAATCTCGTCAGTGGGGAGTAGCGGCCCGTATTGGCCGGAGAGTATGAAGAAGAAGACATCGTCGTCCTTTGCCAGCTCGTACACTTTCTTGATGCGGGGAGACGTGTATCTCTCTATCGCTGGGAGCGGGTCCGGGTCCTTTCTCTTCCCGGCACTGCATATCGTGCAGTACGCCCTCACTTACCCACCCGGCCTATCCTGATCATGTTCGACGCGCCCCCTACGGCCGCCGAGCCCGAGACGGCAATGACCTGCGCGCCCTTCTTCAGGTGCCCGCCCTTTATAAGGGCCTCCTCCCCTACCTCGAGCATGTGATCGGTGCTCCTGGCCATGGGGATCAAGACCGGCTCCACACCCCAGTAAAGGCTCATGGCCCGATAGGTCCCCTCTTCCGGCGTTAGAGCGAAGATCGGGAGCCGCGGCCTCATAGCCGATATCGCTCGGGCCGTCACACCCGAGAGCGTGAATACGATTATTGCCTGCGCATCCAGGCTGCCGGCCGCGGCCTGGACAGCCCTGGCGACGGCGACGAGCACACCACTCCCCCACTGAGGATACTCGGCACAGGCGTGTCCGCTCTCCTCTGCCTCTTTCGCGATGGCGGCCATGGTCCTGACTGCCACTACCGGCCAGTTCCCGATGGCCGTCTCTTCCGAGAGCATCGTGGCGGAGGCGCCGTCGAATATCGCGTTCGCGACGTCCGTGGCCTCGGCCCTCGTCGGTCTCGACTCGTTCACCATCGACTCGAGCATCTGAGTGGCAACTATAGACGGTATCCCGTGCCTTCTGGCCTTCACAATAATATCCTTCTGCAGGACAGGCACCCTCTCGAGGGGGACCTCGAGGGCGAGGTCGCCCCGGGCGACCATGACCGCGTCGGCCTCCTCCAGGATTGCGTCGAGCTTATCTACGGCCTCCGCCCTCTCTATCTTCGCCACGACGGGAATCTTCTTCCCCGATTTCGCGGCCGCACGGCGCGCCGACACCAGGTCGGACGGAGAGCCGACGAAGGAGACGCCGAGCCAGTCCAGGTCAAGCTCGACAGCGAGCTTGATATTCTCCCTGTCTTTCTTCGTGACGGCCGATATACCCAAGCCTATATGGGGTGCGCTTATGCCCCCCGCTGTCGTCAAGGTGCCGCCGTCTATAACCTTGCAAGCGATTCTTTTCCCCGATGCGGACCTGACCTCGAGGACGATCAGGCCGTCGCGGAGGAGGACCCTCTCCCCCGGTTCGAGCCTGCTGATGTCGTGGGGGACGGGAATGAAGTCGCCTTTGCTCGAGCTCTTCGCCTTCTTGAGGAAAACCTTCGAGCCCTTCTTCAGTACAATACCGCCGTCAGGGAGAGTGCCGACACGAACCTTCGGACCCGGGATGTCGCCGAGGACACCGATGGACCGTTTCATCTTCCGGGCGGCCTTCCGCACCCTGGAGACGGTGCCCCTGTGCTCGTCCGGCGTGCCGTGGGAGAAGTTAATGCGGAAGATGTTGACCCCGGCCCGGATAAGCCTCTCTATCTGCGGCGAGGAATTCGACGCCGGCCCCAGCGTTGCGACAATCTTGCTCCGTCTCATATAAATTAGCTCACTTCCTGCCTGCCGACAGGCAGGCGTTCGCAAATTTATTCGTTAATTGCTTCACGATCTCTGTTCAACCTAATTTACCGGCACGGTGAGCAGCTTAGTATGCTGCTCACCGTGCCGGTAAATTAGTATGTGTACTTCTTTATCGGTTCGTCGAGGACATCGAAGTGGAAGTTATTGAACGCGGTAAAACCGTTGTAGTCCAGGACCTCCATGTCCTCTTTATCTTCAAGATTATGCGAGATAATGGCGAACCTGTTTCTGTACTTACCCCTAGCCTCATCGAGAGGCACCTCGAACGCAATGTACTTGTTGATCCCCTTCTCCTTAAGCTTCTTCGCGAATCGCTCGTCGTCAAGCGTGGGATATGACGATAGAAGCAAAATGGGCCCCGACCCCGAGAATAGTAATATAGCCTTCATGCATTTCTCCTTTTCGCTCCATTCTAGCAAAACCCCTCCTGACCATAATACATATTTTAAACCCCGAACCACATCGCCCGGCTCACCCCATCGAGCATTATTGCTGATTTTTTACAGCCACCGTTTTTCCGCTTCACAACACTTAAGACACGTACTACAATTGGCTCCCGGCGGTCTTGACGTGCTTCGAATTGCATTTTGTTGATCTCGGGTGGTGATAGTTACTTCGTGATCCGGGACGGGAATCTATTTCGTACATGGGAAAAGGGGCATCGCAGCATGGTGTATGGAATGCGGGAGGCTTAGGCAGCGGCAAGTCCACTGCTCAGGTACTATCCTAATTACAACGAGGTGAAAACAATGAACAATCAAGAAGTTTTACAGAGTATAAAAAAGCATTTGCCGGAGATGCGTAAAAAGTTTTTGTTAAAAGCGCTATGGATTTTCGGGTCAAAAGCTCGTGGTGACGCTACCGATGAAAGTGATGTTGATGTCTTGGTCGAGTTTAAAGGGCCGGCGGAATTTGATCGTTTCATGGATCTCAAATTCTATCTGGAAGATTTACTGAACTCGCGTGTAGATATGGTAACCCGCAAGGCGCTTCGCGCGGCTCTACGCCAAGAAATTGAACGGGAAGCTATTCATGTCACGTAACATCAGTCTGTATCTTGAAGATATTGTGAAGAGTTGTGAAAAAGTCCTGCGGTTTACGAAGGATATGAGCAGGGAGATGTTCCTGCAGGATGAAAAAACATATGATGCCGTGGTCCGCAATCTGGAGATTGTCGGGGAGGCGGCTAAGAATGTCCCGAACGAAATCCGGGAAAAGATACCCAATATCGAGTGGAGAAAGATGGGCGGCATGAGAGATATATTGAGCCACGGATACTTCGGTATCGATGATGATATCCTCTGGGATGTGGTGCGGAATAAGGTTCCCAGACTTGCTGAGGAAGTAAGCCAGTTTCTGGGTAAAAATCAAGTTTAACATTCATAATGTCCAGGTCGTGCAGGAACGCAACAACCTTCTTCCAAGTGAAAAGCTCGAAGCAAGAAATTTCTCCGTCGAAATGGAGACTGGTGCTGGGAGCTATTTCCTATATTGAGAAGGTATCATCGCAGCATAGCGTATGGGATGCGGGAAGCTTAGGCAGCGGCAAGTCCACTGCTCAGGTGCTACCCCAATAAATTTTCGTCCACGCTGTACGAGATACGCTTCACGGTTATTTTCGAGTTTTCAGGTAACTCTATGGCTAATAAAAAGTTGGTAAGAGTGTCCCCAATTAATGCTTCTCCTGAAATTAAGAGAGAAGAGGGCCGGGGAGCAGTTGTAAGGTTCAAAGTAATTATTGAGAGTCTCCCCAAGATTTAGAACATCAACTGCGAGGGGTCCCCTTCAACTTATTATTTAGGGTTTGACCCTCTGCCTACCTTCAGGAGGGGATTCAGGAATGAAAACGTTGGAGCAATTCTCACAGCAGACACCGGCGATTCCCATGGCGACCGTATGGTTGTTGAACGACCTCGCCGAGTACCGGGGGAAACAGGAGCTTTTCACAAAGCAATCGCCGCAAAAGCTGAAGAAACTCCGGGAACACGCTATCATCGAGAGCGCCGTTTCGTCGAACCGGATTGAAGGCGTGGAGATTGACCGGAAGCGCGTGGGCACGGTGATCTTCGGCAAGGGCCAGCTTCAGGACCGGAACGAGGAGGAAGTGCGCGGATATCAGTCCGCGCTGGCGTGGATTCATGGTGACGGACCAAAGATCAAGATGTCTTCCTCCACGATCAAGAAGCTTCATGCTTTAACTCGTCCGAATATCTGGGACAGCGGCAAGTTCAAGAAAGATGACGGCGAGATCATTGAGAAGCATGCGGATGGGCGGGTTACGATCCGGTTCAGACCCATGTCTGCCGCCGAAACACCGGAAGCGGTCAAGCGCCTCTGCGACCTTTCCCTGCGGCATCTCAAGGAGAAAGAGGTCCCTCCGTTGGTCATTTGGGCGGCGCAGAACCTGGATTTTCTCTGCATCCACCCCTTCCGTGACGGCAACGGCCGTGTATCGAGACTGCTGCTTATGTCCCTGTATCATCTCGGTTTTGAGGTGGGCCGCTACATCAGCCTGGAACGGCTCATCGAGCAGAGCAAAGAACGGTATTACGAGACGCTGAAGCAGAGTTCTGAACGCTGGCACGAGGGCCGGCACGACCCGTGGCCCTACGTCAACTACTTGCTCTATACGCTGAAGGAACTGTACGCGGAGTTTGAGCGGCGGGTGGGCGAGGTGCGGGCGTCGCGCGGCGAGAAGACGGAGATCGTCCACCAGGCCGTATCTGGGTTCCGCGCTCCTTTCCACATCACGGAACTCCAGAAACGCTGCCCGGGGGTCAGCTTGGATATGATCCGCAAGATACTGAAAGACATGAGCGTTGCAGGCGAAGTGAAATGCACAGGCCGCGGCAAAAAGGCCTTGTGGCGGGTATTAGGTAATGGGTAATGGTAATAGGTAATTTAATGGGTAATACCAAAAAGATGTAGTAAATCCAATAGAGTGTATTATTGAGTGTATTACCCCTCTGCTAAAGTAGGTATTACCCAGTTATATGGGTACTAAAGTGGGTAACAGAGAGGATAATGTCGAAAGCATGAACCAGTACGTCAATACCATCAGTGGACGCCTCAGTCTGCGTCCGCCGCAACGGGATTCGCTCGCAATCCTGGCTCGGATCACGGAGATTATCTCATTAAATAAAGATCGTGACATCGAACGCAATGTACTTGTTGATCCACTTCTCCTTAAGCTTCTTCGCGAATCGCTCGTCGTCAAGCGTGGGATACGACGATAGAAGCAAAATGGGCCCCGACCCTGAGAATAGTAATATAGCCTTCATGCATTTCTCCTTTTCGCTCCATTCTAGCAAAACCCCTCCTGACCATAATACATATTTTAAACCCCGAACCACATCGCCCGGCTCACCCCATCGAGCATTATTGCTGATTTTTTACAGCCACCGTTTTTCCGCTTCACAACACTTAAGACACGTACTACAATTGGCTCCCGGCGGTCTTGACGTGCTTCGAATTGCATTTTGTTGATCTCGGGTGGTGATAGCTACTTCGGGGCGAGGGGACGGGGCGAGGGGACGGTCTTAACTTTCTAACTTACTTGCGGGCAGATCAGGAGAAAATCGAGGTCGCCGGGCTTTCAGCCCTCGAGATTCTTCGCTGCCTCAGAACTTGCCGCGGCTGAGCATTATGGATGCGAAAATGGACCGGAAGATGAGCTCTAACGACCGCAACCCTAGAAAGCTTTTAAAAAGCAAGTGGATCCTCTTTCGAATTTCAGCCCTCATCCTCGGATTAGTTTTTGCATTTGTGTGCGCGGAGGTTCTCGCTCGCCTTATTTTCCCCGATTACCTTATTCGTGCAGGTACCGAGCGTAACTTTTTCTGCGATTTTGACCCAATACTTGGATGGCGTCACAAATCCAACTTTTCGGCGCAGCACGAAAGATACGGGTTTTCCGTGTATGTCCATCACAACCAATATGGCATCAGGGGCCCCGACACCATTACCACCGATAAACCACCCAAGAAGAAGCGGTGCCTTGTCCTCGGCGACTCCTCTGCATGGGGGTTCGGCGCAAATCAAGATGAAGTCTTCACCGATCCGAAATGCCATAAAAGTGAAGACGTGGAACTGATCAACTTCAGCGTATCGGGCTACGGGACTGATCAGGAGTTGCTCCATTATGAACGGCTCGGCGAGAGCTTCCAAGCCGACAGTGTGGCACTGGTCGTTACCCTTGACAACGACTTCGGCAATAACCTTTCAGCCAGAGAGTACGGATATTCCAAGCCCTACTTCACACTGGATGGAGACTCCCTCGTCCTTCACACGGAACAAATCCGGCCGCCGTATGCGAAACGATTCAGGGACTTCTGGCGAACACGCCTTGTAATCGTCAATTACCTGGACGCTGTGTTCCGATCTGCGAAGACGCAGAGAAAGATCAAAACCAAGAGCACCGCAAAGACGAACGCTGACGCTTTGCTCACCTACGATGATCTCCCGGAAGAGTACCTGGAGTCGGTCAAGCTCACGGCAAGGATCATCAAACGGCTGCAAGAGAAGACGAAGGCACAGGGACGGGAATTCTTTGTCGTGTTCGTCCCCAGCAAAAATCACATTGAGAACCTCGCTGAACGCAATCATCCGCTTGCCGCACCACTGGCCGCAGAGTTGCAGGCGCTGGGCATAGAGTACCGCGAACCGTACTTTATTTTCCTGGAGAAGAGGAAAAAGGGGCACGATCTCTTTAATCCCTGGGAAGACCATTTAAACGCTTCGGGACACCTGCTGTTCGCCAAGGTATTCGTTGAGGACTCCACCATAAACGCTGTCAAGAACCTATACTCGAAGTAACATCCTGCACGCGTGCACAGGGAAGAGTAAAAAGAGGGGACGGTGTTTACTTGTTAACTTTATCGCTAGCGAAATGCCAACAATATTACCAACTTGCTCAAACACATATCCCGCTTCGCGGGACTACTCACCTTGGTTCCGGGCCGGTCTCCCTCCATGGCAGCAGTAGGGTCATCCCAGGACCCCGGAGGGGGATACCATGTACCAGCGCGTTCCCTACTCCGCTCAACTCGCCGATAGAAGGTTAAGTAAAAGTATGATAATATTTTCAACATGTTGACGGTTAATGGTCGACTACAAGGAGAAAGCAAATGGCTGTAAAAGATATTGCCAAACATGTGATTGATACACTGCCGGATGATATAAGCATGGATGGTGTTATTCATGCTTTGTACATTAAAGCTAAATTCGATCATGGTGAAAGCCAAATTCGGGAAGGAAAGGGTGTCTCACACGAAAAAGCTACGCAGAGACTCCAAAAATGGATAAAGTAGTCTGGTCGCCGGCTGCATTAACAGATGTCGACTCCATTGCGGAGTATATTGCAAGAGACTCTGCCGACCAGGCCTCTCTTTTTGTGGTTAGACTGCTTGAGGCAACAGATCACTTACAGAATTTCCCTCTTTCTGGTAGCATCATCCCTGAAATTGGCAATCAAGCCTGCCGTGAAATTATTTATGGCTCCTACCGTATTATGTATCGGATTGAGGGCAATGAAGTTTGGATTACCGGAGTTGTGCATGGCGCACGCGATTGGTACCCCAAATAATCTTTTTATCAAGTCACTCAGACAATCAGGATCGGACCTACGTAACCCCTTACAACAAAAGTTCCTGTAGAGAATAATGAATCGTGAATTGTCGAATAGCTAAGGAGAATACTATGGAGATAAAGAACGGACAGGATAAAAGGCTTGCCGTACTCATTGACGCGGATAACGCCTCGCCGGCAATAATTGAACCTTTACTAGCTGAGGTATCAAAGTATGGAGTAGCGACTGTTAAACGTATATATGGAGACTGGACATCTCCCAGTCTGGGTGGTTGGAAAAAGGTCCTGGCGAGTTTCGCCATTCATCCAATTCAACAGTTCCGGCACACCGTCGGCAAGAATGCAACGGATAGCGCGATGATCATAGACGCGATGGATTTACTCTATACCAAGAGATTTAACGGGTTCTGCATTGTGTCAAGCGACAGTGATTTCACCCGGCTCGCCTCCCGGATTCGAGAAGAAGGAGCAATCGTATACGGATTCGGAGAGAGAAAGACGCCGGACTCGTTCGTGAGCGCGTGCGACAAATTTATATATACCGAGATTCTCAAGAAAGATAAAGGCCCCAGAAAAAGCTCCACTAAGAAGGTGTCCAAAGGACCTGAACGTAAAAATGCAGAAGCTTTGAATAGAGATGAAAAGCTCGTATCCATATTATTTGATGCTGTTGATGCGGTGGCTGATGAGGATGGCTGGGCGCGTTTAGGCAGTGTAGGCTCCAAGATATCCAATCAATATCCCTCCTTTGACTCAAGAAATTACGGATACGCGAAATTAAGTTCGCTCATTCGCACGATAAACCTATTTATAGTTGCCACTCGACAAGCCGGCACTGATCCCAAGAATAGATCTATTTACGTCAAACGGAAGTAGATTGAAAAGCTTACGAGCTTTTCGAACTTCTTACGATTCATCACGGCGCCAGATTGTTTTACCCATCAAAGCTCTGATGAAACTGCCAACCCGCCGCTTCAGCCGTCCGCGGGCGGGCCAAGCTGAGCTTGTCATCGATTAATAACTCAAACAAAATGGAGGCGTTGAAATGATTGCTTATTGCGGATTGGATTGTTCCAAATGTGAAGGCTATCTTGCGGCCCGGGCGAATGATGATAATATGCGGGCGGACGTAGCAAAGAAATGGTCGGCTCAATATAATGCTGATATCAAGCCGGAACATATCGATTGCGATGGATGTAAGTCTGCTGGCCATAAATTTTTCTATTGTGAGAATATCTGTGAAATTCGCAAGTGTTGTATGGAGAAATTGTTACCGCACTGTGCTGCTTGCGACATGTATGCCTGTGATAAACTAAAACGGTTTATTGAGTTAGCACCAGAAGCAGGCAAAGCCCTAGACAGTTTACGTTCTTAACAAAAGAATGTCCACACAGGAGGAGATAATGGATGTCTTTGAAGCTATCAGCCGGCGCCACAGTTACCGGGGGCCGTTCAGGGACCGACCGGTTCCGCGGGAGGACCTCAAGCGCATCGTTCAGACCGCCCTGCAGGCCCCATCGGGAAAGAACGCGCAGACAACAACCTTCGTGATCGTGGACGATCCTGAACACGTGAAGCAAATCGGCAAGATGCACACCGGCAACAAGGCCATGCAGCAGGCCGGGGCCATGATCGCATGCATCGTGGACAAAAAACCCGAGCCCGTATATAAGGGGCACTCCTTCCAGGTGGAGGATTGCGCGGCGGCCGTGGAGAACATGCTGCTCGCCGTAACCGCGCTGGGTTACGCCACTGTGTGGATCGACGGCTGGCTCAGGGCGGAAGGACACGCAGAGACGATAGGCCGCCTCCTGGGGCTGCCGGAGGGAAAAGTCGTGCGGGTTCTCCTGCCGATCGGAGTGCCCGATGAGAAGTCCCGCCAGCCGGAGAAGAAACCTTTCCAGGAGCGGGCCTGGTTCAACCGCTTCGGAGGATGAGACATGTTAAAGCCCCGCGAGCAACATCAACACCTTGCGCACCCGATTTCCAGGTTCCCGCGGCCACGCGTCTTTCCTTTTGACCTTTCCTATCTACAGGCATTACGATAAGTTAGCAATCGGCTTGCAAGCATGAAGAAGAAAGTAAACTACATAGAGCGAATATTTTTCTGCACCAGAACGAATAATCAACAAGCAGATGCATGCTCCAATGGTCAACATGAAGTTTATTAAAAAAAACGCGTTTACACTCACTGGCATTTTTGCCGCCATCATCCTCTTGGCAGTTGAGGAAATCGGCGACTTCTTTCTGCTCGCTCCGAGTGATAGATTTTACATCGATATCATTATTTCGGCATTGCTCATAACTGCAGGTTTACTGCTCGATATAAACCTCAAGAAGCTGGCTAGTGAAAAGGAGATAAAAGAAGAATTACAACGAGCTAATGAGGCGCTTTTTAATACAAATAAAGAACTCCGTGAATCCATGGCACAAATAAAGGTATTGAGAGGCCTATTGCCAATCTGTGCCTCGTGCAAGAAGATACGGGATGATAGGGGATACTGGCAACAGGTCGAAGTTTATATTCGAGAGCATTCCGAAGCCGATTTCACCCATGGTATCTGTCCCGAATGCGCCGTAAAGTTAAGAAAATCGTTTTAGGCAACATCCAGAGCCTGATGGAGGTCAAACACCCCTTCACGGCGGGCGTCGGACTTATCATGATGCATACAATCGAGACAGGTGAAGTTGCACCGCCGGAGAAACAGGAGTTCTCCCCTTGAATATTATCGAGCAGTTCACCGGGCGCGAAGCCGGGGCGATGGTGCAGTTTATAAAGTACGCCCTCGGGGGGGGAATGGCCACGCTCACGCACATCGTTTTATTTCATCTCGCCGCCTGGAAACTCTTTCCATGCCTCCAGAAAAACGATTGGGCCGTGGAACTCTTCAACCTCTCCGTGGAGGAAGAAGACGACTCAACGCGCTCCCGCAATTCCATGATAGACAACATAATAGCTTTCATTTTCTCTAACATGGTGGCCTACCTGATCAACATATACTGGGTATTCGAGCCGGGCAGACACACCTTCTTCGTCGAGATAGGCCTCTTTTATCTCGTTTCGTGTGTCAGCCTGGTAATCGGCACTTCATTAATGGGCTACATAATTAAACGCTACGGTGTGCGGACCACATACGCTTTCGCCACGAACATCTTTATGGCCCTTATGATAAACTACATGATGCGAAAATTTATCATATTCAAAGGGTAAGGAGGGGACCATGTTCATAGTCCACGTTTTTGTCCACGTCAAGCCCGACCGGGTCGAAGCGTTCAAAGACGCCACCATTGAAAACGCCCGAAACAGCGTTCAGGAGCCGGGCATCGCCCGCTTCGATATCATACAGCAGCAGGATGATCCCTCCCGCTTCGTGCTCGTCGAAGTCTATCGCACGCCGGACGACCCGGCCCGGCACAAGGAAACGGAGCATTATAAAAAATGGCGCGAGGCTGTCGCCGACATGATGGCCGAGCCGCGCAGCAGTATCAAGTACGGCAACGTATTTCCGGATGAGCAGGGCTGGGATCAGGAAAAGCAGCCATGACCGTCTTTAACGACGAAAGTGCACCCCGGTTTAACAGCAAGAAAATCGCGAGACCTCAGGGTCCACAGAGGCCCCGGTAATACCCCCGGGTCCAGACGCCAAGGCGTAATGAAAACAGGCACAATTGACAGGAAAACGATCGAACTCGGGCTCAAGGCCGCGGATTCGGACATTTACGACGAGAATGAAATATGGTCGCGCTACAGCAATGACAAGGTGGATATAGGAGAGGAGCTTGCCGGGGTCCTGAGGACATTGAGCAAGGCACTTCCGCTATCAAAAACCCTGAGGGCCCTCTCAATAGGCTCAGGTGTCGAACCGCAATTTCGAATCCTTGAATCCGCAATACGCGGGGGCCTGTACCTGCTCGATGTGGACAAGGAGGCGCTAGACATAGTCGATGAGCGAACCCATCGTCAAAGCATACAGCATGTTGCGACAATTTTATGCGATTACAACACAATACTGGAGTCACCCGACAACACAGAGAACTTCGTAAAGACCAAGCTGAACGGCAAAAGAATGGACCTTATTACTTTTCACCATTCACTGTATTACTGCCGGGAAAGCGCATGGGGCGTTATTTTTAAGAACCTTTACCGTAAAATCTTAGCTCCGAGGGGAGCGATACACGCCGTGCTCATGGCATCGGAGAGCAAGGATCAATCCACAACAACCTGGCTGTACAACCATTTTGCAGGGAAATTTTTCGGATGCCGCAACGATCAGGATCTGCTCAAGTTCAAGAGGGAACTGGAGAGCACTCCCTTATTCAAAAGGGGACAGATACTATCAAGAACCGACCGGGTCCATTTTTTCGTGGATGATTTCGGTAAGTTCATGGCAGTAGCCTGGATGATTCTTCTCTATCCCGAAGTTCACAAGTACACCCTGCGGCAGAGGGAGGAGATCACGGAATTTGTTTACAGGAAGTTCTGGTTAAAGAAAAAGCCCCTGGTGCAGATGCAGAATCACCTTGTGCTTTACAGGGGAATCGGTTTTAAGGGACTAATTTAGGTAAGGAGAAAACTTATGAGCGATAAGGACACGAAAGAAATAAAAGAGATCTATGTTGACTCGAACAACCTTTACCGGGAGGAGAATTTCACCGATCTCAAGGTGGCTTCGATCAGGCGGCTCATACCCGTGAAGCCCGACGGGTCGGACGACGAGAGCCGCGCGCCGATCTTCATGGGACAGGCCAGCATGATGACGGGGGCGGGCCCGCTGCCGATCCAGTTCCCCCTCGATGCCAACAACTTCAAGGAGGCCATGGATAATTTCCCGGAAGCGGTCAAGAAAGCCGTTGAAAAAATGATAGAAGAGGTCAAAGAGCTGCAGCGCAAAGAGGCATCCCGCATCATAGTGCCCGGCGAGGGGCCGGGCCCGGTCAAGCTTGACTGATTATTGCGGACTTTCAGCGGGGAAGGCACGCGGCAGCCAAACGGCTCGATTTTTGAGCGAAGGGGGCTAAATGAAATACTCACAGGCCAAGCAGGGCCGGACTTTCGTTATACGCCTCGAGGACGGAGACATCCTTCATGAAAAAATCGAGCAGCTCGCACGCGACCAGTCAATCGGGGCGGCCGCTTTGATCATCGTCGGGGGGGCAGACGAGGGCAGCAAGCTCGTTGTTGCGCCCGAGCACGGACGCGCGAAACCCATATCGCCTATGGTTCATACACTCGACGGCGTCCACGAGATCGCGGGCGCCGGAACGCTCTTCCCTGACGACGAAGGCAATCCCGTGCTGCACATACACGCCGCCTGCGGCAGAAGAGATTCAACCATAACCGGCTGCGTCCGCGCAGGAGTAAAGGTCTGGCACGTCCTGGAGGTCATACTCTTTGAGCTGGTAGATACCACCGCGGTCCGGGCCCTTGACCCCGAAACCGGTTTCAAGCTCCTCGAACCGTAACGGCAGCTCCGCAAAAAACAGACCGCGAAAGACACGAAAAAAACGTGAAAAGTCTCCTGCTAGCAGCGCTTATATTCGCGTGCGGTTCGATTTCACCTCCTCCCGCCGCGGCGGATGAAAACACCCATCGCGAGGAGCTGGAAACGCTTCTCGAGCTTTTCGACATGGAAGACAAGTCCGGCGAGTCGATCGACCAGATGGTGACCCTTCACATGCAGCAAGACCCCCGGCTCGGACCATATACAGGCGTGCTGAGGAAATTTTACGAAAAGCACATGAGCTGGGACAGCCTGAAAGACGATTTTATCGCCATTTATATGGAGGAGTTCTCCGAGGAGGAGATCCGCGAGCTCATCGCTTTCTACAAAACGCCGGTCGGACGCAAGGCCATAAAAAAGATGCCCCTTCTCAGGGTAAAATGCGCCCGGATAGGCGAAGAGCAACTATTGAAAAACCTGGCCGAGTGGCACCGGATGCTCCAGGAAGAGACCGAAAGATTGAAGAAGCTCCAACAATGAGAAACTTTCTTTTAACCGCGCTCATATTCAGCGCATGTCTTCTTTCACCGTTCAATGCAACGGCGGACGAAGCCACCCACCGGGAAGCGGTGAAAATACTGTTCGAAGTGCTGGATATGAAGGAAGCACACAAGCAGGGGATGGTACAGATGCTGGCCATCCAGATACAGCAAAACCCCCAGCTCGGCCCTCTTCAGGATGTTCAGAAAAAGTTCTTCGAAAAATATATGAGCTGGGAGAGCTTACAGGACAAATTCACCGCTGTATTCATGGATGAGTTCTCGGAAAAGGAGATCCGCAAGCTGATCGACTTCTACCAAACGCCCACGGGGCGAAAAACTGTAACAAAGATGCCCGTACTCCTGTCGAAGGGGACCATGATACAAAGCCGTAGATTGAGTGAAAACATGCCGGAACTGCAGCAAATGATCCGGGACGAAATGGCCAGGAGGAAGGCGGGGTCCGGCAACTAAGAATCCGTTCGGACTTCACGGAGGGTCTCCCGGCGCAAAGACGGGTAGGGAAGAAGCGAAAGGAGAACTTTGGGCAGGTTTGATTCCGGCGCAACCTATAAAAAGAAGCTCTTATTACTGGGTTGCAGCACAGTAATAGCCCTGGTTACGGCAGAGCTCCTGGTCCGTCTCCTTTTCCCCCATGTCCGCGGAACCCACCAGCACCCCAGCAGCATCTGGCGCGACGACTTCCTGTCGCATGATAGGCTCGGCCGACACCACCCGTTGCTGGGCTGGACGCTCCGGCCGAACGAGGAGACGGTCAACCGGGGATGGGAGTTCGAACACGTTATCCGGACAAACTCCCGCGGCTTCAGGGACGAAGAGGTCCCCTATGAACGCCGCCCGGACATCCGGCGCATTGTGCTGCTCGGGGACTCCTTCGGAATGGGCGACGGGGTCGAACGGCAACAATCATTCGCGGAACTGCTGGAAAATCTTCTGCCGAAAACAGAGGTAGTCAACCTCTCTGTGAGCGGGTACGGCACGGACCAGGAACTGCTGGCGTACGAGACGGAGGGGAAGAAATACAGGCCGGACATAGTGCTGCTGGCGTTTACGAGCGCGAATGATTTCCAGAACAACGTATCGAAACAGCAGTACGGACTCGGCAAGCCGCACTATGAATTTGCCGGCGGGAAAGTAAAATTAAGGGGCGTTCCGGTCCCGGAATGGCCGGCCGGCAAAATAAGCGATGCCACTGATACGAAAACCCCATCCCCATTCCCGGCCCACGATTTTCTCGACGCGAACAGCGCGCTGTACGCCCTGGCGTTCGACAGGATTTCGCGGGTACCGTCAATAAGGAGACGGTGGGAAAAAACAGAATTACTCTACACCCAGGTAGAGGCGTTTTATGCAGGTCAAGTCGGCATCTTTAACACCGGGCCATCTCCCCAGCTTGCTTCCGCATGGCAACTGACCCTTGGATTGCTGGAGAAATGGCAAAAGGAAGCGCTCGAGGAAAACGCGCAACCGGTGCTCCTGCTGGTCCCGTCCCACCTGCAGGTTTACCCGGAGATATGGAACCGCGCGGCCCGGCAATATGATTTACGGCCTGAAGATTTTAACCCGCGATACCCGAACGACCGTTTGAAAGAGTTCTGCAAGGCGCGAAATCTCGCCGTGATCGATTTACTGCCGGACTTCCGGTCGGCGGCTGATGCCGGCAAGTCACTCTACTATAAGAGGAACCCGCACTGGAATCGGGAAGGACATTATCTTGCGGCGAAGGTGATCGCAAGGGAGCTGTCCGGGAGGGGCTGCCTGGATAAAAAAAATCCCTTATAAGACAGGTATACACGGAGTTTCCCCTCCAGGAGGGGAGAGGATTCATTGGATCGAGACAACAAATCTACTACGATTATTTCCTCAAAGAGGACGCGGGAGTCCTAATGAAAACGGGGGAAGACCAGAGATATACCCCTTCGAACACCCGGTATCATCTGGTAGGATAGGACGTATTGGATTCGATGAGCGGGGCAATACTAACTATCGGGAGCGCTAAAGAATGATCAGCAGGTTCTACAGGGTCGTGTTTCTCCTATCCATTGGGGCTGCACTGTCCGGCTGCAAAAGCACGCACCCATCCCCGGGATTTCACCTGGGGGAAAATACCGGTAAGCTGCCGCCCGGCGTCCCCAGACGCGTGGGCGTAGCCTTATTCGCGGGCGAATCTCCGATCAATCAACAGGCGTCGGACCAGTTAACGGCGGGGCTGCTGAATCTTGGATTTGACGTAATAGAAAGAAGTAACTTCCAGGCAATCATCGATGAGCTGGAGATAAGCAGCTCGGATGTAATTTCGGAGCCGACAAGGGCTGAACTGGGAAATCAACTGGCCCTTGAAGCGATTTTCACCGGCAGCGTAACGGGCGAGGAGAGTACGTTCTGGATCGACTCCCACATAAACGTCAAACTGGTCGATATCGATACGGGACGAATCATATGGGCCACCACCGCTCAAGATCCCCGGAGCAGGATATCCCGCAGGAAAGTCCGAGGCGACGTGAAAACCTCGATTACATACTCCGTGAACGAGGTTTTAAGGCAGCTAAAGGAGGCTTTAGACAGAAGAACGGCTTCGGGAGAAGAGGTGAAGGAATTATTCAACGGAGGCACCTAGCCAGGCCAAACCGGTGAACGGCAGGACGGCTCGCATACAACCCGGTTAAATCGTTCAAATCACTATTAGAAAGGATGGATCTATTCGGTGTTGTCGTCCTGGCCATGGTGACCTAACGGCATGAATGACCTTGAAAAAATTCCGGGAATCGGTCCCAGGCTCGCCCGCTCACTGAGAGATCTCGGGTTCAGCCGCGTCGAAGATCTTCGAGACCGCGACCCGGAGCATATATATAGGGAGCTTTGCAGGCTCCGGGGAACTCACATAGACAGGTGCGTCCTGTATACTTTTCGCTGCGCCGTCTACTTTGCGAGTAATTCAGTGCATAATCCCGAAATGCTCAAGTGGTGGAACTGGAAGGAAAAGAGGTGAGTTTGGACGGCAGAATCATTTGATTTTCCACCGAGGGAACGGTCATCTTAAACCCGGGATTATTAAACCAAGACGGGGCGAAAGCGTTATACTATCAAAGTAACAGCCCAGATCCTAAATTTACGAGCGAAGCGAGCCAATTTATAAGGAGGTGATTATGTACTGTCCGACATGCGGGAAGAATCTTCAACAAATGGTTGTTGGCGGGGTCACTCTTGATGTATGCGAGGGCGGCTGCGGCGGCATATGGTTTGATAATTTTGAATTGAAAAAGTTCGACGAGCCCCATGAATCGGCAGGAGAAGAGCTCCTGGATATCAAAAGGGATGAAAGCGCCAGAGTCGATCACAGTAAAAAACGCAACTGCCCCAAATGCGCAAACATAATAATGCAGAGGCATTTCTTTTGCGTTAAACAAAAGGTGGAAGTCGATGAATGTCCCGCCTGCGGAGGATTCTGGCTCGACTCCGGCGAGCTGGCCCGGATCAGGCAACAGTATGGAAACGAAGAGGAGGGGATAAAAGCCGCCAAGAAATATTTCGACGGAATCTTCGGCAAGGAACTCGCCGCCATGAAGATGGAAAGTGAAGGGCAACTCAGGAAAGCGCGTAGAATAGCGAATATGTTCAGATTTATCTGCCCGACGCAATACATCCCCGGCAAGCAGGAGTGGGGCGCTTTTTAGTATCGTGTCTCAGAAATTGCCTTAATTCGTATCTCGTGAAGCGTATCTCGTATTGCGTGATGCGTATCGCGTAACTTCAAATCATGTTGATGGGTTATGGTAGGGATGCCGGTTTGGTTACAGGTTAAGTAGTTGGGTATTTTCACCTAACCTTCACCCAACTACAATACCGGCATCCTAACCTTTACCTGTATTCCCATTATCTCTTTTTGTGCCTTAGCCTGAATTATTCATCAACTTTGCGAAAATTGTTGCAATGCCAAGGAGAACAATAGGTTACAGCATATCATCTCGAAAATATAATTTTTCAGACCGATCTATTCATGAACTTTTGTTTATTGTGAGATTGCTTTGCTAACGCTCGCAATGACAAGGGGTAGTGTCATTGCGAGGAGCGAAGCGACGCGGCAATCTCGCTTTTTATTTCGGCATTTTAAATATCCAGTGAATAATTCAGGTTAGTGCCTTGGTGGCCTAATAGTTATTGCTTATCGCGGAACTGCTCCCACAATCTTTTAAAGCGGCTCTCGTATATCATGTGGTAGAGGTGAACTTTATCGGGAAAGAGCTCAGAGCACTTCTCTTTCAGACGCTCCATCTCTATCTCTATATCGACGAGGGGGTAATCGCTCGCCACGATGAGGCTGGAGATCCTGTCAGCCATCCTTTTGATGGTCTCGGCTTCCCTCTTCTCCGCCTCTGCCAGGACGTTGAATATCTCTGAATATGTCAGGGGAGCTTCCTGCCGGTGCTCGAAGACGACCGTCTCTCCGCACGGGCACCGCACGGTCCGGCCAAACTGGAAGAGCGTCACGTCATACTGCCGCCCGCAGTGCGGGCACCGTATCGCCATGACGATCAGCCTATCCTGGAACCGGCGGGGAGGTCCCTGTCCAGAGTAAGCAGGGATATATCTCCGGGGCCTTCGCCGAGGGAGGCAAGGAGCATCCCCCTGGATTCAATGCCGCGGATGGTGGCCGGCTCGAGGTTGGCGAGGACGACGATATTCCTGCCCTTCAGCTCGCCAGGATCATAGGCCTTCGCTATCCCGGCGACCAGGACCCGTGTCTCCGCTCCCAGGTCGACTACGAGGCGAATGAGCTTACTCGTCCCCTGCACCCGCTCCGCCTCCAGGACCTTGCCGCTGCGCAGCTCCATCTTCTTGAAATCATCCATAGTTATCATGAACGGTTCCTCCATATTGGCCTTATTAAGCAAAGGACAATGCCGATACAAGATTCACATAAGAAAAATAGTAACCACGGATTATACGGATTACGCTGATTACAAAAATGTATATCGATATTGTAGCGTCCTCGCCCCCGCCCATGCAGATGAAAATATTATCTAAGCCGTCCCGCTGTGCGGCGGGACGCTACCAGCTAAGTTTTATAAATAATCCGTATAATCCGCTTAATCCGTGGTTATTTTTTATTTTGAGAACCGGAAGTAGATGATATCGCCGTCCCGGACAACGTAATCCTTGCCCCTGAGCTGGTAGCGGCCGGCGGCCTTTGCCGCCTGGACGGACCCGGCATCCAACAGGTCGCTGAACGCTATCACCTCAGCCTTTATGAACCCCTTCTCCATGTCGGTGTGGACGCAGCCGGCCGCCTCAGGCGCCGTCGTCCCGGCCCTGACGAGCCAGGCCCGAAGCTCGCTCTCGTTGACAGTGAAGAACGTGATGAGGGCCATCGCCTCCAGGAGCGCCCCGGCCACCCGCTCTCTGGCGCCGACGGCCATGCCGAGGTCGTCCATGAAGGGACGCGCCTCCTCGGGTGAGAGGTCGAGGAGCTCCAGCTCGAATTTACCCGCCACACGGACCGCGCGAGCGCCGGGGAAAGCGCTTTCCACCTCGCCGATAACGCTCTCTCCGCCCGGCCTGTCGATCCCCGAGTTAACGATTATAAGGAGGGGCTTCAGGGTAATGAAACCGAATCCCCTGACCATTTTCTCGTCCTCTGCCGGAAGATCCAGGCCGGCCAGGGACCGCCCGGCATCGAGCTCCGACCGGCAACGCAGGAGAACGGCCATCTCCTTCTCCCGCGCCTCGTCCCTTCCCCGCTTTAGCTCCCTCTCCAGCTTCTCGAGGCGCTTCTCCACCCCATCGAGGTCCTCGAGCATGAACTCGGTGTTGAGGTCCCCGATATCCCGGATCGGGTCCACCGCCCCCGAAACGTGGGAAACATCTTCGTCCCCGAAGTCCCTGACAACCTGTGCGAGGGCGTCCATCTCCCTGACGGCGCCAAGGAGACGACCCCTCCTCTCGTCCCCCGCCGTTATCCCGGGTATGGCCACCAGGGTTATGGAGGCCTCCGCTACCACGTTCGGCCCGCACACGGCCGCTATCGCCTCCAGACGGCTATCGGGAACGCGTACCGCCCCGATGTGCTGCTCTTCCCCGCCGCCGCCGGCGGGGAAGAGCGACCCGGTGAGTATATTAAAGAGAGTTCTCTTCCCGACATAGGGAAGACCTATCAAACCGATTTTCATCGCTTAACCCAAATCAATTATACTATGATATGGCCCCTGCAAACAGGAGGTAATACCATGCCGGCCATTGATATCAGGAAGGGAAACGCGCTTCTGATCAACGGCGACGTGTTCGTCGTCCT
>Ga0208771_1000095_pt1 | contig 54995 bp, 32 predicted proteins | sample AntAceMetag02UKX_FD_184775 | JGI IMG/M metagenome (GOLD analysis project Ga0208771, IMG submission 184775) | Saline lake microbial communities from Ace Lake, Antarctica - Antarctic Ace Lake Metagenome 02UKX (SPAdes) (version 2) | ecosystem: Environmental > Aquatic > Non-marine Saline and... | reverse complement strand
TGACCATCCCTATTCCGATAAGAAATTCAGAAAATGGGTTACATTCTTTTTGGGTTTGATTTTTAGCATTCAGGGCATTTGGGGATTGCTTGAAAGGTCTTTTTTTATGCATTATATTCAACTTGCTGCTGGAATCACTTTATGTTTGGACGTTTTATTAAAGCCTTCATTTTATAAAAAATTTGGCAGGCATCATTACTCCTTTTTAATTGTTATCTGCTTTTAGGGTGCTTTATAAATTTATTTCAGCAACTTCGCATTTATGAGAGTATTATTGGATTTAATAATTTGCTTTATATTTTTTTTTAATCTAAAAATTATTTTATAAATGAATCAAAAATTAGTTGAGCAACAGTCGGATTATTTAAGGAGTTTGGTATTTTTGCTGATGATTTATATCAGCTTTGTATATGTTTTTACGCTGAGCCCTTTTCATTTTTCAAAATTTTATTACCATCAATATTTGCTATTTAGTAAAGGAAATTTAGCCACATTAACGGGACCAATATCGTCTTTGGATATTATAATCAATTTACTAATGTTGTTCCCTATTGGTTTTTTGGTTGCTTCTTTTCTAAAGAGTAAGCAGGTATCTTTTAAGAAATGTTTTATGACCACTACTGCCCTGGGATTTCTTATTAGTTTTACCATTGAATTTTCGCAAGTGTTTCTTCCTCGTACAACGTCGATGCTTGATGTTTGCAACAATACATTAGGAGCAAGTATTGCTGCTTTGGTGGTTTATTTAAGGGGAAGTTATGATCCAAAACAATTTTTTGACAAGATTTATTGGAAAGTTAAAAAACGATTCGGCTGGTTAATTATTTTTTGTTCCCTAACTGTAGCGACTATTTTATTGCTTCCGATTTTTTTTAATAATTTTAGCAACTGGGATACAACCTATTCACTCCAGGTTGGCAATGAAGCGACTATGAACCGCGCCTGGCAGGGAACTATTTACAAAGTATCAATTTTTAATCGTGTATTAGAAAAAAGAGACATCAGCTTATATTTTTCAACCGGATATTCACAAAAAACTCCAACAAATATTTCAGACGGACTTTTGACTGAATATAATTTTGAAGAGCTACCGGCAAAAAATTTTGGTTCAATTGAAGAAGAATTATTGTTGTTTACTCAAAAAAATTCTCGTATCAATAAACTGGCAAAACAGAATGGTGTTTGTATCAGGGGCAATTCGATTCTTCAATCAAAAAAATCAGCCAAAAAGCTTGTACAGCGTTTAAGAAAAACAAATAAACTTTCAATTGCGATCTGGATGAAACCAGACAATCTTAAAATGATGGGACCTGCTAGAATTGTTTCATTATCAGCAGATCCAGTGAATCGTAATTTTACAGTGGGACAGTCTCAGGACAGAATAAATTTCAGAGTACGAACGCCTTTGACTGGTAATAATGGCTCTAAAGTGAGCTTAACATCTTCTCCAATTATTAATGCACAAATACCTCAATTAGTTGTGGCTACTTTTTACAGGGGTGAAGCAAAATTGTATTACAATGGTCAGATAATTAGGTCTTCAGTTTTTGATACCAGCTTTTATCTTCCGTTATTAATTTGGGGTAAAAAGAAACGCTATCAAATTATTACATTTTGCTTTACACTGTTATTTCCACTGGGTTGGTTAGCCTGGGGGCTGGCATCATCTAAAGTGTGGAAACGCAGTTTGTCAATTCTGATAGTGTTAATCCCCTTTTTCCTTTCATCTTTGATCAAGATTTTATTTTATCATCATTCCATTGATGTGCATTTGTTTTTATTGAGTATTGTCATTTCATTTTTGGTTCTGGTGAGCGGATTGTTTTGTGAGTTGTTAATTCTTCTTTTGAGAAAGTACAATTTTTTCTGAGTTTTATCTTAATGAAAATGCCCCTGTACTAATAATCATCAGCATACAATCTGTGTATATTTACAACAACGGTTGTAATTAAATCTGTGTAAAATTACCACACCTGGAAACTTATCCATATTATCAATCCAACACAACTCACAATAAATCAAGAGTTAACAAGAAGTACATTTTTTCGGTACGGACTTTGCGGATATCAGGGCAGCAAAATAAATTTGTTAATTGAATTTTTAGTTCAGGAGGTTTAAAATGCAATCGGTACAGTTGAAACAAGTTCTGTTTTTAATATTTATTCTCTTAGCTTTCATGATCATTTTTGGTATTTTAATTTACACATCAACCGTGATGGCGGAAGAATCTTCAGATCCATCGCTGGCCAAAAAGAAACTTGTTCATTATGACCATGGTGATGTTACAATCGATGAGGATGAAGTGATTGAAGCTGATATTGTTTTAGAATCCGGGGAAATTACAATTGCCGGTGAAGTTTACGGAGACATTATTGCTTTGAACTCTGATGTTGCAATAGAAGCGGAAGCGGATATTTATGGACATCTGATTTGCTTCAACTGCAAAGTTGATCAGGACAAAGAAGCTCACATTGCCGGTGATGTTGTGCTTCTAAATGAAAATAGCATTGATATAGCAGGAGGAAGAAATTTGATCGGCTATGGCTTTCTATTGAATCAATGTCAAAGTGATACAGTAATTGAAGAAGGCGAAACCGTCAAAGGAGATATTTTAGTTTTAAATCACAAATTGGTAATCAAAGGTAAAGTGGATGGTGATGTTTTAAATATTTTTGGCAGGACAATAATTAAGCCCACCGCTGCAATTGATGGTCATGTTATTGCCTTTCAAGGAGAGATAGCAATTTCAAACAATGCCCTGGTTACGGGTCGAATATTAGGATTGGAAGAAGAGACAGAAACAGTTGAGGTGGATACTGAGCGAGAACGCGATGAAAAATTTAGAAACAAAGTAGAAAAAAAATATTTACGAGTTGATAGCGAGAAAAAATCTGATGTGTTTCGTTTCTGGGGCGATATAACCATCGAACCTGGTGAAATTATCAAGGGAGCTGTAGTTACAGTGCGAGGCACAATCGAAGTAAAAGGTGAGGTTGAAGGCGATGTTGTGGCTGTATTTGGCAGTGTGGAATTAGATTCAACAGCTTACATTGATGGTGATGTTGTCAGTGTTGGTGGAAAAATTTATCGCGAAAACGGAGCTTTTGTTGGAGGCGATATTGTCCAAACATCTATTACTGGTGTGAAAGTCGATGATGGTGATCAGCATGTTTCAGTTGGGCTCACTGGTATTTCAGTTGCTCCCAAAAAAGGAGATGAATGGAAAAGAAAAAGAAGGAAAGTCAGACACCGCTGGGATTACGGTCTGGATGAAGAATCTTTTATGTTCCGTTATAATCGGGTTGAAGGACTTTTTTTAGGTCTTAAATTAAATAAAGATGAGTGGGGTTATGAAAACGATGCGTTTTTTGACCTATTTGGACATATCGGATATGGGTTTGCCGACAAACGCGCATGTTATCAAATTGGTGCTCAAAGAAGCATTTTTGGCAGTTTCGGTCCAGTAATCGGCATTGAAGCTCACGATGTAACTGCAACGGAAGATAGCTGGATGATGCCTACTTTTGAAAACTCTTTGGCAGCTTTTTTAATAAAAGAAGATTTTCATGATTTTTATCGTAAACAGGGTTATTCTGCGTATGCAAATTTTTACATTTCTGAATATTTGAAATTAAGCGGAGAATATCATGAAGAAAATCATTTTAATCTAAAGAAAAACACAAATTGGTCGATTTTCGGTGGTGATAAAAAATTACGTCATAATCCAGGTATTGATGAAATTGACTACAAAAGTGTCGTCGGAAAAATTAGCTTTGATACACGAGACAGCTACAAATATCCGGACAAAGGCTGGTTGTTTAACGCTACAGGAGAATTTGCCGGAACAAAATTTAATGACAACGGAGTTAATTTTGATAGGTATATTGTTGACTTGAGGCGCTACCAGCCAGTGAGTAGCGGAGAAAATCTTGATTTCAGAGTTCGCATAGGATCTTCCCGTGGAATAGTACCGGAACAGTTGAAATTCGATGCTGGTGGTTTTTCCGCGCTACGCGGTTACGAATTCAAGGAATTTAAAAATTTTAATCGGATGGTTCTGGGCAGCCTGGAATACAGAATTTATGGCAGAAGAAATCCATTGAACAGCATATTTGGAATGAGTGATTTTAATCTTATTATATTTGCTGACGCCGGGTATTTATGGCAAGCAGCGGATTCGTTGGAAGCAAAAGAAGGATTTGACAATGTTGATTGGGATGATCTAAAGACATCAGTTGGATTTGCTATCAGCAACGATGATGGAAATGTCAGATTAACTTTCGCAAAACGATTGGATGAAAAAGATAAACCTATCATTCTAACTTTTAGAATTAGCAGACCGTTTTGAAATGTGGGGCATTAATTTAGAGCTGTGAAGAATTAAGATAATGTTTCGCTAATTTTTTTGCAAGAATAGGATCAAAAGAGAAACAGCTTTGTTGTGAAATTTTAAATTCATTTTTATTGTAATAAATGCTTATTGCCCCGGCATAAAATGTTGGGGCAACTTTTTTATTAATAAATTTTCAGCAACAAAATACATATTTTTTCGTTACATAATTTGAGTGGTAAGATAAAAAAAAATATTCCTTGACATCCATCTAAAAATTTATTTTATTAATTATATAATTAGATATTAGTTAATCAATACATTTGCTGTAATCTAACTGAGGTAAAATTAAAACGATGGATGTTTTGATAATTGGTGGAACACGATTTCTTGGGCTAAATTTAACTGAAGCTCTGTTACGTAGTAATCAAAAAGTCACGCTGTTTAATCGGGGCACAAGGCGTAACCAATTCCCTTATTTTGAGGATGTTGAATGGTTAATCGGTGATAGATATGAGGAAGAAAAGTTCCGTTCGCTTTTTACAGATCGCAAGTTTGATGTTGTCATAGATACATGTGCTTATTTTCTTTCGGATGCCGAATTAATTGTTGATGTTTTCAGAGACAAGATAGGGAAATATATTTTCACCAGCAGTATGGTTGTCGCTCATACCAAAGAGTTCGAAGAACAAATACTGCTGCCAATTCCCAATCGTCGCCTTTTTGATACTTCGCTAAATAATAGTTATGCTTACAACAAGACGCTGATTGAAGAATTTTTAGTTGATCAGTTTGACAAAAATGGGTTTCCTTTTGTGTCATTGAGACCGTCTGAGATAAACGGTCCTGGAGAAATACGAGAATGGTATTATATTGATCGAATTAAAAGCGGGAGACAGAAAATTCTTATTCCAGGTTCAGGTGAAAATTTATTCCAGCCAGGATATATAGATGATATTATTCAAGGTTTTTTATTGGCAATTGTTAAAGAAAATGCCATTGGGGAATGTTATAATTTAACCGGTGACGAGGTGATCAGCCTGAATGAATATATCAAATTAATTGCCGAAGAAATGGGCGAACGCGTAAAAACAGTAAATATTCCATATAACATTTTTAGGCAACTGGTTCAGACCAAATATTTTTTCCCATTTTGTTATAAACACTCTTTTGTCATTGATCTATCGAAAACAAAAAAAGAGCTGGGCTATCAGCCAGAAGTAGGTATTAAAGAAGGAATTCGGAAAAGCCTTGAGAATTGGCCAGAAGATTACAATAAAAAAAATTCCCCGTACAATGTTAGTGGAGAGTTCGAGCTTATTAATTATGATTTAGAAGACATGTTCATATCGGTTTGGGAAAATGAAATGATTGAGGCTAAAGAAAGAGTACAGGAGAAACTTTTAGACCGTGGATTATTGATTTAATACCCAGCGCCGTCGAACTGCAACTCTGTTTTCATAAACATTTTGGTAATTATAAAGTCATCACAAATTGATAAGCGCTAATGGTTTCTGGATCATTCATTCAAAAGTGGTTGCCTATCCTGTCAAATAATAACCAATCTTTCTTAACCTTTACCTAAACCTTAACCTATTAATAGAGGTTAGAAAATGAAACACAAAAAAATTTTTACTATCTTTATCTTGAGTTTTCTGTTTTTAGGCGTCATCTCTTCCTGGGCAGGGCAATTCAATAAAATTCAAAAAAAATACCAGGTTAATATTCGTGAGGAACTAACGGTCTATATCGAAATCGACGCTGGTGAAATTACTATTTCCCGTAATAATAAATTAGGTGAGATTTCTGTTTCCGGACGGATAAATGAAAAATATGACAATCTGGACATTGGGTACGATAAAAGGCATAACGAGTTTTCACTCACCATGGATAGAAGGAAGTGGTTTAAATCTATAAAAGACGATAATGCTTCGAAAATTGAAGTTGAGCTTCCAGATAATGTGGTAATAGATTTAAGCGGCAAGATTAAAGCCGGCAAAACAGATTTCAATTTGGGCGGATTGAGTCTGAAAAATTTTGAGTTAAGAAATTTTGCCGGTGAAGTAAATGTTGATTTTAATCAACCAAATAAAATAGAGATGAATTCATTGGACATCAATGTAAAGATTGGCGAAACAAGACTGAGACGTTTAGGAAATGCCCGGTTTTCTGACGGAAATATTAACGGTGGTATTGGAGAGCTTAATATTGACCTGTTAGGAGAAGAAACAAAATCATCAGAGGTCAAAATTGATTTAGATATTGGTTCGACATCAATTTTTCTACCACGTAATTTAGGGATTAAACTCAAAAGTTCTACCATGGGATTTCTAACCGATACTAATTTAGATTCAGAGTTTGATAAAAGGGGCAGATATTATTATAGCAATAATTATGATTCAGCCTCAAAAACTATGTATGTCGTTATTCATTCCGGTATTGGCGAATTAAAGGTAGAGCTTCGGTAGTATATTTGTTAGGGATTAGGTTGTAAGATTTAAAATTATACTTTTTGCCCTTGATCAATAATTCGGAAAATGTCCTCTCTTGCAAAATGCATGGCGCATTGCGCAAAGAGTATATGTTTTTGCTATGCGCTTTGCTCTATGCGCTATACAAATAAACATTATCATAAATTTGCATGGATGATTGTAACATTTTAACTCTTAATTGACGAATATAAAACAAGGAAGAAAATTTAATGAAAAAATTATATCTGTTATTAATCCTGGCATATTCTTTTATTTTTAGCCTGTTTTCAACGTCATTCGGATCGGAAGTTAAAAAAACTTATGAAAAAACTTTTCATCTTGAACCGGGCGCTCATGTGACTGTTAAAGGTGATGAGGGATTCATTAAAGTGAATTCCTGGGATAAACCCGAAGTTCATTTGGTCTGGACAAAAAAGGTCTGGGGAAAAAATACAAAACAGGCTGAAGAAAGACTTGAAAACGTGGAAGTCAGAATCAATCAAACTGGAAACCGGCTTAATGTGAAAGTTGTAGAACCCAGGGAAGGACGCTCCTTTAGTTTCTGGGACTTGGTTGACCCGGATACCTGGGGCAATCACAACCACAGGTCTTCGGTTGTTGATTTTGAATTAACAGTTCCTCGTGAAATAAATTTGAGTTTTTCAAATGACGAGGGAGATGTTATTGTGAGTTCAATTCAAGGTGATGTCGATATTGATGTTGACGAAGGTGAAATCAAAATCAGGGATATTGAATTTGGCGAAATAAATTTGTACACTGACGAGGGCAGTATTTCAGCAACAAATTTGAAAAACGCAGAGGGCTCTATCACAATTGAAGTGGATGAGGGTAATGTTTTATTAGAAGATGTTATTGTTAGAAGGTTAAAAATGGAATGCGATGAGGAAGACGCAACCTTTAAAAAATTTAACTGTGGATCGTGCAATATTACAACTGATGAAGGTGATATTGAGTTGGATGTTTTATTAGAGCACGATAACCGCTATCAAGTTTATACCGATGAAGGTAATGTTTATTTTTATTTGCCAAACAATCCTGATGTACGTTTTGATCTTGAAACTGAAGACGGCAGCATTCGCACTGATTTTGATCTAAAAATCAAAAAACGAGACGACTGGCAGCAATGTCGGGATAGAATTGGTAATGGATCGTCATTGATAAAAGCGTACACAAATGAGGGTGTCATTTCAGTAAGAAAACGTTAAAGGTGTAAAAATGATGAATGAAAAATATTATGCCAACTATATGGTATTAATTTGCTTGTTATTGCTGATCTTACCCGGTTTAGTTGGCGCACAATCTATCGAAATCTATGACATTTCTCCCGCACAGGTAGAATCAAAAGGATTTGTTTTAGATGGGAGGTGTGAACTAAAAATTGAAGCAACGGTAGGAGAATATCGGTCAAAAAGTAGTTTATTGTCAAATTGCTGGATATTAAATGCTGAAAACCATAATTTAGTATGGGAATTTTCTAAAGGAGATGCGGAAAAAAGCCGTTCACGAAAGATGTTAACATTGGAAAAGACAATAACTCTTCCTGAAGGTAATTATGAAGTGTATTATGCCTTGAACCCACAGCGTAATATTATTGAAAGAAAAATTTTCGGTTTGATCTTTAATAGTGATTCCAGAAAATACTATTCATCAGAATGGGGAATAACGGTGCAGCCAGTTTCAAAATCGGACCGCTATTTTCATGTTAGGGCAAAACAACAACAGGATGAACATGTAGTCGTGCAAATGACAAATATTTATGACAACGAGTATCATAAAAAAGGGTTCACTTTAACGGCTCCGGTAAAATTGCGAATTTATGCTATTGGAGAAGGTACAAGAAGCGGCAGGCAGATGTCTGATTTTGGCTGGATCACCAATGTAAAAACAAGAGAACGCGTTTGGGAAATGAAATATCGGAAAACTGATCACGCTGGAGGCGCTAGTAAAAATCGTAAATTTGATAGGGAAATAACACTGCCTGCCGGGGATTATATTGTGTATTATGTAACAGACGATTCCCACTCCAAAGAACATTGGAACCAAATGCCTCCCTACGATCCTGATCATTGGGGAATCACTATCTGGGCTGTTGATTTTGGTAGGGATTACACGGAGATAAAATTCCTTGATGAGAGCAATACTATAAAGCCTTTTTTAGAACTAACACGAATGAGAAATAACCGATATGAATGCAGGGGATTTCAATTAAATAAAAAGGTAAAATTGCACATATTTTCCCTGGGGGAGAGTTCACATTCCCGGCACAGTCTGGTTGACTACGGCTGGATTGTTGACGCAACAACAAGGGAGACCGTTTGGAAAATGGATTACGGTGATACTGAATACGCAGGCGGCGGTAAGAAAAACAGGGTGTTTGATGGTTTTGTACCTTTGCCCGCGGGAAAATATTTTGCCTGCTATCGAACAGATGATTCTCACGCTTTTCGAGCCTGGAATGTTGATACACCATGGATGCCAGAATCATGGGGAATTACAATTAGCTGTGCTGAAAAAAGATGTGAAAAAAATATCCAACCATTTGAAGAGCGCGACGATCCTGATATTTTGGCTCAAATGATCAGAGTTCGCGATGATGAAAAAGTATTCCAGCGTTTTGAATTAACGGTGCCAACTTATGTGAGAATCTATGCGATCGGAGAAGGAAGAAAAGGGAAAATGTTTGATTATGGCTGGATTGAAATAAGGGGCGGTGATAAAGTCTGGGAGATGAATTATTATGATACGAAACTTGCCGGTGGCGGTTCAAAAAATCGTGTCGCAAACGAGGTAATCAGATTAAAGCCAGGCAGGTTTCGCGTGTATTATAAAACAGATGATTCTCATTCCTACCGAAGCTGGAATACATCGCCGCCGGATGACGCAGAGCATTGGGGAATTACGATAATTAGACAGCCGTAATATTAAAAAATAATAAATTTTCAAAAGAGGAGAATATAAAATGCAGGAAAACTCTCAAACAGCGGCAGAGAGCTTTGATATTAACGCAACTGGCGAAGTGAATATTGGCAAGTGGATTAACCAGGGCTGGGATCTGGTGATAGCAAACTTCGCAGAGTTTTTAATCATCAGCATTATTTACGTCGTTCTAATTATTGCAGCTTTTTCCACCGTGTTGATAAAGTTCATACTTTCAGGTCCGTTGACCGTTGGGATATTTTATGTGATCTTCAATAAAATGCGCGGTAAGCCGATAAATATCGGAGATATCAGCCAGGGATTTAACTTTTTTGTCGCGGCAGTTCTGGCTGATATTTTAATTACAGTTTTTGTGGCGCTCGGATTCTTTTTTCTTATTATTCCCGGGATTGTCATTTCTGCTCTTTATATGTTTACATTTCCGCTGATTCTCGAAAAAAAAATGGACTTCTGGCAAGCGATGGAAACAAGCCGAAAGGTAGTAACCAAAAATATTTTTGAGCTAAGCATATTTATGCTGGTACTTTATATTTTTATGATTGTCGGTGTTATGTTGTTGTTCGTTGGATTTTTGGTGGCGCTGCCGGTCGTCTTTGCCGCGATTGCGATTGCCTATAAAGATATTTTTGGGTTAGAAGAAGAAACAAGTTGAGCATAGCACATCAAGCTGCAAGTGGCAGTAGCAGAAGCAGTAATAATCGCGCGTTCATTATTTTACTGCTACTGTAACTGCCACTGCTACTTTTTAAATAATGAAGATGAAGTGAATTAATTTTGTACGCTTACATCAAAACTTCTTCAATTCGCTCCAAAGCCCAATCAATTTCTTTTTTTGTAATCACCAGTGGCGGGGCTAAACGAATAATGTTCCAGTGGGTCTCTTTTGCCAGAACACCCTTTTCCATCAGGGCTTCACAGAATCTTCGGGCGCCGCCTGCTTCTTCTTTTAAGACAATCCCTATCCAGAGTCCTTTTCCACGATAAAAATCAACGTGAGGACTTTTTATTTTGTACAACCTTTCCAAAACATAATCACCCAATTCAGCCGCGCGTTCACATAATTTTTCTTCAACAATAATCTTTAACGCTTCTCTGGCAACAGCGCTGCCTAATGGATTGCCGCCGTAGGTTGACCCGTGATCACCCGGCTTAAACACATCCATTACTTCTTTTGAAGCTAACATGGCAGACACTGGATACATTCCGCCGGAAAGCGCCTTGCCAACAGTAACAACATCCGGTTTTACACCCTCATGTTCAGAAGCAAACATTTTTCCGGTTCTGCCCAGTCCGCTTTGAATTTCGTCAGCGACAAATAACACATTATTTTTTCCACACGTTTCTTTTGATTTTTTAAGGTAACCTGCTGGCGGAATAACAACACCACCTTCACCCTGTATCGGCTCAACTAAAAACGCCACTGTATTCGGAGTGATGGCTTTTTCCAACGCCCCTGCATCGCCATAAGGGATAATTTTAAATCCCGGAGTCAGCGGACCAAAACAGTCTTTGTATTGCTCTTCAGGTGAGAAGGTTATGATCGTAATTGTCCTGCCGTGAAAATTTCCATCACAGGTGATAATTTCAGCTTTGTCTTTTTCCACGCCTTTTACTTTATAGCCCCATTTACGAACAGCTTTGATTGCAGTTTCCACAGCTTCGGCACCAGAGTTCATTGGCAGCACCATATCGTATCCAGTCAATTCACACAGTTCTTTGGCCAACAATGACCACTGATCATTGCGAAAGGCACGCGAAGTAAGCGCTAATTTCTCTGCCTGCTCTTTCATCACTTTCACTAACCGCGGGTGACAGTGTCCCTGGTTTACGGCTGAATACGCCGCTAAAAAATCCATGTATTTGTTGCCCTCAACATCTTCGAGCCACACACCCTGTCCTTTGGTGATGACCACGTCAAGAGGTTTGTAGTTGTGAGCGCCGTATCGATCTTCCGTTTCGATGTAGTCTTTACTGTTCATTAAATCTGCCTCCAATAACTTAATTTGCTTGATATTATTAGCCACAGAGACACGGAGACGCAGAGTTAATAAAAATAAGTTAGTGTGTGACTCTGAGTCTCTGTGGCAAAATTTAATTAATGTGTTCCCGTTCCCAGATGTTTTGCCCACTCCGGAAAAACATTGGGATCAATGGAAAATATTACCGTTCCGATAATGTAAAACAGCATTGTGATAATTAAAATACCAATGACGTTAATAAATACACCAACCCTTGCCATTTCTGAAATTTTGATTCGTCCGCTCCCGAATACAATTGCATTGGGAGGTGTTGCAACAGGCATCATAAATGCGCAAGATGCGGAAATTGTTGCCGGAATCATAAGCATCAGGGGGTTGGTTTTCATGGCAATAGCTACTGATGCTAAGATTGGAAGAATCATTTCCGTTGTCGCAGTGTTAGACGTCAATTCTGTCAAAAAAGTGATACCAAAACAGATCATTACTATCATAATAATTGGTGGCATTCCAGCTAGCCCGCTAAATTGATTTCCGATGAATGCTGAAAGTCCGGTAACCTGAAATCCCTTTGCTAAAGCAAAACCTCCACCGAAAAGCAGTACTATGTTCCAGGGAAGTTTTCTGATGACATCCGGTCCCATAATAGTTGGATATTTTGTGCCTTGGGTTCGAGTTGGGATTAGAAACATAACCATTGCCATAAATAACGCTACTGTCGCATCATCAATTAAACCAGGAAAAGGGATCAGCTGAGACCATCCCGGTATAGTGAGAAATCCAAGTTGAATCTTTTTCCTAAACACCCATAAAATTGCAGTTATTGAAAAGACGATGAGTACCGATCTTTCTTCAAAACTCATGACGCCTAATTGTTTGTACTGCTTATCAACAACAGAGCTGTCAACTGTTATGTTTGGGGAGACACGAAAAAAAATCCTGGTGAGCATTAACCAGACTATTACTATCATTATTGCAGATATGGGCAATCCCATTACAAACCAGGTGCCAAATGCAATGGGATGTGCTTCGGGAAAAGTTATTTGAAAAATTCGTGCAAATGAAAGATTTGGAGGAGTTCCAACTAATGTGGCAATTCCTCCCAGCGAACATCCATAGGCAATGCCGAGCATTAAACTCGTTGTAAATTTGTGTGTTTCTGCAACATTAAACTTTTCCTCCATTTTTAAAATAATGGCGAGACCTATTGGAACCATCATAATAGCAGTAGCTGTATTGGATATCCACATTGATAAAAACGATGAAGCTACCATAAACCCTAAAATAATTTTGGAAGGTCCTCCACCAATAAATCTTATGATGAAAAGAGCAATCCGTTTATGAAGGCGCCACTTTTCCATTGTTAGGGCAATCATGAATCCACCAATGAACAGAAAAATAGTGCTGTTAAAATATATAGGAGCAGTAGCATTACTTTTCATAATGCCCAATATTGGATAAAGCAGCATTGGCAACAGAGCGGTAGCAAACAAGGGAATAGCATCTGTTATCCACCACACAGCCATAAGAATTGCCACAGCAGCCATTCGGGTTAAAACATGATTTTCTGGGTCGATGTCAAAAAACAGTAAGACAAAAAAGAACAAGACAAGACCTAAAATTAAGCCTATTGTTTGAGTGGCACTCTTTCTTGGTTCAGGTTTTTCTTCGCACATAAAAATTCTCTTTAATCATCAACTCGGCAAGCAATATAAAAAAGTCATTAATAATTTTCTTAGCAAAACACACATTATTTCTTTTTCACTTCAATTTCCCTTTCACCAAATCCAAAAACTTCTTTTTGCCTTCATTTTTGCGGATGTCTGTATCGGTAACATTAAATGTGATAACTTCCACCCCGTATTTATTTTTAATGATTTGTGGAAAGCTGACGTAATATCCTCCAAGCCCTTCAAGAAAGCTTTTTTCAATTCCCATTTCTTCTTTTCTGCCGCGCTTGCGGATGCGTTTTAATAGAATATTGACATCGTCCACTTGCAGATAGATGATTAAATCGGGTTTGGGCAACTTTTTATTCAACCGCTCAAAAAATTCAAAATAGAGATTAAGTTCATTGTCGGTCATGTTGCCAAGTCCGTGAAGATATTTGGCGAAAATCTCCGGGTCTTCGTAAAGGGAGCGGTCCTGAACACAAGATTTTGGCACCGTCTCAATTAACTCGTGATGCTCGACACGGCGAATAAGAAATTCCATTTGCAGTGTCATCGACCAGCGTTTCATATCAGCATAGTACTGACGCAGAAATCGATTGTCAATAACTGGTTCATCGAATAATTCAAAGCCAAAATGCTGACTGACTAATTTTGCTGCCGTGGTTTTTCCGCAGCCGATGTTTCCTGCTAATGTGATGAATGTTTTTTTTGTCAAAACTTGCCTCTGTGGTAATATTTAAAATTCATTCACCGCAAAGACGCAGAGACGCGATGTTACGAAGTATTTGGATTTAAAAAATCACAAATAATAGTAGAGAATTTTAGAAATAAAATTTATTCATCTTTTTAATCCTTTGCGTTTTCGCGTCTCTGCGGTGAGTTTTTATAAAAATTAGCATTTTAAAATATCTGCAAAACTACGCCCAGATGATAAGACACAAAATCAGTATCTGACCTGCTGACGTCATAAAGAACTTCATTGTTTTGACCTTTATGGATTGAACCCTCTTTTAAATATTCAGCTTCACTGCCAAACATATACCGCACTTTAAAATCAAGATACAGTTTTCCCTGTTTATCACCGTTGTCTTCATCCATATCAAAAGATTTCAATTTTATGAGTACTCCAAAACCAGCGCCATAGCTCCAGGCAAAATCATCAAAATGGGTCTGACTGGCAATATCTTCATCATAGTCATCTAAATCTTTTATTTTGCTTTCTGTCCACAGGTAATTAAAACCCAACAGACCTTCCAAATAAGGTTGAATCGGTTGCGTATTTGTTCGAGCTTGAAGTAATAGATGAGAAAAAAGAATGTTGTTATTTGTATTAACTTCAACTTCAACTGGCCAGACCAAAATTTCTCTTCGGGAATCAGAACCATAATTAGCGCCGCCGATTGACAAACCTGCATAAAAGGGAGTGTCCCAAAGTTTTACTGCAAATTTTCCGGTGAGTCCGATTCCCAAACGATCAACATTTTCCCTAAATCCCGATTCAGGGGAAATGAGGGTTCCGTTCAACCCGATATCAAATTGAGCAAAAGCCGCGCTGGTAAGTAAAGCCGAAACAAAAATACAAAGAATAATTGATTTACGCATGATAATCTCCTTGTTAAATACTTGAAATAATTTAATAATTTCATTATATTATTGTCTATTAAACTTATATATTTTTTTACCGCAAAGCGGCAGAGAACGCTAAGTAAAAAAAATATTATTTGCTCATTATTTCTTTGCGCAGTTTGCGTCTTTGCGGTTAATCAATACGGTTTGGCTGCGCTAGTAATTTCAGATTTTATTATGACAACATTTTTTATATTTTTTTCACACTGCCACATGAACAAGGATCGTTCCCGTTTATATCAACATTTTCCAGAACCGGATCGAAAAATTACTCACCTGATTCTTCAGCAAAAAGCTGCACTTGCGGCGGTTTATCTGTCAAGCCTAATTCATATTCAATGGTGGCTAAGCCACCGATGATCGTTTCATCGACACACTCTCTTTTATAAGCTTCCTTGATACTGGGAAACGAATCTAAAGCTTTAAAGTCGGTTAAAAACCAGATTAAAAAGGCATTAAGTTCCGATGGATTATTTTCATATTTTTCTAATTGCAGCGTTAAAAGAGCGATACAATTTTCTTGCACTTCTTTGTTTGATTTGCCTACTTCATTCATACAGCACGCTGCGGTAATTCGGGGACTTACATCATGAGACGTATCAGCAAGATAACGCGCCAATGATGGAAGAGTTGAAGCACCAATCATAGCAAAAACAGTTGGCAGTTCATCATCCACCCAATCATTATCTTCATGTTCGTGAAATAAATTCATTAAAGGTTCGGTGGCTTCTTTTGCTTTGAGCTGTCCTAAAACACGCCAGGCATGAACAGGCGCCCAATTCTCGAGTTCTTCATAATCGGAAAGGATCAGACTGATATCTCTTGCCAATTCTACCAGTTCTGGAATATGTTCCTGGTTAAATCCTAATTTCAAATAATCAGGCCATTTTTTAAAATTCCGGCAATCGCCATAGCTGAGTAATTTTTTTACAGGATCGGAATAATTCATTAGTTATATCCATTTAAATTATTAACTATACTTTTGTAAAATTCAAGTAATCATTGTGTGCAGCTCAATCTTAATTTGTTTTAACATATTTTTGTTATCTGAAATTCAATCCCATTAAGTTAAGGTTTGAAATCGTGCTAAAGCCCAATAAAAAGTCAGAGTAGCAATTTATAATCCCAACTTAAAAGTCGGGGCTATTCATCTAATTTTTAAAGGGTTGTTGATATTGAATTGCCCCGACATTTATGTCGGGGGTAATTGAAGTCGCCCAAAATCTATTAGGCGTTAGCCCATATATTTAGCCCAAATCTGTTAACTTAATGACAGTGATCTGAAATTAAATAATATCATAACATCTCGTACCTACGGTACTTGTTCTGCGGGGTAGCATTATTATATCTATAAACATTTCCCACCTACGGCGCTTTTTATACTAACAAGAAAAGAGTAGATTTTTCAATCATTAGGGGTTTCAATCCTTTTATGATATGTTTGCTCTAAACATGCTACTTTTTCACAGGAGTAAAATATTATCACCAATCAATAGTCTCATTAAAGACGATATGTTTATAGAAAAAAGCGTATAACAAAAATTTAAGTCCCAGCAGGGACGACATGTTTATTTGTTAGTCTTTTGATTAAAATATAAAATTTACCAAAGTATAGTTATTTTTTAAAACTCTCTTCAACAATTTTAATCTCCTCATCTGTCAAATCGTAAAGTTCATAAACCAGCCGATCAATTTCGCGGTCAGTAGCTTCGATCTGGCGTTTAAGGGTGGTTTTGGATTGGGGGAGTTTGGTTTCTGAAAGTTGTTTGTTTAGGTTTAATATTTGTTCAACTAAATTAACCATTATATTTTTGCTATTAATTTTAGCTTTATCTTTAAAATTAATCTCACGAATTGGAATTTGAGAAAGACTGAAAATTGTTACTTGCGGAAATGATGTTTTAAAATCTGCAAAAATAATTTCCCAGAAAAAATTTATTAATATAGAATTAATTATTCCTAATAAATATAGTTCTTCTTTAATAGATTGAGCTCTAATAGTAAAGATATTGCCGGTTACTGCAATTGGTTCGAACAATATACTTGCAGTTGGCATCTTTCCTATTTGCCTAATAACGCTAGTTATAAGGGGACACAGGGCAACAAGTACGGAATTATAAAAAATAGAAATTACTTTTAAAGGTGCGATGCCCAAGTTAATTGGAAACACCGCCCTGTGTTCCGCTTAATAACTTTGTTAGCAGATTACCACAAAGCCATTTAATTAAGTATTTAATTTGTGTAAAGTTTAAGCCCTGCACGAAACAGTTGCATGCCCTCTATTTTAAAATTAACATCTTCATAAAGATGAAGTTCCTGCCCCAGTAGGTTGTCCACATTAATAAATAATTCATAACCATTTTGAAAAAACAGACTTAATCCAGCATCCAATTTTTGATAATTTTCAAGACGAAGCTCCTGTTCACCTTCATGTTTGAAAAGCCAAACTTTTCTATCCACAGTGGCATTCAGACCCAAAAAACCGCCAATTTCAAATCCACTGTTTATGCGTTGTCTACCTCGAATTTTAAAGGAAAAACTTTTCCCCGGATAATATGCTAAGGATTTTCCAGTATCCTTGTTCTCGTTATGAGTTAAATTGAATCCACTTTCTAATAAATATCCGGGCAGTAAATGCATGAGCATTTTTATCTCCCCACCAACAATCATCCCTTGATGAATATTTTCTCTTCGATAGATATAAGCCAGACTATCAGTTATAAAAGGAATTTGTTCTGGAGTAAAGTACAGTGTCGGTACCTCTAAACCATGATCTACAGGTGTGATCATATTATCAATAGAATAGTAATAACCGTTTAACATTAATGAGAGATTATCTGTCAATTTTAAATCTATCCCACCGATAAGGGTAGTTGAATATTCTGGTTCGAGATCTGGATTGCCAGCTCGATAATGAATATTGCCTGGATGACTATACAACGTTTCATAAAGGTCTTGGACAGTTGGCGCTCTAAAACCACGTCCGAATGAAGCACGATAAGAAACTTTTTCATTCATGCGATAGAGAACCGATAACTTGGGACTGAAAACAGGATCAATGTTTTCAACTTTATCCAGACGAATGGCAGTTAAAAAATGCCAGGTTGAACTTATCTTAAACTCATCTTGAAAAAATACACCAAACGCCTGCTGGTTATGTTCAGAAACACGTTTTCGAGCAAAATTCCGGGATATAAAATCTGAACCCAAAAGTAAATTATGATTTTTTAATCCACCAAAATTTACCATTAATTCAGGGGATGCAATTTCATTAAGTTCTTCATTTAACTGACTTTCCCACTTCGAGTAATATCCTGAAGCCAAAACAGATATGTTGTTTGAAGCTTTATACTCAAAAGCTACACGAGGAGTAATCAACGTAGATGCTTGAGGTGTTTGCTGGTATGGTGTCTCTATATTCATGTAGTGGATAGATGCATTGATTTTAAAATTTTCAAAAACTTCAGCATCAATTCGATCCATCAACTGAAATCTCGCATAAGAAAGTTTGCCCTTTCGAAATGCAGGTTCAATAATCGGCTGGCCATCAGATTGTTCCCAACTACTGAACAGGCTATGTTTCAAATGTTTACCGATTGAACCAGTAATTGAGAGTCCGTTATGATATGTTTTTTGGCTTCCACCATATGATGTAAAAGTTAGCCCCGTCTTATCTGATCCCTTGCGTGTAATAATGTTCAAAACTCCCCCCATTCCATCCGTACCATATTGTGCAGACATTGCTCCTTTTATCAGTTCAATACGTTCAATATGCTCTGGAGAGATAACATTGACATTAGCACCAGTATGAATGTGAGAACTCAGTACACGCATACCATCCAACAATATCAAGCTGTAATTAGCGGGCATGCCATTAATTGAGACGGCACGCTTGAATGGCTGTCCACTTCCTGTACCACCAATACTACAAATACCTGGCATGTATTCGATAATATCATTTACTTGAGTTGCTCCCATTGTACGTATATCACTTTCAGTTTGAATGATTGTGACATCGGTAGTCTCTTCAAGCAATCGTGATTGCCTCGCAGCAGTGACAACGACTTGATCCATTTTGATCACTGTCGGTTCAAGACTTACTTGAATTGAAGTTACTTTATCGGACATGACTAACACTGAGTCAATGACAACTTTTTTATATCCAATTGCTGAAAACTGTAGCATGTACTGTCCGGGAGCAATACGATCTATACGATATTGCCCATTATCAAGGGATGAAGTACCTATACGGCTATTAATAATCATTACATTTACTTTATTTAAACCAATACCAGTGGTTTTATCTACGATACGTCCTTCGATAGACCCTTTTTCAGTACAATAGCCTGTAGCAGATACTACAAATAACCAAAATAAAACAATCTTGTTTTTAAACATAATCCCTATTTAATTCCTTTCATAATTAATTCACCTGCTAACAATTTTATGAGGTGCTAAATGTACTTGAGGATCCCAACATCCACCTGCGGTGTCTGGTCTAATAAAATTCACAAATTCCGATGGATTATCAATATAATATCTATAAATATTTTTACCAGCTAATATGGGAATATGATTTTTAGTAATCTTTGTTTTTGAAAAGTATTTTTCTCGAGCACCCGTAATTAAGCCTCGATTAATTGTTGCAATTTTTTTTAATTGACTAAAATTTTCAGTTAATTTTTCAATTATTGAAGCATTATTTTCATTAATTAGAATATTCCAAACTGAACCAGGAAGTTTAGAAAATCTATTTTGTTTTGTTTCTGAAAAACCGCCAGGATTTTGTACAAATTCCTTATTTAACCTAACGCGCTAAAGCGCAGTGAGACGTCAAACGTGAAATGTGAGAAGTGAGAATAATTAATTTAACAATTTTTTTTCGTTTCACTTTTGACGTTTCATGTTTCACAAAAATCATTTTAAAAACACTGAACCAAAAACTTTTGCACAAAAAACGAAGACTTAACTTGTAATACTATAGAAGTGGTGAGTACCTTGTGCTCCATTCGTTTTTTATAATCATTTACACGGTGTAGGATAATAACAGTTGTATGAACATCCACATTATAAAAAATTTTTTCACATGCTACTGAAATATTTTCTATACATACTTTATTGGTAAGCCAAGTTCTAAGTACTTCGGCATATACGTTATTAAGTATTGTCGTTGGTACAATATATCCATGATAACTACCATTTTTCATTAATGAAACTGCACATTGTAAAAAGAGGTGAAATAATTCAATTTTAAATTCAGCAACTACGTAATTATTCCGGAAATAACTTAAGATATTTTCATTAGTATTATTAGGTTGTAACATACGATACGGCGGATTCCCAATCACCGCATCAAACCCGCCACCGTCCATATTATCAGCAAATTCCTTTTCCCAATCAAAAGCATTTATTCGATAGACTTCTTCTTCATCGAGCAGCCCCATTTGCCTGCCCCGGTAAAAATCGCTGCTGATCAAAGAATTACCACATTTGATATTGCTTGCCAGGTCAGGCAAAACCCGCTGCTGAAACATTGTTATTTGCCGCGTAATTGTCTGATCGCTTTCACCTTCTAACACTTTTAGCAGCAGGGATAATTTAGTTACTTCCACCGCCTGAGAATCAATATCCACGCCGTAAATATTATCGAGCAGAATGCGCTTGCGCTCGTCCGTGGTTAATTTCCATTCGCCGCTGTCGCTTTGATAAAGTTGGGGAGTGCGTCCCTTTGCCCATTTTTCGGGATCGTCTTTGATGTATTCGTCACGATGCCAGTCGAGCAGAAACTGGTAAGCACCAAGCAAAAAAGAACCAGAACCGCAGGCAGGGTCTAAAATTTTGAGCTTGCTCGTTGCACCTTTGGGACCTGGCTTTTTGCCCTCAACTAATTTACCGACGGTATTTTTCACAATATAATCCACGATGTAAGTAGGAGTATAATAAACGCCGCCTGCTTTTCTGACTTCGGGTTTGTACTCAACCTTTGCCCGATGCCCGGCCGTGAGACTTATTATTTTTCCCAGAAATTGTTCGTAAACATGTCCTAAAATATCGGCTGGCAGTACAGAAAATTCATACGGGCTGTCAGGGTAATATAAATTTTTTATGATGTCTTTAAGGATTTTATCATCGATGTTCAACCCGGTAGTGAGAGCGTCGCGGCTGTCTTCCGATCTGTTTTTTTCCTGTTTAAAATGGAACAGCCCGGAGTTGTAGCGGTCATCAGCGCGGTAAAATAATTGACACAGTCTCGGGTAAACCTGTGTTCCGTTGAGCAACGCCATCAGGTTTCCGTAAGGTTCAATACCGCGGTCGCCGCAGATACGCAGAAAAACAATGCGGTCGATGGTGCGCTGTACTGCAAAATTTAATTCTTTCTGGGTTAGATTAGTATTTCGGAGAGCAATATTGCGCGCCAGCATGTCTCGCCAGCGTTCTATTTCCTGTAAAAATGCTGCGTCAACTTCAGCAGTACCTTTTTTTGTCCTGGTCGATTCAACATATTTATCAAACGATCCTTTGAGAATAGCCTCGCGGGAAAAAATATCAGCTATTTCTTGCCAGCGCTGTTGGTACTCGTCAAAGGTCAAATAAAAAATTCTCGCTGTGGAGGCTTTATCTGTTTTTGTTGGCTTGACGCGGCAATCGTAAACCGCAAATTCTTCAAAATCAGTCAAAATGCTGAGCGGCAGCCTGGCGCTCCAGGCATAGCGGCGCAGTTGGTAAGCAGGATGAATTTCCTTCTTAATATCAACCGCCGGCTTTTTCGCTTCCAAAAAAAATTTACGAACCCCACCAACCCGAAAACTATAATCCGGCGCCTTGGTTGCCTGCCCGACTTTAATGGCATCTTCGTGAACCACGTCTTTGTAAGCTTCGGCATAACCCTGTTCATTATCGATATCCCAACCCAGCGCTTTGAAGAGCGGATCGATAAACTCCCGGCGAACCATGGTTTCGTTGTATCTGCCATGTTTGTACGCCTCCAAATGGAGATTAAAATTTTCGGTTAATTCAAGAATTTTTTGGGGAACGGTCATATTTTTTAATTTTTCTCTATTGACAATTTATATTAATCTTAGCCTGACCAGGGTTCATCCCCCTTGCTCCATAGAACGCGGATGACGCTGATTATACAGATTTACACGGATTTCTTGTTTTGATTTTTAAACGAATCTATTTATTATTTGTAACTCAATGTCATTAAGTTAACAGATTTTGTGATAAAATATGGGCTAAAGCCCAAAGAATTTAGTGCGATATTAAAATATCCCCGACATAAATGTCAGGGCAATTCAATGTCAATAACCTATTAAAGATAATTGACTAGCCCCGACTTTCAAGTCGGGTGTGACAGATGCTCCTCAAACTCTTTCTCGGGCTTCAGCCCGATTTGAAACCTTAACTTAATGACATTGATTTGTAACTTCTAAGGAACGGTTAAAGTGCCGCGCATTTTACAAGTGCGTGGTCCATCAGTATAAAAAATTTTTAAAAATAAAAAATCCGTGCTAATCCGTGTAATCCGCGTTATCGGTGTTCTATGGGGATGGTGGGATAAACTTTTTAATGAATCCGAATTTGGTACGGCATAAACGGCATAATCAACAACCGCCTGTTATCCAAAATTGTTTGCCAATTTTTTATTAATTTATTTTGATTTAAATTTTTGAACAACCACGAAAAAACGCCGCCAGACATTATTTTATCAAACAAATTCTTTTTGGTGGCATAAACAACGACCTTTACACTTTCGGAACTGTCAATGCCGGCTTTTTCTCTGGCGAGTTCTATGGCGCGGTCGATACCGCCAAGTTCATCAATTAACCCGCGTTGTATTGCCTGCTCTCCCATCCAGGTTCTACCCTGGGCAAAGGGCTCAAGTTCATCATAAGTCACACCGCGGGATTCGGCTGCTTTGCTGACGAAATCAACATAACTGCTGTACAAATTATCTCTAAATAGTTTTTTCTCATAAGGGGATAATTTTTTTACGCCTAACAGCATGTCAGCATGATCCCCTCTTTTTACATTACTTTCAATTAACCCTAATTTATCGTACAGTCCGCTAATATTAGGAAAAATACTCCAGATGCCAATTGATCCGGTCAAAGTTGATGGCTGCGCTACAATGGCGGTTGCTCCCATAGAAACCCAGTAGCCGCCCGATGCTGCATAATCGGACATGGAAACGATCACCGGTTTATTTTCTTTTGCTTTTAAAATTTCCCGCCACACCAGGTCACATCCCAATCCTGAACCACCCGGCGAGTTTACCCGGTAAACAATGGCTTTTACAGATTTGCTTTTTGCCGCGCGGCGGATTGCAGTGATCATTGGATCAGTACCAGCAGTCGTAGCCATGGTAAGCGGACTGAATTGGTCATCACCTTCTACGACAAGTCCCTGCGCATAAATCAGCGCAATGCGTTTTTTACCTTTATTCAATCCCAGCGATTCAAGAGTGATATCGCCGTAACGTGATGCGGAAATAGTTTTCAATTTACTCGTCAATTTTGTTCCGTTCAACGCTTTCAATTTGTCGTAAAGTTGATCATCATAAATTACACCATCTATCCAGCCCAATTCGACAAATTTTTCCGGTCGCAGATAACTTTTATTGATCACATTTATAACATCTTTTTTGTTGATATTCAGCCGTTCAGAAATTCCTGAAATGAGGTGATTGTACTCCCAATCTAAAATGTCGTTCAACATTTCGAGCACCGGCGCGGTGTGTTTTTTCCTTCCCATTTCCTCGCCTGAACGCGACTTATATTTTCCAAATGAATTATATTCTAATGTAATTCCCAATTTTTCAAACAGTCCGGGCAGGTGAACGGTTTGAATCACCAAACCATTCATTTCCATAAAGCCACCCGGCGCAGTAAAAATACTATCAGCAGCTAAAGCAAGGAAATATTCGCTTTCCGAAACATAGCTGCCAAGGTAGGCGATTACATATTTACCTGACTCCTTAAAATCTTCGAGTTTATTTTTTATTTCATCAATTTTCGCCCAGCCCAAAAAGTTTGCGTTTACCCGCAGTAGAATTCCCTTAATGCGCTTATCTTTTTTAGCTTTATCAATATCATCGAGAATTGTTTTTAAACACAATCCATTTTTCATTCCAATGGGAAAATTAGCCTTTGCCTGGTATTCGGGAATATCACCGGACAAAGAGATGACTAATGTTGAATTTGATTTTACATCGGGAGAAGTGTCGGTCATACCATAAATGATGAGAGAGACAACGCCGGCAAAAATAATAAACAGAACAAATAATGTGAGCAAAGTGTATAAAATTACATGGATAGGTTTCATTTTATTCCTCCAGGGTTTAAAGTGTTGTCCACTTTAAATGGGGACTACACTTGTAAGTTGATTTTTTCAATTGATTAAAATATAAGCAATTATTTTTATTGTGTCAAGAAGAAATATACGAATATAACTATTGAATGATTCATCCAAAATTTATGTATAAAATAGTTGCAAGTTACAAAAAAAATTCTATATTTGTTCTATTAGAAATTTACTGGTATATTTGTTACTAAGACACAAAGAAAAAATATAAAATCAAGCTCATTGATGATTCTGTTGATTTAATCCCAAAAATCCTCCCGAAGGTTTCTTGTGAAACTAAATATGGCATATATAATAATAATCACTTCCATATATTGATGTTTCTGTTCGATAAAACCTTCGGGAGGGTACTTTTTCAGCAAGTTCATCGATTTATCATTTTCTTTTCTCACGGTTATTTTTTTTATTCGTTGTGTCTTGGTGCCTTCGTGGCATAAAAATTAAAAGGAATACGCATGAACGAAGAAAAACACTTTCAAACAATCGCAGCAGAATTGAACATCAACGTCTGGCAGGTGCACAAAACCGTTGAACTGCTGGATGCAGAAAACACCGTACCGTTTATTTCCAGGTACCGAAAAGAAGCGACCGGAAATCTTGATGAAGAACAGATTCGATCCATTGAAGATAGAATCCGCATGCTGCGGGTTCTGGATGCGCGAAAAGAAACCGTGCTCAATTCAATTGAAAAGCAGGGTAAACTAACTCCTGAACTCAAACAGAAAATCCTTGCCGCAACCAAACTGCAGGAAGTGGAGGATCTCTATCTTCCCTACAAACCAAAAAGACGCACTCGCGCCACCATTGCCAAAGAAAAAGGTCTTGAACCTTTAGCCGAATTAATGTTAAAATTGGAAACCGAAATTGAAGATTACAAAGCGTTGATTGCTTCTTTTATAGATGAAGAAAAAGGCGTCAATAATGCTGAAGAGGCGCTGGCAGGCGCCCGTGATATTTGTGCCGAAGCAATTTCTGATGATGCCGATGTGCGACGCAAAATCCGAATAATATTTCAGAAACAGGGCGCAATTAATTCTGATGCTAAAGTGCTGGAAGAATACGGCAATTACAAAGTCTATGCCGATTTTTCCCAATCGGTGAAATTTATTCAGTCGTATCAGGCTCTGGCGATCAACCGCGGTGAAAAAGAAGGATTTTTAAAAGTTACTATCGATGTTCCAATTGACGATTGCATCGCTGAAATTGAGCAAATGTATTTATTGAATGATGTTTCCCCGTTTGTGCCGGAATTAAAAACCGCCACCACTGACTCTTACCACAGGCTCATTTCACCTTCAATTGAACGGGAGATCCGGAGTGAGTTAACCGAAAATTCGGACGAACACGCCATTGAAATTTTTGCTAAAAATTTAAGAAATCTTCTTTTGCAACCGCCAGTACGCGGCGCAGCAATTTTGGGAATCGATCCCGGTTTTCGCACCGGCAGCAAAGCAACGGTAATCGACGCAACAGGAAAATATTTAGAGGGTGTTACCATTTATCCCCATCCGCCGCAGGGAAAATGGAACGAAGCAAAAGAGATTTTACTAAATTTGTGTATAAAACATAATGTGCAAATTATGGCTATTGGAAATGGCACCGCCTCCCGGGAAACCGAAAGCCTGGCGATTGATGTAATTGAAAATTATGAAGGTGATTTATCGTACATTATTGTGAGCGAAGCCGGCGCCTCTGTTTATTCAGCTTCAAAGTTAGCCAGGGAAGAATTCCCTGAACTTGACGTAACGATGAGAGGCGCGATTTCCATTGCCCGGCGTTTACTTGATCCGTTGTCAGAGTTAGTTAAAATCGATCCCAAATCCATTGGTGTGGGCATGTACCAGCACGATGTTAACCAGGTACAGTTGAACCGCATGCTGGACCAGGTGGTGGAGTCCTGTGTGAATTATGTTGGCGTGAATTTGAACACCGCCTCCAAAGCGCTGCTGCAATATGTAGCAGGAATTAACAGTCGCGTGGCAGAGAATATTGTTAAACTCAGGGACCAACAGGGCGAGTTCAAAAACCGGGAGCAGTTAAAAGACGTAAAAGGAATGGGAGAAAATGCTTACACCCAGTGTGCTGGTTTCCTGAGAATTCCCGATGCAGAAAATTTCTTTGACATGACCGCGGTTCACCCCGAATCTTATTTGGCTGCGGAAAAGCTTCTGACAGAATTGGAACTTGATAGCAAGAGTGTTCGAGGCAGTGGCGAACTATTAGCAAAGAAAATGAGGGACAAAAAAATTACCGTTAAACAAATAGCAGAAGTCTGCGGCGCCGGCGTACCTACCATGGAAGATATTATCGACGCTCTTGCCAAACCCAATTTAGATCCGCGTGATGAACTGCCCAAACCAATCTTCCGCCGCGATGTTTTAAAAATTGAAGATTTAGCCGAAGGCATGGTACTAACCGGCACGATAAGAAACGTGGTTGACTTTGGCGCATTTGTGGATATTGGCGTTAAAAATGATGGACTGGTTCACAAAAGCCAGATGGCGAAACGATATGTCAAACACCCCATCGATGTGGTGAGTGTGGGACAAAATGTGCAGGTGAAAGTTCTTTCGGTGAAGCCGGAGAGCGGGAGGATTTCGTTGTCTATGGTTTTGGATGGGTAAACATACAATAGCTAATAGAAAAATAGTCTATTATCGTTGACAATTCTCAATTCTCAATTGATGAGTTTTTAGTTTGTTATTATCTGAATTAAAATTTAATTGACAATTGTGAACGGCTAATTGCGAATTGTCAATTATTAAAATTGCCTATTCTTGCTAATTTTACCATACTTCAGCGGAAAGGGATTTAACGGATTTTCACGGATATTACATGTCGTACCTACGGTACTTAAATAAAAGAGGGTAATGATTAGCTATAAACATTTCGCACCTGACGGCGCTTGTTACACGGATTATATTTAATTTGAGGTATTTTTGCTTTTGAGTCCGCTTGCGGACGATATGTTTATAGAAAAAGTGTCCACAGCAAAAACACAAGTCCCGTTAGGGACTGCCACAAAATTGAATTTAATAATTTTTTTCTGTGGGATTTTCCCGCAGAATGCGGGATGGGCGAAAATTTTTTAAGTTTCTTAATAGTGGCAGAGATTCGTAAAATCATCGAATCTAATTTTATATGAGAAACTTTAATCATTATGAATCCTCTACGAGGATTTAGGCTTTTAAAAGTCATTTTACAATAATATAACCTCTACGAGGTTTTAATGCTAAACATCGTAGATGTTTAATTGTTGTAGTCGTAAAATAATCTATCACAATTTTACATTCCTCGTAGAGGATAAATAAAAGGATCAAATATATCAATGTATAATTATTTTAACCAGATTGCTTGAAAGTTGTTTAAAACAAGAAAGGAAATACCATGCCAGATGAATTGGCTGTTATCAAAAAAATTGAAAAACTAATTGCGAAAAAACTAATCCAATTAGAGAAAATAGATTTTAGTGCACCTGAAATTGGCTATACATTAAACGAAAATAAAAATATTGTTGGATTGTCTTTATATTATACTAAGATTTCTGATATTTCCTTTGTCAAAAATTTCAAGGATTTAAGGGACTTAGATTTAACGAAAAATAGAATAAGCGATATTTCCTCTGTCAAAGATTTACTAACTTTAAAAAACTTACATATAAGTTCTAATCAAATCAGCAATGCTTCTGGTCTCAAAAATTTAAAAAATTTAACAGAACTAGATTTAAGGTATAATAAAATCAGTGATATTTCCTTTGTCAAAGATTTGATGAATTTAAAACGTTTAAATTTAAGTGAAAATCAAATCAGCAATGTTTCCGGTCTCAAAAAATTGAAAAATTTGACACATTTAGATTTAAGGTATATTCAAATCAGCAATTATTCCTTTGTCAAAGATTTGAAGAATTTAACAAACTTAGATTTAAGTGATAATCAAATCAACGATATTTCCTTTGTCAAAGATTTGAAAAAATTAACTGCTTTACGTTTAAGGTCTAATCAAATCAGCGATATTTCCTCTGTCAAAGATTTGAATAATTTAACAAACTTAGATTTAGGTATTAATCAAATCAGCGATATTTCATCTGTCAAAGATTTGAAAAAATTAACACTTTTAGATTTAAGCGTGAATGAAATAAAAAAAATACCATTTGAAATTATTAATTTAAAACTAGAATTTAAATGGGTAGAAAGCAGCGATTTTAGTTTCAATTCAAAAGGATTAAATTTATACCATAATCCACTGGAGAGCCCACCTATTGAAATTATTAAAAAGGGGAAACAAAAAGTAATAGAATATTTCAAATCGTTGGAGGGAGAAAAGCAGGGGCTAAATGAAGTCAAAGTATTGCTTGTTGGCGATGGCGGCGCCGGAAAAACTTCGCTGATGAAACAACTATGCGGGGAAAATTTCAACAGCAAGGAATCTCAAACCCACGGCATCAATATTAAGGATTGGGACATAAAAACAAACGACACACCCATTCAAGTTCATTTTTGGGACTTTGGTGGACAGGAGATCATGCATGCTACACACCAGTTTTTTCTTTCCAAGCGTAGTCTATATATTTTAGTATTGGACGGGAGAAAAGAAGAAGATGCCGAATACTGGCTCAAACATATTCAAAGTTTTGGCGGCGATTCCCCTGTTTTAATCCTGCTAAATAAAATCGATGAAAATCCGGGCTTTGACGTCAACCGCAAATTTTTGCAGCAAAAGTATAACAGCATAAAAGGATTTTTTCGGATTTCCTGTAAATCCGGAGAAGGTACAGAAGAATTTAAAAATCACCTTTTTGGGGAATTGCCAAAAGTTGAGCATATCAAAACGCTTTGGGCGAAAAGCTGGTTTAATGTAAAAAAACAATTGCAGCAAATGGAGAAAGATTACATCAGTTACAATGAATATGAAAATATTTGTGATCAGGAAAAAATCACTACTGAAGAGAGTCAAGATACATTAATCGATTTTTTGAATGATTTGGGAATAGTTGTTCATTTTAATGAAGCCATTTTAAGAGAGACCAATGTGATCAATCCGATCTGGCTCACCGAGGCGGTTTACAAAATTATCAATTCAAAAGAACTGGCAGATAATAAAGGTATTTTAAAAACGAGCAGTTTAAAAACGATTTTGGACAATGTCAAATACCCGGCAAAAAAACATGACTACATTATCGAATTGATGAAAAAATTTGAGTTGTGTTATTCCATAAATGAAAACACAATACTTGTTCCCGATCTGTTGAAAGTTGACGAACCGGATTTTGAATTTGATTTCGACAGCGCATTAAAATTTATTTTTGCTTACGATTTTCTGCCGAAATCCATCATTGCTAAGTTTATCGTCAAACGGCATCAAGAAATAAAGGGAGATTTGCGCTGGCGGACAGGTGTGGTTCTGGAGGATAAGGCTTATTTTAATACGAGCGCAGTTGTTCGTGTCGATGAGAGAGAGAAAAAGATTTTTATTTTCGTCAGTGGAGATCAAAAAAGAGACTGTTTTTCGGTGCTACGAAAAACGTTCCGGGAAATTAATGAGTCTTTTGAGAAATTAGTTGTTAAAGAATTGGTGCCATTGCCTGGCAGCGATAATATTTGTGTCGAATATGATGAATTGGTGGGTTACGAGTTAATGGGAAAGGACGAATATATAGTCGGGAAATTGAGAAAGGCTTACAGTGTTTCTGAGTTGCTGAGTGGTATTGAAAAAAAAGAAGAAAGGATAGAAAGATTGGATAAAGAAGAAAAAATTAACATTCATATTCATGATTTGGTAAAAGATTCAGGAAAAGCTGTAGTGGATATCAACCAAAATGTTGAAATTAATCTTGATTTAAAAATAGAGTTACCAAAAATTCAGTCCGAATTTGATGAATTTAAAAAATTGTTATTAAAAGCGTTGCCAGAATATAAAAACGAATTGGAAGAAATTGGTAAAGAATTGGACAGTGTTACCACCGCAAGTGATAAAAAAGAGATTAATAACGCCTTCAACAAAGCAGGCAGATTTTTCAAACAATTAGGAAACGAAGACTCTGAATTAAGTCAAAAATTACAAGGCGTTAAAAAAGGTGCAGAATATGTTAAAAAGGGTTTTAATCTTCTAAAAAAAATTGCACCGTTTTTAGGCTGGGCTATCGCTGGTTTATAAAATGAATATTACTGATTCTGTTGATTTAGTCCCAAAAACCCTCCCGAAGGTTTCTGATGTAACTAAACATAGCGTACATAAAAATAATTATTACCATATATTGAGGTTTTTGTTTTATAAAACCTTCGGGAGGGTACTTTATCAACAGAATCATTACTGAGTATCGAAATATTTAATAATTGATAATTTAAAAATCGAATCCAATAATTGAGGTAATAAAATGACAGGCAATATTTTAATCATCGACAATGAAAAACGCATGTGTCACGTCGTAAAAGCAGCGCTGGAACTTGATAAACACTATGTACAAATAGCTTTCGATGGAGAAGCCGGTGTTAAAAAATTTCAAAAAGGGGAATTCGACATTGTAATCACAGATTTAAAAATGCCGGGCACAGACGGTATTGGTGTGTTAGAAGAAGTAAAAAAACACTCTCCGGAAACAGAGGTTATTTTGATGACTGCTTATGCCTCCGCCCAGACAGCAGTTGAAGCCATGCAAAAAGGCGCTTACGATTATCTCATTAAACCGTTTGATATGATAGAATTGAAATTAAAAGTCAAGCAGATTTTAGAGAAGAAAAAACTGTCAATCGAAAATGTAAATTTAAAAGACAGGTTGAAGGATAAATTTTCAATTGATAATATCATCGGTCAAAGTGAGTCGATGACAAAAGTCTATCAAATGGTGGAAAAGGTTGCGCCAAAAGATGCTACTGTTTTGATTCGCGGTGAAAGTGGGACAGGCAAGGAATTAATTGCCCAGGCTATTCATCAACAAAGCCAGTACGCAGCTGGACCTTTTATCGGCGTTAATTGCGCGGCACTGACTGAAACCTTGTTGGAAAGCGAACTGTTTGGACACGAAAAAGGAGCGTTTACCGGGGCTGACAAAAAAAAAATGGGCAGGTTTGAACTGGCTACTGGCGGTACCATTTTTCTCGATGAGATTGGTGATGTTTCTCCGGCAATACAGGTGAAACTGCTTCGTGTTTTGCAGAATAAGGAAATCATGCGCGTCGGGGGTGAAAAAACGATTACTGTTAATGTTCGCACCATTGCTGCAACCAACAGGGACCTTGAACAGCAAATGAAGAATGCAACTTTCCGCGAAGATCTCTATTACCGACTGAATGTCTTTCCAATTTTCCTGCCTTCGTTGCGAGAAAGAAAAGAAGACATCCCTGATTTAATTGTTCACTTTCTGAAAAAAAATAAGCAGCCTGAAGATAAAATCGAACCCAAGGCGGTAACTGCCCTCATGAGTTACCAGTGGCCTGGGAACATCAGGGAATTGGAAAATATCATTGAACGTATGATAATCATGGCTGACGACGATCCGATTGCAGAAGATCTATTACCTGCGCAAATTCTGGGAGCAGCCGCTGCGAATTCATCTGTTTCTTTAGAAATTCCAGAGGAAGGATTGTCAATCGACCAGGTTGAATTAGATTTGATCAATAATGCTTTAAAAAAGGCTGGTGGCAATAAAAGCAATGCAGCAAAATTATTGGGGATTACAAGGAGGAAGCTGTATTCGATGATGGAGAGGTTGAGTAAGTAAGTCAAGTTGCCAACTTGACCTACATTCTACAATAATTCCAATCCCATTTTTTCCATAAATCGACCAGACCTGCCTTTACTGGATTATTTAAAACATATTGAATAATCCTTTCTCCTTCTTTATCATCTCTGACAACATGATCATAACTCTCGTGCTGCCAGAACTGTCCATCTCTGCCTAATATTTTGTTTGCTTCTCTACCAGTGTATCTTTTTAAAGAATGCATTATTTTAGATATACTGTAAGGCAAGATGCCATCTTGCCCTACCAATGGTTTACCAACCAAATGCACATGATTAGGCATAATAGAAAACGCTTCTAACCGATAAACTTTCTCATCTCTGTATTTTATACTGTCAAAAACTAATCTGGCGACACGGTTCTCATTTAACCATTTTGGGCAATGGTTGGTGTTATCTAAATAGTATTCATATTTTGCAAACCATCTCTTTTGTTGTTCATATAAAAATTCTTTCTGTAATTTGGGGCCTTCAATTTTTTCCAGCGCTTTTCTTATTTGTTTTTTATCTTGTTTTAATTTTTCAATCACATTGTACGGCAGAGAACCAGCAAGACGGAATATAATAAATAATGTTGCTTCAGCAGGTTGGTAATGAGGGAGTTTTCTTCGATAATATTCTTGATATTCTAAATTTTTCATTTTTTTGTGTAGGACAAGATGGCATCTTGTCTTACTTTTCTCCAATTAATACAATCAAAGATAATCAATTTTATTTGATTTTCCAATATTTTTTTAAAAAGCAATAAAAACAAAAAAAACCTCTTGAAAATTTCCAAAATATTCTTATTTTATAATAAAGGAAATGCAAACCTAAAACTATATTGAAAGGTCTCAAAATGTATCGCAAAATAATCGTTCTTATTTTGACCCTGATGCTTATCTCAGGATGCGCCAAAATCCTCCAAAAAGGGCCTGATCACCAATTTAAAAAGGAACAAAAATTAGTAAAAAAGACTCGAGAGAAAATCCAGAAATGTATTAATGAAAACATCTCTTCCGACTATCTGGGTCCGATTCCGGTTAATTCAAAAATTGATTCAATTATTATAAACATTGATTCATTGAAATTAGATGTCCATCTGTCTAAACATTTTTCATATCAGCCATTTCGTCCACAGAATATTGATCCGATTTACGAATTATTCAAAAAATATCTGGGCAGGAAATTCAGAAAATTTACATTAACCATTTTCACGCTGAACGAACCAATTGAATCACTTGCGCCGAATTTCTTTCGTGCTGATAGTTCGGATTTAGATTTGCAAAGAATGCCAGGAATTATTAGCCGACCAAAGTCTCCGATCATTCAAAATTTACATAAAAAAAAGTGGCAGCCCACAGATGGATTGTTTAACCGAAATATTGCCCTGTGGCACAGTCACGGATTTTATTACAATCTTGAAAAAGACAGATGGGAATGGCAGCGTCCCCGGCTTTTCTGCACGGTTGAAGACTTATTGCCCATGTCGTTCACTGTTCCTTATATTGTACCCATGCTGGAAAATGCCGGCGCAAATGTTTTTATTCCCAGGGAAAGAAGTTTGCAAACTCACGAAATTGTGATTGACAACGACTCGTCCACAGCTTTTATCGGGACTGGACAATATCGTGAGTTTAACACTGGAGTATGGCGTCAGGGCGGAACTGGTTTTGGAATCGGCACGCCTCCTTATCCCGCAAATGCAAATCCGTTTTTACAGGGGAGCTACCGTTTTTGCCATTCGGACAAAATCAATTCTGCTTATGCTGAATGGATTCCGGACATTCCAGAAACCGGGAATTACGGTATTTACATTTCTTATTACCATTCATCTGAAAACGTACCCGATGCGCGTTACACAGTATTTCATAGCGGTGGATCAACAAATTTTTTAATCAATCAACAAATTGGCGGAGGGACGTGGCTCTACCTGGGAGAATTCAAATTAAAAAAAGGACTAAATCCAGAAATTGGCAAAGTAGTTTTGACTAACAAAAGCAGGTTCCCCGATAAAATTGTTACTGCCGATGCTGTCAGGTTTGGCGGTGGAATGGGAAATATTCTCCGCGGTGGAAGAGTAAGCGGCTACCCACGCTTTGCAGAAGGTGCGCGTTATTACCTGCAATATGCAGGAATACCCGATACGCTGGTTTATAATCTGAACAAAGATACAACTGATTACAAAGATGATTATCAATCACGCGGCGAATTTGTCAATTATTTGAAGGGTAAACCCTTTGGTCCTAATAAAAATCGCAATACTGAAGGGTTAGGGATCCCGATTGATTTATCATTAGCATTTCATACCGATGCCGGAGTTGACACCAGCGACAGCTCAATTGGAACGTTAATGATTTATTCTATCGAAGACGCTGATAGTCAAACCGTTTTTCCCGACGGCATGTCGCGACTGGTGAATCGTGATTTGGCTGATATTATGCAAACACAAATTGTAAATGATATCCGTTTGAAGTACCGTCCCGACTGGAATCGCAGGGCTTTGATGAATGCCGATTACAGCGAAGTTTTTCGTCCCAATGTTCCTGCCTGTTTGCTGGAGCTTTTATCGCATCAGAATTTTGGTGATATGAAATACGCTCTTTCGCCCCAATTCCGTTTTGATATTTCTCGTGCGATTTACAAAGGAATGTTAAAATTTATTGCTACACAGAATCGATTTAAATACGTTGTCCAGCCGCTGCCAGTCTCACATTTTTTTGCTGTGTTTTCAGATTCTGCAGAAGCTACTTTAGAGTGGCAGCCAGTTTTCGATCCACTTGAGCCCACAGCGATGCCAGATAAATATGTCGTTTACACGAAAATCGAGGATAACGATTTTGATAATGGATTTTTAGTCGATACAACGCAATTTGTTTTAAACAATCTTGATGAAAGTGTTATTTACAGCTTTAAAATTACTGCAATTAACAAAGGCGGCGAAAGCTTTCCCTCCGAAATCCTTTCAGTTTGCTGGATAGATAGTTGCCACTCACCTGTTTTGATTATTAACGGATTTGATCGGGTGTCAGCGCCGGATATTGTTGTCCAACCCCCATTTAAGGGATTCGCTAATTTCCTTGATCCAGGAGTGGCTGATAAATATGATTTTAATTTCACTGGAAATCAATTTGATTTTAACATGTTTTCAAAATGGCGCACCAATGATGCACCCGGGCACGGCGCCAGTCAGGCGAATTGTGAAACACAAATACGGACTGGCAATACTTTCAACTATCCTTATATTCATGGTTCAGCAATTAGAAACTGCGGCTACTCCTTTGTGAGCGTAAGTGATGAAGCTGTGATGGATGATTTACTGGATATGAATAATTATCAATTTGTGGATCTGATATTAGGGGAAGAAAAATCCCATCACTATCCGGAGATAGCAAGCGAATACAGCAGCAGGTTGAAAATCAATAGAAATTACCAGGTTTTTCCTGATGAACTTCAGAAAAAAATAAAGGACTATTTTAAGCAAGGCGGTAATTTGTTTATATCCGGAGCTTATGTCGGTACTGATATCGTAGCTGGAAAAGACAGTCGACCGGGAGATAATATTTTTGCACTAAGTAAATTAAAATTTGTCTGGCAAACAGATCATGCTGTTGTTAATGGAGATGTTTTCTCTGTTGACTCCCTCTTTTTAACTCCTTTTGAAAAATTCAAATTCAACACAAACATTCGTTCTGATGTCTATACTGTTGAATCTCCGGACGCCATTGATGCGGCAGATGGGGCAAAAACAATATTGCGATATTCGGAGAACAGATTCAGCGCTGCTACTGCTTATTTTGGAGATTATTCAGTAATCGTATTTGGATTTCCATTTGAAACGATCGTCGGGGAAAAATGGCAAAATGAAGTGATGAAAGCGGTTATTACTAATTTTGAGCGGTATTCCAAAAAATAAAAACTTAAACGCAAAGAGCGCGGAGAAAGCGCCAGGTACAAAAAGGCAACAATAAAATTCATTCGTTTATTTCTCTGCTAACTTTACGCGTTGGTATTAATGACTTTGTTGAAAAAGAATCCTCCCGAAGGTTTTATAAAACAGAAATATCACGATATGATGGTTACTATTTTTTATAAACGCAATATTTAGTTACACCAAAAATCTTCGGGAGGGTTTTCGGGATTAAATCAATGAGTTCACTCTAAAAAGGGGCTAAAGCCCCAGATTAAGCAGGCAAATTCAATTCCCCGACATAAATGTTGGGACAATCCATAGCGCCTAACTCTCGTATATTCAATTGAATAGCAACGTCATTTATGACATGGGTAATAATAATTAAAAACACGCCCAAAGCCTTTCAAGGCTTTTTAGAGTGAACTCAATCAACAGAATCATTAATAACTAACCATTTTTAAGTTGATATTTCAATCGGGTACATTGCACCGATTGGTTCAATTTTGTCCCAAAACGTTCAACTTGTTAAAATACCATAAAATTCAAAGTCGTGTAACCTGTTGTTTTTTAGTTATGATTACAGATTTTATATTTTTGGCATAAAAATTGAGCATCTTCAATACAACAAAATGTAAAACTAAATGAACCGAAAGGAGTCTTAAAATGAAGAAGAAAATTTTGACCACAGCACTACTAGTTGCTATTTTTGCAATGGGCTGCTCTTCAATGAAAGTGATGGTTGATTACGACGATCAATTTGATTTTTCCAATTACAAAGCATTTAAATTTGTGCCGGTAAAAAAATTACCTAAAAAACAAATGAAAAAGCCGGCGGTAATTAAAGATCCAATTCTTATGAAAAAAGCTGCCCGAGAAATAAGCGCAGTATTAACTGAAAACGGTTCCCAGAAAACTGAATCAGCCAAACAAGCTGATTTTTTGGTTGCCTATTATGCCACGGCTCGCAACAAAGCTCAAATTTCGCCACCCAGCTATCATATTGGACGTTATGGCAGAAGGTGGGTAAGACCGGGGCATGTTTATAATTATAAACAGGGCACCTTAATTATTGATATTGTGGACAGACAGAAAAAAGAATTAGTCTGGCGGGGTGTTGGCTCGGGTGTGCTGAATAGAAGCGATCCATCAAAAAACTTATTGGAAGCTGTAAAAAAGATTTTGGCTGAGTTTCCGCCAATGGATTGATAATGTCAGCACAAATAAAAAAACCAGGTTTCTTTTTAGAAACCTGGTTTTTTTTTAGAAACCTGGTTTTTTTTGTTCTATTTTATCGGCTTCCCAGATTTATCCGGATATGCCGGAATCGGTGGAACCGTCTTTTCCTGTGTCTTTAATTCTTCTAAAATAACTTCAATCGCTTTATTCAAGTGCTGAAGGTTATGGAACCCTCAGGAGATATTCATAATATATCAATCTATTGATCAGTAACAAATCTCACTCGTTTCATACTTCTCCGCAATAAATTTTCCAGATGGATTTACTTTGCTATTTAAAATATCCTCAACCATACTGGCTGAGTAAAGAGGAATGGTTTCTTGTCCACATGTCTCACAAACATACATGAGTAAATCTGCTATAACAATAGGTTCGCCGTCGCGATAAATAATTTTATCTTCTTTAATTTTTTCTATCGGTGTTATACATCCATTTGGACACAGCATAAATTGTTTGCCTCCTATTAGCTGTAATAATAAATTCTGGATTACAATCTTTCACGACAATTGATTTTTACATCGATAATAAAATATTGCTTGATATATTAAAAATTTTTTATTATTTTATTAAAATTATTGAGGAGCAATAATGATTTCGAGTAGTGATAAAAAAATCATCTTAAAATACGCGCAAGAATATCATCTTAAAAAAATTGTCCTATTTGGCTCTGCCAGTTATTCAGATACTTATTCTGATATTGACATAGGAGTAAAGGGAGTATCTTCTGAAATTTTTTTTGATTTTTGTTGGAAAATTTATAAAAACTTATCAACATCTGTTGATATTATAGATTTGGATAAAAAATCAACATTTAATGATTTAGTTGAAAGAGATGGAGTCATAATTTATGGCTGATATTTTTGAAAAAGTCAACGTAGAAATGGATAACATTTCCAGAGTGTTAGCTGAACTTGAAAGAATAAGAGATAAATCAGATAAAGAAATTGTTGTTCTCGCTGGTATTGGCTCCTTTTTGCAAAATATTTATACAGGAATGGAAAATATTTTGAAACAAGTTTTGTTGCACATCGGTTGTACCTTGTCTCAATCATCATCATGGCATAAGGATTTATTAAATATGTCAGTTGACCATGGACTAATATCGAATGCAACACAAGAAAAAATAGGTAAATATCTTTTTTTTCGTCATTTTTTTATGCATGCGTATGGCTTTATGATAGATGAAGAAAAATTGCTGCCATTAGCAAATAATATTTCCATTGACTATGCTGATTTTAAAAGTGAAATAGAAGTTTTTTTAAACGATTTATAAAATAATATTCAAAGCAATGCTCCATCAAATTAATAACAACGTTCGAGTATTCCTGCCAAACAATTAAATTGATTTTTTCAAGAGATAAACCATCTGAGATATTTACAATTTAAATTATTTTGTCCAAAATTATTTTGACATTTAAAGATGGTCTCCACATCATAAGTGGAAACCATCTCTTAAACCATCTTAAAAATTCTATTTCATCGGCTTCCCGGATTTATCCGGATAATCCGGAATCGATGGAATTTTCTTTTCCTGTGTTTTTAATTCTTCCAAAATAACTTCAATCGCTTTATTCAACTGCTGATCATTTCCTGCATACTCTTGAGCAGGATCGTTATCAACGTAAATATCAGGCTCAACACCAACTCCTTCGATAATCCATTTTTTACCTGAAACATGAAAAGGAGCAAATTCCGGTTTATTCAAAGTTCCACCATCTAATAACGGCAATGAGCCTCGAATGCCAACAACACCGCCCCAGGAACGTTTTCCGATCAATTTTCCCATTTTATGCTGTTTGAAGCGGTAGGGGAAAAGATCTCCGTCTGATGCGGAAAATTCGTCTAACAAACATACTTTGGGACCGTACACCATTGCGCCGGGATCAGTACCAGGTGTTCTGTTTCTTGCCATATCAATCATGGCAACTTCACGGCGTAATCTTTCGATGAGCATGGGAGAAACATTGCCACCACCGTTGCCGCGGACGTCAATTATCAACGCTTTCTTTTTCAACTGCGGGTAAAAATATTTTACAAATTCATTCAGTCCGTGAACACCCATATCCGGCACGTGCAGATAACCAACTTTTCCGCCAGTTGCTTTATCTACTTTTTCAATGTTAGTCTGCACCCAATCAAAATAATAGAGATTGGATTCATCAGCTATCGGTTTTACCACGACTTCACGGCTGTCTTTTTCTGCCGGCTTTGTATTTACTTTTAAGGTTACCTGTTTGCCAACTGTGTTCACAAAGGCGGAATAAAAATTTTTCATTTGAGTTGTCGATTTTCCATTCACCGCCAAAATATAATCACCTTCATTGACATCAACGCCAATTTCGGTTAATGGTGAGCACAGCGTTTTATCCCAGTTCTGTCCACGGAGAATTTTGGTTATTTGAAAATAACCTGATTTTTTATCCCGGACAATTTTTGCTCCAAGCAAACCAGTCTGAATTCGTTTTGCTTTTTTCCAATCGCCGCCACCAACATAAGTATGTCCAACGCTCAATTCACCGATCATTTCACCAATAATGTAAGTCAAATCAACGCGATGGTTCACATATTTCACCAGCGGACGGTACTTTTCCCGAATACCCTCCCAATCAACGCCGTGCATATTTGGGGCGTAAAAAAATTCCCGCATCTGGCGCCAGCACTCTTCATAAATTTGCGCCCACTCTTTTTTCTTGTTCAACTTAACCTGCATATCGGATAATTTGAGTTTTTTATCTAACTTGATTTTTCCTTTAGGCAGATCAATAATAGCGTAAGATTTATTCTGAGAAACAAGCATCTTCTTTTGATCAGCAGAAATTTCATAACCACCAATAGCACCAAGCTCGGTCTCTTTCTGTTTTTTAAAATCATAAGTTAGAAGCAGCGTTTTTGTGTCTTTGCTGCCTCTGCGAGTGTAATATAAATTGTTTTCAACAGATGTCAAATTCCGGTAAGCAGAGGCTTTGATCGGTAAACCAGCAATACGATCTTTTAGACCATCCACATCAACTTTTAGGACAACGCTTTTTTTATCCTTTTTGCTTTTATCTTTTCCCTTTTCATTATTCTCTTTTTTATCTTCACTTTTTTCTTCCTTTTTAATTGTTACTTCATCACTCTTTGGTTTAAAAGGAGATTCCACTTTTTTGTTTAGAGTAACAAAATAAATCCGGGACATATCCTGGTAAGCATGATTCCATTCAGTCCAGCTATAGGTGGGACGAAAATCGCGATTGGACACAAAAAACAAGTATTTCCCATCTGAACTGAAGGCTGGTGAATCAGCAGAATACCAACCGTCGGTTACTTCAAAAGATTTATCCTTTTCCAGTGAATAGAGATAAATTTTGTTCATTACTTTTTCTTCTGGTTTTGTGTAAGCAATCCATTTGCTATCCGGCGACCAGCAGTAATCCCGCATTTCCCATGCTTTTGCCTCAATGATATCTTTTACCTTTTTTGTGTTAATATCCACATAACGCAATCGTTGTCGTCTGTCTCCCCAGAGAAGTTTTTTACTGTCTGGTGACCAGTAAATTTGGTATTTATAAGTTTCGCCTTCTTTGGTTAACTGGATAGGTTCCCCTTTTCCGTCTTGTGATAAAAGATAAATCTCATCTTCGCCAGTCGCGTCAGAAATATAAGCAATCCATTTTCCATCCGCTGACCACTTGGAATTTCTTTCGTGGACTCCAGGAGTTGCCGTTAAATTCCGAGTCGGACCGTGTTCGGCTGGCACGGTAAAGACGTCACCGCGTGCGCCGAATAACGCTCTTTTTCCATCAGGAGAAATTTCATAATTGGTAACGCTTTTGCTGACATCTTTTATTTCACATCTGCCGTTGACCATATCATCAGCGATTTTAACCGTTACTTTTTTTGCTTGTTCGCTTTGAAGATCGAAACGATAAATAAAGCCGCCATATTCAAAAACAATAGCATCTTTACCGAGTGAAGGAAATTTGATGTCGTAATCCGTGAGGTTGGTTAGTTGTTTGGTATCTTTAGTTGACAAATCGTAAACGTACAAATTCATTCTCTGGTAATCACCACGGTCAGAGAGAAAATAAATTTTATTTCCCTGCCACATGGGGATAATGTCCTGGGCAGGATTGTTAGTTACATTTTCCACTTTTTTTGTTTGGAAATCGTAAATCCAGACATCGTCTGCCATACCACCGCGATAACGTTTCCAGGTTCGAAATTCTCGGAATATTCGGTTGTAAGCCATTTTTTTATCGTCTAAAGAGAAGCTGCAAAATCCGCTCCTGGGAACCGGAATTTGTTCAGGAAGGTTACATTCGGTGGAAACCAGGAAAAGTTCTCCATTAAATGGATTGTAAGATTTCATCCGGGAACGGAAAACGATTTCATTACTATTATGTTTCCAGCCCATCACAAGATTGTTGGGTACCATTCTGTCAGACACATCATCTCGACCAAGAGCGGCAGTGAACGTTAATCTTTTGGGAACACCACCGTCAGCAGGCATCGCGTAAACTTCTGTGTTACCATCATATTGACCGGTAAAGGCTAACCACTCGCCATCAAACGAAAACCTGGCAAACAATTCCATGCCAACGTGATTGGTTAATTTTCTGGCGATTCCGCCTTCTGAAGAAACAGAGTACAAATCGCCGGCATAGGTAAAGACGATTTGATCCTGATAGATTGTTGGGAAACGGAGCAGTCCTGCTTCATCGCCCGCAATAACAGGGTAGCTTAACAACAATACAAACACAATTAAGAGAGATAAATATTTCTTCATAGTTCCTCCAATTAAAATTAAGTAGCTGAATATATTATTATTTACACTCCTCGTAAACATTGTGTATCTTGTCTCAATGTCAGAAAGGCAGTTTAATTTTTACGTTGTCTAATCGCTAATTGTTTCAAAACAAAGGGATTTAAACCAAATACCTTTTTGTTTTTTCAATAGACTATCTTAAAACTTTTGACTTTCAGTCCGGCGAAGCCTTAGCTCTTTCATCGAATAGCGGTAGTTTAGTAAATGAATTTTCTGAACGGCAATTATTTTTTAAAAATTACAATTTTTTGTTGATATTTTGAAATGCATTGTATATATTATGAAATAAAAATTCCTATTCCAGAGCCGGTCCTGTTAACCCGAGATTACCTACTCTCCTGATTTGACTTATTAATACAATATTTTTTTAAAATCATCATTTGTTAGTTTATAAAATTTTTTACAGAAAATGAAATATCTCCACGACAATTTAAACTCAAGCGGGCATTTAGCAGATCAGAATAGCTCGCAATAGTAAAGAGTGAAAACCAATAAATTTATTTGAGTTAAAACTTGTTTCAAAGGATGGAAAATGAATGATCCAACTGGTTCACAATGGCGAAAATGGGATTTACATGTCCATACACCCGCTTCGATTCTCAACTGGAGGGGTACAGAAACTTATAGACAGATGGATACAGCAAGGCGTGAGTCCGTAACTCGTGAAATGGTAAAGTTTATGGAATTATCAGATGTAGCAGTTTTTGGTATCATGGATTACTGGACTTTTGATGGATATTTTGAAATTGTAAAATTATTGTCGATCGACTCAACATTAAGTCTTCGAAAAACAGTTTTTCCTGGTATGGAATTAAGAATTGAAGCTCCAACCGATTTCCGGTTAAACTTCCACGTGCTATTTTCTAACGAACTGACAAAACAGCAGTTGCTCGATTTCAAAAATCATCTCAAGATACGCGCAATAAATAGAAATTTATCTGATGAAGCATTAATCGAAACGGCAAAATCATTGGATTCTAGTAAAGCCAAGAAGTTTGGATATAACTCACATCTAGAATTGACTGATAGCGAATTATTGAAATTGGGTGCAAAAACTGCTGAGATAACTAAGGATTCATTGGAAGAGGCGCTTAGGGTAATACAAAGAAAGCATTACCTGATTATTCTACCTTATGACACTTACGGTGGTTTAGAAAAATTAAATTGGGAAAAACACCCGTTAGCGGATAATTACTTTATGAAATTATCGGATATTGTTGAATCAAGGAATCATAACAACATAAATCTTTTCCTCGGTATCGAAACGGACACAAACAAAGAGTTCTTAGCTAACTTCATACAGACTATTGGAGGAAAACCTAAGCTTCCCGTTTCAGGAAGCGATGCCCATAGGCTTAAAGATTTTGGGAAATTTCCAAATAATAAGATAACATGGATAAAATCAGATCCAAAATTCGAAGGATTGAAGCAAGTATTAGTCGATCCTAAAGCAAGAAGTTTCATAGGAGAGAAACCATTTGAACTTGAGAAGTGCGAATTAAACAAAGAGAAATATATTCACTCGTTGAAAATTGAAAAAAGTAACCTACAATACAAAGACGAGACTTGGTTCAATAATCAAATCGAATTCAATACAGGTTTGGTCGCAATAATTGGAAATAAAGGAATGGGGAAAAGCGCGCTTGCGGATATTTTAGCTTTAATTGGCAGTACCCATAGAGACCAGAAATATTTCAGTTTCTTAAATGGATCAAAATTTTGCCTCCCACCAGTGATCAAAGCCAAACATTTTGAGGCAGAATTAATCTGGAAAAATGGGTCGGTTGATAGGAAAAACTTAAATGATTTTAGTACACTTGGTGTTGAAAAGATTAAATTCATCCCTCAAAATTTTTTTGAAGCTATTTGTAATGAGACAGAGGCCGGTGGTGAATTTGACAAGGAATTGAAGAACGTCATATTCACACATGTAGAAGAAGCTGTACGTCTTGAATGTAATAGCCTAAATGAATTAATAACCTTGAAAACAAATGAAATAGAAAATAATATCGATATAATTAAGACAAAAATTGTAGATGCTAATTCTCATATCTTTGATTTAGAAGAAAAACTCAGTGAAGTATACAAAGGCTCTCTACAAGCTCAATTAAATGATAAGAAAGAAGAATTTAACCTTCATCTAAAAAATAAACCAGACGGAGTAGAGAAACCTATAAAAGATTCAGAGACTACAAAGAAAATCACAAAACTGACAGGTGAAATTTCCACATATAAATCAGAATTATTGATAAAAAAGGAACAACAGAAGAAAAATGAATCAAAGCATGCACTAATTGAAAAACTATTAAATGCTATTGATGGTTTTAACTACCAATTCCTAGGCTTAAAGAAAGAACATTCTGATAATTTGAAAGAATTGGGGCTCAAATTTGAAGACTTAATCAAAGTCGAAATTGATACTAGCATTTTGGATTCACAAAAATTGAGCGTTCAGGATTCGATTAGCAGCAATAAAAAAGACATTAGTACTACTGAAGGTAAAATTATTAATCTGGAAAAGGACATTGTTAAACTTAAGAATACTCTCAAACAATCAGAGCGTGATTATCAGAACTATATTTCTGACTTAAGGAAATGGGAAGCAAAAAAAATTGAGTTTATCGGAAGTCCAAATCAACTAGCCTCCATTGAGAATCTCAAAAAGCGTTTGACTGAAATTAAAAGTATTATCCCTTCCCAATTGGTACAGAAAAAGCTGATGCGAACTGAATTATTGAAAGAAATATATCAAAGAATCGAACGATTATCAGAAGTATTCTCCTCATTATACAAACCCGTGCAAGAATTCATCTCGACCCATTCTTTAGTCAAAGACAAATACAAACTTAAATTTGATGTATCAATAAAGATTTCAAGCGCTTTCTTAAACAATTTCTTTTCCTTCATCCGCCATGATGTAATTGGTAATTTTCAAGGAATAAAAGAGGGCCGTAAAAAACTTGAGGATATTATCTGCAATTATGACTTCAATCAAGAAAAATCCGTAATTGAATTCGTGGATCAGACATTGGCGGAACTTACAACTCTGAATCGTTCAGAAAAAAGTACTTCGCTATACCTTAAAGAGCAACTTAGGAAAGATAAAGAGCCTACAGATTTTCTTGATTATTTGTTTTCTCTCGATTATTTACGGCCAAACTATTCGCTCAAATTCGATGATAAAAACTTAACTGAGCTTTCACCTGGCGAGAGGGGTATTTTGCTTCTGATATTTTATCTTCTTATAGATAGTGATGACTGTCCCCTAATTATTGATCAGCCTGAGGAGAATCTGGATAATCAATCTATATATGAATTACTAGTGCCATGTGTAAAGGAAGCAAAGCAAAAGAGACAAATATTTATGGTGACTCATAATCCAAATTTAGCAGTAGTTTGCAATGCAGATCAAATTATTTATACACACATTGATAAATCAAATAAAAATGAGTTTTCGTATGTTGCTGGAGCCATTGAAAACCATGTTATAAACAAAAAGATCGTAGACGTGCTAGAAGGTACATGGCCTGCTCTTGAAACTCGATCTGCAATGTATCAGCATAATATTTGAGGGCCTCATAAAACACATTATATGGAGAATTAAAATCAAAGGACAACACAATGAAAAAAGCACTCTGTATCGGAATCAATAACTATCCCGGAATTTCGAATGATTTAAAAGGCTGCGTCAATGACGCCAATGATTGGGCTGAGTTATTAGAATTTGCTAATTTCCAAATTGAAACAATTTTAGACGAAAAAGGGACAAAACAAAATATTCTGAATGCGTTGGATGCTCTGATTTCAAATGCAACAGCTGGTGATGAAATCGTTTTTACTTATTCAGGTCACGGCACATCTGTTTTAGATACCAGTGGAGATGAAGCAGATGAATACGATGAAGCGCTTTATGTTTATGACACCATCATTTTAGATGATGAGTTAAGAGCCATTTTTCAAAAAGCAAAACAGGGAGTGAATATTGTCGTCATTTCGGATAGCTGTTTTTCCGGCACAGTAACCCGGGCATTAATTACAGAAACTGCAAAACCACGATATGTAAAAACAGAAAATATTCCTTCCACTGCAAAATTAAAAAAGCGATTTTTATCAGAAGACGATATGATTGAAGTTTTATTAACCGGCTGCAGCGATTCAGAATACAGCTACGATGCTTATATAAATAATCGCTGGAATGGCGCAATGTCCGCCTATGCCACAGCTGAAATTCGCAAGGGGCAAACCTACAAAAAACTTTACGAAAAGATACGAGCCTTTTTACCTTCCGGGGAATATCCACAAACACCCCAATTAGAAGGAACAAATCAAAATAAAAACAACATAGTATTTGCTACCAACACAGAGCCGCTTCCGGAGCCAGAGCCTGAACCAGAATATACCGTTTGGGATTGGATTAAAAAATATTGGTGGGTAATTGTTTTGGTTATTATTGTGGTGATTGTTTTGTGGCGGGTATTGTAGGGCAACATTATTTTAAAAATGAATAGCATTCTTATGATTTCTCCATAATCAATTTTAAAATACATACTTTGTGGGAAACATTTTATTGAATACAACGTTAAATTAAAAAGAGCACATATAGAATAACCCGATAATTCACAAACTCGTTTTATCAAATTCTCGTATTAAAAATGAACTTAATCAAACGACAAATTTTTCCCGACATTCTGAAACATCTTTCAGCACCGGAGATTACGCTTATAACCGGAGCCAGGCAGGTGGGAAAAACCACACTAATGAATGAAGCAAAGAAATTTTTAGATGAACAGAATAAAAAAACGTTTTATTTCAATTTGGATTTTGAAGAGGATTTTTTCTACTTTGAATCCCAGGAAAAATTAATACAGAAAATTGAATTAGAAGTGGGAGATAATAAAGGTTTCATTTTTATCGATGAAATTCAACGCAAGGAAAATGCCGGGCTATTTTTAAAAGGATTATTCGACAGAAGTGAGCGCTATAAATTTATTGTATCGGGTTCTGGTAGTGTTGAGCTTAAAGAAAAAATCCACGAATCACTGACTGGTAGGAAACGCATCTTTGAACTTTCGACCATAACATTTTGGGAATTTATTAACTATAAAACAGGTTATAAATATGAGAACAAAATAGCTTCTTTCTTTGAATTGGAAAAAGAGCGGATAAGCTTAATTCTCAATGAATACCTGACTTACGGCGGTTATCCCCGCATTGTTATTGAGCCATTAAGAAAGGAAAAAATTTTAATCATTAACGAGATTTTTGACAGCTATTTAAAAAAGGATATAGTGTATTTACTCAGAGTTGACCGACCTGACACATTTATTAAACTCATACGGCTATTAGCCCATTATTGTGGATCAATTATAAACTATAGTAAATTAGCTGCAGATGTTGGAATTTCTGTGCCTACCCTTAAAAAATATCTCTGGTTTGCAGAAAATACGTTTATTATCAAAACAGTTCACCCATTTTTTAAAAACAAGAGAAAAGAAATTACAAAATCTCCAACTATTTATTTTAATGATCTTGGATTAAAAATTTTTGCTTTAAATCAATTTGGTAACGAGGCTGCGATAATAAATTCAGGTTATTTATTTCAAAACCTTATTTTTAATATCTTAAATGAAATTCTCTATAATCGATTTTATTCGATTCATTTCTGGCGTACCAGCGATCAAGCGGAAGTTGACTTTGTTATTGACACTGGTAAGCAAATAATACCGTTTGAAATAAAATTTTCAAAATTAACAACAGATCGTGTTAGCCGTTCATACAAAAATTTTATTAATGCTTATCAGCCTAAAAAGGGATACATTGTAAATTTGAACTATGAGAATGAAATTCAAATTAATAATACTACAATTAAATTTATTCCTTTTTATAAACTTTATTTTGAATCTTTTTAACTTGTGACTGGGTCTGGTTTCAAAAATAGAGCTTGATCTTAAAATCCAATAGAATTTTTTTGTACAATTAAAGAAAGCCCTCAGAAAATTACGAGGGCTTTTTTGTTCAATATTTCGGTGAAAAAAAGTAGCCATAAATTCACGAATTATATTCGAATAAAATTCGTGCATTCGTGGCGAATGTTTCTTAGTTTAACTTGCTGCTCTAAGTTTTAAAAAAAACAGTCCAAATATTGTTGTGATTAAAATTATCTCTCAGCAATCTCTTTCAATACTTCAACTGCTTTGGGGTTTTCACTTTTGCCCAGCACATAAATCGCTTTTTTTCTGACATCAACATTTTTATCATTTTTTGCTACATTTGCCAGCGTTTCCAAAACACCTTTTTTATCAACAAACCTGCGCAATCGCTGTACGGCTTCGTAACGATATGCTGGATTTGAGTCCTTTTCAATTATCTTTATCAGAGCCGGAACGGCTTTTTCTGCGTCCTGTCGCCCCATTGACCGGATAGCTGAAACTTTTATTTCTTCATCTTCGCTCAAATTTTCAAACAAAGCAGTGTTATCCCAGTGGTGTTGATGAAATTCTCCAAAAGCAAAATCATGATCAAAGTCGAAGTCAAAATCGAAATCAAGATGGTTGAAGTCCAGGTCCATTTCAGGTACGTGAATTTCCGGAATATCAATATGAATGTCAGGGATTTCCGGGATATCGATATCAATTTCCGGCATTTCAATGTGAATAAGCGGAATTTCGATATGCTCCAAATGGCTCAGCGAATATTCCAGGTGCCCCATTGATTCTTCTAATCCGCTCAGATCGAGATTCATTTCAGGAATTTCAAGTGAATGCAATTGGTGTTCTTTGTCTTTTAATTTATGCTCTAATTTTTTTAGCTTTCGCTCCACTTTTTTGTCAACATCCTGGGCGATCGATGTCAATGTTAAAATTAAAGAAAAAACAAGAACGACTGTTGTGATGAGTTTAAATTTCATAATACCTCCAACTTTTAGAAATTCCAAAATTCAAGCTCCAAATTACAAACAAATTCCAACTTCCAATTTTTCAAATCCCAAACTAAAAATGCTGTTATTGGAATTTGAGATTTGGAATTTATTTGAATTTTGGGATTTGGAGCTTGGAATTTTAATAATTATTTAATAAATTTTTCTGGCTTAATTAAAAAACTTAACATCAACAAAATCACTAAATACCAAACCAATAAGTCATTTTCACCATAAAAATATTATCGCCCTGTACATTCCATAATCTGCTCATTGAACGTCTGAATCGAAATTCACCAATTTCTTCAAAATCTGAACGGCGTTGTGTCCAGACAAAATAGAGTGTCGAGCCGGGTGAATATTCCCAGCGAAAAATTGCATTTCCCCTCAGAGACTTGTAATTAAAATCAGGGTTCCCTAGTTCAATCGATTCAGCAAGTCCGGAGCCATCCGGATCAGCGAGATAATCTTGCTCATTAAAAGTTGATTCGCCTTCACCATAAATACTAAATTCATAACTTTTTGGGCGAGCCAATTCTTTAAAATTATAATAATCACCCGAAGAGATCAGTGGTTGCGCATAGAGTTGAAAACTTAATTTTGGAGTAAACGTCCAGTTAAGCCGGATACTGGCTGAAAGTGTCCTGTGATCCAGTTCAGCAAATACATATCGCTTGCCATAAGTTTTAGTTGCCAATGGATCATCAAAAGCATCGATCCATTGGGCGTCAGTGTGATCATACTCCAATTCCGGACCAACACTAACAGAAACATTTGCTGCAGGTTTCCACTCGACTTCCAATTCCACTCCTCGATTCCAGGAGCCAGATTCACTCTTATAACCAAATGTACCAAGTCCAAATACCCAGGGTTTTCGATCATCTGAATTCATAAAAATATTTGCCTCCCACCCCGGCGGATTTATGGTGAGAGGACCACCGCGCGTTCTTCTGTTGTTGATCGTTTCTGGGTTGTAAGCTAACATATATTCCAATTCGTAATAATTGAGAAATTCAATCCAGGAATTTTGAAAGTAACCGTTCCAGATTGCATTTTTATCAAAATCCCAGCTACCGAAAATTGCCAATATGGTAACCACCTCACGGGTAAATTTCCCCGGTTTAACCCATTGGTAGCCAGCGCCAATATGTCCATTAATTTGATCACCGCGCCACATAAAGCCAACGTCATTGACATCAAATTTAGGATTAATGAATCCGAATGCTGAGTTAAAAATTGCGTTGCCTTTCTGTTTATTCAAGCAAAAACGAGCCGCATAACCTGTCATTGAAGTAGTGGAACTGTCCACACTTACATGACCAGCGTCGGGTCTTTGAAAATAGTGTTGCGAATTTGTTTGCAAATCAATCATTCGCGTCTGGTTGGCTCGGACATGAGTCATGCCGGTCCAACCAGATATAACCCAGGTCTTGGATGAATCAAGGAACGTCCAGCCGTCTATACCTATGGTGTAAGCATCACTATTCAGTTCTTCCCGCAAGCGATCATCAGCAAATTTTCTGTTCATTACAGTTGAAATAAATCCAATGGCCTGTCGAGACTCATTAATTTCCCGCTGCGCTCGATAGATGCCATAATAAGTTAATGGTTCTACTTCTGAGTGAAATTTTTTACCGCCCATTTGCAGTTCAGCTTTTTCTCTGGCTGTGACAGCGTGCAGAGTACCGACATTCCAGTTATTGCCAACTTTTCCTGATAACTTAGCAGCGCCAAGAATCCGAGTACCTTCTGGGGAATCAACAAAATCATAGTCAGGATCATAGTCTGGGGGCAGACTTCCCTGGGGCGCACGTCCAATACGCCGGCTATAAAAAAAGTCAGGATTTGACCAGTTAAATCCCCAATAATTTCGTGCACCCCCGTGACCAAAACTGAACGTACTTGAACCTTCAATAAAAAACGGTCGTTTCTCCTGGTAATAAGTTTCGATATCACTTAAATTAACAACAGCCGGATCAACTTCAACCTGCCCGAAATCCGGGTTGACCGTAGCATCTAAAGTAAGATTATTACCAATTCCAATTTTAACATCCACACCCATTCCAGGCAGGTATCGGGAACCATCATTAAAAGGATTCCCTGGTGTAGGATTGGTATATTCGGCTTTGGTTCTGAAATAAGGCAACAACTCTATTTGACGGATAGGTTCAATGTTTTCAATTCCGACAAGGTCAACAAACCGGGAGACAAAACCACTTCCGTCCTTTGGAGTAAAGACCAGGTAGTCGCTTTCATTCTTTCTGTGAATTTCACGCTTAAAATTTATGCTCCACAAATATTCATTTTTCTTGTGGAATCTCAATTGTGAATATGGAATACGAAATTCTGCTGTCCAACCTTTTTCATCAATATTTGTTTTTACATCCCAGACACCATCCCAGGAGTCATCGTCCCAATCATCATTCATTAAAACGCCATCCCACACTGAACCTGCTGCTGTTACAGCAAAATAGAATCCGCTGCGTTTATCATAAAAGGGATCGATAAAAAATGCGAAATAGTCTGTACTCACTTCTGCATCGCGTCTTGCTAATCTGGCAATTATTGAATCTGGTGCTGAATCGAACATGCGCGCGCCAACGTAAAGCGAATTGTCGTCGTAAGCAATTCTTACTTCAGTTTTTTCTGTCGGCTGAGATCCTTCAATAGGTTCCCGTTGCGTAAATTTTGAAATTTCATATCCGTTTTCCCAAATCGTTTCTGATAAAATGCCATCAATTTTAATTTTTTCATCTGCGCGAATTGCCTGTACTATTAATGAATCTGATTTATCTAAATCATTGGCGAATACGTTAATTGAGATTGATAAAAATAACAATAAATAAAAAACTTTTTTCATTTGTGCTCCCGATAAACAAGTACAAAGTTGCAAGTTTCAGGTTTTAAGTTTTTTAAGTTTTTTAACTTTGAACTTTAAACTTGAAACATGTAACTTCATTTATATAGACAATAAAAATCAAAAAAAGTTGTGTGTTATTTAGTTAATTTTGTCAATGTTTACGGACAATTTCCACCAATGTTTCAAGAGCGCGTGGATCATCGCTTTGACCTAACCAGAAAATTGCTTTTTTCCGAATTTCCCTGCTTGGGTGTGTTTTTGCTAATTTAATTAAAACAGGAATCCCTTTTTCGCTATCTATTTGAGTGAGAGCGAATATTGCTTTTTTCTGAATTTCAATGTCATCCTCATTAACCGCCATATCTTCAAGTATTTCAGCAGCTTTTTTGGAAGCCTTTTGTCCTAACCAGAAAATTGCTTTTTTCCGGGACTCTTTATTGGGATGTTTTTTTGCCAGCTTAATTAAAACATCTGTGCTATTCTCATCCTTTAATTGTGAAAGTCCAAATATCGCTTTTTGTTGAATTTTTTTGTCCGCGTCATTTGTGGCAATATCTTCCAAAACTTTGGCAGCTTTGGGGGAGTCTTTCTGACCAAGCCAAAAAATGGCTTTTTCGCGGACATTTCTTTTATTGGCAGAATAAGCCAAATCAACCAAAACATCATTCGCTTTTTCTGATTCCATTCGGTGAATGCTGAAAACTGCTTTTTCTCGTACATCAGTGGAACGGTCTCCCTGGACTGTTTTTACAAGAATTTTTAGTGTTTTTTTTATTCCGTGTTCACCAATCCAAAAGACAGCCTTTTCCCTTATGTCATTTGATTCCTTGCTGAAAATTATTTGACTCAGAAAATCAACTATTTGATCGGAGGTTTTGTGCATGGCAACTGCAGTTATCAGATCTTCTTTAGCATCATCTGAAAGCCCTTTGCGATATTGTTTTTCTAATAAATTAACGCTTTCACTGTCGTTTGTTTTACCGATCCAAATCAGCAGTAAATTATCCAGCTCGACATGCAGCGAAACATTGCTAACTTTGATGTCACTCATATCCTTTGATGGTTGATCAAATCGAAAAAGGAAAGCAACCTCTTTCAAAATTTTTTTATCAGGTTTGTCTGGATTTTCCAATTCCTCCAATACTTTTTTTGCTGCCTTCCTGACTTTTTGATCATCAGTGAGCGCTTCATCCTGCGACGTTATTTTCTTGCCATATACTATTTCTTCGAGGCTTTTTTCTTTCCCGAATCGGTCGCTGCTAAAACTTCCTGTGTATGAATTCTCTCCCATTAATCGATCTATGCTGTAACCTATCCAAAACCCATTTTTGTATTCACTTCCTTTAGATTTTTTTATCGCCCATTCCCAACGGTTGCTGAGTTTTTGATTTGAATTTGGATGTTTAACGATTGTCTGAGTAAAACAAACTGTTGTGAGAAAAATTGTTAATATCAAGGAGACTTTAATTATTTTTATCATTGTTAATACCTTTCTGTTTTTTTTTAATTCCACAATCCAAGCATCAAATTTCAAACAAATCACAAATTTCAATATTCAATAGCCGAAACAAACTTGTTTAATATTTGAAATTTGGTTTTTGGAAATTATTTTAAATTTGTGATTTGAGATTTGGAATTTCAAAAAAATTACCTCTTCTCAAGAATCTTTACAAGCGCCTCCTGCGCCCTTGGCGTGCCAATTTCACCCAGTGCCATAACAGCAGCTTTTCGGACATCCACGTTATCGTCATGCTCGACCACATACATTAATGCATCAACTGCTTGGTCATCATTCGAGTTAGCCAATGTTCTTGCTGCAATTTTTCTTAATCCCGCATCTTTTTCTTGTTTTAAAATTTTTGAAATAACTTTAATTCCTGCATTATTATTCTGTTCTGCAATTGCATAAAGTGCAGCTTTTTTCACTGCATCAAATTTAGATGTTTGCAAAATTTCTATAATAACATTCGTATCATCACCTTTCAAAACATTAGCTAATGAGTAAACAGCTGTTTTTGCTAATTTTTCATCTTTATTGTCAGTTGCAACTTTGATTAAAATTTCTCTTGCGTCTTCACTTTTCATTTCTCCGATTGCATAAAGCGCCGCTTCTCGAACACGTGTTGGTCTGTCTGAAAGGATAATATCTTTTAATACTTTCGCAGATGCCTGACTTCTGATCCCGGCAATCGCATGAACCGCTGCCCTGCTCAAATCCGGGCTTTTATTATTCAAAGCAAAATCCTTTAAAACAGCCAAAGATTCAGGATCTTTTCGTTCACCAATTGAATAAAGCGCTGCCTTGCGAACACTCTCATGTACAGACGCTTTCAGTATTTCACGGATTGCATCTGTCGCCTGTTTACTTTTCATACCTGCTAACGAATAGACCGATGCTTTTGCTAATGATTCATTCTTCTCTGTTTTGGCAATGTCCAATAAAAAAGGCACCAGGTCCTGATCCTTTATTCCACCCAAAGCATAGAGAGCAGTTTTTTTGATCTCGGCATCTACATTAGATTTAATAATATCCTTCAACGCTAAAATTGCATCAGTGTGCTTTTTGCCTGCCATTGCGTGTACAGCTTTTTTTCGCACTCTATTACTAGTATCTGTTTTTGCAATTTTGATGAGCTTTTTAAGTGCATCTGGTGAATCAGAACTTCCGATGACATAAACAATTTTTTCTTTTACTCGCTCGCTTTTTGTTTTATCAAATAAATCAATCGTTACGTCAAGTGCCTTGTCGCTGCCGATACTTTGCAGGGCATAGAGCGCTGTCAGGCTCACTTCTTCATTGTCGCTATTTTGCATAGTTTCAACAATGGTTGTGTACTCTGTCTTTCCCATTTTTGATAATTTGGCACTGAGGCGGATCATATTACTCTTTGCATCATCGGTCCATTTGCTGTTTCGATACTTTTTAACAAATTTTTGATAGCACTCAAAAACTGATTCCAGGTCATCCCCCTTTTTCTCGCCCGCATAACATTTCCAAAACCGGGCGTCATCAACCCATTTACTTTTGGGGTGTGTTTCGATAAAATTTTGCAGCACACCAATTGCATTATCCCATTTTTCATCAAGCACCAAATTATGTGCTTTCTGATATGCTTTAGCATCATCGTCCTGTTCCACAAGAAAATATGC